>JABAOG010011014.1_pt2 | contig 14046 bp, 17 predicted proteins | sample 7062131 | NCBI WGS metagenome assembly JABAOG01 (sample SAMN14538629, study PRJNA623070) | marine sediment metagenome | biome: marine biome [ENVO:00000428]; feature: marine pelagic biome [ENVO:01000023]; material: deep marine sediment [ENVO:00002113] | place: India: Arabian Sea | collected...
GTCGAGCCGACGCTTCAGGCGCAGGTTCGCAAAGCGGTCGAGCAGACCAAGCACAACGACACGCTGATCCTCAACGTGGCGTTTAACTACGGCGGGCGCGCGGAGATCCTCCACGCCATTCAGGAGATCGTGCGCGCGGGCCACACCCCCGAAGAGATCACCGAAGAGCTGGTCAGTTGCTACCTCTACACCGGCGAGCTGCCTGACCCGGACCTGATCGTACGGACGAGCGGGGAGCTGCGTCTGAGCAACTTCCTGATCTGGCAGGGCGCTTACGCCGAGTACTATTTTGCCGACGTGTTCTGGCCCGACTTTGACCAAAACGAGCTGCACAAGGCGCTGCTGCACTACGCGCAGCGTGACCGCCGCTTTGGCCTCGTGAAGTAGCGCCGTGCTACGGGACCGCGTCCGCAGCGCCTTTCTGTTTGGCATCCCGGTGCTGGCGATGCTGCTTGCGGGCGGCCCGTGGATGGCCCTGCTGGTGCTGGGCGTCGGGGCGATGGCGATGCTGGAGTTTGTGCACCTGGTGGCCCGGAAGGGCCATCGTGCGTTTGGCGGGCTGCTGGTCGCCGTCATGATGTTGTTCGTCGCCGATCGCGTCTGGCCGGAGGTGGGGCTGCTGGCCCCGGGCCTCGCGGTCTTTTTGATCGTGACGATGGGCTGGGCGCTGGTGCGCTTCCGGCAGGGGACGGCCAACGCCGTAACCGGCTTCGCGATGACGCTGGCGGCGGCGCTGTACATCGGCTGGTCGGCTGCACACTTCGTCGGGCTGCGGGCGCTGCCTGATGGGTTGTTCTGGACGCTCAGCACAGTGCTGGCGGTGTGGACGGCGGACACCGCCGCCTACGAGTTTGGCCGCCGCATCGGGCGCAGCCCGCTGATCAAGGATGTCAGCCCGAACAAGACGTGGGAAGGCTACCTCTCCGGGATAGCGGTCAGCACCATCATCTCGGGGCTGCTGCCGCTGTTGTGGCAGCTCCTCGGTGCCAGCGAAGCGGTGAAGCCGGAGTATGGCCTGGCGCTGGGCGCACTGCTGTCCACCATCACCCCGCTGGGCGATCTCGGGATCAGCATGGTCAAGCGATATACCGGCGCGAAGGACTCCAGCAACCTGATCCCGGGGCACGGCGGCTTCCTGGATCGCATCGACTCGCTGATCGTCGCCAGCCTGCTGGGCTACTACTTCCTGACGATCGTGGTTTTCTAACGCACGCTCCGGCAACCTCCCCCGCCACAAAGAAACACAGAAAAGAGGATACTGATGACCGCACCCGTTGTGACGATTGAGCGCCACATCCTCGACCAACAGAAGAAGTTCCCGCACGCTACGGGCACGTTCACGGCGCTCATGTACGACATCGCCCTCGCCGCCAAGATGATCGCACGGGAGACGACGCGGGCGGGGCTGGTGGATATCCTCGGCAAGGCGGGGTCAACCAACGTCCAGGGGGAGGAGCAGCAAAAGCTCGACATCCACGCGCACCACACCATCATTCGCATGCTGGATCACACCGGGCGGCTGTGCATCATGGGGTCGGAAGAAGATCCTGATCCTATTCCCATCCCGGAGAAGTATGGCTATGGCCCGTACGTGATTCTGTTCGACCCGCTGGATGGCTCCTCGAACATCAATTACAACGTTAGCATCGGCACCATCTTCTCGATCTTCCGGCGCGTCACCCCTAAAGGCACCCCCGGTACGATGGACGATCTGCTGCAAGCCGGGTCGAAGATGGTGGCGGCGGGCTACGTGGTGTACGGCTCCAGCACGATGCTGATCTACAGCGCCGGGAACGGCGTGCACGGCTTCACGCTCGACCCGATGGTGGGCGAGTTCTTCCTCTCACACCCCAACATCACGATGCCCGACAACCCCCGCTACTACAGCGTGAACACCGGCTACGAGCGCTATTGGCCGGAGGGGATCAAGCGTTTCGTGGAGTGGGTGACCGGGCAGAGCGAGGATGACCCTTACAAGGGGCTTTCGATGCGCTACGTCGGCTCGATGGTTGCGGACGTGCACCGCACGCTGATGGGCGGCGGCGTCTTCATGTACCCTGCCGATACGCGTGACCCGGAGCTGCCATTTGGCAAGCTGCGCCTGATGTACGAGTGTGCGCCGATCGCGTATCTGATCGAACAGGCCGGAGGGGCAGCTTCGACAGGGGCCGGATCGGTGCTGGATATCCAACCGTACAGCATGCACCAGCGCGCGCCGCTCATCTGCGGCAACATCGAGCTGGTGCAGAAAGCAGAGATGTTCCTTCAGCAGTACAACCCGGAGTGGGTCGAGCATTATCGCCAGCACCTGCAGGAAGTCGGCTCTGAAGTCAGTTAGACCTCGTCAACCACCGGATCACAAAACGGCGCGAGCATACAGGCTCACGCCGTTTTCTGTCTCCCGGCAGTGCGTATCCGGCAAATCCGCGCCGGGCAGGGGCGCTAGGCCGTCTCGATCACCGAGGTGTGCACATCGAACACAGGCGGCTGCTCCAGGTGCTTCTTCACCGCACACTGGTCGGCGGCGCGGATCACCGCGTCCTTGTACTTCTCAGGGAAATCCGCCGGAACCTGGATGTCAAGCTCGACGTGGTCGATCATGCGGGTGAAGGGGTTGGACTTCATCCGCTGCACGATGCGAATATTGTCGGTGGACAGGCCGCGCTGGCGGCAGAACTGCAGCACGTAGATACCCGCGCAGGTGCCAATCGACGCCAGAAACAACCCGAACGGGGCTGGCGCTGAGCCGTCCTGGTTCGTGGGGATGACCATGTTGCCCATCACGGCGTCTACTTCCAGCCCGCCGGGGAAGACGATCTGCATATCCATGTGTTGAATCCTCGCTACTCTTTGATAGTCCTCTCGTTCACAAATCCTTAGATGCAGCGACGTGCGAAACGTTGCATCCGCGGAGGTGTGACGTTCCGAGCAGCGAGGATCGACTAGTGCTGGAGGATCTGCGAGAGGAACAGCTTCGTCCGCTCCTGGGTCGGGTTGTTGAACAGGTCGTGCGGGGTGGCTTCCTCGACGATCAGCCCCTCGTCCATGAACACGACACGGTCGGCGGCAGCACGGGCGAAGCCCATCTCGTGGGTCACGCAGAGCATGGTCATGCCCTCCCGCGCGAGGTCGATCATCACGTCCAGCACTTCCTTGATCATCTCCGGGTCGAGCGCGGAGGTCGGCTCGTCGAACAGCATGATCTTGGGGTTCATGGCCAGCGCGCGGGCGATCGCCACACGCTGCTGCTGCCCGCCGGAGAGCTGCGCGGGGTAGACATCGGCTTTATCCGGGATGCCTACACGTTCTAGCTGCTTGAGCGCGACCTCGCTGGCCTCGGTGGTGCTGCGCCCGCGCACCACCTTCTGGGCCAGCGTGACGTTTTCCATGGCGGTCAGGTGTGGGAAGAGGTTGAAGAGCTGGAACACCATGCCGATCTCGGCGCGGATCTCGTTGAGATCGCGGTGACGCGGGTTCAGCCTGTGGCCATCCACCCAGATCTCGCCTTGGCTGGGCACTTCGAGGTGGTTGATGCAGCGCAGCAGGGTGGACTTGCCCGACCCGCTGGGGCCGATGATCACGATCACCTTGCCCGGTTCGACGTCAAGGCTGACCCCGCGCAGCGCCTTTACACTGCCGAAGTACTTGTACACGTCCTTGCAGACGATGATGTGGCTGTTTGTATCAGCTGTCACGACGCATCCGCCTTTCGAGTAAGCGCACCAGCAGCGAGAGCACGACGGTCATCGTCAGGTACAGCACTGCCAGCGTGGTATAAGCTTCGCGGAAGCGGAACGACCGCCCGGCGTACAACCGCGCGATCTGCGTGATGTCGCGCACGGCCAGCACCGACACCAGCGACGAGTCCTTTACCATTGCCACGAAGTCATTGCCGAGCGCAGGCAGCACGTTGCGGATGGCCTGTGGCAGGATCACGTAGCGCATAGCCTGCCCGTAGCTCATCCCCAGCGAGCGCGCGGCTTCCATCTGCCCGCGCCCGATGGACTGGATGCCCGCCCGGAAGATCTCGGCGAGGAACGCGCCGTACGTCACCGCGAGCGCGATGATGGCGCGGACGTTCATTGAGATATCCTGATTGTTGAAGCTGGTGAGGGCATCACCCAGAATCCCGATCCCGGAAGATTCGAGGAAGCGGCCCAGGGCATTCAGCCCGTCAACGGCACTCGGCACGCCGACCAATGCGATATAGAAGATCAGCACCAGCATCGGGATGCCGCGCACGATCTCGACGTAGAACGTGGCGAGGTTGTTCAGGAAGGTGCTGCCGGAAATACGGCCCATCCCGGCCAGCAGGCCCAGCACCAGCGCGACGGCGTAGGCGGCCAGTGAGGTGGTGATCGTGACGACCAGCCCGGCCTTGATGAAGTTGAACGCCTCGTTGAAGTTGTCACGCGTGGCGATGGCGTACACAGCCCACACGCCGATCAGGATAATGCCGAGNNAAGCGCGATAGTCGCTCGGAAAGCGGGTCACGTCGGTCGATTAAGTCTGCGTCAGGGGCACGAAAGGATGGGGGATCGATCGTTGCATGTTCGAAAGATGGACTGTCAGCCAAGCGGACCTCCCTTGTTGTGAGAAAACGGTGTGCAGAACGTCGTTCTGCACACCGTTATTCACAAGCTGCTAAAGTGCGGCTCGGAAGAACGTGCCTTTACTCCTCCGCAGGCTTAAAGTGCACGGCGTTGATTGCTTCCAGTGTACCATCACTTTGCATGGATTCGATCGCCTGGTTGAACGGCTCCACGAGGTCGCTGCCCTTGGGGAAGATGAAGCCGAGCTGGTCGCTCGTGATCGCCGGGCCGATGAGCTCGACGCTCTCGGCGTTCTCGCCGACATAGCCCTGGCCTGCGGTCTCGTCGAGGATCACCGCGTCGACGTCACCCGCGATGAGCGCCTGAACCGCGAAGGGGAACTGCTCGAATGCCTGATGCGCTCTTCGGGCAGGTACTCAGCAGCGGTTTCGTAGTTGGTGGTGCCGGTCTGGGTACCGAGGATCAGCTCCTCGTTCGCGACGAACTCTTCTAAGCTGCCGAAGCGGTCTTCGCCGGGGCGGACCAGCAGACGCTGCTCGATGTCGATGTAGCCAACCGAGAAGTCCACGATCTCAGCGCGATCTTCGGTGATCGTGATGCCATCGGCGGCCATGTCAAACTGGCCATCCGCCACGGCCTGGATCATGCCTTCCCACGCGGCCTCGGTATAGACGGGGGTGCAGTGCAGGCGGGCGCAGATCTCGTTGATCACATCGTAGTCCCACCCGGCGGGTTCGCCGGTGTCGAGGTCGATGTAGTTGAACGGCGGGTAGGCGTTCTCGACCGCAACCGTGATCTCGCGGCATTCGAGATNNCTCCCGAGGCAGCCTTCAGCGTCGTCGGCGGGTTCCTCAGCGGGCTCTTCGGCAGGCTCTTCGGTGACGTCCTCGGCTGGCTCTTCGGCGGGTTCCTCAGCCGGTTCGTCAGCAGGGGCATCCGCAGGGGCGCAGGCCGTCAGCAGGACGGCGAGCACAACAAACAGCAGTAACACGATCTTGGACTGGCGCATGGAAATTCTCCTCCTCTATTAGGCTCCCACGCAAGCAGCGCCGAAAGTCGGCGCTCGCTGCAACCTCTCTCCCCAATCGCACCTACGCGGCAAAGGCAGGTGCAATGGCAACAGTATAAGAAACGGCAACTCGCTTGTCAATCTATCTAAAACCGGGTACCTTAGCAAAGACGATGTGAACTGAATGGCAGGCTCGCACCCCAACGTGTGGCAGCCTGCCGTTTTCAAGAGGGGGCCACGCACATGACCACAACGCAGCAAGAGCGAGTGGATATCTTCGAAAAGACGCGCTCTTTCACCCGTGCCCGTGAAGCCGAAGCGATGGGCATCTACCCGTTCTTCATTCCGTTCGACGACTCCGAGGGCACGGTCGTGATGTACGAAGGCCGTGAAATCCTGATGATCGGCTCGAACAATTACCTGGGGCTGACCACGCATCCGCACGTGCGTGAGGCAGCGATGAAGGCCGTGAAGGATTACGGTACAAGCTGCACCGGCTCTCGCTTCATGAACGGCACGCTCGCGCTGCACCACGAACTTGAGGACCGCCTCGCAGATTTCATCGGCAAGGAGAAGGTGCTGGTGTTCAGCACCGGCTACCAGACCAACCTCGGCACGATCTCGGCAATTGCCGGGCGCGGGGATGTGGTCATCACCGACAAGGAAGACCACGCCAGCATTATCGACGGTACCATTCTCTCGATGGCGGAGATGAAGCGCTTCCGCCACAGCGACATGGGCGACCTCGAACGCGTGCTCTCCCGACTGCCTGCTGATACCGGGAAGATCGTGATCGTGGACGGCGTGTACAGCATGGGTGGGGACATCGCCCCGCTGCCCGAGATCGTACCGCTGTGCGAGCAGTACGGTGCGCGCCTGCTGGTCGACGACGCGCACAGCATGGGGGTGCTGGCCGGTGGCCGCGGCACAGCCGAACACTTCGGGCTAACCGACGAGGTGGATCTGATCACCGGGACGTTCAGCAAGTCGTTCGCGTCCATCGGCGGCTTCACCGCAGGCGATGACGACGTGATGCACTACATCAAGCACCACGCGCGCTCGCTGATCTTCTCCGCGAGCCTGCCTGCGTCCAACACCGCCGCCGTGCTGGCGGCGCTCGACGTGATCGAGAACGAGCCGGATTACGTGCAGAGGCTGTGGGACAACGCCGAGTTTATGAAGCAGGGGCTGACCGAGTTGGGCTTCGACATCGGCCCAAGCGAGACGCCGATCATCCCGATCATCGTGGGTGACGACATGCGAACGATCCTGTTCTGGAAAGCGCTGTTCGAAGAGGGGCTGTTCACCAACCCGGTGATCCCGCCCGGCGTCCCGCCGAACAAGTCGCTGCTGCGCACCAGCTACATGGCGACGCACACGCGCGAGCAGCTGGAGCGCGCGCTGAACATCCTCGACGACGTCGGCCACCGCCTCGACATCATCTAAACAAAGCTGCACACAAAAGACAGGCCCGGCATTTGCCGGGCCTGTTGTTCGTCATCCTGCGCTCAGCTCTCGGTTGGCACAAAGAGACTCTTCAGCCAGCCCCACAGCCGTGTGGGCAGCGGCCTGTGTACCTGCGTGCCGACGCTGTCTACTGCATCGGCCAGGCGGTGGATGCCCTGCCCCTCAAGCTCCTGATGGTGCCGCCAGACCCACGCGAACAGGTCCGCCTCGGTGCGCCCCTCGAAACGCTCCATGATGCCGCGCTCGCGGATGATCTGGATGGCTGGCTCGTAGATCATGTCGTACCATGCGGTCACCGCATCCTCGTACGATACGGGCTCGTCGTCAATTTTCTCCAGCACAAGCTGGTACAGCGCGATCTGGTACTCCAGCTCCAGGTAGCGCCCTGGAGTCGAGAACACGATATCCGCTTCCGGGCGCAGCACGTCCAGCCCGGTGCGACGCAGAAAGTCGGCATACTCGGCTTTGATGATCACCTCGTCGAGGTCCGCCTCGGCGCTCAGCCCGACCGGCGTCTCGAATTCCCAGACGTGCGCGCTGATGGTGCTCATCCCGGTCTGCCGGGCGATCGACACGCGGTGGTTGCCGTCCAGCACGAAGTACGCCTCGCCGACCTGATACACCTCGATCGGGCGCATCCCCCGCGAGAAGGCAGACGCGTTGACGCGCTCCCAGCGCTCGCGCAGGTCGTCGTGGCGCGGCAGAAACGTCCGCGTGAAATCGCGGTAGCGCCCGACGCTGCCGAGAATGCGCTCGACCGGCACATCCTGCAGGCCGCGGTAGTTTTTGTGCGTCAGGCGCAGGCGCGTCTGGACTTCGTCGAACGACAGAAGATAGTTTCTCCGGTTGGAGAAGACCGAGAGAATATCGCTGATCACGGCGTCCCGTCGAGCGCGGTCCCAGTTGCGGTTGGCTTCAGCGCGGGCGTAGAGGTTGTTATCCATTCAGACCGCTCCCCTGAGAGGTCGCAATAAGGCTACAGATGAGTATAACACGCATAATAAAAAGCCCGCGCCGGATGGCGCGGGCTCAGTCATCTGTCTGATACCGACGTCAGGAAGCGCGCACCGCCGCAAGCTTCTCATCTGCCTCAGCGATCGACAGGCTGCTCTCACCGCGGATGTACTCCTCCGTCAGTTCGCGGGCCATGTCGTCGGGGAACTGCACCGGCGGCGACTTCATGAAGTACGAGCTGGGCTCGACCAGGGTTCCGCTCAGGCCGCGGTCGAGACCGAGCTTGGCGCAGCGCACCGCGTCGATCACGACACCTGCCGAGTTCGGGCTGTCCCACACTTCGAGCTTCAGCTCGACGTTGAGCGGCACGTCGCCGAACGAGGTGCCTTCGAGGCGGATGTGCGCCCACTTGCGGTCCGTCAGCCACGGCACGTAGTCGCTGGGGCCGATGTACACGTTGTCGGGGTCCGGCGCATCCTTGAGCTGCGAGGTCACGGCGTTGGTCTTGCTGATCTTCTTGCTCTCCAGCCGCTCGCGCTCCAGCATGTTGTAGAAGTCCATGTTGCCGCCCACGTTCAGCTGGCTGGTACGCTCCAGCTTGACGCCGCGGTCGCCGAACAGGCGGGTGAGCACGCGGTGGACGATGGTCGCGCCGACCTGGCTCTTGATGTCGTCGCCGATGATCGGCAGGCCGCGCTCCTCGAAGCGCTGCTGCCAGTAGTCCTCGCGCGCGATGAACACCGGGATGCAGTTCACGAATGCCGCACCCGGCGTCGAGCACCTGCTCGACGTACCACTTGGTGGCCTGCTCGCTGCCCACCGGCAGGTAGTTCACCACCACATCGGTGCCGGTATCCTTCAGGATCTGCTCGATGTTGTCCGTCTTGCCGGGGGCCTTGGTAATCTTCTGGGAGAGGTACTTACCCAGCCCGTCGTGGGTCATGCCGCGGCAGACCTTCACGTCGAGGTGCGGCACGTCGGCGAACTTGATGGTGTTGTTCTGACCGGACCAGATCGCTTCGGAGAGGTCCTTGCCGACCTTGTCGGCGTCGATGTCGATAGCGGCGCTGAATTCGATGTCGCGGACGTGATACCCGCCGAGGTTCACGTGCATCAAGCCCGGCACGTGCTCGTCGTCCTCTGCGTTCTGATAATACTGCACACCCTGAATCAACGACGATGCGCAGTTACCGACCCCGATGATGGCTACCCGTACTTTGTCGCTCACCTTTCCTCCTGAAAACCTGTGTTCCTGGCGGGCGCGTCTGCACCCTACCACCTTAAACTAAGCACCCGTCCTGTGAGGTCGGGTGGCGTCTGGGCATGCACTCGGTTGGCCCTGGCGCTGACAAGCCATGGCTAGCTGATCCAGTCCCGCTCGAACGTGTCCCACCGGCGGTGTNNTTCGCGGCAGATCTGCGTCGAGGCGATCTCACGCGAGTCGTCCCGCCAGCGCCAGCGGACGGTCACCAGATGGTACCGGCACGTCGGGCGGTAGCAGATCGGGCACTCCCGCCCGTCCACCAGCCCGGACTCCCCGAGATGCCGGGATTCAGCCGGGTTGGTGTCACAGATGTGGCAGCGGTTTACAGACATAACGATGCGTCCAGCGAAGATCAGTCGCCTTTTAACTGCCGTTACCGGCAGCCTAACGCGCTGGATTATACCCGCCAACGTGCGGTTGTGTAAAATAGAACGCCCGCAGTGGTCAGGCTCTTCTATGCAAGATAACCTCACAGATCGTCGTGCTGAGACAGGAAAGGGCAGTGGTGTGAGCCAGAGGCGCAACGCGAATTCAACAGGGGCCCGCGCACGTGCGCGGCAGTACAGTGGATGGTGGCTGCTGGTGGTCATCCTGCTGCTCGGCGCGTGCCGGGCCACGCAGGTCCAGGCACCTGCTGCCGCACCTGCCGCCGAAGCGACTCCGGCTCCGCAGACCGCCACCGACCTGCCTTCCGCCGCACCGACCTCAGCGCAGGCGGAGGCCACCGCCACGCCAGTCGCGCCGACCGCCGCCCCAACCGCCACGCCGATTCCGGTCGGCGAGGAGCTGGCGGCAGTGGGTTTCAGGCTGCCGCCTGCGGTCCAGCATACCACCGAGACCACCGCCGAGCTGTTCGTCGAACTGGCGGCTCCGTCGGAGGGGCTCGTCGTCGGCTGGCCCGAGGGTGACCCTGCCGCGCAGCGCACGTGGCCGCTCGACCCAGCCTCCGCCCGCCAGACCGTGATCCTCGACGGGTTAACGCCCGGCGTGCGCTACGAAGCCCAGGTCGTGCTGGCAGCCGGGGAAGGGGGCTACCAGCAGCCGCCCTACGAAGGTGAGGCGTGGGGCACGTTCGGGTTCCGCACCACCGGGGGCGAGCGCGGCGACGAGCCGCTGTTCCGTGCGGTAGTGCTGGGCGACTCGGGGTTTGGGGACAGCGTCACCTACCAGCTTGCCGCGGAGATGGCCGCCTACAACCCTGACATCGTGATCCAGACCGGCGACGCGGTGTACCGGATGTACGAGGAGGACGATCCGTACCATTCGTACGCGCTGAAGTGGTTCCTGCCGCTCAAGCCGCTGCTGAAGACGGCACCGATCTACCCGGTCGTCGGCAACCACGACATCGAACCCGAAGCACGGGTAGATGGCGTGCCCTTCTACTACAGTGTGTTCCCGGTGCTGGCAACCGCCGACAGCCCGGTCGGGCCGGGGGGTGGGCGGCAGTGGTACGCGGTCGAACGCGGGGACATCCAGATCCTGCTGCTCGACACGCAGACCTTCTTCGGGGAGGCGGGCCGCGCCGAGCAGGATGCGTGGCTGGCTGCGCGGCTGGCCGATACCCGCTTCGCGCACACGCTGGTGGCGCACCACGTACCGCCGTTCAGCAGCGGCGAGCACCCGAACGATGGCCTGCCCTTACAGCAGTCGTGGATTCCGCAGTACGAGTCGTCGAACGTGCGTGTGGCGATGACTGGCCACGAGCATAACTACGAGCGTCTGGAACAGAACGGGGTGACGTACCTGATCTCAGGCGGCGGGTCGGCAACGCTGTATTCGCTGTCCGCCCAGCAGCCGCAAAGCGTGGTCTTCGCCCGCCGCTCACACTTCGTGCTGCTGGATGTCTGGCCGGATCACATCTCGTACGAGGCGCTGGCCCTCGGCGGGGAACTGCTCGACGAGGGCTCGGTGCCGCTGCCTTAGCGCCGGGCGGCCTTCTCCTCGACGCGCCGCAGGAAGCGCTCGGCGTCGATCACGAAGCGGGTGTGTGTGCCCTCGCCAATCAGTTCGTGGGAGTCCCACGCCTGCACGCGGAACTCGACCTGCCGCCCGTCTACCGCAGTGACCTCGGCACGCGCGCGCACCTCGTCGCCAAGCGGCGTCGCGGCGAGGTGACACACCACAATCGCGGTGCCGACGCTGGCCTGCCCCTGCGGCAGGTGCGGGTCGAGCGCGGCGACGGCGGCGCCCTCCATCAGCGCGATCATCGCCGGGGTGGCGAACACTTCGACGCCGCCACTGCCGAGATGCCGGGCGGTCTTGTCCCGCGTGACGGAAGCGATTTGCTCCGCAGCGGCACCTGGATGTATGTTTAGAGTGTCCATCGAGCGAGGCGCTGCTTACGATTCGTCGTAAGCGACCAGTACCACGCCCAGCTCCTGTTCAGCCTCTTTGAGGCGCGCGATCTCCTCCGGGCTGAGGTCGGCGAGCCGGATCACCGGCTCGAAGGCGACGATCACTTTTCCAAGCGATTCTTCCAGTGCCCGTATCGCCTCCATCTTCTCCCTATCCAGCCGGGCAAACCTAACAGTGGGGTTCGTCATGATAGTAGACCTCCACACTCCAGATTAACACGATCCGCATGAGTCATTATCTCCGGATGGTGCGTGGTGTCAATTGCCCGGGACCCCAGCGGCCCGCCTGATCATCTCCCATCGAAAGCGACCGCCCCATGAAGCTCGTCTCATACATCGAACTCCCACTCACCACACAGGCTCCCGAAGTGCACCTGGGTGCGCTGCTCGGCGAGGAGTGTGTGGTCGATCTCGCCGTGGCACAGACGTGGGCGCAGGGCGTGCGGAACTTCGCCGCCCGCGCTCTGCCCCCGACGATGCTCGACCTGCTGAATCGCTGGGAGATGGAAGCGCCACACATCCGCCAGCTTCTGGAGGCGATCCCGGCGCAGGACGCACTCTCGCTGCGCGGGGCAGGCCGCAAGCCCGTCGCCCACCTTCTCGACGACGTGCTGCTGCTCGCGCCGCTGCCCAATGCCCTCAGCCTGCGCACGTTCTCCGGGTTCGAGGGTCACGTCCGCAACGTGTACCGCCTGCGCCAGCAGCCGATCCCGAAGGGATGGTACGAGTTCCCCGCCTTCCGGTACGGGAACCCGTTCTCGATCACCGGCCCCGGCCAGCCGATCCCGGTGCCGGGCAGCGGCAAGGCGCTCGACTACTCGCTGGAGATCGCGTGTGTGATCGGCAAGCGCGGGCGCAACATCCGCCCGCAGGAGGCCAGCCAGTACATCGCCGGGTACACGATCCTCAACGATTGGTCGCTGCGCGACGTCGAACGCGGCGAGCTGCGCGCCGGGGCGGACCACGCCAAGAGCCATGACTTCGCGACCAGCATGGGGCCGGCGCTGGTCACGCCCGACGAGCTGGCCGATCGGCAGATCAGCAACGGGCCGGAGCTGCGTTACCACCTCACGCTGTCGGCACACGTCAATGGCGTGGAGAAAGCGCGCGGCAACTTTCAAGATATCCACTGGACGCTCCCGGCGATGGTGGCGCGGGCCTCAGCCGACGTCACGCTGTACCCCGGCGAGGTGATCGCCAGCGGCCCGGTCGGCACCGGGACCCTGCTGGAGAACCGCGCGGAGGATACCGGGGCGTGGCTGAAGCCCGGCGATTGGGTCGAGCTGGTCGTCGAGCGGCTGGGGACGCTGGGCACGCAGATCATCGAGACCGGATCGGCTTAGTTCTTGCGGGGGCCGTACCGCCACCGTACNNCCGTAAAATCTGCGCAGCCTGCAACCCGGTTCAACCCCCAAGGAGCACCTATGGAGGGCGTTTACGTCTCCCAGCATCCTCTGGTGCAGCACAAGCTCACCCTGCTGCGCAACAAGAAGACCAACTCGACGCAGTTTCGCCAGCTCGTTCGGGAGCTGGCTATCTTGCTAGCCTACGAAGCCACAGAAGACCTTGATCTGGCCCCGGTGACGGTGCAGACGCCAATGGGCGAAACCGAGGGCTTCGAGGTTCGTGAGGCTATCGGGCTGGTGCCGATCCTGCGCGCCGGGCTGGGGATGGTCAACGGGGTGTGGGAGATGATGCCGTCGGCGGAGGTATGGCACATCGGGCTGTACCGCGATGAGCGCACACTGCGCCCGGTCGAGTACTATAACAAGCTCCCGGTCGACCCACGCGTACAGGTGTGCCTCGTGCTCGACCCGATGCTCGCCACCGGCGGCTCGGCGGTCGCGACCGTCAGCCTGCTCAAAGAGTGGGGTGCGCGCCGGATTAAGTTCGTGGGCCTGATCGCCGCGCCGGAAGGCATCGCCGCGCTGAGGGACGCTCACCCCGACGTGCCGATTCACCTCGCTGCGGTGGACGAGCGGCTCAACGACATCGGCTTCATCGTGCCCGGCCTCGGCGACGCAGGGGATCGCCAGTTTGGGACCGGATAGCGGCCCGCCGCTGGCCGCCTTTGCGCTGGTTTTCGCGACCGGGCTGGTGATCGCGCTGGTTGTCACACCGCTGGCGGGCTGGCTGGGGCACCGGCTGGGGCTGGTCGCAGTACCGGGCGGCAGGCGCAAGCACAAAGGCATGGTGCCGCGCACCGGCGGCATCCCGCTCTACCTGGCCTTCATCGGTGCGGTGGCGGTGTCGCAGATGCTGGTCGTCAACCCCGGCGACCCGGCAGCGGGGCTGCACCCGGCGCTGACCGTGGTCCGCTTCGACCCGAAAGAGATCATCCGGCTGGTCGGGCTGCTGCTGGGCGGCACGCTGATCTTCGTGTTTGGCCTGATCGACGACTGGCTGGAACTCCCGCCGCTGCCGCAGTACCTCGCGCAGATCGCC
>JABAOG010008377.1_pt1 | contig 14045 bp, 12 predicted proteins | sample 7062131 | NCBI WGS metagenome assembly JABAOG01 (sample SAMN14538629, study PRJNA623070) | marine sediment metagenome | biome: marine biome [ENVO:00000428]; feature: marine pelagic biome [ENVO:01000023]; material: deep marine sediment [ENVO:00002113] | place: India: Arabian Sea | collected...
GATGTTCGAGGCGGTGCACGGCTCGGCGCCGGACATCGCGGGCCGGAACCTCGCGAACCCCACCGCGCTGCTGTTCTCGGGCGTCCTCATGCTGCGGTACCTCGACAAGGACGACATCGCCGACCGCGTCAACCGCGCCGTGTGCCGCACGCTGGAGGCCGGCATCAAGACCCGCGATCTCGGCGGTGCGGCCTCGACGACGGAGTACACCGAGGCGGTGGCCGCGCGCCTGGACTGACGCCAGTTCCCGGGTCCGTGGCCGTGGCCGTGGCCGTGACCGTGGCCGTGACCGTGCCCGACGAGGGTGTCGCCGGTCGCTGGATGCTCGATCCTCGACTCTCGTTCCGTTGCCGGCCCCCGACGCCGCCGCTGATTCCTGCCGCGGATCGCTGATGGCTGCCGCTGCCGCGGACCACCCGTGCTACCGTTTCGTTCCGTCCCCGAGGACCCCCCGGAGGTCACCGCATGCCCGACGACGTCCTGTCCCAGCTGCGCACGTGCGAGATCTTCTCGGACCTCGACGACGAGGTCCTGACGCTCATCGCGCCGGTGGTCGAGCACCGCCGTTTCGGTCCCGGCGACGCGCTGTTCCGCGCCCACCAGCCGCGGGACGCCCTGTTCGTCATCCTCGCCGGCAACGTCGAGGTGTCGGTGGAGGCGGGCGACGCTGCGGGCACGGTGGTCATTCTCGGTGCCGGAGATGCCGTCGGCGAGGCGGGGCTGCTCGAGCCCGGCCTGCACTCCGCGAGCGCGTTCGCGGCGGGTGCGGTCGAAGCGCTTGCACTGCCGGTCGAGGCGGCCCGCGAGCGGCTGGCGACCGACTCACGGGCGGCGATGGCGCTGTTCGCCGCGGTGTCCCACGTCATGGTCCGGCGCCTGCAGTACGCCAGCTTCCGACGCTCCGGGTGGGACCTCGTCTACCGGCCCGGCGCCACCCGCACGGAGCACGACCTGCTGGGTGACCGCCACGTGCCGGCCGACGCCAAGTACGGCCTCCAGACCCTGCGGGCGGTGGAGAACTTCCCCATCACGGGGATCCCCATCGCCCAGTACCCGCAGCTGATCAACGGGCTGGCCGCGGTGAAGGAGGCCGCCGCCGAGGCGAACCGGGAGCTGGGGCTCCTCGACGAGGAGATCGCCGACGCCATCATCCGGGCGGCCCGGGAGGTCCGGGGCGGCCGGCTCCACGGGGAGTTCGTGGTGGACGTGATCCAGGGCGGGGCCGGGACCTCGACCAACATGAACGCGAACGAGGTGATCGCGAACCGCGCGCTGGAGCTGCTGGGCCGCAGCCGGGGCGACTACGACGTGGTCCACCCGAACAACCACGTCAACCTGTCCCAGTCCACCAACGACGCCTACCCGACGGCGCTGAAGATCGCCGCCATCTGGTCGCTCCGGGACCTGGAGCAGGCGGTGGGCGCGCTCCGGGACGCGTTCCTGGCCAAGGGCGACGAGTTCGCGGACATCGTGAAGATGGGGCGCACCCAGCTCCAGGACGCCGTGCCCATGACGCTGGGCCAGGAGTTCAAGGCGTTCGGCGTCACGCTGGGCGAGGAGGTCGAGCGGCTGCGGGAGGCGGGGGAGCTGATCCGGGAGATCAACATGGGCGCCACCGCCATCGGGACGGGGATCAACACGGACCCGGGGTATGCGGACGCGGTCCGGGCGGCGCTGTCACGGATCACGGGACTGGAGCTGGTCACGAGCCCGGACCTCGTGGAGGCGACCCAGGACACGGGGGTCTTCGTGCACCTGTCCGGGACGCTCAAACGGCTGGCGGTCAAGCTGTCCAAGATCAGCAACGACCTCCGGCTCCTCTCCAGCGGCCCCCGGGCGGGGCTCCGGGAGATCCGGCTCCCGCCCATGCAGCCGGGGTCGAGCATCATGCCCGGGAAGGTGAACCCGGTGATCCCGGAGGTGGTGAACCAGGTTGCGTTCCAGGTGATCGGGAACGACCTGACGGTCACCATGGCCGCGGAGGGGGGACAGCTCCAGCTGAACGTGTTCGAGCCCGTCATCGCGTTCAACATCTTCCAGTCGGTGGACATGCTCATCCAGGCGTGCATCGTGCTCCGGGAGCGCACGGTGGTGGGGGTGGAAGCCGACCGGGAGCGGATCCGGGAGCTGCTGGAGCACAGCATCGGGGTGGTCACCGCCCTGGTCCCCTACATCGGTTACGAGAAGGCGTCCGCCGCCGCCCGCGAGGCGCTGGAGTCCGACCGGGGCGTGTACGAGCTGGTCCTGGAGAAAGGGTGGATGAGCCGGGAGACGTTGGACCGGGTCCTCTCGCCCGACGCCATGACCCGGCCTCGCGACATGCCCGGGCGCTGAAGGCACCGGGCCCGCCGCACCCCGGCGGGCCGGTTCGCGGTTTGCACCGCACCCCGGCCGGTCCTATCTTTGATCCGATCGGTCGCCCCGATCAACGACGACGCGGGAGGCAGCTGCTTCCCAGGCAGGCATGGACCGGCCCCGCCCACCGAGCCGGTGCAGCGCGACGACGCATTCCCATAGCGCTCCTCGTTCGTGGAAACGGAGTAGGAATGGAGGATACGCAGCCCGCTCTCGGCACCGAGCGGCAGACCCCGTTGCGCTCGGGCGGCAACGGCCGGCCCCGCAAGACGCTGCGACTCCGGAATCGCAGCTCGATGCTGCGCCGCAGCTGCCGGTTCCCCTTCGAGATGGGCCCCACCCTCCCCAACGGCATCCGGATCCGGCGAGAGCGACGCGTCTCGGACTCCTTCAGCGGGATCCCCTCACTTGCCCGGCTCGGGAATCACGACTCGTCCGAGCCCCTCTCCTCCGCCTGACGTCGGCCCAGGGCCTTTTCGGCCCGCCGGATCTTTCGCATCAGCGCCTCGTTCTCCCGCTCGAGGCGCAGGTTGCTGGACCGGAGGTCCTCGATCAGATGGGCTCGCTCCGCCGTGGCGGCCAGCTGGTGGGCCACGATCCCGAGCAGCTCGCGGTAGGCTTCGCCGAACGCCTGCCTCTCCCGGAAATAGAAGCTGACGGCCCCGAAGACGCGCTCGTCGACCACGAGGGGGTGGGAGGTCATGGAGACGAATCCCAGCTCCCGGGCGGGCTCCCACCATTCCCTGAGGGCGGGATCGGCGAAGACGTCCTGGACCTCCACGGGCCGGACCCGGCCGACGGCTCGTCCGGTGGGTCCACGCCCCTCGCGGATCCGGAGCTCGCTCAGGAACCGGGCCGAGTCCTGGGGCCAGTTCTGTGCGCAGGCGAGGCGCAGCAGCTCGGGCCGGGCGGGGTCGCGGAGGAAGACCGACGCGAAGGTGGCGCCGACCAGGGGGGTCACCCGGGCGAGGGCGAGGCGGTAGACCTCGAGGGGCGAGGTGGCGGTGAGGAAGGACTCGGCGATCTCGCGGGCCACCTCCATCTCGACCTCCCGGAGCTCGGAGCCCGGGTCCACGGGGTCGCTGTCACGGCGCTGGGCTGACATGGGGACGGGGTTTCAGGGGGTCGGCGTGCCGATTCGAGGCTTTCGCGGCGCGCGTAATCGTCTCGCGGGCGCTCCCTTGACGCGTTCCGGGGGGCTTCCTACTGTATCGGAGCCTTGAGGCCAGAACAGTCGCGAAAGAACGTGGCGCCGGGGGACGGATCCGGCAAGGCCACGCCTCGCTCGGAGCGACCCCGACCGGGTCGGAGGTCGACCCGGTGGGCGCGGGGTCGGACCCGCCGGTCCCGGTCCGGAGTCGCACGGAGATCACCATCCCAGGAGCAAGTCAATGAACAAGTCCGAGCTCGTACAAGCCCTCGCCGACAAGACGGACACGACGAAGGCCGACGCCCAGCGCACCATCGAGGCGCTGTTCAGCACCAAGGACGGCGTCCTGACCAGCACGCTGAAGAAGGGCGATCGGGTCCAGATCACCGGCTTCGGCACGTTCGAGACGCGGAAGCGCAAGGCCCGCACGGGTCGGAACCCGCGGACGGGTGAGGAGATCAAGATCGGTCCGACGATCAGCCCGACGTTCCGTCCGGGCAAGGCGCTCAAGGACGCGGTGAAGAAGTAGATCCGGCGCGGGACCGCGAACCGCCGACGGCCCCGACGAGCTCGCTTCGTCGGGGCCGTCGGCGTTCCGTCAGCTCCGGTGGCCTCCCGGACCGCGGCCGGCGCCGCGGCCGCCCTGCGGCCGCTTCCCACTCCGCGGCGTGCGTCCTCCCGGCTTTCGACCCGCGCCCTTGCGGTCGTAGTCGACCCGGAGGCTGCGTCCCTTCAGCGTACGACCGTTCAGGGCCTCGATGACCGTCCCGGCCACCTCCGTCGCCACTTCCACGATGGTGTGGGACTGGTGGATGTCGACCTTGCCGACCTGCTCGCCCGAGATCCCCGCTTCACCCGTGACCGCGCCCACCACGTCCCCGGGGCCCACGTCGTCCCGGCTGCCCACGGTCATGAACAGGTGGACCCAGGTGGGCTCGCCGGGAGGCGGCGGCGCCGCGGCCGCTCCGGACCGGCCGCCCGCGGCCCGTCCGGTGCGACCCGGATCGGGTTCCGGCGCGGACCGGCGGGCGAGCCGGATCGCGGCCGCGGCCACCTCCGCGGCCGGGTGCTCGGACAGGAGCGGCTCGAGGAGGGCCAGCTCCGGTGCCAGCTCCCCGTCCGCGAGGGCGTCCCGGAGTCGGGCCCGGAGGGCTTCCGCCGGGGTCATGGCGCCGGGCTCCGGCAACGCGACCGGGTCGAGGGGGATCCCGGCGCGCCCGGCGATCCGCACGAGGTGGGCCCGCTCCCTGGGCGTGACCAGCACCGCGCCCCCGCCGCCGTGCAGCTCGGTGAGCTCGGTCGCATCGAAGGGTGGGTCGAAGGAGAGGACGAGGGCCCGCGTCGTCCGCTGATCCGCCTCGAGCCGGGGCAGCACCAGCACGCGCGCCCCGGGGGAGTCGGCCCCCGTCCCCTGGGCGCCGCGCACGGGGACGCCGCGGGCGGCCAGCTCCCGGCCGACGCGCTCCGCTCCATCGAGGGTGCGGCACACCACGGCGATCTCCGGCGCGTCCAGCCCCTCGAGGAGGTGTACGGCCGCGGCCGTCCGGTCCGCGGCCGCCGTGACGGCGTAGCGCACCGGCGCTCCGGCGGTGGGGGCGGCCTCATCGCCGGCCCGGGGAGGGATCGTCATGGCCCGGCGCACGTGGCGCTCGACGAAGTCGTCGATGCGGGAGTCGAGCCGACCGGTCACGAGGACGCGCTGGGCGGCTCCCGGTACGGCGTCCACGAGGGTCTCCAGGTCCGCCCACTGGTCCGAGTCGGCCAGCCGGTCGGCACCGTCCACGATCAGCGCGGCCAGGTCTCCGAGCTTGAGGCTGGAGTCGCGGACGGCGGCGGCCGCCGCCGTGGCGGACGCGACGAGGATGTCGGTGTCCCGCCGGGTCCAGCCCGGCGCGGTGGCCCCGACGGTGAGGCCCGTGGTCGCGACCAGGCGGGCGAGGGAGTCGGCGGTGGCGGACGCGGCGACGGCGTCCGGGACCAGGACGAGCACCCGGAGCCCATCGCCGTCATCGGTGAGCAGGCGGTCCAGGACCCCGAGCCCGTAGGCCCCGACCACGCCGCTGCCGGCCGACGCGTGCACCACCAGGTTGTTGCCTCGCCGCAGGACCGGCACCGCGTCCCGCTGGAGCCCCGCCGGGGCGTCCCAGCCCAGTCCCTCGACACCGGCCACCAGCTCGGGTGCGATCCCGAGATCCTCGAACCTTTCCGCCATCCTTCACCCTCGTTGTCAAAGTCGTCGCGTCGGCCCGTACCGACGCCGGGATAATATAGCAGGGTTGCCGGAAGCCCGCCGGGGGGCGTAGCATCGCGGCATGGACGCCCTCCAGGGATGGCTGAGCGAGGCGAGCGCCCTGGTTTGGGGCCTGCCCACGATCGCGCTGCTGCTGGGGACCGGTGTCTACCTCACGATCGTCCTCCGGGGTGTCCAGCTCCGACAGCTGGGCCCGGCGCTCTGGCTCGCCCTGGTGAAGCGGAAAGAGGAGGGGGCCGAGGGCGACATCTCCCACTTCCAAGCCCTCATGACCGCCCTGGCGGCCACCGTCGGCATGGGCAACATCGCCGGGGTGGCCACGGCCATCGCCGCCGGGGGGCCCGGCGCCCTCTTCTGGATGTGGGTGACCGCGCTCTTCGGCATGGCCACGAAGTACTCGGAGGCGCTGCTGGGCGTCTACTACCGCGAGGTGGACCGGCGGGGCGACATGGCCGGCGGGCCCATGTACTACCTGTCCCGGGGAGTGGGCGGTCGCTTTGGCCGGATCCTCGGGGCCGCTTTCGCCCTCTTCGCCGCCATCGCGGCGTTCGGGATCGGCTCCATGGTCCAGAGCAACTCCGTGGCCGACGCGCTCCAGAGCTCGTTCGGCGTCCAGCCGCTGGCGACCGCGGTCCTCATCAGCGTGCTGGCCGCGGCGGTGATCCTGGGGGGGATCCGGTCCATCGGCCGGGTCGCCGGCTTCTTCGTCCCCGTGATGATCGTCTTCTACGTGCTGGGCGGCCTCACGGTGCTGGCCCTGAACTGGACCCGGCTCGACGACATCGCGGTGCACGTGTTCCGGGAGGCCTTCACCTCCACGGCCGCCGTCGGCGGGTTCCTGGGCGCGTCCGTGCGCGAGGCCGTGCGCTGGGGCTTCGCCCGCGGGATCTTCTCGAACGAGTCCGGGCTGGGCACCGGCGGGATCGCCGCGGCGGCGGCCCAGACCCGGAAGGCGACGACGCAGGCGCTGGTGTCCATGACCCAGACCTTCATCGACACCCTGGTCGTCTGCTCCTTCACCGGCCTCGCCATCATCGCCACGGGCGCCTGGAGCACGGGGGCCGACGGCGCCGGCCTGACCCAGACGGCGTTCCGCACGGGCCTCCCGGGGCAGTGGGGCGGGCTCATCGTCGCCGTGTCCCTGTCGCTCTTCGCCTTCTCCACCATGCTCGGCTGGGCCTATTACGGGGAGAAGAGCCTCGAGTACCTCCTGGGCGTGAAGGCCGTCACGCCGTACCGGCTGGTCTTCGTCACCGCGATCTTCCTGGGCAGCCTGGGCACCATCGACTTCGTCTGGCTCCTCTCCGACATCCTGAACGGGCTCATGGCCGTGCCCAACCTCGTGGGCCTGATCCTCCTCGCCGGCGTCATCGTCACGGAGACCGGCTCGTACTTCCAGCGGGTGGGCCGACTCGGAGACATCGGGTCGGCTCGCGGGGGAAGCGCATAGGCGCTCATGGCGAGAGGAAGGCGTAGGCGCTCATGGCGAGAGGGAAGCGTAGGCGCCCATGACGAGAGGGAGGCCTAGGCGCTCATGACGAGTGAGAAGCGGGAGAAGCGCGCGCCGGACTTTTCCAGGCGGGTCCTGGCAGAGATGTACAAGTACCCGCGCAAGCGATCGACCGTCGCCTGGGGGCTCTGGCTCGTGACGGGCCTCTTCGGCGGCCATCGCTTCTACCTCGGCAAGATCGGGACCGGCCTCATCATGCTGGGGACGGGTGCATTCGCGGGCATCTGGTGGCTCATCGACGCCCTGCGCCTCAACCAGATGGTCGTCGACTACAACGACCGGCAGGCCGAGCGCGAGAAGGTGGGTCTGCCTCCGCTGGAGATGGAGTTCATGCCGGCCATCCCCACCGACCGGGAGCTGGAGGGCGAGCCCGCGTGGGGCCACAAGCGCGGAGGGAAGGCGCGTCTCTTGGGCGATGCGCTTGTCCTCGTCATCGCCGGTGCGGCGCTGGGAGCCGTCACGGCGGCCCGGGGTGACTTCGAGGCCCTGGCGGCGGTCCTGGCCCTCATCGCCATCACCGTCTTCGGGGCGCGCTGGGATCCCGACCTCCCGCTCCTGGGCGAGCTCGACCGCTGGAGCCACCGGCTGCGGCTCTACTACCGCTTCAACGATCCCGGCGGCCCGCTGTCGCTCATGTTCCGACCGCTGGTGGGCCCCCTGACCGCCTGGTTCCGGAAGAAGGCCCGGGCCGAGGTCCGGCTCTACCTCCAGCTCGGCGCCGTCTTCACCATCGGCTTCACCCTGCTGGACCTGCTGCAGGCCTACGGCGAGGGCAGCCTCGACGGGGGCGCCCTGGCGGGGGACCTCTTCGTGACCTTCTTCAGCGTCTACGCCTTCGCCACGCCCATCGGCGCGGTGCTGACGACCCATCTCCTCCTGGAGCGGCGGGACGAGATCGTGTGGGTGCTGAGCGGGCTGACGGTCCTGGCCATCGGGCTGGGCTTCCTCTGACCGGAGGACGGGCGACCGCGCCGACCTAAACTGGAATAATTCCATTCTTGGTGTTATCCATCTCTTCATGACCGACAACGCGTCATGACCGAGAACACGGACGATCATCGAGAGGCCTTGAAGGATGCCGGCCTCCGCGCCACGGCCCAGCGCCTCGCGATCCTGGATGTGCTCCGGGGCACGTCGGAGCACCTGTCGGTCGATCAGGTGACCGAGCGGGTGCGCTCCCGCCTGGGCACGATCTCCCAACAGGCCGTCTACGACGTGCTGGCGGCCCTGTCCGCCGCCGGCCTGGCTCGTCGGATCGAGCCCGCGGGGAGGCCCGCGCTCTTCGAGGGACGCGTCTCCGACAACCATCACCACGTGGTGTGCCGAGGCTGCGGTAGCGTCGCGGACATCGACTGCGTGGTGGGGGCGGCGCCCTGCCTCGATCCCTCCGAGACCCACGGATTCGTGCTCGACGAAGCGGAGATCACCTTCTGGGGCCTTTGCCCTGAGTGCCAGACGCCCGACTGAGCTCCCCGAGATACCACCGACAGCGCGTCGGGCGCCCCCGCCCGCCGCACCCCTGCCCGAGTTCCGGCAGTAGGACGCCAACAACCCCCAAACCCCAGAAGAGGACGGAACGCAGACATGGCGAACGACGATCGCAAGCCCACCACCACCGATTCCGGAGCCCCGGTCCCCAGCGACGAGCACTCGCTGACCGTCGGGCCCGACGGCCCCATCCTGCTGCACGACCACTACCTCATCGAGCAGATGGCCAACTTCAACCGGGAGNNCTACACCAAGGCGGCCGTGTTCCAGCCGGGCACGAAGACCGACACGCTGCTCCGCTTCTCCTCGGTGGCCGGCGAGCGCGGGAGCCCGGACACGTGGCGTGACCCCCGTGGGTTCGCGCTCAAGTTCTACACGTCCGAGGGCAACTACGACATGGTCGGCAACAACACGCCGGTCTTCTTCGTTCGCGATCCCCTGAAGTTCCAGCACTTCATCCGCTCCCAGAAGCGCCGCGCGGACAGCGGGCTTCGGGACCACGACATGCAATGGGACTTCTGGACGCTGTCGCCGGAGTCCGCGCACCAGGTGACCTGGCTGTTCGGCGACCGGGGCATCCCCAGGACCTGGCGGCACATGAACGGCTATTCGAGCCACACCTACATGTGGGTGAACGCCGACGGGGAGCGATTCTGGATCAAGTATCACTTCAAGACGGATCAGGGCATCGAGTTCCTGACCCAGGAAGAGGCGGACCGCATCGCCGGGGAGGACGGGGACTACCACCGTCGCGACCTGTTCGAGGCGATCAAGCGGGGCGACCACCCGAGCTGGACGCTCAAGGTGCAGATCATGCCCTTCGAAGAGGCCGAGACCTACCGGTTCAACCCCTTCGACCTCACCAAGGTCTGGCCCCACGGCGACTACCCGCTCCACGAGGTCGGGCGGCTGACCCTGAACCGCAACCCCACCGACTTCCACACCGAGATCGAGCAGGCCGCCTTCGAGCCGAACAACCTCGTGCCCGGCATCGGCGTGAGCCCGGACAAGATGCTGCTGGCGCGCGTGTTCTCCTACGCCGACGCCCACCGGGCGCGCATGGGCGTCAACTACAAGCAGATCCCGGTCAACCGGCCCAAGTGTCCCGTGCACAGCTACAGCAAGGACGGGGCGATGCGCGTCGAGAACGTCTCGGATCCGGTGTACGCACCCAACTCCAAGGGCGGCCCCGCGGCGGATGCCGAGAAGTATCCGTACGTGGAGAAGTGGTCCGCGAGCGGCGAGTTCATCCGCGCCGCCTACACCCTCCGTGAGGACGACGACGACTGGGGCCAGCCGGGCACGCTGGTCCGCGAAGTGATGGACGACGATGCCCGCACGCGGCTCGTCTCGAACGTCGTCGGCCACCTCTCCAACGGAGTCTCCGAGCCCGTCCTCGAGCGGGCCCTCGAGTACTGGCGCAACATCGACCAGGACGTGGGAGACCGGATCGCCGAGGGAGTCGGGAAGGGCTGATCCCGCCCGGAGGTCCGTGGATCGACTTCTCACCGCTTGCGGCCACGAGCGTCGGGTGCTATCTGTCAAGTGACAGACTGTCATTCTACAGATACAGACGTCACTCTACAGATGTGGACCGTCACTCTACAGATGACGTGACGCCCCCGACCGCCCGGAGCGCAACCCCGTGGACGTACAACGACATCTGCCTCTCGCTCCCCGGGACCTCCTCATCCTCGCCGTCCTCGCCGAGGGCCCGTCCCACGGGTACGGCCTCATCAAGGCGGTGGAGGAGCGCTCGGAGTCGGGCGTGCTTCTCGACCCGGCCAACCTCTACCGGGTGCTCCGGCGGATGCGGGAGCTGGGATGGATCGAGGAGGCCGATACCGACGACGACCGGCGACGCGTGCACCGCGTCACGGACCGGGGCCGCGCGATCGTCACCGCCGAGCTCGCCAGGCTCGAGCGCCTGCTGACGCAGGCACGACCGGCCCTCGCCGAAGGCGGAGGGAGCTGACCGCGTGGCGGGGAGAGCTGGCCGCACGGCGGGGGACGGGCCCATGGCTCAGAAGCGCCGCCATCCGCTGGAGGTGCTGTACTNNGCTGTACTCCCTGCTCCTGGTGGCTCTCCCGCCGGGCGCGCTGCGCGCCGACGACCGGCCGGCCATGGAGCGGACGCTGCGCGACCAGGTGGAGGGATCGACGTCGGCGTGGGGGAGACTGCGGGTCACGCTCCGGGCGCTGCGAAGGCTTCCGGGGGTGCTCGGGGCGGAGTGGATGGAGTGGCTGGGGATCACCGGGCCCGGTCGGGGTCCGACGGGACGAAACGAGGGGGACGGGATGATACGGACGATCACGAGGAATCTGGGATTCGCGGGCCGGTCGCTGCGCAAGGCGCCGACCTTCACGGGGGCGACGGTGCTGCTGGTCGCCCTCGGCGTGGGCGTCGTCACCACGGTCTTCACCGTGGTGGATCACGTGCTGCTCCGGCCGCTCCCGTACCCGGGTGCGGAGCGGCTGGTGTACCTCACCAACGGATCGCACAACGGGCCTACCCTGGAGCGGCTGGACGGGGTCGAGGCCTTCGAGCTGTGGACGGCGACGTCGGTCCAGAGCGTCAACCTCACGAGGGCCGACGGCGACCCGCTCCGCCTCCGGCGCATGGAGACGACGCCCGAGTTCTTCACGCTTTTCGCGGGTCGGCCCCACCTGGGACGCCTGCTGGTCGACGCCGACCGGGGCGACGTCGGGGTGGCCGTCCTGGCGTACGCCTTCTGGCGTGACGTCTTCGGCGCCGATCCCGACGTCGTGGGCCGCACCATGCTCATCGACGGAGAGCCCGTCGAGATCGTCGGCGTGCTGAGCGAGGAGTTCGTGCACCCCGCCCGCCTTGGAGACGAGGCGGATTTCTACCGGCCCCTGGATTGGTCGAATCCCGGATTCGAGAGCCCGGGCTATCATGCGCACAGCGTCACGGCCCGTCTGGAGCCCGGCGTCACCCTCGAGCAGGCCGACCAGCAGATGGACCGGGTCGAGGCCGACGTGGCGGCCGCCCATCCCGACTACTACTCGGAGGGAGCGCAGGACTGGCCTCTCGTGACGCTCCATTCGACGACCGTCCGGGACGTGCGGGGCAGCCTCCTTCTCCTTCTNNGTGGCCTGCGCCAATGTCGCCCACCTCTTCATGGCCCGGGGACTCTCCCGGGGGCGGGAGATGTCGATCCGCCGTGCGATGGGCGCCCGGACGTGGAACCTGCTGGGCCAGCTCGCGGCGGAGAGCCTGGTCGTCGGCCTCCTGGGTGGCCTGACCGGTCTCCTCCTCGCCCAGGGCGCCCTCGCCTTCTTCGGGCGCTGGACCGCGGAGCTGCCGCGGGGCACGGACGTGGCGCTGGATCCGCGTGTCCTCGGGGTGGCCATCGGCCTGGCGACGCTCACCGCGCTGGTCTTCGGACTCGTCCCGGCCCTGCGCACGGTGGGTCGTGACGTCCAGGAAGGACTCCGCGGCACCGCCCGCGGCGTGAGCGGCGGCCGCGGGATCCAGGCGTTCCGGGGCGGCCTGGTGATCTTCGAGGTCGCGATCTCGCTGGTGCTGGTCGCGTCCGCCGGGCTGCTCATGCGGAGCTTCGTGACGGTGACCACCATCGATCCGGGGCTGGTGACCGAGGACGTCTGGATGCTGCCCCTCAACCTCGCCAACGTCGAATCGCCCGATGACTACCGCCTCCGGATGGAGCCCATGCGGGAGGCGCTGCTGGCCATTCCCGGCGTCGAGACGGCGACCTACGGCATCGAGGCTCCCTTCGAGCACGTCGGCGGGGACAAGTGCTGCTGGGGCATCCGTGAGGCGCCGCCCGAGAGCGCGGACATGACCCCGGTCATGCTCTCGATGCATCCCGTCAGCCACGGCTTCTTCGAGACATTTCGCACCGAGCTCGTGGCCGGGGAGGCGTGGACGAGAGCCGATGCGGGAACGTCCCCGACCCCCGTCGTCGTCTCCGAAGGCATGGCCGTGCGGTTCTGGGGTTCGGCCGACGCGGCCATCGGGCGCGAGCTGCCCGACGTGGCGGACGGGGTGAGGGTGGCCGGCGTCGCCGAGGCGACGCGGCACTATGGGCTCGACCAGGAGCACGACTACGCGATGTACCTGCCCATGGAGGCCCTGCCGTTCCCCATTCCGCGCGCGACGTTCGCCATTCGGGCGTCGACGACGTCCGCGGACTTCGCCCGGCAGATCCGTGAGGCGATCTGGTCGCAGGAGCCGGACCTGCCGGTTCCCTCGGTAGCCACCCTGGACGAGTGGGTGTCCGGCTCGTCGGCCACCCGGAGGTTGGGATCGCTGCTCTTCGGGGCGTTCGGGGCCGTCGCGCTCCTGCTCGCGGCCGCCGGCCTCTACGGCACCCTCCTCTATACCGTCGGGCAACGAAAGCAGGAGCTGGGCATTCGCCTCGCTCTGGGGGCCGGGCGCGGGAGGATCCAGGGCGACGTCATTCGCAAGGGCGTCGTGCAGGCGGCCATCGGCGTGTTCGTGGGCCTCGTGGTCGCCGTGTTCGTCGGCCGGCTCCTGGAGAGCTGGCTCTACGAGATCTCCTCCGCCGATCCCGTCGCCCTCGCGTCCGCCTCGCTGGTCCTCTTCGCCACGGCCGTCGCGGCGTCGTGGTTCCCCGCCTATCGGGCCGGCCGGACGGACCCGCTGGAGACGCTGAAGGCGGAGTGACGTCTTGACATATTCTACTCTCCAGTAGAAAATTGAACGTACGTTCAAAAGCACTGGAGCGCCCGTGTCGACAGCCGCGACGTCCACCGTCTCGCCACACGTCCGCAGGAAGCGGACGAAGCGCCGGGAGGAGATCCTCCATGCGGCGTTGGCGACGGTGCGGGACCAGGGCTATCACGCCACCACCCTCGACGACATCGCCGAGCGGCTGGGCATCCGGAAGACCGCGCTCTACCACTACTTCCCGGACAAGGACTCGATCCTCTACGCCTGCCACAGGGAGTCGCTGGCGGAGCTGGACCGGATGATCGAGGCCTCGGAGTCGTGCTGCTCCTCTCCCCGGGAACGCCTCGCGTACCTGATCCGCGAGCACGTCCGCGTCATGACGGAAGAGCTCGAAGGCTCACCCCTGGCCTTCGAGGTCTCCGCCCTCTCTCCTGACCGACGTGCCGAGATCATCGCGGGCCGCGACCGCTACGAAGCCGTCCTCCGGGACCTCGTGGCGGCCGGTGTGGAGAGCGGCGAGTTCCGGCCGGTGGACCCCAAGATCGCGGTCTTCGCGATCCTGGGAGCCATCAACTGGATCGCCCGCTGGTACGACCCGGAAGGGGGAGCCGAG
>JABAOG010003671.1_pt1 | contig 14044 bp, 16 predicted proteins | sample 7062131 | NCBI WGS metagenome assembly JABAOG01 (sample SAMN14538629, study PRJNA623070) | marine sediment metagenome | biome: marine biome [ENVO:00000428]; feature: marine pelagic biome [ENVO:01000023]; material: deep marine sediment [ENVO:00002113] | place: India: Arabian Sea | collected...
CGGTACTTGTGAAAACCTCCCCTCCCGAAGTGCCTGCGTAGAGGTTCGCGGGATTAGCCGGGTCGATTGCCAGCGCACCGATGCTCCCGCCATAGGGCCCGCTCGACGGATTCCAGCTGAGGGCCTGTGCCGGTTGCGGCAAGGTCATCGCCAGGATGATTAAGAGAACGCCGGACCAGAAGGCCGGCACAAACGATTTTTTCCGGGAATTAATTGTGAGCATCCTGATGTCCTTTTGCCTTTTTTACAAATCCTAGAGGCAAAGAACAGGAATGCTGGTCGGTCCCCCCCCCATATGGCAGGGGTAACAACCTTACTGGGAAGGTAGCAAACTACCTGAAGCGTGTAAGTGCGATATAGGGGGCATGGCGCCCGGTATGCTCGCGAAATCAAGGTATGCAAACAGCCGAAGGCAAGTTACTCACTTGTTTTGACCCTTTTACATTAGGACATAATAGGAAAACAACGATAGAGAACAGTATCAAAGCTATCGCTGGGCTGGAGAGCTTGATTACGACGGGTTATCGGTCTCCGGCCGCGGTTCCCCAGTCCTCAACCGGCGATATGGCATCCAGGGACTGACGGGTATCCAGCACCGGCGCGGCATCGATGTCCTGTGCATCCATCATCTCCGCCAGGCGCTGCAGCGAGGCGAGGATCTGGTGCTGCTCCCAGTCCTTCAGCTCTTCAAAACGCTCAATAAAACGCTCCTGCAACAGGGTGGGGGCCGAGGAGAGCTTCGCTTTACCCTCTGCAGTCAAGGTGACATAGACCTTCCGTCTGTCCGTGTTGGAACGGATACGCTGGATAAAGCCACGCTTTTCCAGCCTGTCCAGAATGGAAGTGATAGTCCCCTGGCTCAGGTTCACCTCCCGTGCCAGCACACCTGCGCTCATTTCATGGTGTTCACCCAAGGCCTGGAGCACCAGCAATTGCGGACCGGTGAAACCGGAATACTGCATCAGCCGGCGGGAGCGCATATCGATCGCCCGGATGATACGACGCAAGGTAATCAATACATCAGTCGTTCTTTCCATTAACCCTCACAATCACCGCAAATCATGAAATATTCACGGCTCTGTCATCGAAATTTAATTTCTATACAAAATGTATGCAATTCTTGAAAATTCAAGCATTTCCCGGCATTCGGCTTGAATTCAACAGCTTACCCCCCATATAATACCGCTCCAGATCGTTTGAACACAAACTATTTGTTTACAAACGGTCTGTCAGCCCATAACCCAAGGTTAATGATGACTGAACAACAAACGCTAACACTTCGTACCCCGGTACTGGAGGACGGCAAGGCGGTGCATGAACTTATCCAGCGCTGCCCGCCACTGGACGTGAATTCCAGCTATAACTATTTTTTGCTTTGTAGCCATTTTCGCGACACCTGCGTTGTGGCCGAAGCCGGTGACCGGATCGTCGGTTTCCTTTCCGCCTATATCATCCCCTCACGCCCCGATACGCTGTTTATCTGGCAGGTGGCGGTGGATGAAGAGGCACGTGGCCTGGGCCTGGCCGGGCGCATGCTCGAGCAGGTCACTGAGCGCCCTGTCTGTGAGGACATTACGACTCTGGAAACCACCATCTCACCATCCAACACCTCATCCAGACGCGTCTTTGAGCGCTTTGCCGACGAGCATCAGGCGAAGAGCAGCGAAGAGACCTTCCTCGAGGCCAAACACTTCGGTGCCGAGGCCCATGAAGAGGAGCGCCTGATCCGTATCGGGCCCTGGAAATAAACATCGATTTTGCAACGGGAGACAATGCAATGAGAATTTTTGAAGAAATGGAATCGGAAGTACGTGGTTACGTACGCTCCTTCCCAGCGATTTTCGATACCGCCAAGGGCTCGTACATCTACGACGAACATGGCAACCAGTATATCGACTTCTTTGCCGGCGCCGGTACGCTCAACTACGGCCATAACAACCCGATCATCAGCGAGGCGCTGATCGAGTACCTGCAGCGTGACGGAATCGTGCATGCCCTGGACAAGGCAACGGTAGCCAAAAAGAACTTCCTGCAGAGGTTCCGCGACACCATCCTGACCCCGCGCAACCTGAACTACAAGATCCAGTTCACCGGCCCCACCGGCACCAACTCGGTGGAGACCGCGCTGAAGCTGGCGCGCATGGTCAAGCGCCGCTCCAACGTCATCGCCTTCACCAACGGCTACCACGGCCTGACCATGGGCGCGCTGGCGGTGACCGGCAACGACTTCTACCGCGACGAGTCCTACGGCGCGCGCAACAACGCCGACTCGGTGCCGTTCGACGGCTACTTCGGCCCGGACGTGAACACCATCGACTACCTGCGCAAGTTCCTCGAGGACGGCTCCTCCGGCATCGACCTGCCGGCNNGGTACTGTTGATGCGCCCTGAACTGGACCAGTGGCAGCCGGGCGAACACACCGGTACCTTCCGCGGTAACAACCTCGCCTTCGTCGCCGCCACCCAGGCGCTGACCTACTGGGACAACGAGGACTTTGCCGAGTCGGTCAAGTACAAGGGCAAAATCATGGAAGAGGAGCTCACCAAGATCGCCGAGAAGTACCCTGAGCTGGACATCGAACTGCGCGGTCTTGGCATGGTTTGGGGCCTGGATATCCCGCGCCCCGGCTTTGCCGGCGATGTCTCCAAGGAGGCCTTTGACAACAAGCTCATCATCGAGCTGGCCGGTGCCGACGACAATGTGGTGAAGTTCCTCCCTGCACTCACCATTGAGGAAGATACTCTGCGCGAGGGTCTGGCGATCATCGACAAGGCGATCGGCGACCTGCTCGGCCGCAGCGATGATGCCCGNNCGCGAGGTCCACGCTGAGAACGGTAACTGGGTGAGCCGCCGCTTTGTCCTCGACAACGACAAAGCCGGCTTCTCCTTCCACGAAACCATCATCAAGGCGGGAACCGAAACGCACATCTGGTACAAAAACCATATCGAGGCCGTCTATTGCGTCGCCGGAAACGGCGAGATCGAGGATCTCAAGACCGGTAAGATCTACCCGATTAAAGACGGCACCCTGTACCTGCTCAACGAACACGACGAGCACCTGCTGCGCGGCGGCAGCGAGGACATGCGCCTGATCTGCGCCTTCAACCCGCCGGTCACCGGGCGCGAGCACCACGACGCAGACGGCGCCTACGCGCCGCACCCGCGCGCCGCCGAGTGGGAAGTAGTACGGAACAAATAGGTAAAACTTTTTTCACCGTAAGGACGCAAAGAAAAGCGAATACAATGGGACCAGGGAAAATTCTTAATCTCTCCGGGTTTGTCATTGCGAACGAAGCGAAGCAATCCCGCGTTACCGGTACCGACGGCTTGCTTCGTCACTATTGTTCCTCGCAAGAACAGCTGAAATGTCTGTTCGTGAGGCGCACCTTTGCGGTGAATTAATTTTCAAAACGGGAGTATTCCATGTCACATACCGTCGAGAAGATTGGCGGCACCTCCATGAGCAACTACCGGGCGGTGCGCGACAACATTATCTGCCGCGACCGGAAAAATCCTTACGGCAGCATCTTTGTGGTCTCCGCCTACGGCGGTATTACCAACCTGCTGCTGGAACACAAAAAGAGCGGCCAACCCGGTGTTTACGCCCTGTTCACCGCCGATGAGGAGGAGTCGGCATGGCGCGAGGCACTGCAAAGCCTGCGCACCCATCTGCATGAAATCAACGATTCGTTGTTTGACGATAGCGCACTGCGCCTTGAGGCCAATGCCTTCATCGACCAGCGCCTGACCGATGCCGAAGGGGTGCTCGACAACCTGCAGGCCCTGTGCGAGCACGGCCACTTCGAACTGGAAGACCATCTCCTCACGGTACGCGAGATGCTCGCCAGCATCGGCGAGGCGCACAGCGCCTGGAACACCACCCGGCTGCTGCAGCTGGAGGGGGTCAACGCCCGTTTCGTGGATCTCTCCGGCTGGAATGCGATAGAGGCGCAACCNNAGTGAGGGGCTGATGGCGAGCTTCGATCGTGGTTACAGCGAGATGACCTTCAGCCGCATCGCGGTGATGACGGGTGCCAGCGAGGCGGTCATCCACAAGGAGTATCACCTCAGTACCGCGGACCCTGCAGTGGTCGGCGAGGAGAATATCGTCGCCATCGGCCGCACCAATTACGATGTGGCCGACCAGTTGGCCAACCTGGGAATGGAGGCTATCCACCCGCGCGCTGCCAAGGGCCTGCGGCAGAACGGCATTCCGCTACGCATCAAAAACACCTTCGAGCCCGAGCACAGCGGTACCCTGATCACCGGCGACTACGTAAGCAGCACCCCCTGCGTCGAGATCATCGCCGGGCGCAAGCACATCCATGCCATCGAACTGTTCGATCAGGAGATGGTCGGCAAGACCGACGAGTACGAAAAGGCGCTGCTTGATCTGTTCCGCCGCTTCCGCGCCCAGGTGGTCACCAAGGACATCAATGCCAACACCATCACCCACTATCTCGGCTGCAACCTGAAAACGGTCAAGCGCATCATGCGCGCGATCAAGGAGCGGTTCCCGGGCGCTGAGACCGACCAGCGCAAGGTCGCCATCGTTTCAGCTATCGGCAGCGACATGCAAGTGCCCGGGCTGCTGGCCAAGGCGGTAAGCGCCCTCGCCAACGAATCAATCAGCGTTGTCGCCATGCACCAGTCGATGCGTCAGGTGGACATGCAGTTCGTCATCGATGATGAGGATTACGAGGTCGCGGTCAGGAGTCTGCATAACGGCCTCATCGAACCGCACAATTACGGCGAGGCCATATGCGCGGCCTGATNNCTGGACAAGCCGCTCTACAACCCGTTCGTCGAACGCTATGTACTGGACGAACTGAAGAGCCTGCGCACCGAACTGCAGCAACAGCGGGTCGAGTATGCGGAGAAATTCGCCGACACCCATCTCAAGGCTTCGGATCGCGCTATCCAATACACCACCAGCACGGTCAACAACATCTTCTATATCATCGCAGCGGCCGCTTCGATCTTTGTCCTGGTCGGCTGGACCTCTTTGCGTGACATTCGTCATCGCCTCGAGGAGATGGTGGAGAGCAAAGTCAGCGAGATCACCGAGGATTATGAAAAACGGGTCTACAGCCTGGAACAGAAACTGAAAGACCGTACCGAAAGCATTATCACGGCGCAGGAGGAGATCGCCCGTACCAACACTCTCCACTCCCTGTGGATGCGCGCCGGGCTGGAGGCCACGCCACAATCGAAGATCGAGGTCTACGACCAGATCCTCGCGATCAACCCGGACGATGTCGAGGCGCTTACCTACAAGGCCGATGCCGTGCTTGAACTGGGTGAGGCGGAGTGGGCGCTCAACCTGTGCGACAAGGCACTCTCATTCAACCAGGACTACGCCTACGCCCACTATCAACGCGCCTGCGCCAACGCCACGCTGGGACAACTGGAACAGGCGGCAAGAGAACTGGAGCGGGCAGTGGAACTCTCCGGCCCCTATCTGGAAGAGGCCCGCACCGACCAAAGCCTCGCCACCCTGCGCGAATCGGGTTTAATTGATCATCTATTCAGTAGTGATAATTCTGAGGCACCACTCAGCTCTTCAGCAAAGGGATAACCCGTCGGGCAATCCTGTGAATATCATTACGAACCTTGGGTTCCTCGGGCCTATTCATACACCGTTGCGAGGAATAACGCGCTCCCAGTTCTGCGAATAGACCCGCTTCTCGCCCTCAAAGGCATCGAGTTCAGCGTGGATGTGGAAATGGGTGGTATCCGCCGTCAATACGGTGCGGGTGGTGGTGCGCACCGACCAGTCGCCGCGGCTGAAACGTCGTTCGGTACGTGTCTCACCACGTGCTGAAGTAAAATCATTACCCTGATAGGTGTACCAATCCCAGGTGCGCTCCACCACCTCCATGTCGATCGCCTCGATGCACCAGCTCCCCTCATCCTTTATTACTTCCAGTACGGAAATATCCTTTGCCAGGTCACGGTGCACTAACCAGTTATGATGAGCAGGCTCGATACGTTTCGGCCGGGGGGCGGAGGCGCCTTCAGGCTCGGCAAAGCCTATAGCCGCATCCTCCGGCCGTGGAGTTCGTAGCGGTAACCGGAGAGCGCTTTCTTCGGTATAGATGGTCAAGCGTGTGGCTTGCGGGGGTGGCCAGGCCAACGGCCAGTAGGAGGTTGAAATCGACAGGCGCAGACGGTGTCCCACGGGAAACTGCTGAGCGATGTTGTTCATCTGAACCCTGATCCGATAACACCGGCCCGGCTCCAACGGCTCGGGCTCACCGTGTCCATTGCGGTGAGACAGGTTCAGGAGCCCGTAGGTGATGCGGGTAGCCTTGTCATCCGGGGCAACATCGGAAAGACGTACCGCAACCATCGCCAGCGGACGGTTCACCGCCAGCTCCAGCTCCAATTCGGGGCTACCAAAGACCTCCAGGGGTTCATCCAGCGGGGCGCTGTCGTAAACCAGGGCGCCACCGTCCTCTTCACGCTGATCGTGTGGCAGATCAGGCGCAGCCGTATAGGAACACCATTTTCCGGCGAACAACCCGACACTCAGCGGCGATTGCAGGGTCTGAATCGCACCCTCACGGCGGCGCTGGGCAGCATCCTCCACCAGGCGGTTGGGGGCGAGCGGGTAGTTCCGCCACCGGATATCCGGCGATGGCCANNACTCTCCTGCAGAAAACCGATCGCAGGACCCGGCCTGCCCATATGCGGATATTTGTGTCCCCATGGCCCGACCAGGCCCAGGCGCGGCACCTCGAGGTGCTCCAGCAGACGAAAGATAGCATTGGTGTAACCATCGGCCCAGCCGCCCACGGCCATGACCGGGCAATTGATAGCGCCGTAGTCTTCGGACACTGAACCGTGGCACCAGTATTCATCGCGGCGCTGATGGCGTAACCAGATATCGAGCCACAGCCCGCTGCCGGCCAGGCGCTCCAGCCACATCTCCCGCCAGCGCTCGCCTACCAGCTCCGGGTCCGGCGGGCAGGTATTGACCGAAAACATGGTAGTCGCTTCGGACAGATTGTCGGTCAACAGACAGCCGCCCATGTAATGCATATTATCCAGATAGAGGTCATCGGTGGAGCAGGCGCTAATGATTGCCTTAAGCGCGGGCGGTCTCATGGCGGCAATCTGCAGGCTGTTGAAGCCGCCCCAGGAGATCCCCATCATCCCCACCCGGCCGTTGCACCAGGGCTGCTCGCTGAGCCAGCGAATGACCGCCACCCCATCGTCCATCTCCGACTGTCGGTACTGGTCGACCAGCACCCCCTCCGATTCTCCGGAGCCGCGAATATCCACCCGTATGCAGGCGTAGCCGTGGCCGGCCAGGTAGCGGTGGGTCATATCGTCGCGCAGGCGTGTCAGGTCGCGTTTGCGGTAGGGGATGTATTCGAAGATCGCCGGAACGGGATTCTCCTCGGCGTCATCGGGCAACCAGAGGCGTGCCGCAAGGCGAATCCCGTCCGGCATAGTGATCAGCAGGTGCTCCACCTCTTTGACCTTGCACGGAAAGGTATCGACCTCTTTCATGCCTCCCCCCTCGGCGCAGCAAACTCGAAGGTGAGAATTTCCCGGCACCGGGCGTAGCGCTGTAGCAGTTGCTGATGATCGTCGGCACCGAGCAGAATAATCGCGATCTCATAACTGTAGCTGTCCTGATCCCGCAGTGCCGAGAGCGGCTCCCCCTCCCGGGCCTCGATATAGACCTCGGTGCCGGGAAACTCCTGCTGTACCTGTTCGATCTCCTCCAGACTGGGCACCCGCGTCACCAGGGCATTCTCGTAATAGCGCCACATGAATTTAGCCGCGCACTTGAACCGCCCTTTTTTGCGCGGATAGTCAGGCTTCTTGCCCAGCGCCAGCTCCACCGCCACCTCATGATTGGAACTGCCATGAACCTTCTCGAACATGTCGCTGAGTGATTGCGAGATCCGGGGATTGACCTCAATCAGCTTGAGGTCGTCAGTGGACTCATCCCAGATGAACTCCAGATTGAAGGCGGCATTGTCCAGCCCGACCCGGGAGAGAAGCCGCTCGGTGACCTCCAGGCTTTTCTCCTGCATGTACTGCGGCCAGGTGGAGGGATACTCATAGCTGGTGAAGCTCTTTCCTGCCGCATCCTTCACCGTATCGGTAATCCCGTTGACATGGACCTTGCCCTGGTAGATATAGCCCTCCGGTCCGTTCTGACGGTTGCCCTTGATAATCGCCTCGGCGATGCAATGGTTGCCGCCGATCCCTGCGACTTCGCCGGGCAACTCGGCGTACTTCAGGGCCAGATTGAAGGCGTTGCCAATGCGTGGAATGTTTTCGCGAATGGTTGAAAGGTGCCGGTAGAAGGTCTCCTCGCTGTCGATATAAAACCCCAGGTAGGAGCCAAAAGACTTAATCGGTTTGATCCAGAAGGGGAAGGGCAAATCGATCTGGGTGAGGGGCTCATCGGCAAAGGGATCGAAAGCACAAAAGGCAGGGATATAGTCCGGAATGATTTTTTGCTGCTCGAGCCGAGCCCAGTACTTGTGCCCGCACTTTAGGATATCTTCCAGCGATGGGCTTGGCAGATCGAGCTTGCGGCACAGGATCGGCTGCATCGTATCGGCCGGAAAATCCCAATAACTGATAACGGCATCGATGGAGCCGGGAAACTGCCGCAACTGCTCCTCGGCCTTTTTCAGCATCGATTCATAAGGGTAATCCAACGGCTTGACCACCTCTTCATAATCGAGCAGGGAATGAAAGCTATAGTGATCGGCGTGGCGGATACCTTTCAGCTTCCGCAGGTTGTAAGGGTCCAGACCGATGACGAAGATATTCTTCCGCAAGTTACATTCCCTGCATTTTCGACGGGATTGTCAAACCAGCATATACAGCTAGCCTAGTAGCAGGACAGCGATCTGCAATGAGCTTACTGAAAAGGGCTGGAGGCTTCAGACAATTGGCTTTGCGGCTTTGGCAATAGTGCCGCCTCTCTCGAATAACACCAAAACATAAAGATTTGCCATGCTTACCATCGCCGCTCGTACCTACCCGCTTCTTCTCGGTATCGGTCTGCTCCTGATAGGTATCGGCCTGCAGGGCACCTTGCTGGCACTTCGCGCGAGCCTGGAGCACTTTTCGGTATCGGTAACCGGGCTAATCATGTCTGCCTATTTCATGGGCTTTATCGTCGGTACGTTTTTGTGCCCGAAACTTGTCCGCAGCGTCGGCCACATCCGTGCCTTTACCGCCCTCGCAGCCATTACGGCCGCTACGGCCATTGCTCACGGCATGATTATTGACCCCTGGTTTTGGGCTTTACTGCGTATCATTACAGGCACCTGCATGGTCGGCCTTTATATGGTGGTCGAGAGTTGGCTCAATGCCATGGCTCCCAACGAGCAGCGGGGGCGGTATTTTTCCGTCTATGTCATCGTTACCCTGCTGGCAATGGCACTGGGACAGTACTTGATCCTGGTCGATGAAATCGGCGGCTACCGCCTGTTCAGCCTGACCGCGGTACTGATTGCCCTGGCAGTAGTGCCCGTTGCCCTGACCCGCATCATGCAGCCCACTCCGGTCAAGGCCCCGACCATCGGATTGAAGCATCTCTATAGTGAAAGCCCCCTGGGTGTCAGCGGTGCACTCATCAGCGGCATCAACAATGGCGCTTTTTGGGGGCTTGGTGCCCTATTCGCCCAGCGAGTCGGCATGTCGGAAACCGGTATCGCCCTGTTCATGAGCCTGACCATTATTGGTGGGGTGTTACTGCAGTGGCCCATCGGACATATCTCCGATCGTCATGATCGCCGTCATGTCCTGGTCCTGGTCAGCTTTATCACCGCGATCCTGGCCGCAGTCGCCTTCCTCATGGTCACAATGTCTCACGCATTGCTGATATCCTTATTTATCGCCTATGGTGGATTCGCCTTTTCCCTCTATGGAATCAGCGTTGCCCACGTAAACGACCACCTCACCCAGGATCACATGCTCGAGGCCTCACAGAACCTGCTACTGATCTACGGTGCCGGTGCGGCGGTCGGCCCGACTATTGCCGGGTTCTTTATGGAAGCGGCGGGACCCGGCAGCCTTCTGCTGTTCCTTACCGGTACCCTGCTGTTGCTCTGCGTGCTTGGACTCTACCGATTACGTGTCGGCCCAGTCATTCCTATCGATGAGCAAATGGAGTTTACTTCGATGGTAAGAACTTCACCGGTAGCACTCGAAATGGACCCCCGTCTTGATACCGAAGAGGAAGAAGGGAAAGAAGCCGTAAAGGCCGGAACAGAGGTTGAAAAGCCGGGACAGTAAAAAACACCTTCTCTTCAAAGAAATGTAAAGAGCCGTGTTTTTTACCGCCGACAACCCGGCTTGCTTATTTAGTAATAAGGGGGCTGTGGTTCCTCAACTTTCCGCCATTCACCCAGCGCATCCCGATAGGCATGCCAGGTGGCAAAGCCGAGCAGTGGCATGGTAATGGCCAGGCCTATGTAGAAGAAGGCAAGACCAACACCGGTGAAAAAGGCGATCAGCACCGCCCACCAGAGCATCGGCTTCCAGTTATGGGTCACTGCCTCCCATGAAGCCACCAATGCCGTGATGGCATCCGTTTCAGGATGGTCCATCATCATTGGGATTGAGACCGCAGTAAAAGCAAAAGCCACCAGCACCGCAACCAAACCCACGAGGAAATATCCCAATGCCATGGGGAGGGTAAGACTGGTGACAAGGGTGCCGTAAAACTCGGGAAAGGTTTCAGAGCCCAGAAACAGCGCCAGCTCATCCTTTGTCTCAGCGAGAAAAGCGGCGGTCCACATGGAACTCATGAACCATGCGAGGAACAGCAGAACCAGCAACAGGCCCATACCCAACAGACCTTTGTGGTTTTGTCGCCAGGTCCTGAAGGTATCCAGGAAAGCCACCCTCTCGCCCCGCTCGTTTTTCTGACTGATGCCATAAAAACCCAGCGCCATCATCGGTGCCAGCAGAATAAATCCGGCAGTCAGTTGGACACCCACATGATAAAGCTGAGTACTCCAAGCGAAAGCGATGATGGCAGCATAGATCACCGCAATCACAGCACCATAACCAATGGCAATAACGGGGTTACGTTTCAGGTCCTGCCAGCCCTTACTTAACCAGACGAGAGGCTGATCCATCGATATATGGCGAATTTCAGTAAGGTAACCGGGAGAAACGTGGAAATCTGACCGGTCCCGCTCGATTGTGACCAGTTCGTCTTTCCACAGACGACGATCATCGGGATGAACGACTTGTGGAGCCATGATGACACCTCCTCAGACACGGTTGATGCGTCCCAGCAAGTGGATGGCAACAAGCCAGCCCCTATGAGATACCTGCCTGTCGGGGCCTGTCTAAGCTTAATTTGCCTTAGTCAAACAATTCTAGTTGAGACTCGGCTAACAGCAAGATGGAGAAACAAAGCCTGACGGTCGTAAATCTCTAATAAAAGTACGGTTTTATCCAGCGAAGCACTAAGTCTATCGCTCCCTACTTCTCCAACACAGCGTATAGGTCGTGCTCATCGGCCGCGTGAATCACAACATCAACCGCATCACCCGGCTCCAGGCCTTCACCATTTTCGATCACCACGACACCGTCGATCTCAGGCGCCTCGGCATAGCTTCGAGCAATGGCCTGGCCGTCCTGGATCTCATCAACCAGCACGGTGTAACTGATACCGACACGCTCCTGCAGCTTGTCGGCACTGATGGCGCTCTGAACCTCCATAAAGCGCTCCAGCCGTTCCTGTTTCAGCTCCTCCGGTAGCTGCCCCGCCAGCGTATTGGCAACAGCCCCCTCGACCGGCGAATAGGTAAATGCACCGGCGCGGTCAAGACGTGCCTCGCGAAGAAATTCAAGCAGGCGCTCGAAGTCCTCTTCAGTTTCGCCGGGGAACCCGACGATGAAGGTCGAACGCAGGGCGATCTCGGGGATAATGCCGCGCCAGCGTTCGATGCGACGCAACATATTTTCGCTATCCGCAGGACGACGCATCGCCTTGAGTACCGAGGGACTGGCATGCTGCATCGGCACATCCAGGTAGGGCAGGGCATATCCCTCTGCCATCAACTCCACCAGGCGGTCCACTTTGGGGTAGGGGTAGATATAGTGCAGTCTGAGCCAGGCACCGAGTGAGCCCAGCCGTTTTACCAGCGTCTCGATATCGGTTTTCAGGGGCCGGCCTTGCCAGAAGTCAGTGCGGTATTTCACATCCACACCAAAGGCCGCCGTATCCTGCGCCACCACCAGCAACTCCTGTACCCCGTCATTCACCAGACTTTCTGCCTCATCAAGAATCTCGCCTACGGAGCGGCTGGCCAACTTGCCGCGCATCGACGGGATGATGCAGAAGGTGCACTGCTGATTGCACCCCTCGGCGATCTTGATATAGGCATAGTGGGGTGGAGTGAGTTTGATCCCGCCAGGGGGCACCAGATCGGTGTAAGGGTCGTGCTGTGGCGGCAGATGGGCATGTACCGCATTCATCACTTCATTGAGGGAGTCGGGGCCGGTCACCGCCAGCACCTGCGGATGGGCGCTCTGAACCACCCCCTCTTTGGCGCCGAGACAGCCGGTCACGATCACCTTGCCGTTCTCCGCCAGCGCCTCACCGATGGTATCGAGGGACTCCTCCACTGCCGCATCGATAAAGCCGCAGGTATTGACCACCACAAGGTCGGCTTCATTATAACTGGGTGATATGTGATAGCCCTCGGCTCGTAAACGGGTGAGGATGCGCTCGGCATCGACTGTAGCCTTTGGGCAACCGAGACTGACAAAGCCAACCTGGGGGATCTTGTGTGACATGGGAACCGTTGTCGAAAAGTAGATGAATAAAGCCGAACAAAACCCGAGCGTCTGGCCAGGGACGTACATGGCGTCTATTTTACACCCATGCAACCTTTCTGCGTTACCCATAAGGGCTTTTTTGACTCAATCCCATAGTGAGTGCTCTGGCTGCATTCAAGGTAAAATTGTCAACCTTATGAAACACAACTACTTTTAAGTGATAATCAGACNNTTTAGCGAATTACTGGAGACCCCGAAGAACAACAAATGCAAGGGACTAACCGATGCACTATCGCAAACTTGGCCGTACCGGCCTGCAGGTCAGCCAGCTTTGTCTCGGCACCATGACATTCGGCGAACAGAACACTGAAAAGGAGGCTCACGCCCAGCTGGATTACGCCCTCGATAACGGGATTAACTTCATCGATGCCGCCGAACTCTACCCCATTCCCCCTGCTGCTGGAACCTACGGCAAAACCGAGGAGATCATCGGCAAATGGCTGAAACAGAGTGGCAAGCGAGACGAAGTTGTTCTGGCAAGCAAGGTCTGCGGTCCGGCGGCGGATTGGTTACCCCATATTCGCAACGGCCAGACACACCTGGACCGGCACAACATCACCAAGGCCATTGACGGCAGCCTCAAACGCCTCAAAACCGACTGTATCGACCTCTACCAGTTGCACTGGCCCGATCGTAAAACCAACTTTTTCGGTCGTCTCGGTTATGTTCACGATCCGGATGACCGGCCGATTCCCATCATCGAAACCCTCCAACTGCTCAATGATCTGGTCAAGGATGGGAAGATTCGCTACATCGGCCTCTCCAATGAAACCCCGTGGGGGGTCATGCGTTACATCCAGCTGGCCGACTGCATGAACATGCAACGGGTGGTCTCTATCCAGAACCCCTACAGCCTCCTCAACCGCACCTTCGAGATCGGACTGGCTGAGATCGCCCATCGCGAGGACGTCGGGCTGCTCGCCTATTCACCGCTTGGATTCGGCGTGCTCTCCGGCAAGTACCTTGACGGCACGGCAGGGAAAAAATCCCGCCTCAATAAATGGCCCGACTACGATCGCTACAGCAACGAACAGGCGCTGGCCGCAACACGGGAGTATATCCAGCTTGCCCGTGATCATGACCTGGAACCGGCACAAATGGCGCTGGCCTACGTCAACAGCCGACCGTTTCTCACCAGCACGATCATCGGCGCCACCAGCATGGAGCAACTTGAGAGCAACATAAAGAGCGCCTCTCTCGAACTGTC
>JABAOG010001722.1_pt2 | contig 14009 bp, 12 predicted proteins | sample 7062131 | NCBI WGS metagenome assembly JABAOG01 (sample SAMN14538629, study PRJNA623070) | marine sediment metagenome | biome: marine biome [ENVO:00000428]; feature: marine pelagic biome [ENVO:01000023]; material: deep marine sediment [ENVO:00002113] | place: India: Arabian Sea | collected...
AGCTCGTGGTAGGCGCGCTCGGCGCCGATCCCGCTCACGCCGTCGGTCTCGGCATCGAGCAGCCACCAGCGGTCGGGCGCGACGGCGAGTGCGTCGTCCGCGGCCCGGTCCGGCCCGGCGGCGTCGGGGCGGGGCGGCGGTGGCGTCTCGGCCGGCCGGGCCGCCGTGACGGGCGCCGGGCCTTCGCTCGCGGTGCGGGACGGGGCGCACGCGCCGAGCGCGAGCGCGGTGGCGAGGAGCAGGGACAGCGGTCTCATCGACATTCCTCCGACTCACTGGGTCGCCCGCCGCGAAGCCGTTCGGCCGGCGGGGCGAGTGGGTACGCGACGGCTGCCGCGCGATGCGAGGAGTGTACCGGCCATGATCCGATCTCGCAACGGCCTCGGGGGATGACGCGGCGCGGCGCCGGCCACGATCGACACCCTACACGGGCGGGGGGCGCGCGGGTCCCCGGCCGCCCGGCCGCGGGCGCCGGCCGGCCGTCGACGGGTGACCCGCCCTGCGGGGTCGACCCGCCGCTTACCTGGCCTGTACGATGCGCTGGATCACCTCTCGCGCGAGGTCCTGGTCCCATTCGATCTCGCTCTTGCGCGCCTCGACCTTGACCTCCGAGGTGTTCGCGGTCTCGACCTCGATCTCGGTGTTCACGTCCGTGCCGCCGCGTTCGCCCTTGATCTCGACCTCGCCGTCTTCCTCGTACTCCCGCTCGGTGATCGTGATGCCCATGTCGGCGTAGACGCGCTCGGTCCTCCGCGCCACGTCGGCCACGGAGCCCTCGACGACGCCACTGGCGCCGCGGGAGGTGAGGTATATGCCGGTCGCGGCGCCGGCCGCCGCGCCGGCCGCCGCGGCGGCGCACGCCGCGATCGGGTGGGTCAGCACGATCAGGACGATGGCTCGTATGCCTTTCGCGGACATGTGCTCGCTCCTCGGTTCAGGGATGCGCCGGCGCCCGCGCCAGGCGGCGCCGGTCCGATCGTCGAGCCGCGGCAAGAGGCCGGCCACGAGACCCGGCGGGCCGCGGGCCTCTCGCGCTCGTCGGCTCCGGCCCGGGCGACGTCCTCACGGTCGGACCCGGAGACCACGACCGTGCCGGCGGCGGGGATGGCCGGGCCCTCGGTGCGCGATCGCGCCGAACCGTGTAGCTTTGGGTGGCGCCGTTTCCCGGCCGCCGGCCGCGTGGAGCGCGGCGGCTCTGCCGGAGGCGCGTGGGGCCGATGCGAGCGCGACCGTTCTCGATAGAGGTAGGCGATGAGCTACGCGGTGGAGGACCTGCTGGACCTCCTGGACCTGGAGCCGATCGAGGTCAACATCTACCGCGGCCGCAACCGGGACATCGGGAGCGGCCGCATCTTCGGCGGGCAGGTGCTGGCGCAGGCGCTGGTCGCCGCGCAACGCACCGTCGAGCGGGACCGCAGCGCGCACTCGCTGCACGGCTACTTCATCCTGCCCGGAGACCTCGAGATCCCCGTCGTCTACTTCGTGGACCGGCTGCGCGACGGCCGCAGCTTCACCACCCGCCGCGTCACGGCCATCCAGCACGGGCGCGCCATCTTCAACATGTCGGCGTCGTTCCAGGTGGTCGAGGAGGGCCCCGTGCACCAGGCCGGGATGCCCGATGCGCCCGACCCGGAGTCGCTGGCCTCCGAGCTCGACCTGATCCGCGACAACATGGCCGACAGGATCCCCGAGTCGCTGCGCCGCGTGTTGACACAGGACCGGCCGATCGACTTCCGGCCGGTCGACCCCGTGGACCCGTTCCACCCCGAGCCGCGGCCGCCCCTCCGCAACCTCTGGCTGCGCGTCATCGGCACCGTGCCCGACGACCTCCTCGTGCACCAGGCGGTCCTGGCCTACGCCTCCGACTACGCACTGCTCGGCACCGCGCTGCTCCCCCACGGGCTCTCGTTCCGCATGCCGAACCTCCAGGTCGCGACGCTCGACCACGCGATCTGGTTCCACCGCCCGTTCCGCATCGACGACTGGCTGCTGTACACGATGGACAGCCCCAACGCCGCCGGCGCGCGCGGCTTCGTGCGCGGCAGCTTCTTCTCGCGCGACGGCACGCTCGTCGCTTCCGTGGCGCAGGAAGGGCTGATGCGCGTGCGCGAGCCGTGAGCGCCCACGTACGCCGCGCCCACGTACGCGACGCCCGCTGATCCGGGTGCGCGAGGAATGAGTCGCGCGCGGCGGTCGCGGCGCACTCGTGCCCGGCGGCGCCGGCCGCGTACGCGCTCCGCCGGGAGCGTTCGCGGTCGCGCCCGCGGTCCGGGCTGCGTGGGATGCCGGCAACGGGAACGTTCACCGGTTCGAATCGCGGTCGTGGTGGGGCGAGCCCGGCCTCGTACGGCACGTCGGCCAGGATCACCCGGTCCGCGCCTTGCCCGGTGTATCAATAGTGATTATCGTTAAGCACCTGCTCGCGTCGTGAGCGCCGGAGAGTCGATGCCGAAGACAACGAGGTCGAGGACACCACGGTGGTGGGGGGAGCCGGTAGGCCGGGGCGCGCTGCTGACGGGGCTGACGCTGCTCGGCGTGGTGGCCGGTTTCGTGGCGGGCGCACAGGGTCGTGAGGCGGCTCGGTGGGCGTTCTTCACGCTGGCGTTCCTGGCCGGAGGAATACCGGCGGCGCGGGAGGCGGTGGAGGAGCTGAGGGTCGATCGCAAGCTGGACGTCGATCTGCTGATGGTGGTGGCGGCGCTGGGAGCGGCGAGCGTGGGGCAGGCGNNATCCTGCTGTTCCTGTTCAGTCTGTCGAACACGTTGCAGGACTGGGCGATGGGCCGGACGAAGGACGCGATCCAGGCGCTCATGGCGCTGAGTCCGGAGGGGGCGACGGTGATCGGGGAGGGAGGCGAGGAGCGGTGGGTGGCGCTGGAGGAGCTGGCGCCGGGCGAGCGGATCCGGGTGAGGCCGGGCGAGCGGATCGCAGCGGACGCCACGCTGGAGGAGGGATACACCAGCGTGGACGAGAGCGAGCTGACGGGGGAGTCGACGCCGGTGGAGAAGGAGCCGGGCTCGGCGCTGTACAGCGGCACGCTGAACGGGGAGGGGGTGGTGGTGGCGCGGGTGGAGCGTGCGGCGAGCGAGAGCACGCTGGCGAAGCTGGTGCGGCTGGTCGAGCGGGCGCAGGCGGAGAAGAGCCCGACGGAGCGGTTCGCGGAGCGGCTGGAGGGACCCTACACGGTCGCGGTGCTGCTGTCGGTCCCGGTGCTGTTCGCGTCGTTCCACTACGGCTTCGGGCTGGAGCTGGGTGCGTCGTGGTACCGGGCGATGACGTTCCTGGTGGTGGCGTCGCCGTGTGCGGTGGTGATCAGCACGCCGGCGGCGGTGCTCTCAGCGATGGCGGCGGGGGCGCGGTCGGGCACGCTGTTCAAGAGCGGCGCGGCGCTGGAGGAGCTGGGCAGGGTGCGGGTGATCGCGTTCGACAAGACGGGCACGTTGACGCAGGGGCGGATGGAGTTGGTGGAGGTGTCGGCGCTGGCGGGGACGGAGACCGGGGCGCGGGCATTGGCGGCGGGGCTGGAGCGGCACAGCGAGCACCCGATCGCGCATGCGATCACGCGAGGCTGCGCGGGTCCGATACCGGAAGTGACCGGCGTGCAGGCGGTGAGGGGGAAGGGGATCCGGGGCGAGTTCGATGGGGAGACGGTGTGGGCCGGCACGCGCCGGATGGCGGCGAGTCAGGGCGCGGCCGTGCCGGCGAAGGTCGAGCGCCGGTTGGAGCGGCTGGAATCCGATGGCGTGACCACGGTGCTGCTGGGCCGCGGCGACCGGGTGGTGGCGGTGCTGGGGGTGGCGGACACGCCGCGGACCGAGGCGCGTGCGGCGCTGGCGGCGCTGCACGCCAGCGGCCTGAAGCTGGTCATGCTGACCGGCGATCGGGAGGCGGTCGCGCGGCACATCGCGCGCGAGGTCGGGATCGACGAGGTGCGGGCGGAACTGCTGCCGGAGGACAAGCTGAACGCGATCGCGGAGCTGCGTCGCGAGGGCCGGGTGGCGATGGTCGGCGACGGTGTGAACGACGGTCCCGCGCTGGTCGCGGCCGACCTCGGGATCGCGATGGGGTCGGGTTCGGACGTCTCGCTGGAGAGCGCGGACGTGGTGCTCATGAAGAACGACCTGTCTCGCATCGCCGGGGCGGTCGCACTGGCACGCCGCGCGGGGCGCACCATCCGCTTCAACCTGACGTTCGCCCTCGGCGTGATCGCGGTCATCGGCACGCTCTCGCTGTTCGGCTACGTGGCGCTCCCCTTCGGCGTGGTCGCGCACGAGGGCGGCACGATCTTCGTGGTCGCGGTCGGGTTGCGGTTGCTGGCGCACCGGGTGGACGACGAGACGGTGCCGGCCGCGACGCGTGGACGCTGGCGGTCGGGCGAGATGTTGTTCCCCGGGCGACGCGCGGATGGCGTCGAGGAGCGTGGGGCGACGACCGGTTGAGAGGGAAGGGGCCGTGGCCGGAGTCTTGCACCTCGAAGGAAAGCGATGGTGGCAGGAGCGGACCGTGTCGAGCGCCGGCTCGGCTTCGCCGTGAAGGTGCTGGGGCGGGAAGGTCTCCCCAGCCACGACACCCGGCGCTGGCAGTCGGGGCCGAGCGTGGCCGTATCGATCGAGGCGCTGCACGGGATCCTGGACTACCTCGCGGAGGTCGGGATCCGCATGTACCGCATCTCCTCGGACTTCGTGCCGTACGCCACGCACCCCGAGCTGACCCGGTTCCACCGCCAGATCGAGGAGCACGCCGTCGAGCTGGGCCGGATCGGGCGCTACGCCGATCGGCTCGGCATCCGCCTGTCGCTGCACCCCTCGCAGTACGTGGTGCTGAACGCGGAGGACGAGGAGATCGCGGCGAAGGCGCGCCGGGACCTGGACTCCCAGGCGCGGCTGCTGGATGCCATGGAGCAGGGGGCGGAGGCCGTCGTCGTGCTGCACGTCGGCGGCGTGTACGGCGACCGCCGGGCGGCGCTGGATCGCTTCGCCGCTCGTTACCCGCGCCTCTCCGAGCCCGCGCGGCGGCGCCTGGTCATCGAGAACGACGAGACCTCGTTCACGATCCGGGACTGCCTCTGGATCCACGAGCGGGTCGGCGTGCCCGTCGTCTTCGACCACCAGCACCACCGCCTCAACCCCGGCGGGATGAGCGTGCGCTCGGCCGCACGCGCCGCGCTGCGGACGTGGCCACGGCACGTGGTCCCGAAGATCCATTTCTCGTCCGCCCGGCTGGACGGCCGCGAGGTGAAGCGCGGCAAGGCCGTCCGGATCGAGCCGCCGTTGTTGCGCCAGCACGCGGATTTCGTGGACCCGTGGACCTTCGCCGAGCTGCTGCACGAGCTCCGCGACCTCGGCTTCGACGTCATGATCGAGGCCAAGGCCAAGGACCTGGCGGTCTTGAAGCTCCGCTCGGACCTGAGGGCCATCGATCGGGCCGATGTGCTGCTGGAGCCGTCGACGCGACGGGCCGCGTGACGCGGGCCCGGCCGCGACCGCCGGGCGCGGAACGCGGCCGCGGCGGCGAGCGTCGGCCGTGTTCGGCGCCGTGGCCGGAGCACGGCCGTCGCGTGCTCCGGCGCTCGCGGTCAGGGCCACTCGGACGGACCGGAGGCCGGACCCTCCCACGCATCGCCCCGCTTCTCGTCCTCCGGCCCCGGTTCCGGCCGTCCCAGCCAGTCGCCGCGCCCCTCGGACTCGCGCAGGGTCTGTGTGGTGTGGCGCGACTTCTTCCCCGAGCGCCGGCCGCGCCCGTGCTGCGCATCGGCGATCACGCGCCGTGCCTCCTCGCGGGTGACCTCGTCCACCGCGTCCTCCGCGAGCCCCGCCTCCAGGCCCAGCTCGCGCGCCTTGGCCAGGCCCATCTCGACCGCCTCGGTCAGTGACGGCTCGCCGTAATCGCCCTCGCCGATCCGGTCCAGCTCCTCGTGGATCAGCTCGCGCGTCCGCTCCCGGAGCTTGCCGACCGTCTCGGCCGGACCGCGTTCGCGTGCCATGCTCCTCCTTCCCGCTCGATTGCGTGCGTCGCGTGCCGGCGGCCGCGGCGGCCGCCGGTCCATCCCGGCGCAGCGTTCAGGCCTCCTCCGGCTCGCCGACGGGCTCGAGGCCCGCATCGCGCAGGTAGTCCTTCAGCCGCGGCGGCGGGACCTCGTCCTCGTCGAAGCGCAGCCAGACCTGGCCGCTCATCGGGTCGGCCGCCACCTCGTGGATGCCGGTGCGGCCGTACAGCACGGTTTCCGCGCGCTGCGCCTTGCCGGTGTCGTCCAGTCCGCGGACGCGGTAGCGGATGTCTCTGTCCATGCCTCGGCTCCGGTGGGGGGTCGCGCGTCTCGTCCACCCCCACACGAGGCAAGGAGCGTGCAGGCCGCGCGGCCGGGCACGCGCCCCGGCGCTGCCCGGCGCACCCCGGCGCTCGAAGGTCGCGGCCACGGCCGCGGCCGTCCGCCCCCACGCCGCTTGTCCCGCGGCGCCGGGCGAGCGTATGTTCCGGTTTCTTTCATCCGCTCCCTTCNNGTCCGCCCCCACGCCGCTTGTCCCGCGGCGCCGGGCGAGCGTATGTTCCGGTTTCCTTCATCCGCTCCCTTCGTTCCGACGAGGCTGTCATGAACGTGCTGCGCGCGATGGTGCTGGGATGTGCCCTCCTCCCGTGGCCGGCGGCGGCACGGGCGCAGGGCGGCCGGGACATGATCCTCGGTCAGATGTCGCACGCCGTCGAGCTGTACGAGGCCCGCGGCTTCCGCCTCGATCCGGATGCGCTCCCCCGCGACGCGGTGATCGGCCTGCTGGCGAAGGAGGCGGTCGCGTACCTCGAGGTGAACCTCGAGGCGGGCGTCCAGTACATGATCGAGGCGTTCTGCGACGAGGACTGCGACGACCTGGACCTCGCCCTCCTCTCGCCGTCCGGCGAGAGCGTGACCGGCGACGTCGAGGACGACGACGTGCCGGAGCTGCACTTCCAGGCGTCGGAGTCCGGACGCTACTACCTCGGCGTCAAGATGGTCGCCTGCGAGACGTCGCTCTGCTACTTCGGCTACCGCGTCCTGCGGAAGTGACGGCCGCGGCCGCGGCACGGGCGCGCCGGGCGCGGCGGGTCCGATCCCCGCCCGCCGCGCCGGGCGTGCGCGCTACTCCACCCGGAAGGGGATGCGCACGGTGCCGAACGGCGCACCGTCGCCGTCCACGGACTCGACGAGCAGCATCGTGAAATCGACGGTCGGGACGTCTCTGTCCACGTTCTCGAAGTAGAGGAAGCCGGTGATGCGGCCGCCCGGCATGAGCACGCCCTCGGGGAGCGCCTTCTGGATCATGTCGCCCGTCGGCAGCTCGATCTCGAGGAACCGCGGGTAGTAGACGTCGTAGTAGTCGTACACCGCCGGGTAGTACCCCCGGTAGGCCGGGAGCCCGGGATAGTAGCCCCTCAGATGAGGCGCGACGTAGAATCCGTCGACGTACCGATCGATCGGCTCGACCTCCTCGCCGCGCACGTCGAACGGCGGGATCGCGGCGTACGTCTCGCCGGTCGGCGCGACCAGCGCGAAGCGGCTGTACCGCAGCCGGATCGGCGCGCCGCTGCCGTTCTCGATCGTGACCTGGACCGGCGTGACCTCCTCGAGACGCTCGGGGAACCCCGTCCAGGCGTCGCTGCGGGCGATCACCGTGACGCCGTTCGAGGTGGCCATGGCTCCCTTGCCGGGGCCCGGCGGCGCCGGCTGCGCGCCCGGCGCGGGTTCGAGGTCCGGCCGGGCCGCACAGGCGGCCGCGAGGCCGGCGATCAGCGTGAGCACGAGCGGATTTCGCATGACGGCCGTCTCCACGTAGGGTGAACGAGCGCTCGGGTCCAGGAGACGCAAGGACCGGGCAACCGAACCGGGCCGGGCTGGCGACGGGTCCGGAGCGAACGGCGGACGCGTTCGCGATCCACCGCCGAGGCACGCAGGAGCGAACATGAACCTCGTCTTCGCCGACTGGGCGATCATCGCCGCCTACTTCGCCATCGTACTCGCGATCGGTTTGTGGGCCAGCCGCCGGGCGGGGCGTAGCACCGCCGAGTACTTCCTCTCGGGCCGGTCGATGCCGTGGTGGCTGCTCGGCACGTCGATGGTCGCGACCACGTTCTCGACGGACACGCCGAACCTGGTCACGGACATCGTGCGACAGAACGGCGTGGCGGGGAACTGGGTGTGGTGGGCGTTCCTGCTGACCGGCATGCTCACCGTCTTCGTCTACGCCAAGCTCTGGCGCCGGGCCGGCGTCATGACCGACCTCGAGTTCTACGAGATCCGCTACGGCGGCCGGCCGGCGGCCTTCCTGCGCGGCTTCCGGGCGCTCTACCTGGGCGTCTTCTTCAACGTCATGATCATGGCGACGGTCACGCTGGCGGCGATCAAGATCGCGGGCGTGATGCTCGGTCTTTCGCCGGTCGCGACGATCGCGCTGGCCGGCGGCGTGACGGTCCTGTTCAGCATGCTCGGCGGGCTCTCCGGCGTGCTGCTGACCGACTTCCTGCTGTTCCTCACGGCAATGGCCGGATCGGTGATGGCGGCGGTGGTGGCGGTGGGGCACCCGTCGGTCGGCGGGCTGTCGGGGCTGCTCGCGCACCCGAACGTGACGGGCAAGCTGGACCTGCTCCCCGACTTCGGCGACGCCTCCGCGCTGGTCCCGCTGCTGGTCATCCCGCTCGCCGTGCAGTGGTGGAGCGTCTGGTACCCGGGCTCCGAGCCGGGCGGCGGCGGCTACGTCGCGCAGCGCATGCTGTCCGCGCGCGACGAGGGCGAGGCGACGGCGGCGACGCTGCTGTTCAACTGCGCGCACTACGCGCTGCGGCCGTGGCCCTGGATCCTGGTCGCGCTGGCCTCGCTCGTCGTCTTCCCGACGGTCGACTCGATCCGCGCCGCCTTCCCGGGCGTGCCGGAGAGCATCCTCGGCCACGACCTGGCCTACCCGGCGATGCTGACCTTCCTCCCCACCGGGCTGCTCGGGCTGGTCGTGGCCTCGCTCGCGGCGGCGTACATGTCGACCATCTCGACGCACCTGAACTGGGGCGCGTCGTACGTGGTCAACGACTTCTGGCGCCGTTTCGTCGAACCGGACGCGGGTGAGCGACGGATGGTGGCAGTGGGCCGCGTCGCCACGGCGGCGCTCATGGTCGTGTCCGCGGCCCTCGCGCTCTGGCTCCAGAANNCGCTGGTTCTGGTGGCGGATCAACGCGTTCAGCGAGCTGACCGCGATGATCGTCTCGTTCCTGGTCGCGTTCTACCTCGAGCTGGTACACCCCGGCCTCTTCCCGGCGGCGGCGCTCTCCGCGTCGGCCAAGCTGCTGCTCGGCGTCGGTATCACCACCACCGCGTGGGTCGGCGTCACGTTCCTGACCCGCCCCACCGAAGAAGCCGCGCTGCGCCGCTTCTACGCGCTGGTCCGGCCGGGCGGGCCGGGCTGGGCCGGGGTGCTGCGCCGCGCCGAGGCCGAGGGACGGCCGCTCCCCGGCGCCGCCGAGCGCTGGACCGTGCCACAGGGGATCCTGGCGATGGTCGCCGGCTCCTTTGCCGTCTACGCCGCGCTGTTCTCGATCGGGTACTGGATCTACGGCCGCCGTCTCCTGGCCGCGGGGCTCACGGCCGTGGCGGTGGTCGCGGCGGTGTACGTCGTTCGCGTCTGGGCGGCCGTGAGCCGCGGCGTGCCGGAGCCCACGGCGCCGGAACCCGTCACCGGGTGACGGGTTGCGTGCGTGAGGAAGCCGTGGCCGGGGAACGCCGGGGGGCGGCCGGGTTCGCGGCGACCCGCGCCGTCGTGCTGGCGGCCGGGCGCGGGACCCGCATGCGCCGGCCCGCGCCCGGCGTACCGCTCGACGAGGCGCAGCGCCGCATGGCCGACCTGGGGCTCAAGGCGATGATCCCGTTCCACGGGTGCCCCTATCTCAGCTACGGGCTCGGCGCGCTGGCCGATGCCGGGTTCCGGGACGTGTGCCTGGTCGTGGGCCCCGGCGACGACCCGATCCGTGCGTACTACGCGGCGCTCGAGACGACCCGCGTCCGCCTCTCGTTCGCGGTTCAGCCCGAGCCGCTCGGTTCGGCGCACGCGCTGCGGGCCGCCGAGTCCTTCGCGGCGGGCGAGCCGTTCGTCGTGGTCAACGCCGACAACTACTATCCGCCGTCGGCGCTCGCGGCGCTGCGCGTGGCCGAGGGATGCGCGCTGGCGGGGTTCCGGCGCGAGCGTCTCGTGGCCGGGGGGAACGTCCCGTCCGACCGCGTGGCGGCGTACGCACTGGTCACCGCCGATGCCGACGGGTTCCTCGACTCGATCGTCGAGAAGCCGCGGCCGGACGAGTTGCGGCGGCTCGAGGGCCGCGCCTGGGTCAGCATGACGCTCTGGCGATTCGGCCCCTCGATCTTCGACGCCTGCCGGGCCGTCGGCCGGTCGATCCGCGGCGAGTACGAGCTGCCCGACGCCGTCGCGTACGCGACGCGCGCGCTCGGCCGGCGGTTCCGCGTCATCCCCGTCGATGCCGTCGTGCTCGACCTCTCCTCGCGCGAGGACGTGCCGTCCATCGCCGAGCGGCTGCGCGGGGTGGAGGCGCGGCCGTGATGCCGGGCCGTGCACCGTCGGACGACCGGGTGCACCACGACCGGCGGATCGCGCCGCCGGTCGAGCCCCTGGCCACGCTCCTCGCCCCGGCGCGCGTGGTCCCGCAGCTCGAGGCGGCGGGGCTCTCCGCTTCCGCGGCCGCCCGTCAGGCCGCGTTGCTCGAGCGCTGCGCCCACGCGCTGCTCGCCGCCGGCGCGCCGCCCGCCCGACCCGCCTGTGCCCTCTACGTCCCCGGTCGCATCGAGGCGCTCGGCAAGCATACCGACTACGCCGGCGGCCGCAGCCTGCTCGCCGCGGTCGAGCGGGGCGTGGCCCTGGTCGCCGCGCCCCGCGCGGACGACCTCGTGAACGTGACGGACGCCGGCAGGGCCGAGGCCGCCGCGCTACGCATGGCGCCGGACCTCCGATCCGTGCCCGGCGACTGGCGGAACTATCCGGCCACCGCAACGCGCCGGCTCGCCCGCGACTTCGCCACGGCGCGGCGCGGCGCGGACATCGCCTTCGCCAGCGACCTGCCGGCGGCGGACGGGATGAGCAGCTCGAGCGCCCTCGTCGTCGCCGTCTCGCTCGCGCTCGCCGCGGTCAACGGCCTGGGCGGGGAGGAAGCGTTCCGCGCCCGCATCGCGTGCGACGAGGAGTTGGCCGACTACCTGGCCGCGGTCGAGAGCGGCGCCGCGTACGGCGCGCTCGCCGGCGACCGCGGCGTCGGCACGCGGGGCGGCAGTAGCGACCACACCGCGATCCTCTGCGCTCGTGCGGGACACCTGGTCCAGTACGCGTTCGGCCCCGCGCGTTTCGAGCGGGCGCTCCCGCTGCCGTCCGGCCACGTCTTCGTCGTCGCGTCCAGCGGCGTACGGGCCGAGAAGACCGGCGCGGCGATGGCGCGCTACAACCTCGCGGCGGCGCACGCTCGCGCCGCGGCCGAGCTCTGGTGCGCGGCGACGGGGCGCGACGACCCGACGCTCGGCGCCGCGCTCGAGCTCGGCGAGGACGCCGGGGCGCGGCTGCGGCGCATCCTGAGCGATTCGAGTCGGCCCGACGCCCCGGCCGCCGCACTCCTCGCGCGGCTCGAGCAGTTCGTCGCGGAGAGCCGCGAGATCGTCCCCGCCGCCGGCGACGCGCTCGCGGCCGGCGACCTCGCGGCGTTCGGCCGGGAGGTCGACCGGTCCCAGGCGCTCGCCGAGCGTGCACTGGGCAACCAGATCGAGGAGACGGTGTGGCTCGCGCGCGCCGCGCGGAAGCTCGGCGCCGCGGCCGCCTCCGCGTTCGGCGCCGGCTTCGGCGGCAGCGTGTGGGCGCTGGTCGCGGAGACGGAGGCGGACCCGTTCGCGGAGGCCTGGGCCGGCGCCTACGCCGAACACTTTCCCGCTCGCGCCGCGGCCGCCCGCTCCTTCGTCACGCCTGCCGGCCCGCCGGCCGCGCGACTGTTCTGAGCCGGACATCCCAACGTCACCTCCACCGGGAGCGCCGCCATGACCGACTCGTACGATCGCAGGGACTTCCTCAGGACCGCGGCGGTGGCCGGTCTGGGCTTCTCCCTCGGCGCCGACCCGCTGCACGCGCTCGAGCCGCCGTCCGCGCCCGCGCCGCGCGCCGACGGACCCTTTGCGGCGCCGCCGATCGAGACCGTCCGCGTCGGCTTCGTCGGCGTGGGCCACCAGGGCTCGAGCCACGTGCGCAACTTCCTCCGCATCGACGGCATCGAGATCCGCGCCGTGTGCGACATCGTCCCCGAGAAGGTCGAGCGTGTCCGGCAGTGGGTGGTCGAAGCCGGCCGGCCCGCGCCCCGGGGCTACACGCGCGGCCCCGACGACTTCCGCCGGATGTGCGCCGAGGAGGAGCTGGACCTGGTCTTCACGGCGACGCCCTGGGAGCTGCACGCGCCCGTCTGCCTCGCCGCCATGCGCGCCGGCAAGCACGCCGCCACCGAGGTGCCGATGGCGCCCACCCTCGACGAGCTGTGGGAGCTGGTCGAGACCGCCGAGCGGACCCGGCGCCACTGCGTCATGATGGAGAACTGCTGCTACGACCGGACCGAGATGATGATCCTGAACATGGTCCGGCAGGGCCTGTTCGGCGAGCTGCTGCACGCCGAGTGCGGCTACCTCCACGACCTGCGCGAGCTCAAGCTCACCGACTTCTACGAGGGCCGCTGGCGCATCCGCCACTCGATCCGCCGCAACGGCGACCTCTACCCGACCCACGGCCTCGGTCCGGTCGCCCAGTGGATGAACGTCAACCGCGGCAACCAGTTCGACTACCTGGTCTCGATGAGCTCCAGCTCCCGCGGGCTCGACCTCTGGGCGGCCGAGCACATCGGGCCGGACAGCCCCGAGGCGGCACGGCGCTACGCACTCGGCGACGTGGTCAGCACGCTGATCCGGACGAAGGCCGGCCAGACCATCCTGGTCACGCACGACACCGACTCGCCGCGCCCCTACAGCCGCAGGATCCTGCTCCAGGGGACGCGGGGCATCGTTCGCAAGTACCCCGAGCAGAAGATCCACGTCGAGGGGCGCAGCCCGGCGCACCGCTGGGAGGATCTCGAGGCGTACCGCGCGGAGTTCGAGCACCCGGTCTGGAAGGCGCTCGAGGAGCGCTCGCGCGGCGCCGGCCACGGCGGCATGGACTTCATCGAGGACTACCGCCTGGTCCAGTGCCTCCGCACCGGCTTGCCGACGGACATGGACGTGTACGACGGCGCGGCGTGGAGCGCCGTCTCCGAGTTGAGCGAGCGATCCATCGCCGACCGTAGCCGGCCGCTGGACTTCCCGGACTTCACCCGCGGCGCCTGGACGACGCGTTCGCCGCTGGGCATCGTCGAGCCTCCGGTCGGGCCTTGACGTGATTCATCCCGAAGCGCAACCTTTCTCCCGGGACCCGCGCCGCCGACCGCGGCCTTCCAGGCGAGCCCGAGGCGCCATCGCCGGCGGATTCCGGCCGGCCCGGTCCAACGGGCGCCGCGCACGCTGCGCGGCGCCGCGTCCGGCGCACCGCCCCATAGCGACCGGTGGCCTACAGCGAGGGGGATCGCCATGCTCGAGCGGAAGGTTTACGGTGAACGGGTCCGGCTGTTCAGCGAGCGCATGAACCGCGTGCTGTACGACGCGTTCCAGCGCATCGACGCCGACCGGGAGCGCGAGGGGCTCCCGCGTCCCACGCCGGACGAGGTCAACCTGTACTCCTGGCCGCAGACCTGGCCGGACGCGGCCTTCGGCTTCGATGACGAGGCCGCGCCCGGGCCGGCGACGACGCAGACGCACGTGGTCAAGGACGAGCGCACCGACGCGGTCTACGTCTACCACGACGGTCGGTTCGCCCGCTTCCTCGGCCGGCCCGGCGACGCGTTCTGGGCCGCCGTCGGCCGCCACGACCTCCCCGGCGCCATCGACGCCGGCCGCTGGACGGAGATCGAGAGGTAGGTGCGCGGCCTGACGGCCG
>JABAOG010021362.1_pt1 | contig 13993 bp, 16 predicted proteins | sample 7062131 | NCBI WGS metagenome assembly JABAOG01 (sample SAMN14538629, study PRJNA623070) | marine sediment metagenome | biome: marine biome [ENVO:00000428]; feature: marine pelagic biome [ENVO:01000023]; material: deep marine sediment [ENVO:00002113] | place: India: Arabian Sea | collected...
GCGCACGATGCAGGTGGCGCAGCGGCTGTACGAGAACGGCTACATCACCTACATGCGCACCGACTCGATCGCGCTGTCGGACACCGCGATCGCGGCGGCCCGGTCGCAGGTCGGCGAGCTGTTCGGGGCGGAGTACCTGCCGGATGCCCCGCGGTACTACAGCAGCAAGGTGAAGAACGCGCAGGAGGCCCACGAGGCGATCCGCCCGGCCGGCGAGACGTTCCGCACTCCCGGCGAGACCGGGCTGACCGGTGAGGACTTCCGGCTCTACGAGCTGATCTGGAAGCGCACTGTGGCGTCCCAGATGCGCGACGCGTCCGGCCAGACCGTGACGGTCCGGGTGGCCACCCGGGCGGCGTCCGGTGAGGAGCTCGAGCTTGGCGCGTCCGGCAAGACGATCAGCTTCTACGGCTTTCTCAAGGCCTACGTCGAGAGCACCGACGACCCTGAGCAGCAGCGGGACGACCTGGAGCGGCGGCTGCCGCCGCTGACCGAGGGCCAGCCGCTGGCGTGCCTCGGGGTCGGCGCCGACGGGCATTCGACCAAGCCGCCGGCCCGCTACACCGAGGCGACCCTGGTCAGGGAGCTGGAAGAGCGGGAGATCGGCCGCCCGTCCACGTATGCGCCGATCATGCGGACGATTCTGGACCGGGGCTATGTGTTCAAGAAGGGCACGGCCCTGGTGCCGTCCTGGCTCGCGTTCGCCGTGACGCGGCTTCTCGAAGAGCNNCGGATGGAGGACCGGCTGGACGAGATCGCCGCCGGGCGTGCCGAGCGCGCCGCCGAGCTCGCCCGGTTCTGGAGCGGGGACGACCAGCTGGAGGGGCTCAAGCACCTGGTGGACAACCTGGGCGAGATCGACGCCCGTGGTATCTCCTCGTTCCCCTTGGAGGACGGGCTCGTCGTGCGGGTCGGCCGGTACGGTCCGTACATCGAGGACGGCGAGGGCAACAGGGGCAGCATTCCGCCGGACCTGCCGCCGGACGAGCTGACGGTGACCAAGGCCAAGGAGCTGCTGGCGGCCGGAAGCGAGGAGCGGGAGCTGGGCGTGGACCCGGAGACGAACCGGACGGTCGCGGTGAAGTCCGGCCGGTTCGGGCCGTACGTGACCGAGCTCGACGTCCCGTCCGGCACCAAGCCCCGCACCGCGTCGCTGCTCAAGTCGATGTCGCCCGAGACGGTGACCCTGGACGACGCGCTGCGCCTGCTGTCGCTGCCGCGCACCGTGGGCAAGGACGCCGAGGGCACCGAGATCATCGCGGCGAACGGCCGGTACGGACCGTATGTGAAGAAGGGCTCGGAGACCCGGTCGCTGCCGGACGAGGAGTCGCTGTTCACCATCACGGTCGAGGAGGCGGAGGCGCTGTTCGCGGAGCCGAAGGCCCGGCGGGGCCGCCGGGGTGCGGCGCCGCCGCTGCGCGAGCTCGGTGAGGACCCGAACAGCGGCAGGCAACTCGTGGTCAAGGCCGGCCGGTACGGCCCGTACATCACCGANNCGCTCCCCGACGAAGAGTCGTTGTTCAGCATCACCGTGGAGGACGCTGAGAAGCTGCTGGCCGAGCCGAAGGGGCGCCGGCGGGCGGCCGCGGCGCAACCGCTGCGTGAGCTCGGCGCCGACCCGGAGACCGGCAAGCCGCTCGTCGTCAAGGACGGGCGGTTCGGCCCGTACATCACCGACGGCGAGACGAACGTGACGGTCCCCCAGGGGACGAGCGTCGAGGACATCACCCACGAGCGTGCCGTGGAGCTCATCGCCGAGAAGCGCGCCCAGGCGCCTTCCCCGCGCCGCCGTAGCGCCAAGTCCCGGTAGCCGCACCTGCTCCACGTGGTCAACCGACTAGGCGGCGGCGTCTCCGACAGGTCAGCACGTGGCTCACTCCCGCCATGGCGAGCGCGGCGGCCAGGCCCACGCCGGTACCGGCGGCGACCTGTTGCCATGCCGGGCCACCGGTAACCGCCGCCGCGAAGTAGCCCAGGCCGACCGTCCACAGCGCCCACGCGGACGCTCCGAGCAGGCTGATCCACAGATAGTGGCGGGGCGCGACGCCCGCCAGCCCGGCTGCGGCCGCACTCGCGGTCCTGCCGAACGGCACGAACCGACCCATGGCGAGCGCGCCGGGACTCATGCTGCCCATCCGCTCGACGGCCCGCAGGGCGGTCGCGTGCAGCCGGCGGCCGAGCCGCGACCTCGCCAGCATGTCCGGAAGCCGGCGCCGCCCGAGCGCGTACACCAGGTGATCGCCGCTCATGGCTCCAGCGATCACCGCCACGACGGCCCACCACGCGTCGAGATGACCGGCGCCCGCCAGCGCCCCTGCCGACACCACGGCCGCATCGGACGGGATGGCCGGGAACCCGGCGTCCAGCGCCACCAGCCCGGCCACCACCACGTAAGCGAGCAGCGGTGTCGCGGCGACGGAGAGGATATCCACACCAGCCACAGTTGCGGCCGTTACCGCAGGTCAGCAACGCTTCATCGGCGAGNNATCGGCGAGTCCAGGGCACGACCGGGGTTGTCCCCTGGGGTCTGCCGCGCAACCGGGCCATTGGCACCCTAGGGGACCGCAGGCCTGAGCGGTGGAGAGCCGCCTGCCGCTTCATTCCGCCCCACGGCCCGGGCTCTCCTATGCTGTCCGCGTGGCTCAGGCGCCGGGCATCTTCATCGCGTACGAGGGCGGCGACGGCGCGGGCAAGTCGACGCAGGCCCGGCTGCTCGCCGACCGGCTGCGTGCCAGCGGACGCGAGGTCGTCCTCACCTTCGAGCCCGGCGACACGCCGATCGGCAAGGAAATCCGCCGAATGCTGCTCGACGTGGCGGGCGTCCGCGTGTCCGCNNGTGGCCACGGTCATCCGCCCCGCGCTCGAGCGCGGAGCCGTAGTGATCAGTGACAGGTACGTTGACTCGTCGATCGCCTACCAGGGCGCCGGCCGGCAGTTGGGCACCACGGACGTGGCCGCGCTCTCGGCGTTCGCCACGGCCGGGCTGCGACCCGACCTCACGGTGGTCGTGGACGTACCGCGCGAGGTCCGCCAGGCCCGGATGCTGGGAGCAGGCGACCGGCTGGAGCGGGAGGACGACGAGTTCCACGAGCGGGTCCGCCAGGCCTTCCATGACCGTGCGGCGTCCGACCCGGAGCGCTACCTCGTCGTGGACGGCACCCTGCCGGAGGACGAGTTGGCGGCCGTGGTCGCGGACTGCGTGGAAGGGATGGTGCGAGGACGATGAGCGTCTGGGACAGTGTTGTCGGACAGACCGTCGTCCCCGAACTGCGGCGCACGGTGGCCGACGCCTCGGCCGTCCTGCGGGGCGAGGCCGGCGCGGGTTCCGGCATGACGCACGCGTGGCTGTTCACCGGGCCGCCGGGTTCCGGCCGGTCGGTCGTCGCGCGGGCGTTCGCCGCGGCGCTGCAGTGCCCCGACGGCGGCTGCGGTCGCTGCGCTGAGTGCACCGACGTCCGGTCCGNNCCTCGTGACCGACGGGTTGTCCATCAAGATCAAACAGGTACGTGAGCTCGTACCCCGTGCCGCGCTCCGTCCCGCCCGGGGCCGGTGGCAGGTCATCGTCGTCGAGGACGCCGACCGGCTCGGCGAGGACGCCGCGGACGCGCTGCTGCTGGGGCTGGAAGAGCCGCCGCCGCGGACCGTTTGGATGCTCTGCGCCCCGACCGCGGAGGACATCGTCCCGACGATCCGCTCACGGTGCCGCGTCGTGCCGCTGCGGACCCCGCCGTACGACGCGGTGGCCGCGTACCTGACCGAGACCGAAGGAGTGGACGCCGAGAGCGCCGCGTTCGCCGCCCGCGCCTCGCTCGGGCACATCGGGCGGGCACGTGCACTGGCCACCAACGAGGAGGCGCGGACCCGACGCGACGAGGTCCTGCGGCTGCCGTTCGCCCTGTCCGACCTGCGCACCTGCCTGGACGCCGCCGCGGCCCTCGTCGAGTCCGCGAAGGCGGACGCCGAGCACCAGTGCGACGCGCTCGACGCCCGCGAGCTGGACGAGCTCAAGCAGGCGCTCGGCGCGGGCACAACGGGACGAAAGCCCCGCTCCCTCGACGCCGCGGTCAAGGAGCTCGAACGGGAGCAGAAGCTCCGCCGGACCCGGGTGCAGCGCGACTCCATCGACCGGGCGCTGGTTGATGTACTGGCGGTCTACCGCGACGTCCTCGCCGTGCAGCTCGGCACCGAGGCCGACCTGGTCAACGAGGACAAGCGCCCGTCGATCGACCGCCTCGCCGGCGGCTCGACCCCCGAGTCGACGGTGCGCCGGATGGAGGCCGTGATGGCTGCCCGGGAGGCGCTCGAGGTCAACGCGGCACCGCTGCTCCAGCTCGAGGCTATGGCGCTGAATCTCCGGGTAGGGTGATCACGCACCGATTTCGTCGTCCGCAAACAGCGCGGTGATCGCGGGAATGTACCCCACGCCGGCACGGCGGATCGTGTACTTCACCCCGGCAATCTGACCATGGGCCGGCCGGAATGGACGTCGTATGGTGGCGGGATGGGCATGGTGATGGCCGTCACGTTCAACCGGTACGGAAGGCTGTACTACCTGGATCCCGGCGAGCACTCCCCGCGGGTCGGCGACAAGGTGCTCGTACCCACCGACGACGGCCCCGAAGTGGCCGAGTGTATCTGGGCGCCGCAGTGGGTGACCGAGGACATCGGCGGCCTGCCCGTGTGCGAGGGCATCGCCACGGACGCTGACCTGGAACGCGACGAGCGCAACCGGCGGCGGCGGGCCGAGGCCAAGGTCGTGGCGCGTCGGCTGATCCGCCAGCACGGGCTGCCGATGAAGGTGGTCGGAATCGACTACGTCGACACCCGCGAGGACGTCGACCAGCTGATCACGATCTACTTCAGCGCTCCGCACCGGGTCGACTTCCGCCAGCTGGTCCGCGACCTCGCACGCAATCTCAAAGCCCGCATCGACCTGCGCCAACTCGGCGCCCGCGACGAGGCGCGGGTGCAGCCCGGCATCGGCCCGTGCGGCCGCGACACCTGTTGCTCCACCTTTCTCAAGGACTTCGAGCCGGTCAGCATCCGGATGGCCAAGGACCAGGACCTGCCGCTGAACCCGCTGAAGATCTCCGGCGCCTGCGGCCGGCTGATGTGCTGCCTGAAGTACGAGCACCCGCTGTACCAGGACTTCAAGGTCAACGTGCCGTCGCTGGGCTGCGGAGTCGAGACCGAGGACGGCGTCGAAGGCACCGTCGTCGGCTACAACGTGCCGTCCGAGACGGTCTACGTCCGCGACCGGGAGACCGGGCGCAAGGTGGCGTGCCCGAAGGCGAGTGTGTGCGGCTCCCGGCAGGCCTACGAGTCCGGCGTCGCAGGCGGCATGCGAGCGACGCCGGACGAGGCGGACCGGTGAGCTCCCGTGCGGTGGCAGCCACGTTGGCCGTCGCCGTCGTCGCCGCCGGGTGCACATCAGACTCGGATGCCGACAGCGCTCCGACCCCGACGGGGGAACCGGGCCCGACGGTGAGCCCGGAGCCGTCACCGGAGCCGGTTGATCCGCTGGCCGCGTTCTACGCCCAGGAGCTCGAGTGGGAGCCGTGCCACGACGAGTTCGCGTGCGCCACGTTGCAGGTCCCACTCGACTATGCGGAGCCCGAAGGGCCGACGATCGACATAGCTGTCCTGCGCGACGAGACGGCAGGCGACGAGCGGATCGGCTCGTTGATCGTCAACCCCGGCGGACCGGGTGCATCGGGCGTCGAGTACGTCCGCTCGCAGCAGGTCGCGAGCTCGGACGTGCAGGAGGAGTACGACATCGTGGGTTTCGACCCGCGCGGTGTCGGCGAGTCCGAACCGATCGACTGCCTCAGCGACGCCGAACTGGACGACTTCGTCGCGGCCGTCGGCAACCCCGACGCCGGCGGCAGCGTGAACGAGTTGGAGGAGCAGTACGACGAGCTCGCGGCGGGCTGCGAGGCGCGGTCGGGCGAGCTGCTTCCCCATGTAGGAACCGAGAATGTGGCCCGTGACCTGCACGTGCTCCGTGCCGCCCTCGGGGACGAGGCGCTGCACTACCTGGGAAGGTCGTACGGAACGTACATCGGCGCGTTGTACGCGGACCTGTATCCGGACGCGGTCGGCAGGGTGGTCCTCGACGGCGCGGTGGATCCGTCGCTGACGGGAATGGAGTTCGCGCTCGGCCAGGCCCGCGGAATCGAACGGGCGCTGTCCGCCTACCTGGAGTGGTGCGTCGGTCAGCCGCAGTGCCCTCTCGGGGACTCGGAGACCGTTGCCCGCGAGACACTCGGCAGCCTACTCGAAGTGATCGGCGACGAGCCGCTGCCTACCGACGACGAGGAACGGCTGCTGACCCGCTCGCTTGCGACGCTCGGCATCGTGTTGCAGCTCTACTTCCCTCCGGAGGAGGGGTACGAGCCGTTGACCGCGGCACTGTCGGAGGCGTTGGCCGGCGATGGCTCCGCCCTGCTGTTCAACGCCGATGTCTACCTCGACCGCAACGACGACGGGACGTACGACGGCAACCGGAACGAGGCGATGTACGCCGTCCGCTGCGCCGACCGGGGGGAGGGGCCGAGCCCCGGCGAGGTGCGCGAATCGCTCGACGATTTCGAGGAGGCCTCGCCGATACTCGGGCCGTTCCTGGCGTGGGACGCGCTCGCTTGCGACGAGTGGCCGGTCGAAGCCGCCCCCGAGCCCGAACCGGTCTCGGCCGTCGGCGCCGATCCGGTCCTGGTGATCGGCACCACCGGGGACCTCGCCACGCCGTACGAGTGGGCGGAGTCGCTGGCCGACCAGCTCAGTTCCGGTGTGCTGGTGACCTACGAAGGCTTCGGGCACCTCGCGTACCTCGTCGCCGGGAGCGAGTGCGTCGACGAGGCGGTGGACGCCTACCTGCTCGATGGTACGGTCCCGGCTGAGGGGCTTGTCTGCGAATGACCGGAACTGTACACCTGCGTCGACCGTCGCATATGGTGCGTAAGTCCTTACCAAGGCCTGATCGACGACATCGGGAGCTTCCGCGAGCGATGAGAGGGATGACGCGGTCCAGACTGGTCGGGCTGCTGCTCGGAGCCGGCTTTGCCCTGGTGGCGTGCTCCGGCGACGACGGCTCCGACGGCGGTGGCGGTAGCGCGGACGGCGCCGCGACCGAGCAGCCGGAGGCGCCGGATCCAACGCTCGCCCTCGACGACGAGGTCGCGTTCGACGAGCCGGTGACGATCGCGGCGGAGGACGGCTCGATCTCAGCGGCCGAGGTGGCCACCGCCGAGGGCGGCGAAGCGCTCGACGGCACGGTGGACGACTCCGGGTGGGTCAGCGACTCGACGCCGCTGCCGGGGGCCACGTACGACGTGTCCGCCCGGGTGGTCGACAACGACGGCGAGGAGCACGAGTTGACGGCGTCCTTCACTGTCGCCGAGGTGCCTGACAGCCGCCGGCTGACGCTGGCCGTCGTGCGTGGCGGCGGCAACGTCGTCGGGGTCGGCACGCCGATCATCGTGCGGTTCGACCAGGAGGTGACCAATCGAGCCGCAGTGGAGGCCGCCATGGAGGTCTCGTCCGACCCGCAGGTCCAGGGAGCCTGGCGCTGGCTGAGCCCAACCGAGGCGCATTTCCGCCCGCGGGAGTACTGGCCCGCCGGCACGCAGATCAGGGTGGACCTCAACCTCAACGGCGTTCAGGCCGGCGATGATGTGTGGGGCGGCCGCGCGTACAGCTACGACATCGAGGTCGGGGCCGAGCAGCGGGCCGTCGTGGACGCCGCGACCTACACGTTTTCGTTGATCCGGAACGGTGAGACGGTGGCGACCTGGGACACCAGCCTGGGCGCGCCGGAGTTCGCCACCCGTAACGGGACGTACATCGTGCTGTCCAAGGACGAGGAATACCGGATGACGTCCTGCAACGCGAACATCACCTGCGACGAGGACGATCCCGAGTACTACGACGTCGACACGAAGTTCGCGGTGCGGCTGACGAACAGTGGGACGTTCGTGCACTCCGCGCCATGGTCGGAGACGTCCCAGGGCGAGGACAACGTCTCGCACGGGTGCCTCAACCTGAACGAGCAGAGCGCCGAGACGTTCTACGAGGCGGCTCAGTACGGCGACGTCGTTGAGGTCCGCAACTCCACCCGCGAGGCCGGCGATCTCGTCGAACGGGGCGACCCCGGCATGGTCGACTGGAACCTGTCGTGGCAGCAGTTCGTTGCGGACTCGGAGCAAGGGGAGTTCACGACGACGGCGCTGTGATGCCGTGCTGCCGGCGGACCGCCCTGTCCCGGACCCTGGGATTGATTCGGGTTCGAGTAGGTCGATCGCCTATACTCGTCCGCCGGGCCGGCAGTCGTCGGCACCCCGCCGCCTTAGCTCAGTCGGCCAGAGCGACGCACTCGTAATGCGTAGGTCGGGGGTTCGAGTCCCCCAGGCGGCTCCCATTTCGCGGATCATGCTGCGCGAGCCTGTCGGCTCCATGCCGAATGCGCGGCAAGCTCACCGTCGGAGAAACGGGTGCCGCCCGCGATCCGTCCCCACCTCAAGGTGATGCGCTCGCAGTTTGTCCGTTTTGCCGGAATAGTGCGAGCGCATATCCTCGCGGTGGACGTTCGCCTTGAGGAAGCGGGTCCGGACGTAGTGCCACGCCGACCGATGGCAGTCAGCGTGAGGGAACCAGGCACGGTACGGCGCGGATGTAGACGACCATGCCGACCAGTTCGACGAACGTCTGGGTGACGACGATGACCGGGGTGATCGCGTACCTTTCGGGCAAGGCCAAGGCCAGCGGCAGCATGACGAGGGAGTTTCGGGTGGCGCCGGTGAAGATGACGGCGCGCGAACGCGCGACGTCGAGCCGGAAGGCGCGGGCGAGCAGCATGCCGGCGCCGGCCATGACGGCCAGGAACGTGACGTAGAGAGGGACGACGGCGGCGACCCGGTCGAGCTGCGGGCTGATCTTGGGAACCTGGCTGGCGGTCACGACGAGCAGGGTCGCCGCCATGAGCGTGGGCAGCGCCGTGGTCATGGCCGAGCTGAGCGTTTGAGCTGTCCGGCTGTGCGCGGCGAGCGTCTCGGTGGTCCAGGCCAGGCCGAGGGGTACCACGATGAGGATCAGGAACGCCTCCAGGAACGGTCCGATCTCGACGATGTCGGCAAGCCCGGGACCGAGAAACAGCAGCAGGAACACCGGCAAGGCCAGCAGTTGGGCGAGCATCAGCAGCGGCGTGGCGGCCAGCAGCCGCTCGCTGGCTGCTCCTGCCAGCCCTGAGAACACGATCACGTAGTCGATGCACGGCGTGAGCAGCACGAGTAGCACGCCGAGCAGCACCGCCCGTGGCAGGGGGACCATGAGGGTGAAGGCCGCCACGATGAGAGGTACGACCGCGAAATTGATCGTCAGTGCGGCGCTCAGAAAGCGTACGTCTCGAAAGGCCCGGGTCAGCGCGGCAAACGGCACCTGAAGGAACGTCGCGTAGAGCATGATGCCGAGCACCGGGTAGATCGCGAGCTCGAGGGCGGGCGCCGTCGCCGGTGCCGCCGAGCCCAACCAGGCGCCAAGAAGCAGTGCGGCGAGGTAGGCGGCGATCTGCCGTTGCTCAAGCCACCGGGTCAGCGACACTCGCGGGTTCCTCTTGACGGTTCGGGACGGTGTCCTCTGGCGTACGAGCCGGAATGCCGTGCCGGTCGTGCCCGCGACCCGACGGTGGTCGACAGCTCACCCGTTGCGTCCCAGCTGTATGGTCGGCTTCGCGGTCAGCCGGTCGCCGACCCGTGCCACGACGGTGTCCATGTCGAATCCCTCGCCGGAGGCCTTGTCGAAGACCCTTTCGCCGTCGACGCTGATCCGGAACACACCGCCGTGGCTCGGCCTGAACTGCAGGCCGCGGATGCTCTCGCCGTAGGCCGACAGCAGGGCGTGCCCGGCCTTCTCCGCTTGGGGCAGCAGGCCGCACGGCACGCAGTACTCGATCTCCACCTCGTTCGGACTCATCAGCCTGCCGTTGCCAGATCCGTGTGGTAGTGGCTGTTCACGGACGCGACGCTAAAGGCTGAAGTCGACTTGAATGTCAACAGCCGCATCCGTGCGGGCCGGCAGCGCCCAGCCGCCGTGAGCGGAGGAGGGGTCGGCTAGCGTGCCTCGTGTCTGGTGGAGACCACGGTCAACTCGAGGGCCGTGTCGAGCTCGACCCGCCGGACCTCGATGTCACAGCCGCAGCCCGGCTCGCACCGCGCGGGGGCGGTGTGACCGGAGAGGTCGGCATGCACGTCTTCGAGCTGCTCGCGCAGCCGCACTAGGTCGCCTATGCGGTGGCGTACCTCGGCGAGCTTGGACTCGATCAGGGCAAGTAACTGATCATGGGTGGCGCGGCAGTCCAGCTGGTCCCAGGCCTCCGCCAGGGTCCGGATCTCCTCCAGGGGCAGGCCAAGTCGTTTGGTCCGCGAGATGAACTCAAGTAGCCGCAGGTGTCGATCGGTGAACACCCGGTAGCCGGACCGAGTGCGCTCCGGCTCCGGGATCAGGCCGATCTGCTCGTAGTAGCGCAGCGTTGGCGTCGAGAACCCGGTGCGCGAAGCGACCTCCGAGATCCGGTAGCCCTCCACGAACTGCCTCCTTCAGCAGGGTCAGGCGTACACNNAGAGCAGTTTTCAGGATTGACATTCAAGTTGGCATGAATGTGTCAGGATTCGTGACAGGGCCGACCGAGTAGACACGACGACGGAGTTGGCGGCCGGGCTGGCAACCTGACGCCATAATCGCGCCAAGGGAGTCATCCTGCGGACCGCCCCGGCAGCGCTAGGGAAGCGCGGCTGTGACTGGTTGACGGTGGCCGGCAGGCCGGTTCAAGAGGGGGTTTCATGCGCAAGACGTTCATCGCCACATTCGCAGCCGCAGCGTTCGTCGCAGTCGCGGCCGTTCCGGCGGTTGCGGCTCCGTCGGCCGAGCCGCCGGCGGGCTGTTGGGGCGAGCTGAGCCGTGGTCTGGCTCAGTCGGGAGGTATGGGCGAGCATGCCTCCGGGTTCGCCGGTGAGCCCCGTGTCGGCCTGGCCAATCTGGTGCCTGGCGGCATGTCGGGCCTTTGCGAGTTCCTGGACTGAAGCCGGGTCGCGAGTCGGCGCGCCGCAGCAAGAGTCGAGCGGACGAGCCACTGGAAGCCCTCCGCCGTCCGATCGCGATACCGAGGCCGCACCTCGATACCAGGATCGACGCCCGGAGCCGTGCCTAGGCACGCGTAGCGACGGTTTCGGTATCAGGGTGCGATCTCGGTATTGAGAACGGCGTTGTCCAGGAGCTCAGGAATCGGGCGATCGAGTCGTGTCGGCGCGCTGTTGCGCCTTTCTTCCCCACGACATGTACCAGGCCTGCGCCTGCTGTTCCTCGTCGAACTGCCGGGCGATGAGCACGTCGGTCGACGAGTGCGCGATGATCGACAGGGTGATCGTGAGGGCCACCAGGTGAAAGATCTCATCCGCTGCCGCGATGCCGCTGTTGAGGACCAGCAGGCCGTACACCACCGAGGCGAAGCCCTTCGGCCCGAACCACATGGCGGCCCCCTGTTCGCGGGGTGTCAGGCCGGAGCGCCAGAGGGACACCAGCAGCGCGAGTGGGCGAGCAACGAGCAGGGCGAGGACGGCGAAGACCCAACCCGTCCAGGCGATCTCGCCGAGAAAGGCGGGTGAGATCAGCGCACCGAAGACGAGCAGTGCCGCCAGTTTGAGCAACTCGGCGAGGAGGTCGCCGAACTCGTGGAAGGCCTCCTTCTCCTGCTGTCCGATGGTCGCGACCGTCACGCCGGCGGCGAAGGCCGCGAGGAACAGGTTGCCGTGCGTGACCGAGCCAAGCGCGTACACGAGCAGGCCGATCCCGATGGCGTTGATCGCCTGGTAGTGCCCCGCCGCCGAGAACAAGCGGGTGCGCTCGAGCCTGATGGCGACCAGCGGAACCGCCACTCCGACGGCGATCCCGATCGCGATCTCGGCGGCCAGGTCGGCGACGTGCAACTCGGTGGATCGCTCCGCCAACTGCAACAGCACGAGCACGACCGGCAGGGCGAGCCCGTCGTTGATGCCGGACTCGACATTGAGCAGGTGGCGCAGGCGCCGTGGAACCTTCTCGTTGCCGACCAGCGCGGCGGCGAACACCGGGTCCGTGGGTGCGAGCACCGCGCCGATCAGCAGCGCCTCGGTCCAGCCGAGGCCGGCGACGAAGTGCGCGAGCAGCGCCGTGACAAGCAACGTCAACGGCAGCCCCCACCCCAGCGCGCGGCCCGGTAGGCGCCACGCTGTCGTCAGGTCGCGCCATCCCACCCGCATGCCGTCGGTGAACAGCACGGCGAACAGCGCGAGCGTCGCCAGCGTCGACACGATCTCGTCGCTCGGCTCGAGCGTCAGCACGCCGGTCACCTCGTCGCCCAGCACGAAGCCGACCGCGAGGAACAACACCGCCGTGGACAGCACCGTGCGGTGTGCGAGCGCCGAGACCAGAACGGCGGCCAGGAGAGCGACCGAGTAGGCGAGCAGCAGCGTCATAGCCCCCCATCCTGCCGTCCCGCCCGGAGGCCCAGACCTTGGCGCCGGCTCGTGTTGGCGTCCTCATCGATCCTCGGCAGCGTGCCGGTCTCCGGCTTGCCGCCGAGGAACGGTCAACGAGCGGGCCTGGTCCGTTGGAAGCTGCGCCACGGACCCGGAACCAGCCAGATGACCATGGACAGGACCCAGATCAGCAGCGTCGCACCAAGCCAGGTGTCCGCACCGCTGATACTCACTCCGTCGCTGATCAGGTCCGTGATCAGCAGTGCGGCAAACGTGGAGATAAGCCCACTCAGTGGGACGATCGAACTTGCGTACTTGGTCAACGTTCGCAGGATGACGAAGGCCAGGGCGGCGTTGAGCACCGCGAAGATCAGCAGCGCGCCGACGAAGCCTCCAGCATCGAGGTCGAACCCGCCAAGTACCAGGGCCGCCACCAAGAGCGCGACCGCCGCTCCAGCGAGCCCGAGTAGCCAGCGCAGGAAGAAGTCGCGCATCCGCGGTCAGCCTGCCTGTGGATGCCGCTGCTCCGGCATCGCGGGCGCCGAGCGCGCACCGAGCAATGCCGCTTTCTGGGAGTTGTACTCGGTGTCTGTCAGGACCCCACGGTTGTGCAGGTCTGCGAGCTTGGCGAGTTCGTCAGCGGTTGACGGCGGCGTTCCTGCGATGGAGCGGATGTAGTCCTGCTGCGCGTGTTCAACCGCCGCAGCACGCTGCATCGAGCGCTCGTGCATCTTTCCGCCGTGCACGATCAGGTACGCGAGCACGCCGACGATCGGCAACACGATGACGAGGACCGCCCACCCCGCTTTCGCCCAGCCGGACATGTCGCTGCGGAACATGTCAGCGAAGACGCTGATCAGCAGCCAGATCCAGATGAAGAACAGGAAGAACCACAGCATGGCGAAGAAGAGATCCAGTAGAGGCATCGTTGCTCCTCAGTCGAGACAGGAAATCGAGCCCACCTTGAGCAGGATTTGCAGCCGCTTTCAGGCAACCACCCGCGAGCCGGTCCGGCATCCTCCTCGAGGGATGAAAGCTGCGTGCCGCAAATCACCCGTCGGGGGTGATGCGAACATCCGCGCGGCAGAGCACGTTCGAGGTCACGAGTGCCGACCTATCCGGACTGGCCCTGATGATGCGCCCATGGTTGGAACTGCTGAGGCGCCTCGCGCTCAGCGACGAAGGCGCCATGGACGCGGTGTTGAGAGGTCCGTTGGCAACGCCGTCCCCTCTCGATGACAAGACCGGTGCCCTCGTGCGGATGGCTGCGCTGGTGGCGCTCGATGCCGGCGGCACCTGGTATCAGTGGGCTGTCGATGCTGCTCATGCGGCGGGCGCAGACGACGCGGAGATCGTCGACGTCCTGTTCGTGATGGCTCCTGCGGTCGGGTGGGACAGGGTGACCGAGGCGGCGCCGGCCATTGCTCTCGCACTGGGCCAGGAGTTCGACGACTGTTGAGCTTGACGGGACGGCGTTCGGTTAACGG
>JABAOG010000825.1_pt2 | contig 13983 bp, 13 predicted proteins | sample 7062131 | NCBI WGS metagenome assembly JABAOG01 (sample SAMN14538629, study PRJNA623070) | marine sediment metagenome | biome: marine biome [ENVO:00000428]; feature: marine pelagic biome [ENVO:01000023]; material: deep marine sediment [ENVO:00002113] | place: India: Arabian Sea | collected...
ATGCCCATTGGTGCCATCCCCGGGAGTCTTAATGGAAAATGCTTAAGGTAATGACGTGTGGCAAGTCCTAACTCATAACTGCGTCCATAATTCTCAACCATGTCTACGAAAGTCTGGGAAAAATCTGGTGCAGTCGAGTCCTCGAATAGCTTTGCTTCAATTGCCATTCCTTTGAGGGTGTACATCACATCGGGGATGTGAACATCTTGCGGACAGCGGACAACACAGTGGTAGCATGACACGCAGATCCAGGGAGTGTTGNNGCATACCTGCACGGGTCATTGCGAAAAGCATACGCGGCGTGTGATCCATGTCAGCTGATGACGGACAGGAGCCACCGCATGTACCACATTGAATACACATTTCCAACCTTGAGACTCCAGCGGTTTTCGCGCTGACCTCTTCGAGGAAACGTAAATTAGTGTATTCAATATTCGTGCTGTTGTGGAGTGCGGAAGGTGGATTTGATGAAGTCAATGTGCACCTCCTCCTTGAGGAATTGTTGGTTTATCCAGGATTTTTGTTTTGCCGTCTCCCAGACCTGGTGCGCTTGGGACATGTTGATAATCTGAACAGATCTTTATCACGAGCTAATCTAGAAATAACAAGCTCCTGTCAGTAAATAAGCCCATTTCGTAATATTCTGTTCACGAATATTACAAATTAATGGGCCGTTGTCCTAATTAGAGTATGAAAAAGATGATATTTAATAACTAGTACCAAAAAGCACGAAGCAAACAGATATATGTCACTACCCATCATTATTATTTTTTGTGACTGATTTTATTCTTTAACACGAGAGAAACTCCTAAAAAAAATTGAAGCGTAAACTTTTAAAATCTCCTAACTATTGGATCAAATAAAGAAAATTCAGACATTCCGGACCTCTGTTGTTGTTGACTATCTGGTATTTAATATACTTTTTTTGATGCTCTACTTTTACCGTGAATAATTGAGTCGAAAATTTCCAATCCATCAAAGAATACGGTATACTAATCCCATGCGGAATGAAGCGGAAAACCTTGATCTCTTTGTATTTGATGATGAATCAGTCGGTTCAATGGAGCTGTTCCCGGAAGTATGGCAGGCAATGGAACAGCTTATCTCAGAAGATATAAACGAACGTAAGTGGGGGATTGAAACCATAGAAGAATCTAATGCCCTGCGTTTATCCCCAATCGTTGCATATTACACAGCAACACGATTACACGAGCCAGATATCGACCTGAGATTCCGTATCGTTCAGGTATTAGGAAGTTTGTTACGAACTGGTGATGATGGAGATGTGACACCAAAGGAAGTCCGGCAGGCTGTTAAACACTATTTGATGCTGCAAAGACGGAGGGGAATCTGGAATTTGCTGGAAGTCGCAGCCAAATATATGGTGTCTGAACCCAATGTCAGAGCGTTGATCGCCCTCAATCCTTTCGCAGGTGAAATTTTGGGGGATATATTTTCGGACCGCAGAGCACCGCAGGATATCCGTCACCAGGCGATTGTTTTTGCTGGGCTGGTTGGATTCCTCGAAACGATCCCTGTTATCGAAAGACTGATTGATAGATTAGAGTCCAGAGCGAATGGGCAGTCGAGGATGGCTTTCATGCGGAACCATTATTCGACGGCAGATGAGGGAGAACTGCTGCCGATAGCTCGGGCAACCTTAGAACTACTCAGAGAGCCATAATTTCCGAGTGGTCGTCACCCTGATTACCAATAATTCAATAAAAGTGTCAGGGAAATAATTCTGCGCGAGAGCGCCTCCAATCTTGAGCTAAATGCACATTCGAAGGAGAACATCAACTCCGCGTTATCTGAGCTTTTGATTGATTTTTTTTGGTGGGATTTGAAATGATGCTGGTTGGTGATCTATGATCGCCCTTTTAACCGCAGGGTCGTATAACAAAAATTAACCTCAACAATAAGTATGAAAATGTCCTACATACTATTGAAATTCATCTCCCCCTTAGGTTTTTTTGTTTATCAGGTCGTCAATCTTGGCGTTCAGGTCATCGATCTGGTGACTGAGATTCTCAAACTGCTCCCGAGAGGGTACACCCAGGGTGTCTAGGGCATTCTCTACCTCATCTTGTGTTGGAGTTCTTGGTTGATTCCCCGGTTTTACATCATTGAGCAAAGAACGGCGGATTTCCTGTGCATCTTCGAAGGCAAGCTCTCCCCGGTCAACCAGAGATTCGATTCTCACCTCTATCTCCTCATCCACCTTGCGCAGGTACTCCACAGAATCATTGAAGCGTCTCTTCAATGTGTCAATCGTAGAGTCACTTGCTTTTATCAGTGCTGTTAATATTGATTTCGGGATATATCCAGCCCTCTGTTTTTGCTGCTCGAGAATGACCTGCGACAACACCTGGTTGGTTATATCGTCCCCGGTTTCCTTGTCAATTACAGAAATATCTTCACCCTGCCGAACCAGAACTGCAATCCCTTCCAGTGTGATGTATCTTTTCCGTTCCGTATCGTACAATTTCCGATTTGAGTAGCGTTTAATTACCGTCATAATCTGAAAGACCTTTTCAGTGTCATTTACTTTATTGTAGTGGGGAGGCAGCGATCATCAGCCTCCCCAGAAACATCAGTGTGATTATTCTGTCTTTTGATCTAATTTATCGACTTTATCTGACAGATCAGAAATTTTCCTGGAAAGATCATCAATATCAGATTTTGTGGGAACACCCATCTTTTCCAGCATGGTTTCGAGTCGATCTTCGACCTCAACCTCAGCCTGTTTGGATTTTTTCTTGCGCTTCTCTTTAAACTCTTCCATCAATTTCCGACCGTCTTTTTCGGCGATCTCACCACGCTCCACCAGTCGATTAATAAAGTTTTCGATTTCGTCCTGAGCCAGCGCTACGACCCCGATGCTTGCCAAGATGATCTTTTTTGTTGTTTCAAAGAATGGTTTATTTTCTTTGCCTTCTTTTTGTGATTTTTCTTTCGTTGCCATTAAGAGCCTCCTGTTTAGTCTGAAAATATGATATAACGCATTGCGTTATAAAGAATATAACATATCTCAGCTTACGAGTCAATTTGTCAGGGTTTACTCTCATATTGATGGTCAACGCATAAATGAGGTGGAGAAAGTCTAACTGCCAAACAGCTCTGATGTATTCTTGACGATGGATACCCCCTCCGCTATACTACGGTGAGATAAGTTGATGTCAGTCAATGAGATTTCATGAAATTCTCATTGCTCAAGTAAAAGGGAAGGTAGGATAGCATTCCATGCCGAAGCCGCTTGTTGTGTTGGTCACCGGAGTCACAGATTTTTGGGGGCACAGAGTAGCTGAAGAACTGGTTGCTGATGATGCATATCACGTGATTGGATTGGCAGATACACCCCTTTCGAAGCCTCTCCCCGGACTGGATTTCATACAAACGGATATTCGCAACCCCCTGTTGTATGAACTTTTAAAATCAGAGAATGTCGACACTGTCTGCCATCTTGCTTTTCAGCATTCCACTCTTCCCAGCGAATCGGCTTTTGATCATAATGTAATGGGAACCATGAAAGTATTCGGTGCCTGTTCCGAGGCAAATGTTTCACAAATAATCTTACGGAGCAGCACGATGGTTTACGGTGCCTCCCCTCAAAACCCTGGCTTTCTTACAGAAGATGATCCGCTGACAAATGATCGCGCATATGGCTATTTGCGTGATCAAGTTGAGATTGAAGCTTTTGTCAATGGTTTTCGCCGGGAGCATCCCGATATTGCACTGACAATTTTACGCTTTGCTAATGTATTGGGACCGTATGTGGACAGCCCTTTGACCCGCTTCCTCAACAGCCCAATATCTCCTATCCTTCTAGGGTTTGACCCAATGCTGCAGATCATCCATGAGGAAGATGCTGTCATGGCGATCGTTCATGCTGTGAAAACTGATCATCCTGGAACGTACAATATTGCCGGTGAAACCTCAATGCCTCTGAGCAAGATCCTGGGGATTGTGGGAAAACTGCCGATTCCAATAGTCCACCCGCTAGCTTACTGGGGTGTTAATTTCCTGGGTGGAACCGGAAAAAGATTGCCAAGCTATGCCCCAATTGATTTCGATTATCTGCGCTACCGTTGGATCGCAGATACCCAAAAAATGAAGGATGATTTGGAATATTCCCCGGCTTTTACAGCTGAGGAAACGGTGCGTGAATTTGCTGGACACCGCAGGAAGCGGAAATATCTGCCAGATGTGATCAGCAATGCATTTGATGAAGAACGCTTGAGACGCATCATTCAGCAGCGAAGGGAACAGAGAAATAACGAATCTCCCAATAGTGCGAGCGACATAGAAAAGGAAGCCGATCATGCCGAATGATAATAAACAGAGACAATGCATTGCTCAAACTAAAACCGGCACCCCATGTAAGAATTATGCTGTCGAGGGCTCTGATTATTGTTACGTGCATCAGCCCGAGGTAGGAGAAAGCCCGGGGGATAATGAACTCACACAGGATGAACTGCGTGATGAATTGATTGAGGAATTAGACAATCTTGTCAACCGGGTTAAGAATGCTACGCCGGATTATGAACCGCCTCCGTTTAGCTTTCAAGCACTGATTGATTTTCTCAAGCGAAACCTGGAGAAATTTCCATTCCCACTGCAAATTGGCATTTTGGAAAGGCTGCGTGGAGCTATCAGCAAAGATGCCTTAGATCGTGAAACCTGGGAAGGCATCTGGTATCTAGTCAACTACTCGATCGAATATCAGACTGATATTGTACGGCGGCACCTTTCTGGTGATTATGAAACGGATGAATGGGGATTGGATTGGGAGTTTATCGAGCTCGTCCGTCCATTCTTCGAATTTTTGTATAACAAATACTGGCGGGTGGAAACCAGTGGGTTGGAGTATATCCCTGAAGAGGGAAAAGCTTTATTGATCGCAAATCACTCCGGTCAGCTCCCCTGGGATGGTGCTATGCTGGCTACAGCCGTGTATACCAAGCATCCAGCTCAACGGTTGATCCGCAATTTGTACGCTACATGGTTCTCCACGCTACCTTTCATTGCCACTGTCCTCGAGCGTGGTGGTCAGGTACTGGCGAATGTGGAAAACGGTACTCGTCTGTTGGAGAATGGAGAACTGGTTTCAGTTTTCCCTGAGGGGACGAAAGGTGTGGGAAAGTTATTCAAGGATCGGTATAAGCTGCAGCGGTTTGGTCGTGGGGGATTTGTGAAGATGGCTTTAAAAACCCAAACAGATATCATCCCGGTTTCGATTGTTGGAGCAGAAGAAACTTATATTTCTATCTATAAATCACGGACGCTGGCAAAGATTACCGGTTTTCCTTATTTTCCAATCTCATTAAGATTCCCATGGACCGGATTGTTTGGGTTTGTGCCGTTTCCAACAAAATGGTATATCGATATCGGTGAACCGATCCAGATAACGAAGTACTCTCCGGATGATGCCGAGAATCTGGTCCTGGTTTCACAGTTAACAGATCAAGTTCGCAACGTTATCCAGGGGATGATCATCAACCGGTTGGAGAGACGCCAGTCCGTATTTTTTGGTTAAATAATGTATTGCCTAGAGAGGTTTTCTGCAGTTCGGGCAGATGGTTTCTGAGGTACGAACGACAAATCCGCAGTACTGGCAGGTAACTGGCTGTACATTTCCCAGCGGTCCACCGCAAGCGATGCAGGAAGACGCACCGACCACATTAGGTGTGTTGCAGTAATCACAGATGATTCTCCGCAGTCTCTCTGATAGTTCGTGGGTCGCGCCTATTCGTGCGGCAGTGCGGTTGATGACCTCCCATACGCGTTCAGAAAGTTGAAGATTTTCAACGTCCTGGGCAATATCATCCAGGCGACCGAGCAGGTGGAATGGGTTTCGCATAGCCAAAAATGCTGCGGTNNTAGCCAAAAATGCTGCAGTTCCAAGGCTTGCAGCGATCCCGAGCCAGGACTGTTTCCCAACCTGGACTGCAATGCCATCGGGAACCTTTTTAATTGCCACCGTTAAAGCTGTGTTTCCACCCGAGTGCCGTATTTGACGGGTGGCAATCTGGACAACAATTTCGTCCTTTTGTCCAATCTGCTGTGCCCGCAAATTGCCGTGATCAAATTCAGCGATCAATACCCGCGCAAAATCCCGGGGACGTATTTTTCCGTGAAAGATCTTTGTTTCCATGATGAATGAATTATATCAATAACTTGACGATCTTCGATCATGATAGTATGGTTGGTTTTATCTTCGATGTGTGGCTAACGCCGTGTCTTTTATTGGAGCTTTTATGCGAAACGTACTGAAAATATCCACGATGATCCTCATCATTTTCATAGGGTTATCGATCCTCAATACAGCTTTACCCGCAGGTGCATCCAGTCTTGAACAGCAGCCAACGGTGTCGATTCCGACGGTTACCGGTACACCCACAGGTCCCATTGCCATTGTGTGGTCTGACCCGGAAGAACAAATCAATGTTCGCAGCGGACCCGGTGTTTTTTATCCCCAGGTTGGGATCCTTCAGAACCGGCAGGAGGTACCGGCTCTGGGGACCACACCCGGAGGGTTGTGGGTGCAGATCCGCTATCCCGGAGTTGAGGGAGGGATTGCCTGGGTTTACGCTCCTCTGATCCGGGTAACAGGGGAGCTGCCCTATGTTGAATCACCTCCAACACCAACCCCATTAGTTACGCCGACTCTGGATCCAACATTAGCAGCTCAATTTGTGGTCCAGCTGGAACCAACCCGTCTTCCAACATTTACTCCACCACCACCATTGATCGTACCAACGTTTACACCGGCTACCAGCACTTCCCAGGCACCGACCTTACCAATGGGTTTGATCATCACAGGGTTGACTGTCGTCGGGTTCTTTGGACTGGTACTGGCTTTGATCCGCCGGAGATAAAAGAAAGGACTGGTTAGTGCTCTAACCAGTCCCGAAATATCCATGGTTTGATCCCCCGCTGAGTTTATTTTTATCCGCAGCTGCCGCACCCGCCGCCAGAGCTGGCAGCAGTATCCCCGGATTCATCCGTTCGGAATGAACTGCCGCATCCACAGGAAGACAGGGCATTCGGATTCTCGACTTTGAACCCACTACCCATGATATCTTCAACGAAGTCGATATTCGAACCGTGGATATATTGGATGGACATTTCATCCACAACTACTTTAACTCCATAGTTTTCAAAAACAGAATCTTCTTCTCGGATCCTGTTCTCGAGTGCCATCCCATACTGGTAGCCAGAGCATCCCCCGCCTTTAATGAAGACGCGCAGAGCGTAACCTTCTAAATCCTGTTTTGCCATCAAATCTTCAACGGCTTTAGCGGCAGCACCTGTTAATGTTATCGGCTGGTAGAGACCAACCTGGTATTCTTGTAGAGTTTTTACCGTGTCCATGAATTCTCCTTTCGTAGTCATACCTGTATTCGGATAGATTTTATCACATTAGTAAAGTTCGTCAATGTGTCGATTGACATGTTCTTTTATGCGGCCGGATGTGACTAATTTTCTCACCCGTTCGATTTCCGGGTACCAAAAAGCATCACCTGCCTGGTAGGGTACTTCTTTTCGAACCAGGTCATAAGCTACCTGAACACCATCCCCAAGGTGTCCATTTTCAAGAGAACGAAGTCGAAGATCGATACCCCGTGCAGCACAATATACTTCAATTGCCAGCACATGAGCGGTATTAATCACTATCTGACGGGCATTCCGGGCTGCGGTCATCGAATTGGCGTTGTGATCCTCTTTTTCGGCAGAAGTCGGCAGGGAATAGACTGAATCGGGTGAAGACAATGTTTGAGATTCTAAAACCAGGGAGGCGGCAGTGTATTGGGGCATCATCATACCTGAGTTAAGACCCGCATCTTCTTCTTTGTCAACCAGCATCGATGGCAGTCCCATGCTGAGATGATGATCTGTGAGGCGGAAAATGCGCCTCTCTGAGATACCCGCGACTTCGGTCAGGGCTACACTGAGGAAGTCCATCACCATACCGATAGGTTCTCCATGGAAATTCCCGCCAGAAATCGCTTCTCCTGGTCCAAATATCAGCGGATTGTCTGTAGCGGCATTGATCTCCCGGGTAATTAACTGGTGTATAAATTCAATCGCGTCTTCAGCAGCGCCCTGCACCTGTGGAGCACATCGGAGTGAATAAGCATCCTGTACCTGGGGACCAGAATCGATCAATGTGCTGTTGCGCAGCAGCTGCAATACTCTTTTAGCAAGCATCATTTGTCCAGGATGATTGCGCACCTGGTGGATGCGTGGATCAAATGCAGCGCTGACACCGACCATCGCCTCCAGGCTCATCGCCAGTGCAATTTCCGCACTTTCCAGCAGGTTTTTGCCATCGTGAACTGCCAGGGCAGCAATTGCAGCAGAGAAAGTGGCTCCATTGTTCACCGCCAGGCCTTCTTTCGCCTGGAGAATTAACCTTGGTATCCCAGCCTGAGCCATGGCTTTCTTTCCGCTCAATCGCTTTCCATGGTAGCTCGCCCAACCAGATTCATCCTCCCGGTCATTTTTATCGGTTGTAAATACCAGAGCTAGATGGGATAGAGGTGCCAGGTCACCAGAAGAGCCAAGAGATCCCTGGCTTGGTATTTCCGGTACCACTCCTTTGTTGAGCATTTCAATGATGGTCCCAATAATCTCCTGTCGAACACCAGAATATCCCTTAGCCAGCGTGTTGGCACGGATCAGCATTGCTGCTCGAACGATCTCTTCTGATAAAGGTGGTCCTGTCGCCACAGCGTGGCTGATGATCAGGTTGCGATTGAGTTTTTCTGTATCCTGGTTGGAGATGCGGACTTCAGCAAAAATTCCGAAACCGGTATTGATTCCATAGACTGGTTTGGGTGAGTGTAATATACTCTCAATCCATTCCCTGGATCGTTCGATCTGGATCCTGGCTGATTCAGCCAGCTGGACTGGTTCGTAGTCACGGGCAACTGCCACAAGCTGGTCGATCGTTAGGGAATTGCCATCAACTGTTATCATAAAGGATTAAAAAAGCAGGTGCCCTACCAGCACAGCTACAAGTGTGACCGATATATTATCGATATCCCGGAAGGGAAACGATTCGACTGCAGTTCCGACGAAAGCGATCACCAGGATATTGATCAGATATTGTACAGCAGACCCACTGAAGATCCCTGCCCACAAATAGATCAGGACGATGACAGCCGCGAAAGTAAATCCACCGAGAAACATTGCCATAGAACCAACCCAGGTTTTTCGATCAGACCAGGGCAACGTTTTGAGACCATATTTGCGACCGAATATATCAGCCAACCCATCCCCTCCGCACATCAACATCAAGGCGATCACACCGATTGGAGAATATTTCCAATAAACGATCGTCATAATAACAAATACAATCCCATAGAACAGTGGACCTCTCAGGATTTCTTTTCGGTCACCAGTCCGGGACATAGCGTCAACGGCAGCCTGATCTTTGATAATTCCCAATCCCACGAAGGCGAACTGAACTGTAATGGCGAAGGGAACCAGTGCAGCCAGATAGCGGTTAATGGGATCATCATCGAACAATAACCAGCACAGCAGGAACAATGGTCCAGTTCCCGTGTGGATGATCTTTCTGCTGATATGTCCAGACACCCAGCCTTTGTGGGCTGTGTAATCATTCAAACGCAGCCAAACGAGCATCAATACAAAGGTAATCACCAGTGGAATGAGATTGTTGTTGATCATTGTCACCACTCACAATCCGGGCAGGTGTTCACACCCGAATGTTTTCCAACATACTTGTACATCGTCACATTGGTATAGGGTTCTCCGAGGATGCCATCGTGGATCGCCCATGAGCGCATGCGGATTCTTTTTGCCGCTTCAGGGGGACGAAAAGGAGTGCTTCCATCGAGTTTCTGCCGTAAATCACCATTGGGGTGGAAACCTTCCTGGATCCTCTTCATCAATTTTCTTCCCTTTTGATAGGTAAAACCATAGCGTTCGAAGATAACTGCGTTGTGGTAGTAGAGAGGTTCCACAAAATAGATCTCGTTCCCCAGGGAAATCACAAAATCTTCAAAAGATTGAAAAGCAGCATTCAGGAAATGGGGACCTTGCCGCACCTGCCCGGGTGTGAGTCCAGCCTGCATCGCTGCAATTTCCGCCGGGATATTCCTGGAATTGATCCCAAACTTGGTTTTTGTTCCATCGGGTAAACGGTCGGTATTGAACCGTGGAGAAAATGGATCGTTCAGGACATACAACAAGATGTGAATTTGATTGCTGATCGTATCTGTAATGTGACCATAAAGGACCGGATCAATAAATCCATACTGGTGATAAATGGAAATCTCACAATTGCTGCTCCCAGCAGGGCACTTCATCTCCAGCAGAGAATTACCTTCAGCATCTATAAAATCTTCCGGGATTTTATATTTTTCCATAAGCTGGTCAGGAATGAAATTTGTGTAATAGGCGATTTTTTCATCCCAGAGAAGATTGTTGATTCCACCAACCGAGCTAGGTATATTCATCATCGTTTTAATACTTTGATCTGCGACTTAACTGCCTTTCAATCTCTCGTTCGGCGTCTCGTTTGGCGATCTCGCGCCGTTTATCGTATTGTTTTTTACCTTTTGCTACCCCAATTTCTACCTTGGCAATATTATCCCTTAAATAAAGCTGTAAAGGAATAATTGTGGTCCCTTTTATGCGAACTTCATCCCAGAGGTCCAGGATTTGTTTCTTATGCAAAAGTAATTTCCTGGGGCGCTTGGGATCGTGATTGTAATAACTGGATTTATCGTGCGGGGCGATGTGAGCGTCAACCAGCCAGGCTTCCTCTCCATCTACACGGACGTAAGCTTCTTTGATGCTAACTTTACCATCCCGGATCGATTTGATCTCGCTACCGAGGAGTACAATACCAGCTTCGTAAGTCTCCAATATAAAATAGTCGTGTTTCGCTTTTCTATTTTTTGCGATCGTTTTTACTGACATAATAAGTAGATTTTAACACACTGCGAGAATTTACCTGCGTGAAAAATAATCAAATACTGCATCAATGATCTCGCCTTCAGAAGAATCTTCCTTGACCTCAACATCAGGGATCAGGCCTTGTACAGCCAGGTCGTAATCGAGCTGGGGGATATTCCATTTAGAAGCAGTGATGTGGATGCTCGACTCGTCGCTGAGTGTATAGACAAATTGTATGGAGGTCTTTCCGAAAGAATTCGAACCGATCAGCACGGCGCGGTCGTTTGCCTGAAGAATGCCGGCAATGATTTCAGCTGAACTGGCTGTGTTTCCATTGATCAATATTGCAAGCGGGATATCCAGGTATTTCTGACCATTCTTTACGGAATAAGTGGTGGTGGGTTTGTTTCGATAAGTTTGTTCGAGTATTTTTCCATCTTCCAGAAACATCGATGCAAAATTGACCCCGGTGTCCACAAGACCACCACGGTTATTTCGCAGATCGACCAACAAGTATTCAATACCCTGAGAAAGCAAGTTATCGATTGCAGTTTGTGTCTCTTGAGTTGTTGTGGCTGCAATCAGATTGATCTCGACAACTCCCAGTTGTGGATAGGTAACATCCACATGGGAGGTGACAGAAGGCAGCGGGAAGTTCTCCCGCTGGATGCGGTATTCTCTGATTTGTTGATCATCATGTTGGCGGACAGATACGTTAACATGCGTGCCTTCCGGGCCGCGCATGGCGGCAGCGATGCTTTCAATACTGGTTTGCTCATCGATCTGGAGATCATCAATCGAGACCAATATATCGCCATCACTTATGCCGGCTCGAGCTGCGGGTCCTTCTGGGAATGGGTACAAGATCACATTTCCATCGCTGTCGGTCCCAAATCGCACACCGATCCCGCCATACTCACCAGAAAGTTCATCATCCTCCAGTTCGTGCTGGACAGGTTCCAGAAATCGTGTGTATTCGTCACCGTAGGCATCCAGCATTCCACGGATCATTCCATACTCCAGCATGGGTTCATCGGGGATCTCGTAGTATGCATTATTTTGTAATAATTGATGCGCTTCTAGAAGAATCGGAAAACTTTCAATTCTGGTTCGGATGAAACTGTTGGTGAAAAATCCTGCCAGAAACGATATCAAAACACCGCTAAAGAACAGGACATAGATCAGGTATGCGTTTTTGTTCTTCATACAATATCACCTTAACTAAAAATATAGATCAAAGTGTATCATGCCCGGGTCAATATCTTGAAATGTGGACCCCCTTAAATTACTGAAATTGGAATCCGAAATGAAATCCTGCCGCTGACGGAAACAATGTATCAGCGGCAGGATTGAAAATTCTATGTGGGTCAAACAGGTAGTGAATTTAATGGGACACGGTCATCTTGATGATCTGTCCGTTCTCATCGACTGTTACCCGGGCATATTGATAGTGGATGTTTTCTGCTTCCTGGAAGGATTTACTGAGGACAACCACTTTACGTTCAGTAATTGGATGGGATATGGCTTTCGCACCTTCACTCGGTGGACAGATATGCTGGATGCGGTGGCAGTTCATATTTTTTGAATGTTCTTGAATCACGGCACCTGACATCCCTGGTAGATATTGTTCCACAACGCTTTTAACCTTCGCCACCAGATCAGGGGAGAGTTTATCCGGGCTGGCCTCATAGACCTTGCAGTGGTCGCAAACTATCGGAATTTCCTCTTTTTCTGTTTCACGATACACGACCTTGGACGCCAGAGAACCATTGCGTTTGATCTCCACTGGTTGAGCGAGTGGATCCCCATAAAGAACAAAAGAAATCAATGTTTTCTGATCTTCACCATCCAGGTAACCCTGGTTGTCGTGCATTTCCTGAGCCAGGTGGATTTTTGCCCGGCGTAGTGCTTCTCCTGCAGGGAAATTATCCTGGATCAGCATCCAGAATCGCTTTGCTAACAGGTCTGCTGCAGCCAATGGGCTGGCAAAAGCACCGTAAGAGATCGCTGTGGATCCAACGAAGACCTGACTCCCTTTGAGAATGAACTTCAGGGAGAGGGCATCATCGGTATATTTATCGATCACATGAGCTCCAAAACAAGCCTCTGTGAAAATTACGTTAGGAATTGTTAGTTTGCGCCTGCTCCCGTTGGTTTCATCCAGCATATTGGGATGGAAAGCTGTTGGATAGTCTGGACCATCAGAACCAGCAATAGGATCTTTCTGTCCATACCATTCCGGGGCGTTTCTGACACCGTGCAAGTTGAAATAAGCAAAGTCAATATCTGACAGATCATCCGCATGTAAGAGTCCTGTCGGCGGTGAGGTAACCAGGTCTTTAGGGTCACCAATCGTCTTGTAGATGCTGATTGAAGCCCTGCGCCATGCTTCCGTGCTGATCCCAAAGCTCCGGAATGTAAGCTTCTTTTGGAATCTGAATATATTCAAAAACCAGCCAAACCAATTCTGGTACCAGGGAGTTTTTTGATTCATCTTCTGGTGCTCAACAGAAATAGCCCGAAGTGAGCTGAGCAGGTGACCCGGGTCGCTGCCTGCACCATCTGGCAGACGTCCTACTGGCCAATCGGTAATGAAGTAATTCTCATCGATTGTGCCGTACGGATTATCCGACGGGACATCTGGGTCATCATCATCCGTTGGATTGGGCAGCAGGTGGAAGGGAACAACGTCTGGACCACCAACGATCAGGATTGCACCGATGCGGGCACCTTGTTTCGCCAATGCATTATCCATTTCTGCAATCACGTGTTTGATTGACCAGGCATCATCATATTTCGCGGGTTTGATATCGTAAGCAGCAGTACTGGGTGGATCATCCACGTACAGCACTGCACTGCCCCAATTTTTTCGCTGACGGACGGCATCGACGGTATTTCTGATCTCACGATCGATCATTTTGGTGGTTTCTGAGCCGTATTTCTTCTTCAAGCCGGTTTTGGTTGTAACAATGACGTATATGGGAAAACGTCCATCCTGGCGAGTCAGGATAGGCTGATCCAATTTGTCCGCGACAGCGTCTAGTTTCTTCTGGA
>JABAOG010008200.1_pt2 | contig 13974 bp, 9 predicted proteins | sample 7062131 | NCBI WGS metagenome assembly JABAOG01 (sample SAMN14538629, study PRJNA623070) | marine sediment metagenome | biome: marine biome [ENVO:00000428]; feature: marine pelagic biome [ENVO:01000023]; material: deep marine sediment [ENVO:00002113] | place: India: Arabian Sea | collected...
GAGGCGGTGCCGGACGACGTGCTGCACGCCTACGGGGACGGAGTGCTGAAGTACGGACCGGCCTACATCCTGCCGAAACCGATGGACGGGCGCGCGCTCAGCCGAGTGGCGCCGGCGGTCGCGCAGGCGGCCGCGGAGGCCGGCGTCGCCACCGACCCGGTGGACGTCGAGGCCTACCAGCACGAGCTGACGCGAAAGCTGAACCCGGCGCGACGGGTGATGTGGCAGGTCACGGGCATGGCGAAGAAGGACCCGCGCCGGGTCGTCTTCCCCGAGGGCGAGGAGCCCACGATCCTCCGGGCGGCGGAGATCGCCGTGGCCGAGGGCATCGCCAAGCCGGTGCTCATCGGACGGCCGCGGACCATCGACGAGCAGGCGCAGGCGCTCGGCCTCGACCTGAGCGGGGTGGAGGTCGTGGACCGCGACGAGCTGCCGAACCTGGACCGCTACGTCGAGGCGCACTGGAAGGAGCGGAAGCGCAAGGGCGTGACGAAGCTCCGGGCGAGGCGGACGCTGGAGAAGAGCCGGACCTACTACGGGATGATGATGCTCGCCTGCGGCGACGTGGACGGGCTGGTGAGCGGGCTGACCTCGCCCTACCCGGACACCATCCGGCCGGCGCTCCAGATCATCGGCGTGGCCGATGGCGTCGAGCGNNAGCGGGCTGGTGCGGACGCTCGGCATCGAGCCACGCGTGGCGATGCTCTCCTTCTCGAACTTCGGCGACGCGCCGCACCCCCAGTCAGAAAAGGTCGCCCGGGCGGTGGAGCTGGTGCGCCGGGCCGAACCGGGGCTGACCATCGAAGGTGAGATGCAGGCGGACGTGGCGCTCCTGCCGAAGGCACGCGAGCCCTACCCCTTCATGCGTCTCGAGGAGCCGGCGAACGTGCTGATCTTCCCGAACCTCGACGCGGGCAACATCGGCTACAAGCTGCTCAACGCGATGGGCAGCGAGGTGATCGGCCCGCTGGTGCTGGGCATGCGCCGGCCGGTGAACGTGCTGCAGCAGGGTGCCGGTGTCTCGACGGTGGTGCACATGACGAGCCTGACCGTCGCCAGCGCCATCCACCGCTGAGGACGCCACCGAGCGCCGGACGTCGCGCTGCACTACCCTGCGCGCCGTGTCGAGTTCGGGGAAAGAGGTCGACGGCGCGTCGTCCGAGATGCTCGAGGCGTTGAGCGACGCTGCCTTCGAGGCGGTGATCCTCCACCGCGAGGGCATCATCCGGAGCGCCAATCGGGCGGCGCACGAGCTCGCCGCCGTAGCCCCTGGGGCCCTCATCGGCGAAGCGCTGATGGACTACATTCCTGCCGACGAGCACCCCAAGGTGCTCGCGAGGATCCGCGCCGGAGACCATCGGCCCTACGAGAGCGAGGTCCTGGCGAGCGACGGTCAGCGGATCCCGGTCGAGGTGCGCGGACGGATGGTGCCGGTGCAGGTCGGGGGAGAGCCCGCGCGAGTGGTCGCGCTGCGGGACCTCCGCGAGAAGCGCGAGCTCGAGGAGCGCATTCGAAACGCCCAGAAGATGGAGGCGGTGGGCCGGCTCGCCGGCGGCATCGCCCACGACTTCAACAACCTGCTCACCGTGATCCTCGCGGGGCTCGATCTCTTCGGTCGAGGCGTGGTGGAGGACAGCCCGCAGCAACGCCTCCTCGGTCCCGTTCGCGAGGCCGCCGAGAGCGCCGCCGAGCTGACCAAGCAACTGCTCACGCTCGCGCGCCGTCAGGTGTTGCGCACCCGAGTGGTGGACCTGAACGCCGTGCTCGACGGCTTGCTACCCGTGCTTCGCCGGGCCGTCGGCGAGCACGTGTCCATCGACGTCGGGCACGCCGAGGACGCGCGGGTCGAGGCCGACCCGATGCAGGTGGAGATGGTCCTGCTGAACCTCGCGGTCAACGCGCGAGACGCGATGCCGGATGGAGGGCGCCTGCGCATCGAGCTCGAGTCGACCGACGCCAGCGAACACCTCGCGGCACGCTCCCTCACCACCCCCGAGGCGCCACACGTCTGCATGACCGTCACCGACAACGGCCACGGCATGGACGCGGCCACGCGCGAACGGATCTTCGATCCCTTCTTCACCAGCAAGAGCCCCGGCGAGGGCACGGGTTTGGGGCTGGCGACCGTGGCGAGCATCGTGGAGCAGCTGCGCGCGGCGATCTGGGTCGAGAGCGAGCCTGGTCGGGGCAGCCGTTTCGTGATCGTCTTCCCGCGGGCCGAAGGGGCGATCGAGCCCGACGACGACGAGCGCGAGCGTCCCGCGGCCGGGCGTGGCGAGCGGATCCTGGTCGTCGAGGATCAGGACAACGTGCGGCAGATCATCCGGCGGGTGCTCGAGCGGGCGGGCTACGAGCTGATCTGCGCCGGTAGCGCCGACGCGGCGTTCGAATGGGCGGAGGCGGCGCAGCAAGCGCCGGACCTGGTGCTCACCGACGTGGTGATGCCCGGCATGCAGGGCCCGACCATGATCACCCAGCTCCGCGAGCGCTGGCCTTCGGTTCCCGTGCTCTTCATGTCCGGCTACGACCCGGACGGGCTCGCGAGTCGAGCCGCGCGGTCTGAAGGGCTCCCGCTTCGTGTCCAAGCCGCTGACCGAAGCGGCGCTCCTGACCGCGGTGCAGGGGTGCCTTCGGGCTGCGCCCTGACCCCTTCGTTCAAAGGCGGAGGAAGATGCGGAGGCCGCCGATGAGCTCCCAGTGGCGGACCCGGTCGCCCCAGCCGCCGCCGTAGGCGCGGCCGTAGTGGTAGCGGTCGCCACCGTAGAAACGGAAGGCGCCGGTGAAGTCGACCAGCGGGCTGCGGCGGCCGACCGTGTAGCCGACGTGCCCGCCGCCCCGGAAGCCGACGCGGTCGAATTCGGCGACGAAGAGGCCAAAGCTGCCCCCGAAGTAGAAGCGCTCGGTGACGCTGAAGCTGAGAGCGACGGGCACGTCGAGGTTGACGTCGACGTCGATGGAGTCGTCGCCGTAGCGATCCCAGTAGAGGATCTCGAGCTCGGGACCGAAGTCGAGGCGGCCGACCTCGCCCATGCGGATGCGGATGGGCAAGCCGATGCCGGTGCCGAAGCTCCGCGGCCGGTCGGTGGGCAGCTGCATGGTGAACTGAAATCCGATGTCGGCGGAGCGCGTTCGGACGAAGGCCCAGCGGAGGTAGGCCTCGAGGTCCAGGTAGTCCGGGTTCGGGGCGAGGCGGATCGGCAGCGCCTTCACACCGAGCTCGACCGCGCTGCTGATGCCGTAGCCGAAGCCGACCCCCGAGATCACGACCACGTCGTCCGGATCACCGTCGTCGTCGGCGTCCCAGGCGCTGAATCGGAAGCCGTAGCCCTCGCCGAGCACGCCGCTGTCGAGCAGGGCGTGGTCGGGCGGCGCCAGATCGAAGCGCAGGGTCCGGTTCGGCATCGTCAGGCTGCGCTCGGCCCAGCGGGTCTTCACGGAGCGAAGCTGAGCGCTCGCGGAGGCGGCGCTGCCCACCACGAGGCCGACGACGAGGAGAGTCCATGTGCGTCGCATGGGCGGAGAGTATCCCTCCCGGAAGGGGGTTGAAAAACCCACATCGGCGCCGATTGGGCGACGGGGTGGGAGAGTTTGCATTTTCGGCTGGGAGAGCCCTGTTTTTGCGGGGGATTCGGGAGGGGGGAGTGTCCCCGGGGTCAGGGGCCGGTGAGGGAGTAGCCCCAGGGGCGGTCGGTGCGGAGCTCGGTATCCCAGGCGCGGACCTGGTCCCAGGTGGGGCGGTCGAAGACGAAGCCGCCGGCGCCGTGGCGGAGGAAGACGTAGAGGAGGCCGCCGAAGCGCTCCTCGTAGGCGGCGGTGTCGTGGAGGCGGAGCACCCGCGCGAGGCCGAGGGTGTAGAGCTTGGCCTGCAGCGCGTAGCTCTGGTCGACGTGCGAGCGCAGCTCGCCGAGAGGGACCCGGTCGCTCTTCCAGTCCAGGAAGTAGGTGCGGCCCTCGTGCTCGAAGACCAGATCGACCACGCCCCGGATGATCCCCCGCGACACCGAGAGCGGCTCGCCGAGCCGCGCCACCGCTCGCTCGAGCGGAGGGTGGTCGCGCTCCGGCGCCGGGAAGTGGAAGTGCATCTCGGCGACCTTCTGCTCGAGGGCCGCGAGCCCCTCGGGCAGGCGCAGCGGCGACCGCTCGAAGGGCGCGGTCATCGCCCGATGGACCAGCTGCAGCGCCGGCTCGACCACTTCGTCCTCGAGGCCGTGGCGGCGGGCGCGCGCCAGGGTCCCGTCCCGCATCCCGTCGATCCACCCGGCCGGGTCCGCGTCCCGGAGCGAGCGAAAGTCCAGGTGCTCGAGCACCTCGTGGACGAAGACGCCCATCGCCGCGCCACCGGGGAGCGCGTCGCTCGCGTCCGCGACGCCGAGGTCGACCGAGTGCTCGCCCTCCACCACCGCGTCGTCCCCCTCGTCGTCGCCCATCGCGGGCGGGACCCACTCGTCGCCCTTCATGCGGCTGTAGGAGGTGAGCACGAAGCCGCGCTGGGACCGTCGCAACGGCTCGAGGCTCTCCCGCTCGTCCTCCTCCGCCGCCCAGTCCACTCGCTCGGGCATGCGCGCGGGCGGCAGCTTCGGTGCCGGCGCCGCGTCGAGGACGTCGAAGCGCACGGCCGACGACTCGGCCCAGCCCCCGAGGACCAGGGTCTCGAGGCGCGCGTTCAGCCAACGGTGCGGTCCGCTGAGCTTCTCGAAGGTCCGCCGCCCGGCGACCCGCGCGCTGGCCGACGCGGGCACCCGCCCGAGGTAGGGCAGATAGACCCGCGCCTTGGCGCGGGTGATCGCCACGTAGAGCAGGCGCTCGTCCTCCCCGCGCGCCTCGAGGCGGGCGCGCTCGACGACGTGTGCCGGGAGCGGGTCCATCCAGGCCTCGCGCTCGCCGGCGTCGTCGTGCACAACCACCGGCTCGAAGGCGTCGCCCCCGCCACCGCGGGTGAAGCCGCCCGCGACGAAGACCACCGCCGCCTCGAGGCCCTTGGACTTGTGCATCGTCAGCAGCTGCACCGCCTCGCGGTCGCTCTCGAGGCGCTGCACGTCGCCGCCGGCCAGGGGCTCCGCTCGGCCGGTGGTGAAGGCCTCCAGCCGGCTCACCACCTCTTCGATGCCGGTCGGGCCGCCGGTCTCCGCGAGGAGCAGCTCGATGAGGTGCTCGTAGTTGGTCAACGCGCGCTCGTCGCCGCGGAAGAGCAGCCGCCGAGCGAGACCGGTCTCCTCGAGGAGCGAGGGGAGCAGGCTCGGGTCGTGCCGCTCGGCGCGGCGGCGCCAAGCGCGCAGGGTGGTGAGCAGCGGATGGGAGGGGTCGAGCTCGCGGCAGGCGCCGAGCCGCTCGAGGGGGACCGCGAAGAAGGGCGTCGTCCAAGCCCGCAGCCGCGCCGCCCGATCGTCCGGCTCGGCGATCGCCTGCAGGAGCGCGAGCAGGTGGTCCGCCTCCGTCGTCTCGAAGAGCCCCTCCTGCTGATAGAAGGCGTGGGGCACGCCGTGGCGGCGGAGCGCGGCCGCGAGCGCGTCCGCCTCCCGCGCGTTGCGCACCAGCACGTGCATGTCGGAGTAGCCGATGCGCCGGGTCGCCCCGCCCTCGTGGAGCCGGATCGCCCCCTCTTCGGCGATCGCCTTCGCTTCCCGGGCGATCGCCTCACCGAGGGTGTCACGCAGGTCGGAGGCGCTCGGCGCCTCTCGCGCCACCGGATGCCACAGGACGATCGGCGCGGCGTCCTCGCCGGCGGGGTCGAGCGCTCGGCGGCTCGGGTCGCCGCAGCGGACCGGCTCCTCATAGCGCACCGTGCCCTGGAAGAACCCCTCCTCGAAGATCGCGTTGTATCCGTCGATGAGCGCTTCGGTCGCGCGGTAGCAGTCGCGCAGGCGCACTCGCGAGCCCTCGCGCTCCAGCAGCGCCCGCGCCGCCTGATAGGTGTGCACGTCGGCGTTCCGGAAGCCGTAGATCGCCTGCTTGGGGTCGCCGATCACGAAGAGGTGGCCGCGACCCTGCTCCAGGAAGATCCCGCGGAAGATGTCCCACTGGATCCGGTCGGTGTCCTGGAACTCGTCCACCAACGCGTAGCGATGCTGGCGTCGGAGCGCCCGCCGCAGCGCCGGGCCGCCGGGACCGTGCAGCGCATCGCGGACGTGGGAGAGCATGTCGTCGAAATCGAGCTGGCCTCGCTCCGCCTTGGTCGCGCGGAGCCGTTCGTGCACCGCCGGCAACACGCCGTGCAGGAAGGCCAGCATCGGAGGCGCGCTCGCCGCGAGCAGCGGCCCGAGCCGCTCGGCGAGCGCCGGCGCCGACTCCAGCCAGCCCTCGATGGCCACGCGTAGGCTCCGCCCCGATTTGTCGCGGATCCGGAGCCACTCGTGCACGGCGCCGAGCGCCCGCACCGTGTCGCCGTCGCCGATGGCGTCGAGCGCCCGGCCGAAGGACGGGTGCCGCAGGGCCGCGTTCAGCCGCTGCGCGACGGCCGGCTTCGCGCCGGCGATGCGCCGGGGCAGCTCCTCCCGGATGGCGGCGACGCCGCGCGCCGCCGCGTCGAAGGCCGCCCGATCCCACCCGGGGAGCCGGCGGCCGCTCTCGGTCGACCAGCGGAAGGCCGCCTCTTCCACCCGGTCCGGCCCGTGACTCGAGAGCAACGCCACGGCGAGCTCTCGCTCGAAGCTGGGCGTCGCCATCAAGGCGCGGAGCGTGTCCCGGAAGGCGAGCCGGAACGCCCGCCGCGGCTCGACGAGGGTCTGAGCGAAGGGGCGCTGGCTCCGAAAGGCGTGGTCGGCGAGCACCCGCTGGCAGAACCCATGGATGGTCGCGACCGTCGCTCGCTCGAAGTGCAGCCACGCTTCGTGGAGCCGCTCGCGCGCCGAGGCGTCGAGCTCCCACGCGGGCACCTCGGGCCCGGGGTCGACGCTCGGATCGGTGGGGTGCAGGTGCGCCATCCGCCCGAGGAGCGAGCGCACCCGCGCTCGCATCTCCCGGGTCGCGCGCTCGGTGAAGGTCACCACCAGCACCTCTTCGAGGGTCGCGCCACGCACCACCAGGTCGGCGACCAGGTGCTCGAGGGTGAAGGTCTTCCCCGTGCCCGCGGAGGCTTCGATGACCACCGGGCGGGGCGGCGGCGGCCCCGATCCCGGGGGGAGGATCGCGTCGAGCACCGGCGGGCGGGCGAAGCGGCGCACGCTCACGAGGCGAGCCCCGCGAGCTGGAAGTAGGCACCGAAGCGGCCCTGGACCAACGCCAGCGCCTCCTCGGCGGGCGGAGCGGGGAGCGCGGCCACCCGGTCGGCGGGCAGGGGCCCGTAGTGCCAGCGACCGCCCCGGCGCCGGACCTTGGCCAGCGCCTGCTCGAGCTTCTCCGGGGTGAGCGTTCGCCACCCGCGCGGGTCCTCGAAGACGGCCTCGCAGGGAAGGAAGTAGGCGTGGGCCTCGCTGAGCAGATCGGTCAGCCAGCGCCCGAGGAGCTGGCGGGCGTGCCCCGGCTCGAGCGGGCGGAAGCGGAGGCTGGCGTCCTGCGAGCCGGTCGGGCCGGCGAAGGCGACCAGGGTTCGGTGGCCGGCCCCCGGGTCGATGCCCGCGGCGCGGAGGACCACGTGGTCGAGGAATCCACGGAGCCCGTAGAAGAGCCGCTCCCGGGCGAGGCCGATCCCCGAGGGTGGATCCTTGGGGATGAGCACCAGCGACGCCCGCCCCTCGTCGACCAGGACCTCGGTGCGACCGATCAGCTCGACGGTGACCGTCCCACGCTCGAGCTCCAGCTCCAGCTCGAGCGGGGGGTGCACCCGGTCGGCGTCGCCGCGGCTGGCCCCGGTGCCGAAGCGATGGCGCGAGGGGCTCGCGCTCTCGAGGGCCGAGCGGCGGAGCCGGTCCCAGCCGCCGAGGGCCGCCCGGTCGACCTGCTCGCCGGCGACGGCCAGCGGCCCGAGCGGCCAGCGACCGCGCTCCTGCAGCTCGCGGACCCGAGCCTGATAGCGCCCCGGATCGAAGGGATCCGGCAGGGCCTCGCCGAAGACCTCCCGGAGCATCGTGGCCCGAGCCAGCCGCTCCGGACGCAGCGGCTCCTCGTCGCGGAAGATCGACGACTCGTCGTCGGGCTCGAGCAACCCCACCACCGCCCGGGCCCAGCCCTGCGCCGGCGACTCCAGGAAGCGTCGGAGCGTCGCGATCCCGACCCGCATCCGCTCGGCGGGAGCGCTCTCTCGGGGCACTCGCCAGAGCACCAGCTTCTGCGCCAGCTGCGGATCCACCTCGGCCAGCTCGAGCAGCTCGTCCGCCTCCAGCCGCCGGCCCACCGCCTCGCGGAGCGCGCTCCCCGCCTCGGCAGCGGCGCGCTCCCGGCGCGCGCTCCGGGACACCGAGCCCTCGATCTGGTGCCGCCGCAGGGGCACCTCCTCGATCAGCGCGCCATCGGCCACGTAGCTCTGCCGCACCAAGTCGATGAGCTGCTGCACCACCGAGCTCGGGGCGACGCGCTCGCCACTCGTCGGATCGCGACCGACCCAGCTGAGCACCACTTGCTCCCGGGCGGCGAGCAGCGCCTCCAGGAAGACGTACTTGTCGCGCTCCGGCGGGGTGACGTCGCCGAGCTTGCGGCCCACCTGACGCAGGTCGAGGGGATCGCGGCGCTCCGCCGAGGGGAAGCGGCCCTCCCCGAGGCCGAGGACGAAGATCCGCCGGAAGGGGATCGCCCGCATGGGCGCGAGCGCGCCGACGACGACACCCTCGGCGAGGTACTCCCCCCGCGCGCCACCGAGGCGAGCGAGCGCCTCCTCCACGAGCTCGGCGGCGAGCCGGTGCTCCACGGGCGCCCCCGTCGCGTCGAGCTCGCCGAGGCGGTCGGCGGCGGCGAGGCAGCGGCGCAGCTCGCGCTCCTGGGCGGCGTCGAGCGGTTCGAGGAGCGACGCGAAGAGCTCGCGGAAATGGGCCCCCCACTCGGTCAGGGAGCGCCGCTCCCCGCGACCGAGGCTCGCCTCGTTGGCCAGCGCCCGCAGGAGGAGCGCGAGCGCGGGCCCGCCCTGGTCGCGGGAGGCGTCCTCCGGTCGGTGTCGCTCCGCGCCGACGCCGAAGGGCCGCTCCTCGCCGGCGCGCTCCCCCTCCATGAACGCGCCGAGGGTGAGCCGCCGGATCGCCTGGTCCCAGTCGAGCAGGTCGCTCGCCGCGTATCCCTCGGGGATCGAGGCTCGGTCGTGGAAGGCCCCCAGGCGGTCGATGAGGCGGGGCCAACCGCTCCGGTCGATCGAGGACCCGCCCGGCACGCGCACGCAGGGGTGGGTCGCCACCGCGAGCACGTCGGTCCGCCGGAAGGGCGAGCGCGGGAGGCGCAGGAGCAGCGACGCTGCCTCGACCATCATGCTGGCGCTGGCCAAGGGCAGGTCGACCACGTGATGCGGCAGCTGACCGGCCGCCTCGAAGACCGCCGAGAGCTGAGGCAGGTACGCGGCGCGCGCGTCGGGGGGCACGAAGACGGCGATCTCGTTGAAACGCAGCGAGGGATCGGCGCGGACGGCCTGCCAGATCGCCTCGGCCACCGTCTCGAGCTCTCGGCGCACCCCGCTGCAGGCGAGCGCCCGGACCGTTCCGTCGAGGGTGCACGGGGGCTCGGCGGGTGGCGGCCGGCGACGGAGCACGTCCTCCTGCAGCGTGCGGAGCAGGGTCCCCTCGGCGGCCACCGGATCGGCGAAGGCGTCCTCGAAGACTCCGTCGGTCAGCTCGCTCGTGAGCCGCACGTGCTCCCGTCCGGGTCGCCCCCACCAAGAGAGGAGCGGGGGCTCGCCCGGCCCCTCGGCGATCTCCGCCTCGGTGGCCGCGGGCAGGTCCTCCCAGAACTCCTGGCAGGGGTTGGGCACGTAGAGGTGCAGCTGCGTGCGCCGTCCGAGCAGGCCGTAGGCCCACTGGAAGACGCGCGCGACGTAGCTGAGGCCGAAGACGTGCACCGCGTCGGGCAACGACCCACCACCGATGGTCTCGGCGAGACGCCGCAGCACCTCCGGCAACGGCGCCCCCGGCTCCCGAGCGCGCAGCCGGTCGTAGAGCGCCCGCTGCCAGCGCTCGGTCTCGGCCATCGGCGTGTCGGCGAGGTGGTGGGCGCCCCGCTCCCACGCGGCGATGAGCTCCGGTCGGCCGTAGAGGTAGCCCTCGTAGAGGCGCGCCATGCGGAGCGCGAGCTGCGCTTGGCGCGCGCCGAGCGAGCCCGCCTCTCCCGTCGTGTCGAGGTAGCGCCGGACCGGCTCGAGCGCGGGCTCGTCCATCGCGGCCGGATCGGTGAAGAGCCCGAGCAGGGCGCGCAAGAGATCGCGGCGACCGAGGGCGCCCGCGCCGGTCTCCGAACGCAGCCAGCCGGCGACGAGCGCGTCGAGCCGATGAAAGCGCAGGTTCGCGCTGAAGCCCCGGGCGCGGGCGAGCTCGATCTCGAGGTAGCGCTGCAGGTGCCGGTTGGGCACGACGACGTGGGTCGGCGTCAGCGGTGACACGCCCGCGTCCTCGCGCGCGTCGAGCGCACGAGCGAGCGCTCGGGCGAGCATGTCGATGCGGTTGCCGTAGACGAGGCGAATCACCGGAGCGGAGCATGCCATGGCCCCGTGGCAGTGCAGCCGGTCTCATCCCTGCGAGCGATCTGCGGCGGACATGGGGCATCACGCCGGGGCGGCGAGGACAGGTGGAGCGGATCCGCCTACCCGGTCGGCGGCACGCCTCACTTGTTCGTGTTCAATCAGCAGGTTCAGAGCCAGTACGTAGAGCCATGGCTCTACGGCTGGTCGGGCTTCTTGGAGTCCGTCGTCGAGCTCGAGGGACCATTGAATCACCCCGGTGGCATCGGAATTAAGGGCAGTCTCATCGCCGTCGCCATCGAGTGCAAGACCTACCAAGACTGCGGGGACCACCCGGCCGAGGTGAGGTTCTTTTCTGCCAATGGTTACGACTTCGAGTTAAAGGAGATCAACCGACTCTATCTCGACGGATCGCGCGGCNNATCCTATCGCCGCAGCCGTCGCGTTCGCCCGGCTCGAGAGTGGCAGGTATCTCCGCTTCGTGTCGGGCCGCTCGGACGGCTCGGCTGGTGGCTGGTTCTACATCTCGAAGGGCCGAGGAATCGGCCCGGAAACGGAGTGAGACTTCCTCAACTATTGGGAGCCCCCGTGTGATGATGTGGGGGAGCTGAGCTGTTGGCGGGGCGCAAACGGCATGAGCATGATCACGCAGTGCGACGGCTCGCTCTATCTCCTCGGATACAACGGGGACTGGGAGGCCGGCGGAGGTGAGGTCCCGACCTGGGTTTCGGTTTCGAGGATCGACCCCGAACCAAACGCTGCAATACGAGCTGACCGAGCGCGACATCTCGACCCCGAGCTACTCGAACCGAATCGCCGGTGCCCGCCTTCGGTCATGCGTGGACGAAGGTGGGTGCTAGCTGATGGCTGGGCCATTGCAGACTCGGTCCCTCATGTTCGCCCGTCTTCTCTGCACGCTGTGCGTCATCTCTTGCGGTGACAGTACGGTAGCGATGGACGCGGGCACCGGGGACGCGGGAAGCCTCTCACCTGTCGAGCAGGCGATTGCGGAGGCCTTCGACGCGGAGGCCGAGGCAGCCCGCCAACGGTGTGACTGCGGCATCTCGTGCGACGAGGCCCTCTCGGTCACCCCGGAACAACTAGCCTGCATCGCGACCGAGGTGAGCGACTTCGAGTTCAACGTCGAGAACTGGTACACGGCGTACGCGGAGTTCACTCGTGAGTTCACTGCCTGCCTGCGCGACAGCTCGTGTGATTTGGCGTATTGCCAGGAGACCGTCGTGCCGCCGGAGACGATCCAGCGGCCGGCACCCAGTACCCTCGAGACGGCGCTGGTCACCTGCGGTGTAGAGTGATGCGTCATGCCCACCTGGATGCGATTCCTCGCCTTGTGCATCTGTGGACACGTCTTCGCAGCCGCAGCCGCGAGCGCCCAGCGCACGGAGTCCCCGCCGGAAGAGGTGGACGGTGCGGATCGGTATGTGGACCGGTGGCTCCGACCCACGATCGACGCCGACCGTTAGGCAGCACGGCTGGCGCTGGCCGTGGCGCCCGCCACGGTGGGCGGCAGAAGCGGTTGGCTGGGACTGGAGCTCGATCGCTCGAACGGGTTGGCGATCAGAAGCGGGGTCACGTTCTTCGCGTCTCGTGGCGGTGATGGGCGGGCAGGAGCGCACCTCTCGGCAGGCGCGCGGCTGACGGATCGCCTTGTGCTCGGTGGCGCGGTTCTCGCCGTGCGCGCGCCCGAGTTCGACGTCAGTGAGGAAAGCTCTCCTCGTGGAGCGGGCGCCGGTCTGCTGCTCGAAGCTCGACGCAGAGCCGCTCGCTCCAGCGGCAGGTCGGGGTCTCACCACGCCACGGTCAGACAGCGGGCTGGAAGGACCCGGCTGGCTTGCGTGCTCTACCGAGTCTCCATGGGGCGAGACAACATCGAATCGGTGCCAAACCGTTGCCGGCGCCTGGGCGCGGCTGACGGCTGGAAGGGGGCCATCCTTCGCGGGTATACTTGCGGCCACCGCCGTTGCGTCCTCCCGCTCGCTTCCCACCGAAGATGTCCACTGCTCGAGTCTGGTCCTTGCTGCTCTGCACCTCCTTCGCGGCTTGCGGTGGGTCGAACGGAGACGGCCGACCCGTCGATGGGGGCACGACCGACGTCGACGCGAGCCTCACCGACGCGGGAGTCGAGGCGGACGCGGGGGCCGAGACCGACGGGGAAGTCGTCGACTCGGGATCGATGCGGACAGCCCTGGTGCGGCTGGACGACGGTTCCCCGAGTGTGTCGAACATTCCGCGCGAGGTGCCCGACCACGAGTACGCCGTCTTCGAGCTCTCCGGCCCCGCCGAGGCCGGCATCGAGCTGGAGCAGCTCACGATCACCCGCCAAGGCTCGGGTTCCATCGCGGATTTCGAGCGCATCATCTTGCGGGATGACGGTGGGTCGGCGGAGGCGGTCGCCGAGCTCGGCGCATCGTCGACCGATGCCGTGGAGCTCGTGCTGGGCGAGGGCGCCTTTCGGGCCTCTGCGGGGGAGCCCCTGCGGCTATCGCTCGCGGCCGACGTCAACGCAGCGTCCGNNCGTCCGACACCGAGAACCGCTTCTGCATCGACTCCGCCGCGGACGTGAGAGTCGTCTCGCTGGACACCGGTGAGCCGCTGCGGGTCACCGGAGCCTTCCCGGTCTGCGGGAACCCCATGACGAGTAGCGACATCGACGCTGCGCGTCTCACCTACACGGTCCAGTATCCATCCGTCGCCGATCTCACGGTTGGCGAGACGGACGTGACGCTCATCGAGGTTTCGGTCTCGAACGACGACAGCGAGGACGTCCACGTGGCCGAACTCGGCTTCTCGCTGTTCAGCATCCCGTGGGACCACGTCGCGAGCCCCACTCTCCACGTCGCCGGCGACGCGCTCACCATCTCGGCCGCCGAGCACCCAACGGAGGAGGTGCTGCGGCTCACCCTCAGCGATGAGCATCTGATCGAGCGCGGCGGGACGGTCGTCTTCGAGCTCCGCGGGGACATCGTCGACGGCGCTTGCGACGTCCTGAACATGGACTTCGATCCACAGCACTCCACGGCCACCGGAAGCACCTACCGCTTTCACGCCGTCTGGCAGATCGGGGCGGGTAGTCAGTTGCCCTTCGACCGGAACATCGCCGGAGAGTGCAGCTGACCGGGAGGATCGAGAGGATCGAGACGGGGTTGATGACGACTTCTTCGGAGGCGCCGGGGTGGCGGACCGTCGGCGGTTTGCCGGCGGCCGCCAGCCTCGAACCGTAAATCCCGCGGGAACACGAGGGTGCTGGGTCGGCATGGTCTCTGCTGGGTTGGGGTGCATGCCCGCGGCCGACCCGACTCCGACTCCGATGCAGCGAGCCTCGAGTCCCGAGAATCGCCGCCGGCTGCGTCGCGGTGGGCGAGTCAAGAAGGGCGGCCACTGCCATCTCGCGGGTGACTTGAACCGCCCCGGGTTCTCCGGAGACTCGT
>JABAOG010009273.1_pt1 | contig 13972 bp, 12 predicted proteins | sample 7062131 | NCBI WGS metagenome assembly JABAOG01 (sample SAMN14538629, study PRJNA623070) | marine sediment metagenome | biome: marine biome [ENVO:00000428]; feature: marine pelagic biome [ENVO:01000023]; material: deep marine sediment [ENVO:00002113] | place: India: Arabian Sea | collected...
GGCAATGATTGTGTTTGCGCCTTTGTAAATGATGACCTTAACAAAGAAGTCCTGACTCGCTTGAAAGAGTACGGTGTCTGTTTGATCGCGCTGCGTTCAGCAGGCTTTAACAATGTTGACTTGATCACTGCGGAAGAATTGGATTTGCCCGTAGTACGGGTCCCAGCATATTCACCTTATGCTGTTGGGGAACACACCGTTGGGTTGATGCTGGCTCTCAACCGCAAGTTCCACCGGGCCTACTCCCGTGTGCGAGAGGGCAACCTGTCCCTGAATGGACTGCTCGGTTTTGATATGCACGGAAAAACAATCGGAGTCGTTGGAACCGGGAAAATTGGACGCATTACCGCACAGATATTATCCGGTTTTGGTGTAAATTTTTTGGGATTCGATCCTTATCCCAATGACGAAGCCAGAGAGCTTGGCATTGAATATGTTGAGCTGGAAGAACTTTTCCGCAACTCGGATATCATTACCCTGCACGCGCCCCTGACCCCGGAAACACACCACCTGGTCAATGCCGAGGCAGTCTCGATGATGAAAGATGGAGTTATGCTCATCAATACCAGCCGGGGCGCGCTGATCGATACTGAGGCTGTCATCGATGGATTGAAGAGCGGCAAGATCGGCTACCTGGGGATCGACGTTTATGAGGAAGAGGCAGATCTTTTCTTTGAGGATCTCTCCCAAACAGTCATCCAGGATGACGTTTTCGCCCGCCTGCTGACCCTCCCCAACGTGCTCATTACCGGGCACCAGGGATTCTTCACTGAGACCGCCCTGACCAATATCGCTGAGACCACCATCGACAACATCTCATCATTCGAAAAGGATGGCGGTTGTGAATATCGCGTTGGAGTTGAAAAGATCCAGAACGTGGTAAAGTCTCGTTGACCTTGTGCAGGTATCCATTGGAACGCGCCGTACTATCAAACCAGGAATTGCACTTAACCACATCCTACAAGTGGTAGAATGTCCTCCATGGAAGCAAGACAGTGCCATCCACAAGGATTAATCAAATGAGTAAAAAAATCTGTCTGGTGGCAGGAGCACGACCAAACTTTATGAAGATCGCTCCTGTTATGCGCGCCCTAGGAAAATTTCCATCATTGGCGAATGTACTGGTCCACACAGGTCAGCATTACGATGAGAATATGGCTGGTTCTTTCTTCGAGGAACTGGGGATAAAATCCCCCGACTACAACCTGGATGTTGGATCGGACAGCCATGCTCGTCAGACCGCCAGGATCATGATTGAATTTGAAAAAGTCTGCCAGGCGGAGAAACCTGAAATCGTGGTCGTTGTCGGTGATGTCAACTCGACAATCGCCGCTGGTCTTGTTGCCAAGAAACTGCATATCGACCTTGCTCACATCGAAGCCGGTTTGCGTTCAGGTGACCGCAGGATGCCGGAAGAGATCAACCGTATTGCAACCGATGCTATCAGTGACCTGTTTTTCACAACCGAAAAGATGGGTACCAGGAACCTTCTGAAGGAAGGAATCCCCCAAGAGGTAATCCATTTCGTCGGCAATGTTATGATAGACAACTTGCTGTATCAATTAGAAAAACTCAGCGATCATCAAACAGAATTATCTACTTATCCACTGAAGGAACGTCTTCCCGAACAATATCTTTGTATGACCCTCCATAGACCATCCAATGTGGACGATCGTGATACGCTGTCTTCAATAATAGGAGCAATCCTCAAATTGGCGGAGGATGTCCCGGTCATCTTCCCATGTCACCCTCGGACCCAGAAGCAGCTGGAGAAGTTTGGTTTGTTATCTCATCTTCATGAGGCATCAGAGGGGGATAATCCGATTACCAACGGATTATTCCGTCTTGATCCGCTGGGCTACAATGAATTTCTTTATTTATGGAAAGATGCTGCCGCAGTGATCACTGATAGTGGTGGGATTCAGGAAGAGACAACAGCCCTGCAAGTGCCCTGCATCACCGTTCGGAACAGCACCGAACGCCCCATCACTGTTGAGATTGGAACCAACGAGGTTATTNNCGAGGTCATCGGCACCGACCCGGTGAAGATCGAAAAGTATGGGAGACTGGCACTGGAAGGAAACTGGAAGCGTGGGCAGATCCCCGAGCTCTGGGATGGAAAAGCCAGCGAACGGATCGCCAGAGTACTTTCCAGCTTTGGCAGCACTACCGAATAAATCTAACTGAATTTACAAATATTAAACCCCAGCTAACAAATCTTTTTCTACTTCACCATCGACTGGCGGCGGATAGGCACGCATAAACTCATCCTTCCCTCCAAACCAGCGGAAGATGAAGCCGAGCGGACCACCAGCGATTCGGCTGCCACCCTGGCTGGCGTGACATACTGAAGCTGCATCCTTCCTCTCGGAAACCGGCTTGTAGTTNNTGTTTTTTCCCCATTTACTTGGATCTTTACCCGTTAATTTCAACATAAACACACTGAATTTCAGGAATGTTTTTGATATTGTGTGGAAGTAAAGCTTATCCGCCTGGTGCGGCGGGAGAGGATCATCGTAATTCGGGTCTGCTGCTTTGTCGAACGCCGCCACTGTCGCGTTATGTATGGCAATATGGTCCGGATGACGGTAGCCGCCGATCGGATCGAAAGTCAGCACGACATCGGGTCGGAACTCGCGCATATAGTGCACTATCTTCCTGATGACTTCCTCAACTGGAGCAGATACCAGCGAGTTGGGATGATGGTTATCTTCAGTATCGGGCATCCCACTGTCCCGGTATCCCAGGAAGTATACTTTGTGAATACCCAGGTGTGCAGCCGCACAGCGAAGTTCGGCTTCACGCATCTCACCGATAGAATCATATTCCTGCAGGTATTCTGGCCCTACGACTCCAACCTCCCCTCGGGTTGCACAGATCAAGTGAACATCTGCACCCTGTTCTGCATACAAAGCCAGGGTACCGCCCATCCCAAATGACTCATCATCCGGATGCGCGAGAACGGCTAAAATCTTTTTGTCTTTGTAGTTATCTGTCATGTTTAATAAACCGGCATACTGGGGTCAACATCTTTCGCCCAGGCGTTAATTCCTCCTTTTAAGTTCTTCAACTTTCGAAAACCAGCGCTCGCCAGCAGTTCTAAAGCACGTGTTGAGCGTGGCCCCTCTTTACAATATAAAACGATCTCTTCTGAGCTATCCAGCTCAGACATGCGGGAGGCCAGCTGTCCCAGCGGGATCAATTCCGATCCTTCGATATTGGCAATTTTTTGCTCGTGCGGTTCGCGCACATCAATCAAACGGAAGTCTCCGCCGTTGCGCAGTTTTTCTTCCAGTTCTTTGGCTGTAATGTCCCATTCTTCACCCGCAGATTCCCTGCCCTGGTCATGCATCGGCATCCCGCAGAATTCCTCATAATCGATCAATTCTGTCACTTCTGGATGGTCGCTGCAGACTTTGCAGTTTGGGTTCTTGCGCAGTTTTACGAATTGGAAACTTATATCCAGAGCGTTATACAGCATCAGCTTACCAGTCAGGGTCTCACCGATGCCAAGCAGAACCTTGATCGTTTCGGTTGCCTGCAGACTGCCGATCGTACCCGGCAATACGCCCAGCACGCCGCCTTCCGCACAGGATGGGACCAGACCTGGTGGCGGTGGTTCGGGAAAGATGCAACGGTAGCACGGACCGTGCTCGGTGTCGAACACACTGACCTGACCATCGAAACGGTAGATTGAACCGTAAATATTGACTTTACCTGTCATGACACATAAATCATTGATCAGGTAGCGGGTCGGGTAATTGTCTGTTCCGTCGATGATGACTTCATAAGGCTCTGCTATACGCATAGCGCTTTCAGAAGTGAATGGTTCATTATAGACATCCACTCGAATGCCGGGATTCAAATCCAGCAATCGTGCTTTTGCAGAATCAACCTTGAGCTTACCCACTGTGCTCGTCCCGTGGATGATCTGCCGCTGCAGGTTCGTAGAGTCGACGGTGTCATAATCTACCAAGCCAATCCGACCAATGCCTGCTGCCGCCAGGTACAGAGCTACAGGTGAACCTAATCCTCCGGTCCCAACAATCAATACAGAAGAGGCTTTAAGTTTCTCCTGTCCCTCCAGACCAACTTCGGGGATGAGTAAATGCCGAGAGTAGCGTAAGATCTCCTCTCGCGTTAATTCAGGCAACATGAATATTTCTCCGTTATCTTCCGCCTGCTATCGATGGAATGATCAGAACCTCATCGTTTTCTTTCAAATGAACTTCCATTCCACCCAGATGGCGGATATCTTCTTCATCCAAAAATAAATTTACATACTGGCGAAGCTCACCATCCTCCTTGAACAAGTGCTTCTGCAGTTGAGGGTAAGTTTCAACCAGGCTATCCAGGGCTTTACCCACGGTATCTCCCTGGACATGGACATCGATATTTCCACCAGTATAAGGACGCAGTGGAGTTGGAATTTTTAGTTTTGGCATTATGTTCTCCTAAGGCAAAAATTTTTTATTTCTGGACAAGTTGGGTGAGCCAATCGAAATCAACCAATCGTATCTCACCAATTATATGACCAATTTTCATCGTCAAATCTTACACTATTCCGAGTCTTTCAACTGCTGGATCAGTTTTTCTGCCCGGACAACACCATGATTGACCTTCCTGGGCTTTCCATTTGCGTCGATGATGAAAGTGGTCGGCACACTGAGAACACCCCAGTGATCCGCCAGAGCAGTTTGTTGCGTAGCATCCACCTCAATTACCTTCAATTTATTCCCGAGATGTTTTTTGACAGTCTCCAATGCCGGGCGCTGCACCGTTTTACAGGGCACACAGTTCGGTGTCGTGAAGTAAAGGATACCCAAAACACCCTGCGGGAGATTCTCCAACCCGTGGGGTAAATTCCTGGACCGGTTAAGCGACCAATAACTGACCAGCCGGTATGTCAGGTAACCCATTGCAATGATCACCACGGCAAGGATGAAACGACTGAGGACAATGGCATCCATCTCAGCTCCTCATCCTAGGACGCATTCCCGGGATAGTGTCTTGGGGTGGCTGTTTGTCAAAACCGGGGACCGACAGCCGCGCCAGCCAATAGTACATGGCGCATCCCATACAGAACCCGCCAAACAGGTTCAATGCTGCCAGGGCGATCACCAACCAAACAAGTGCCCATCCAACCAGGGAAAAACCTGTCAGCAGGAATCCCAGACTGATGATCAGAACACCAGCACCAAACCCCTGAGCAAAGCGGTGCGGTTCAGGATTATCATGAATACGGTCCGGGTTTAACAAGTTAAAGCGGACGAATATTCCGTACAGGGGCGAGAAACCTGGTTTTCCAACAATCGTACCGAAAACCATCACCAGTGCTAAGATGGCAATCAGCCAGATCCAATCCAGCAGGAAGCCAATCAATGACATCAGGATGATCATTGCCTGGTTCATCCTCAATGCATTGTGATCGACATTTCTTAATTTCGTTCTGTCCATAATTATTACCTGTAAATTTCCAGTAATGATTGATCTCAGATCAATATAATATTTCTATCTGTTCTTCTTTAAATCCCGAGCGGTCTTCCTCCAGCCGCCATGACCGGCTACCCGCAGCCTTCCCATCGGCAACACTGGTGATCACATAAGAAAACCACGGCAGCGCCCATTCACGGTCAAAATCTGAAGGTTGGTTGGGATGATCCGGATGAGAATGGAATACACCAACCACATCCAGGCTGCGTTTCTGTGCTTCTGTTTCACCATGAAGCATGTCCTTTGCGGTCAGCAGGTAGCGGTTGTGACGGGCGTCATCTTCACGTGAATTGGTCAGCGGGATTAATTCTTTCACCTGTCGACTTTCTCCATCCTGCTTCCCCAACAAAAAACCCGCACCTTCTTCAGGGTAAGCGCGCTCCCCGTGCTGATGGATGGATTCAAGCAAGGCTTTCGGTATCAAAAGCTTCATGCATCCCTCCATAAATTCTTTTCACTGAGATATTTATAACCAGCATCCGGGAAAACGGTCACCACCAGACCTTCGTCTATTTCTGACGCCACTGTAAGTGCTGCGATCACAGCCGCACCAGAGGATATCCCTACAAAATATCCTTCTTCTCGCGCCAGGCGGGTTGTCATATCATAGGCATCTTCTGTTCGGATTTCTAAGCTCCGGTCCGGGATGCTGGGGTCATAAATCCCCGGCTGGATTGCAGAAGAGAAATGTTTTAATCCTTCCAGTCCATGAAAAGGGGTTTCTGGCTGCACAGCGATGAGCTGAATGTCTTTGTTATATTCCCGAAGGTATCGACCTACCCCCATCAACGTACCTGATGTGCCTAAACCAGCTACAAAATGCGTCACCTGTCCATCTGTCTGGGTCACGATCTCTGGACCGGTGGACTCATAATGCGACATCCAATTGGCGTGATTATCATACTGGTTTGAATAGAAATACTTGCCGGGTTCTTCTTCAGCAATTTCACGCGCCACACGGATTGCTCCATCAGAACCTTCAAGCGGGTCGGAGAGCACCAGCTCAGCACCCAAAGCTTTAAGGATGTTTATCCGTTCCGGGCTGGCATTCGAGGGGATTACCAGGGTTACCGGTATTCCCATTGAAGCGCCAAACATAGCATAAGAGATCCCCATATTTCCTGATGTGGAATCCAGCAACCGCATACCATCTCTCAATTCCCCATATTCAATCGCTTTTCGAATGATATTGAGAGCCGGTCGATCTTTGACCGAACCGCCCGGGTTGAACCACTCCGCCTTGGCAAATACCTTTACTTTCTCGGGAACAGGACCGTGCTCCTCCAGGAAAACTTTCCCAATGGGCAGCAAAGGGGTGTTGCCAACAACAGCTTCGATTCCGTTTGATTGTTTTTTGATCCTGGTAACTGGAAACGTGACCATCGTGGTCATCGTGTTCTACTCCTTAAATTTTTTCCAATAATTTAACTGGTACATACTATCATTCTTGCAGTGGATATGACCAAACAAAAACAGCCAGTTGGCACCAAAAAAAGGGCGGTACCACAACAAGCGATCTATTTTTCGCTCTGCGGGGAAACAGCCGCCCTTATTCCGTCATCTGGCTGTCGATTAAATAAACAGGACCTGTCGGATCAATTTTGGCGGACTGTTAACCCCGCCTGATACACATGCAAGTAAAAATCATAGTTTCTCCGTTATTTGAATTTTTATGACAAAATTCATCTAAATTCTAATTGATAATTCAGATCTGTCAAGTAAACCATCCTTAAGGTTTTATAAATATTTACAGAATGATATGGACTAAAAAATGACAATGTCCAATTATCACTTCCATAAACATAGTTCCTGGTGAATTCGTGTTTATGATCCACAGCGCGTGGCGAGGTCTCCTATCAAATCAACTCAGAAGCAATTGTTCCAAAGTCAGTCTAGTTATACATTCAATGTCTCAGTAAAGCAGTAAGTAACCCTTAAATTTATACCCAACCCAAGGCTCGGCATGTAATCACAATCTGTTCGCACATTGCAAGATTTTTATTTCACGCCAATTTTTGGATGTGGTTTTTTTATGATCTGCAACTCACTTGCCTCCTGCCCAGTCAGTTTACCTTATTGACATAACATTTCCTCTCATCTATTATTAATGTTATATAACGCGAATACATCTCTAGAAAACACCGCAGTACCAAACTCAATCTCAATAACATAAAAACATTGAATGTTAATAATATATAGCTCCTCCCCTATTGCTTAATTTGCTGCGGCTTGGCGTTAGTTATGATAGCGAGAATATTTCTATGGTGCAACACAGGATTGCGTTCTTCTTACAAAGAAAAGAGAAAAATCGATACAACCCATTTCCAAATTTTCAGCTTTAAATATTGTATAAGGAGGTGATTGAACATCGATAATCCTATCTACTTTTCCAACGTATGAATAGCTGCTAAAGTTTTGAATAATCGTGAAAGGAAAGAAAATGAAGAACCCCAAAAGAGTATTGATCATTGCCATCATCTTGATCCTTCTGGGCAGCTCCGCAGCGTGGCTTACACAAACAAATGGAGGAACTGTCACTATTGAAGATGTTCGATGGGTTGGCACGAACGGAACTTTAATGAGTGGATTGTTGTACATCCCGGATGGTGTCACAGCAGAAAATCCAGCACCTGGAATCGTAGCAATTCACGGATACATTAACTCCAGGGAAACCCAGGATGGTTTTGCCATTGAGTTTGCTCGAAGGGGATATGTTGTTTTAGCAAGCGATCAGACTGGTCATGGATATTCGGACCCTCCAGCTTTTGCAAATGGATTCGGTGGTCCGGATGCATTAGCCTACATGAGAACGCTGGATATTGTCGACAAAGAGAATATCGGCTTGGAAGGCCATTCAATGGGTGGTTGGGCACTAGCAATTGCAGCCTCTGTATTTCCCGATGGGTATCAGGCATTGGTCCTGGAAGGATCATCGACGGGCACATTCGGCGCTCCTGAAGGAACACCTGATTGGCCGAGAAACCTGGCCGTGGTTTTCTCTAAATATGATGAGTTTTCAGCTCTCATGTGGCTCACACCGGTGCCCGGTGATGTTCCCAGCTCGGATAAACTGAAAGCAGTCTTCGGAACCACAGAAGATGTGGTAATTGAGCAGTTATATGGTTCCATTGAAGATGGTACCGCCAGGATGTTTTTCCAGCCAAATACAACCCACCCTGGAGACCACTTCTCGACTGAAGCGATTGGCGATGCAATTGAGTGGTTCCAGATGACCCTCGAAGGCGGTAATGGCTTAGATCCTGCCAAGCAGATCTGGTACTGGAAAGAAATCGGAAACTTAATTGCCCTTATCGGCATGATCATCCTGTTTATGCCAGTAGGCGTGTTGCTTTTGAGAACAAATTACTTTAAGGACTTGGTACGAGAACCAGTACCGGTTAAAGAATCTTCCAATATTGGCTGGTGGATTGCAGCGATTATCACCCTGGTTTTAGGACCTATCACGCTGTTCACTTTCAAGCAAATACCAACAACATTGGAGTGGCAAGCGTCTGCATTGTTCCCTCAAAATATCACCACAGCTGTAATTACATGGACGACGCTCCTGGGATTGATATCCATAGTGCTGTTTTTAGTTTGGCATTTTGGATTCAATCGGAAGGCTGGTGGCACCGCTGAAGTATACGGCCTCACATGGGATGGCAAACTGCAATGGGGTAAAATCGGGAAATCGCTCCTATTTGCATTTCTGGTAGCATTTACAGGCTACTTTACATTGATCCTGACGGATTATTTTTTCAAGACAGATTACCGTATCTGGGTCTTTGCTGTAAAGCTGCTCAGTCCGTTGCAATTGCGGATCGCGATAACCTATTTCATCCCGTTCCTCTTCTATTTCTTCTTGTTGAATCTGGTGCTTTTTGCCCAATTGCGAAAAGATTCATGGGGTCTCTGGAAGCAGGTGCTGGTCAATGTTGGAATCCTGGTCCTTGGGTATGTTGGACTGATACTAGTTCAATATATCCCACTGCTTTCTGGCGGAACACTGGCAAATGATGCTGAATCACTATGGTCGATCATCGCTTTCCAATTCATACCATTATTGTCCATTGCCGGGGTTTTGATGACGTTTTTCAATCGCAAAACCGGTCGTGTGTATGCTGGGGCATTCCTTTTCTCCATGTTAATTTCATGGATCGTTATAGCCTCAACAGCAACCCACTTCGCATTCTGATCAACAGCTGACGACCAGATCAAAAGGGCTGCTCATAATTGATGAGCAGCCCCATTTTTTTCCAGGAAGGAAATTAATTAGTGAAGATTTTTATAAGTTGAACAGTTTTGTCATTCAATCCAAAGAGATATCCTGGCAGCCTGGATCACTTTCGAGTTCATGTAATTTGATGAATAGGTTACTCCCCGTTCTCTTTCTTCTCATCCTTCTCCCCAGGTCCAATTCCCAGAGGTACCCACTTGGCGGCGTCCTTCAGCCGGTGCTGAATACCACCGCGGTCGTGCAGCAGGTCAAATCCTTCCGGTTTAATGAAGATATTTTCGCCATCCAACAACCCGGTAATACCTTCCTGTCCGGGTTCCGGTCTCTTCAAACTCGATTTAGCCGCATCTTCTGGTTTATAGTCCGTGGGTTCTTCGTATGTCGTGATGTAGCCTTCGAAGTTCCTCAGTACGATCTTATGGTCGGACATGCTGATCAGATAATTGGGATTTACAGGGATCTTGCCTCCTCCACCTGGTGCGTCAATCACATACTGATGGACGGCATACCCGGATGTATGGCCGCGCAATCCTTCCATAATTTCAATTCCTTTGGCAACCGGGGTTCGAAAATGACCGGCACCATGCACCAGGTCACACTGGTAAAGATAATAAGGTCGCACACGGATGCGAACCAGCTCGTGGACCAATTGTCGCTGGATATGGATATTATCATTCACGCCCGCAAGCAGCACAGCCTGGTTGCCCAGGGGAACACCAGCCTTTGTTAATCGATCCGCCGCCTGCTCCAGCTCTGCTGAAATCTCATTGGGGTGGTTGACATGGATATTCAACCACAACGGATGATATTTTTCCAGCATACCGGTCAGTTCATCCGTGACCCGCATCGGCAGGAATACAGGCACTCGAGAGCCAATCCGGATGATCTCGATGTGTGGAATCTCTCGTAACCGGGAGAGGATTTCTTCCAAAATTCGCGGGGCAAGCACCAGCGGATCCCCTCCGGACAGGAGCACATCCCTCACCTGTGGTGTGCGCTTCAGGTACTCAATTTGCATCTCGAATTCAGAACGTGAGAAGGTCTGGGTTGGGTCACCTACAATGCGTGAGCGGGTACAGTAGCGGCAATAAGACGCACACTGTGTAGTCACTAACATCAGCACCCGGTCCGGGTAGCGATGCACCAGACCAGGAACCGGGCTGTGACGGTCTTCTGCCAGCGAGTCCTCCATCATCGAAGTGAAAGGCACCATCTCGCGGGCAGTTGGAATGATCTGCGCACGGGTCGGGTCATTTGGATCGTCTGGATCAATCAAAGAGATAAAGTAAGGTGTCACATCTACCCGAAACAAATTCGGAGCGGACAGGGCTTCCTTCTCCGGCTCAGTTAAATCCAGGATATTCTCAAAGTCTTCGACAGTATTCAATCGATGCGACAACTGCCATCGCCAATCGTTCCATTTTTCATCAGGGACATCTTTATAATATTCCGCTCTTTTAGATACAAAAGGTAAATTTGCCATTTATTTATCTCCTTAATACTTAGCAATTTCGGTGGGTTTGACCAATAAAATTATCCAGGAACTGGATGGAGGGTCGTGATCCGGAAGATAAAATCCACCGAAATAGGTAGGTTTCCACAGATTCTTCATTTGATAATTGTAATCTAAATAATCGATCATCATCGATGAAAGAAAAAACTACTCCCCCAGAAGAACTTCAATAGAGGAGACCTGAATGGGGGTTCCAAATTTCGCATGCATCTCACTGACTGTCAGCCGGACCCAGGTTGGTGAGTTCACCTGGTATGGTACTTCAGCCGCGTACAGACGGTGCATATCTCTGGCACCATCAGAAATCCCGGCTAACCGCTGACCAACAATACGCCCTTCTCTATCGATTAATTCCACCAGCAGTGGATGATCATTGCCCGTCCGGGCGAGGCCAGTCACCAATACCTCTCCGCCCTGAACAAGCTGTCGTACACCGGGTTGCTGGATAAGGATCGATTCTAATAAATCGCCGGGAGGATTGACATCTTCATCACCGATCGACAACAGGATCAATTCCTCTGATGACAGTGCCAGCGTTCGACCAGAATCATCATCAACACTAACGACTAACCTGGCTGCTTCGGCAACTCCCTCGATCTCGAAATCGATCTCTGCAAATAAGTTAACCATCACCGCTCCAGAATATACGAACAACTTGCGGTACATCAGCCGGTTATCTTCACCGTAGAGTTCAACTCTGGCGCGTCCATCTGCGCCTGGTCGCAGGTAAACTTGCAGGTCAATGGGTGAGACCACTCGAGACAGGGGACCTGGACGTATAAACTGGATTACTCCGTAAGGGATTTCTCCAACCGCTAAAGCCTGATTGGCTGGAATTTGGGATTCAGTGGAAGGGCTCGCACCTGGATCCGGGGTTTGACTTGCTTCTGTAGAACCCAGGATCGGTGTGCTTGTCGGGCTTTGTTGGATCGTTGCGATCTGCTGAACCGTTGGGGTCAGAGATGGACTGGGTGTATTTGTTGGGGGTGGGGTAATTTGGCTGATCCTTGCCTGGGCTGTTTGTGCAATCACTGTAGGTATCAGTTCAGTAGGGATCAGCGTGGGCAAGTTTTCACTGGACAGGTTCAATGAACACCCGCTGACCCAAATCAATGAGAACAAAAGCAATGCCATGATCCCCAATTTAAAGGGAAGCAAATGAAGCCAGCTCTTGAACAGATTGAATTTCATTTGTACTGATGGTCTTATTTCGAATTATCGGGTACTGTATGATCCTGGATCAATTTCATCAGGGTATCCAGGCGGATCGGCTTAGAGACGTATGCTGTAGCACCCGCCTGGAGCGCCTGGTCCATCACCAGTTCTTTTGGATCTGCAGAAATCATCACAATTGGGGTGGTATTGACAATTTTCCGATCTTTGATTTGGGAGAGCAGTTCAAATCCATCCATATCCGGCATATTTTTATCTAAAATAATTAAATCCAACACTTCATCGATCATCAAATCGATCGCTTCGGTGGCAGTGCTTGCGATGAGTGCCTGGTGCCCGAAGATCTCCACAGCTTTCTGATAGGTAGCCAAAGTGTATGGATCATCATCAATAAATAGTATGTTTGCCATGGTATCCTTTATTCAGAAAATCTCACCCTGACTCAATTTTATCACGGTCTGTTATCCATGAAATGAAAAATGGGGTTCCTGAGATGCAAAATCTCGTGAACCCCATTATCAATTCTGTTAGGAATTATAATCCATAAATTTCGCCGTACTTGGTATTCAGGTACCGCATGTAAGGTTCTGGATCGATTTTACTGCCCGTAATCCTCTGGACTAATTCTTGTGGTTCATACTTGCGTCCATGACGATGGACATTTTCGCGCAGCCACGACAGGATCTCCCCAAATTCTCCAGACCGGACTTGCTCGCTGATATTGGGAATTTCTTCGCCCATCTTTTCCCAGAGCTGTAAGGAGATCAGGTTCCCTAAGGAATATGTAGAGAAATAGCCGATATAGCCCTCGGACCAGTGCACATCCTGGAGTACGCCCATGGTGTTATCGGGTGGAATGACGCCAAGATACTCTTCCATACGGGAATTCCAGGCTTCTGGAAGATCTTTGACAGCCAGCGAACCTTCCATCATGGCAATCTCCAGCTCCAAGCGCAGCATGATGTGCAGGTTGTAGGTAGCTTCATCTGCTTCAACCCGGATCAGAGATGGTTCCACAATATTGATTCCTTTATAAAAAGTTTCCAGGTCCACATTGCCCAGTTGTGATGGGAAAATTTCCTTTAGACGTGGGTAAAAATGCGTCCAGAAATCTTTCGAACGCCCAAGCACATTTTCATACATCCGGGATTGTGACTCATGGATACCCAGAGATGCCCCTTCCAGCAGCATCGTCCGTTCAAATTTCTGATCAATCCCCTGACCGTAAATCGCGTGACCGGATTCATGCATGGTGCCAAACAAGGCGGGATTGAGGAAATTATCGTTGACCCGCGTGGTGATGCGCACATCATTTACACTGAAACCAATCGTGAAGGGGTGAACAGCTTTATCCTGCCGGCCGCGGGACCAATCATATCCAAATTTCGTGATCACCTCTTCACCAAAGTCCCACTGCTTTTTCGGTTCAAAATACTGGTGAAGGAAAGACGCATCAACCTGTGGTTGTTCGCTAATCGCTCTGATCAACTCTACCTGTTGCGGTCGAATTTCGTTGAAAATCCGCTTCACATCAGCAGTCTTCATTCCAGGTTCAT
>JABAOG010022138.1_pt1 | contig 13965 bp, 8 predicted proteins | sample 7062131 | NCBI WGS metagenome assembly JABAOG01 (sample SAMN14538629, study PRJNA623070) | marine sediment metagenome | biome: marine biome [ENVO:00000428]; feature: marine pelagic biome [ENVO:01000023]; material: deep marine sediment [ENVO:00002113] | place: India: Arabian Sea | collected...
TTCGCGGCGACGGCACCACCCTCGACGTGCGACGAGTGTTCCTCCTGGTCCCGCCGGTGGCCGACATCCCGACGCTCGACTGAGTGCGGGGTCGAACCCTCGATCAGAACTCGCCCATCGGATCCTCGACCTCGGGTGGCACGAGGAAGAAGACCTCGCGTCGATCGAGCGGGGAACCGTTGCCGGTGACCGTCAGCGTCGCCTTGAAGAGCTGCGGCTCTTCGGTCGGCGCGACCACACGGTTCGGTCGGACCACCAGGTCCCAGCAGACGCGCTGGCCCGGCGGCACCTCCGGGAAGGTCTCGTCGAAGCCGTCCATCGGGTTCACGTCGGCGAGGTTGTCGAAGAGCGTGCAGCCCGGCCGGGTGATGTTCGCTTCCAGGTGATCGATGAACTGGAGCGCGTCGCCGTCGTCGCCGGGCTCGTCCCTCGGGTCGATGGTCACGTAGAGCGGCACGTTGCGGACGACCTCGTTCACCGCGTCGGTGACGGCGTTGATCAGCTGCTCGTCGCCCACGTCCGCGTCGCCGGCGAAGACCAGCGGTGCTCCGTCGGCGTCGAAGGAGTCGGCTTCGGTGGCGAGGGCCTCGAGATCGAGCTGCGCCTGGGTATCCGTGCCGGCGTTGATGCCGGCGAAGAGCACTCCGAGGTCCACGAGCACCATGCCGGCCTCGGCGGCGGTGTTCGGCGAGCAGCTCGTGCACTCGTTGTCCTCGTCGGTGATCCCGATCAGCATCCGGATCGCGTCCGTGCGGTAGCTCGGGCAGCCGATGCCTCCGGACGTGCACCCGGTGGCGTTGCACTGGGTCCGATCGGCGACACAGGCGGCGCTCTCGTAGAGCGCCTCGGACGCGCCGCCGCCGTTGGCGGAGCTGGGGATCGACGACTGGGTCAACATCGGGATGGGCTGGAGCGAGAGCAGGTTCTCGTACTCGTCGCTGTTGCCGGTGTAGGTGCCGACGCCGGTCCAGAGGTCGGAGATGCAGAAGCTCGTCTCCGGGTTCTCGATGCACCGGCCGCCGGCCGAGCAGACGGCGTCCGCCGGGAACTCGCAGTCGCCGTCGGAGGTGCAGGTCATGCCGTAGTCCTCGCAGGTGAGTCGCTCGATCACCTCGATGGTGGCGGCGCGCATCGCGCTGATCTCACCGCTCATCGAGCCGGTGATGTCGAAGAGGAAGTACACGTCGGCGAGCTGCACGTTGGTGCGGAATTGGAGCGTGTCCCGGGACGGGCGCGCCGGCTCCTCGAAGGGCACCACGAAGACGAAGTCGCCGTTGGCCCGCGGGTTGTCCGCCGGGTCGAGCGCGTCGGTGCCGGCGCCGACCTCGATGAGGTCGCTGACGCCGTCGTCGTCGCTGTCGCCGCGGGTGGGGTCGGTCCCCGCCGCGGCCTCGGCCGCGTCGGGCAAGCCGTCGTTGTCCGAGTCGGCGTCCCGGTAGTCGGGGAGTCGGTCGCCGTCGGAGTCGACCGGCAGCGTCATCAGGTCCGAGTCCCCCGCCTCATCGGCGTCCGAGATGCCATCGTCGTCGCTGTCGAGATCCTCGCGATCGAAGACTCCGTCGCCGTCGGTGTCGCGCATCAGGCCCTCGGTGCCGTCGAGGATGGTGTCGTTGTCCGAGTCCGGATCGCGGAAGTCGGGCAGGCCGTCGTCGTCGCTGTCGCGCGGGAAGTCGACCCGGCCCATGAGCTCCTCGTCGTCACGGAGACCGTCGTTGTCGTCGTCCTCGTCCGCGTAGTCGGGGATCCCGTCGCCGTCGTTGTCCTCGGTCCCTTCGCGCTCGTCCGGGATGCCGTTGTTGTCCGAATCGAAGTCCTGGAAATCCGGCACGCCGTCCGCGTCGGAGTCCACCGGTGGGGTCGCGGGATCATCGTCCCCGGCCTCGTCGGCGTCGGAGATGGTGTCGTTGTCGGAGTCCAGGTCCTGCCAGTCCTGCGTTCCGTCCCCGTCGGTGTCCACCGAGGCCGAGCTGCCCTCGTCCTGGTTGGCGATGGTGTCGCCGTCCTCGTCCGGCCGGAAGACGGCGCCGTCCATTCCCGACGGTCGCCCGTCGTCGCCGCAGGCGGCGACGACGAACGAGAGAAGAGCGATCGCGCGAATGAGTCGAAGCGGGTGCATGAGTTCCACGTCCATCAGAAGGTCGAGAAGAAGAGCTGGGTGTCGGACCGGGCCGCGAAGGGATCGGCCTCGACGACCACGATGTAGGTGCCGGCCGGCAGCAGCTGCTCGATCCGAGGCGGCGTGCCGTCGGCGCAGGTCTCGGCACCGGCGCAGCTGCCGGAGAGGAGCGTGAGCCGCTGCGCGTTCCGCGCGCGGAGCGCCACCTCGGTCGGGCTCGCGAGGGTGAAGGTGTAGTGGGCGTCCAGCAGGCCATTGGCCGAGCAGTAGTCGCTCGAGTCGTCATAGGCCGGCAGGTCGATCGTCACGGAGCTGTTCGGGCTCAGGGACGTCGCGCCGGCGCAGGTGTTGTTCGGCGGCGCGCTGGTCGGCGGGCTGNNCTCACGTTCACGAAGTGCGTCCCGGCGGGGAGGCGCTGATAGAGGCGGCTCCCGGCTCCCGTCGTCGCGCTGAAGCAGTCGAAGTCGGTCTCGACCGATCCACAGGCGGCCGAGAGCGCGGCGGTGTGCCGGACCACGGGCGAGGACGACGTCGAGACCGTGACGTCCGACTCGGCGCTCAGGGTGAACTGGAAGAACGCATCGGTGGCGGTCGACCCGTTGACCCGGCAGAAGGCGCCCGCGTCCGGAGTGTGCTCCAGCGTGGACAGGTCCACCGAGCCCTCGGCGGTCGTGATGTCGATCGGTGTCCCCGGCACGCATGCGTCGCCCGCAGCGGGGAGCGTCGGCGGCCCCACGGTGACGTCGAGCTCCCACCGCGCGTCGGAGGTGAAGTCTTCCTCGAGGATCACGAAGTAGTCGCCGGCCGGCAGCGAGCGCACCATGATCGAGGCCGGCGCGCCGCTCGAAGGCGACTCGACGCAGGCGCCCACTCCGTCCGTCGGCATGGCGCAGTCGTCGACCAGCGCGAGGTAGGGTCGGCGGCCGGACCCGCTGGTCGAGTAGCTCCGTCCCTCGAGGGTCACGTCCCGGCTCTCCCCGGCGGGGATCGTCAGCCGGAACGCCACGTCCGAGTAGCCGCCCGAGCTGCGGCAGGGAATGGAATGGCTGTCGGTGAGCTCGTCGCCTTCGAAGCGGGGGTCCCCCTGAAAGTTCCCCGTGAACGAGCCCCCCGCGCTGATGTCGATCATGGTCGTGTCGCAGGAGTCCGAGCTCAGGTCGAGCGGCGTCGGCGGACCGATGGTGAGCGCCAGATCGAAGGGCGCCCCCGTCTCGGTGAGGACCACGATCGCGTAGTCCCCCGCGGGGAGCGAGTTGACCTGCACGAAGGGCTGAACGCCGGGATCCGTGTCGGAGCAGCGAATGCTGTCGGTCTGGGTGCCGCAGTCCGCGAGGGTGCGGAGCGAGAGGATGGCGTTGTTGTCGATCCCCTGGACCTCGATGGCCACGTCCTTCGCCTCGGTCAGCGAGAAGGTGAAGACCGCGTCGGGGCCAGCGTCCTCGGACGACGAGCCGCAGACGGTGTCGTAGTCGCCGTCCATCCCCACGGTCGAGCCCTCGGTGATGGTGGTCCCGTCGCCGCTCGGCGTGATGTCGAGCGGTCCTCGTCCATCGCCGGTGTCGGTGCATCGGTCGTTGGTGTTCGCGCAGTCGGGATCGAAGCTGTCGATTCGGTTGTCGCAGTCGTCGTCGATGCCGTTCTCGCAGAGCTCGGTGTTCGCCGGCGAGCGATCGGCGGTCGTGTCATCGCAGTCGTCGCCACCGCAGCGCCGGGAGGCGTACCCGTCGCCATCTTCGTCGAGGATCCGGTGGGTGCACATCGCCGCCTCTTCGTCGCAGGCGTCGATGGTGCAGATGTCGCCGTCCCCACAGAAGGGCGGCACCCCGGGGCGGCAGCCGTTCTCGGGATCGCAGGTCTCCTGGCCGTTGCAGAAGATCCCGTCGTCGCATAGCGAATCGTCCGGCGTCTCGTCGCACCTGCGCGTCGACTCNNCGAGCAGTCGAAGCGCCCACAGGGCTCTTCGCCCCCCGTACAGACACCGTCGATGCAGAGCTCCACGCCGTTGCAGAAGCAGGCGTCGGTGCAGTCCAGATCGCGAAGACAGATCTCTCCGAGCGTCGAGCCCATGCCCTCGGCCGTGCACTCGGTGAGCCTGGGGCGACCCAGGTCGAACGCGACCACGGGCATGTCCGGCATCGCCCCGTCCGCCGGACCCATGTCGCTACGGGTGACGTCGCCGGAGTCGTCGTCGCCGCACGCCGCGAGCACGGCGACGGCGAGTCCAAGCATCGGAAGAATTCGTCGTGTCATGTCGGTCAGTGCCTCAGGGGTCGAATCGCAGGAACGCGCCGGTGCGATCCGAGGTGGTCTCGAAGAGGTAGAGGGACCCCGTCGCGGGATCGAGCCAGGCCGCGTTGTCGCCGGAGCGACCGACCGAGATGATCTCCGGCAGGTGGACCGGGCTCGCGCCCGCCGGATCGACGATCGCGTCGACGTAGCCGTTGGCCGTCCGGAAGTAGAGGTGGCCCGGCGCGCTAGTGGAGTCGAGATACATCGCGATCTCCGCCGAGGGCGACGGGGTGCCGGTGTGGTCGACCCCCAGCGCGAGCCTCACCGGCTCGTAGCTCGGGTTGCCGAGCTCGGCGAACGGAATGCGGAAGATGCCCTCGGTCCCATCGGCCGTGAGCTCCCCGGCCACGTAGAGGAAGGTTCCGTCCGCCGCGAGGCCCGTGACGTCGGTGACCACCTCGTTCGTTCCGAGCCGCCGCGTCGACCCGCTCGAGGTCGCCTCGATCGCGTAGAAGACGGGGAAGTCGTCGGCGGTGACGTAGTAGAGGGTGTTGCCGACCGCGGTCGCCGCGCTGATCTCCTCGCTCGGGTAGGTCGGCGCGGGGACGTCCCAGGCGACTGGGTCGAAGAAGGGCGCGCTCCCGTCCCAGAGCCGGTAGACCCGGGCGCCGCCGCTGGTCGAGTCGTCGAAGGAGAAGAGGGCGCCGTTGGCGGCGAAGGTGCCCGCGTTGCCCATGTTGCCGAAGGAGAGGCCGTCCGCCGTGCCCCGGTAAAGGGTCGTCCCCGCGCCATCGGCGAGCGCGTCGAGCATCTCGGAGCCATGGGCCATCATCAGCAGCGTTCCGTCGCCGCTCATCCAGGTGTCGCCCGTGATGGTCTCGGTCAGGCCGGAGTCGTTCACGGGCCGCTCGATCGGAAGGGTGACCGGCGGTTTCGCCCCCACGCCGGTGTAGGTCGTCTCCGAGAGCGTGAGGTCCGTGATGCTCGCTCCCATCTCCACCGCCACGCAGACCTCGGTGCCGGCGGGAACCAGGGTCACCGCGTCGCTCGTGGAGCCATCGGCCGAGCAAGCGACCTCGTCGCCGCCCTGGTAGAGCGCCACGCCGCCCTCGCCGACGGTTCCAGCCACCAGCAACGCCTCGGTGGTGGTGTACGAGTACCACTCGACGTCGCTCGTGGCGTCGAAGCAGCTGGGGACGATCACGCCGACGTCGGAGCTGCCGATGATCGACGTCGTGCCCGAGCTCGCGGCAAACGCGCGCGTGCACGTCTCCCCCGCGTCCACCGGGATGGTCTCCAGATCGATCTTGGCCTCGTGGAAAAAGTAGTCACCGCTGGTCCGCGACCGGGTGATGTCGGTGGTCGTGTTGGTGAGCCACAGGTAGATGTCGCCCGCCGGGGCTTCGATCACACCGTTCTTCGCGGTGGTGCTCACGTCCGGGATGCACTCGTACTCGGTGCTCGCGGGCGTCAGCTCGCAGCTGTCGTGGACGGAGACGTTGAACTCGGGGTTGGAGGTGCTGTCCAGCCCCTCCGCGGTCACACGGAGCACCGCGTCGGCGGGCATCGTGTAGCGGATCACGGCATCGACGCCGGTGCCGTTCTCCGAGCTCGTCGAGCTGGTCGTGGTCGGGTCGCACGAGACGAGCGAGCCGTCGGTGACCGTGTAGTCGGCGATGTCCATGGCTCGCGGACCCATGCCCGAAGGGATCAGGAAGGTGTCCACGCCACCCCCCGACGAGAAGATGCTGCTCGCCGTGGTGTAGGGGTTGTCGCAAGCCTCGCCTTCGGGGCGCGGCGGGTCGACCTCTTCGACGGAGACCGCGACGTTGCTCGAGAAGGTGCTCGAGCTGTTCGGGGCGATCCAGATGTGCACCGGGCCCGCCGGCACGTCGGCGTAGAGCTGGTGCACCTCCGACTCGATCAGGCATCGCGCGGGGGTGGCCGTCGGGTCGCACGCGCCGGGGATCACCGCGATGTCGTACTCGGTATAGGTGCTGTCCGCGTCGGCGACGATCTTCAGCAGCTTTCCGCCACTGGCCACGTCGCCCGACACCTTGTCGTAGCGGATCACGGCATCCGGCCGCGTCGCCGAACCGGTGTAGTCGGCGCAGGCGTCGGTGCCGCCCTCGCGGCTGGACACGCGGCCCGACCGAATGGTCCAAGCGGTCACCGTACCGGCGACCAGGCCATCCGCAGGCGTGAGCGCGTCCAGGCACGACTCGCCGCTCGGTGCGTCGGTGCCGAAGTCGAGTCGTCCATCGCCCAGGTAGTCATGGGTGGCGTCGATGGGGTTGCCGGTGGTGTCGACGAAGTTCCGCAGGTCGAGCGCGTAGCTGATGCCGGACGCGAGCGAATCCGCCGGCACCACGAAATCGAGCACGGTGGCCGACGCCCACGTGCCCTCGAGCACGAGCACATCGGGTCCGCCGACGAGCGCGGCCGTCACGATGCTCGAGTCCATCGCCTCGGAGAAGACCACCTGGATCGCGAGCGCCTCGTCGCGGGGCACCCCCGTGGCGCCCTCCGCCGGCGTGCTGCTGACGACCACCGGGTCGAAGGAGTCGTCCGAGACGGTGAAGTCCAGGGCACCGTCGGCCAGGTAGACGATCTCGTCCAACACGTTGCCGGCGCGGTCCGTGAGGCCGCTCAGGTCGAGGGCGTAGCTGGTCTCGAACTCGAGCAGCCCGCTGACGTCGACCCGAAGGGTGCGGGCGCCGCCGCTCCAGCTCCCGACGACCGGTAGGTCGGACGTGCCGTCGCTCAGGGTGNNGGTGGTCATCGGCTCGTCGAAGACGACCTCGACCACGTCCTGCAGGGCGGGGTTCACGTCGACCTGGCCCTCCATGGGGTCGCTGCTCTCCACCTGCGGGGCGTCCATGTCGGGGCCGGTCGAGAAGTCGAGGAAGCCGTCCTCGATCAGCGGCTCCGGGTCCAGCGCGTTCCCGGCGAGGTCCCGGAAGCTACCGATCCCCACGTCGTATTCGCGGTTGTACTCGAGGTCGGCGATCGGGAAGCTCACGGTCAGCCCGTCCGCGGTCCATTCGGGTTCGCCGACGGTGGCGGCGCCCCCGAGGACGTCGATGAAGCCGACGCTCGTGTCCATGGACTCGCTGAAGGTGATCGAGAGGCTCTCGAGGCGTGCGGAGACATCGGTCGCGCCCTCGGTGGGGCTCGCCTCCGCGACGAAGGGGGGCACGTCGTCGATCGTCTCGAAGCTCACCTCCACCGGCTCCGCCAGCGCATTGCCAGACGGGTCTTCGAAGTCCGCGATCGTCACGGTGACGGCACCTTGGGACCAGGGCGCGTTGGGCAGGACCGTGAGGGTGCTCCCGACGCCGTCCCATCGCCAGCGTGCCGCGGGGATCGGGCCGCCGGGCTCGGCGGTAATCGATCCCAGCTCCGTGTTCATCGGCTCGGTGAACCGAATCACCAGGGGCTCTCGCCGGCTGATCTCCACCGCGCCGTCCTCCGGGGTCGTGCTCCGAACCCGGGGGGCGATGTCGTCGCCGACGGCCATGTCGCCCCCCATGTCCACGGGAGAGCGTCCGTCGTCACCGCAGGCAGCGACCAGGAGAGCCACGAGGGCGGCGAGGCGCCACGGAGGGCAGCCCGTCGTTGTGTCTGTGAGTGACATTCAGTGGTCCTTTATAGAACTTTCATACCGCACGCACGCCCGGCGAATGGCGTTCACGACCGTGCGACGGACCGCATCGTCCCGCGACCGTCCCCACACGACCCATCCACCTGACGTTACCCCCTCGATTGGGTGTGGGTCGAGCGTGCACCTCTGGACCAGGGGGGATCGGCGTGTCACAGCCCCGCAGGGATGCTCCCGGGCTTGCTGAAAGCGATGCGCCCACATCAGTGGGTCAAGAACCTCTTCGTCGTCGCCCCCCTGGTCTTCGCCAAGGGCCTCGACGATCTGGACATGGTTCTGCGCTCGGCGCTGGCCTTCGGCCTCTTCAGCTTCGCCGCGAGCGCGGTCTATCTGCTCAACGATCTGGCGGACGTGGAGGCGGACCGGGCCCACCCGGTGAAGAAGAACCGACCGATCGCCAGCGGTGCCCTCGCGGAGCAGACCGCGCGGCTGGCGATGATCGTCCTCGCCGTCGTCGCCTGCGGCGGCGCGCTGGTGCTGGGTTGGAAGGTGCTGGCGGCGATCGGCGCCTACCTTCTCCTGCAGGTCGCCTACACCTACAAGCTCAAGCAGGTCCCCTACATCGACGTCCTCTGCATCGCGGCGGGCTTCGAGCTCCGAGTGCTCTCGGGCACCTTCGCCCTCGACGTGCCGCCGACCGTCTACCTGCTGGTGGTGACCTTCCTGCTCAGCGCGTTCCTCGGCTTCGGCAAGCGCATGCACGAGCTGCAAGCCAAGAGCGCGAAGAAGACCCGCAGCGTGCTCAGCAAGTACTCACCGAAGACGCTGACGGTGCTGCTGCAGCTCACCGCGCTGGCGACCACCGGCACCTACGTCGTCTACACGCTGGACCCGAAGACGCGGGACTTCTTCGGCACCGACTACCTCGCGGCGACGATCGTCTTCACCGAGTTCGGCGTGATCCGCTTCATGGATCTGGTCCGCAACAAGGCCGACGCCGACAGCCCCACCGAGCAGATGCTCCGGGACTGGCCCTTCCTGGCGAACCTGGCCCTCTGGGCGCTCGCCGTCGTGGTCGTCATCTACGTGACGTAGTCCGTCCCGCGAAGGGCGCCGGCGATCGCAGGGCTGTGGTACTCGGAGATGTGCCCAAGCTCCTCGCTCTCGAGACCGCCGCCGCCCGCATCCGGGAGACGGTTCGCGAGTCCCGCAAGCCGCGTGGTGCGAAGGGCGGCTCGGCGCCCTATTTCTTCGTCTGCGGCGCCGGCATCTCGGTGCCCTCGGTGCCGCTCTCGTGGACCATCCAGAAGGAATGCCGCGAGCGGGCGGAGAGCCTCGGCCTCGCCTCGGGCAAGCCGCCGAAGGACCCCGCGGGCCAGTACTCCTTCTGGCTCGAGCAGGCCTACCCGGACGCCGACCAGCGCCGCGCCTACTTCCGCGAGAAGATCCTCGGCCGCCCGCTCACCGACGCCAACCTCCGCCTGGCGCACCTGCTCGCCGACGGGGCGCTCACCCGCTGCCTGGTCACGCCCAACTTCGACGACTTCGCCAGCCGCGCCCTCGAGCTCTTCGGTCGTCCGCACGTGGTCTGCGACCACCCGGCGACGACCGCGCGCATCGATCTCGACGGCGAGGATCCGCAGCTCATCCACGTGCATGGGACCTACTGGTTCTACGACCTCATCAACACCGACGACGAGATCGACGGGCGCGCCAAGGGGATGCGTGGCGGCCCCGGCATGGGCGAGCTCCTCGGAGAGCTCCTCGCGCGGCGCGTGCCGCTGGTGGTGGGCTACGCCGGCTGGGAGGGGGACGTGATCATGAGCGCCCTGAAGCGGCGGCTGAAGAGCTCGCTGCGCAATCAGCTCTACTGGTTCTGCTTCTCCCGGGACTCGGTCGACGCCGTCCCCGGCTGGCTCCGGGACCACCCGAACGTCTGCTTCGTCGTGCCGGCCGGCAGCGAGCGGCAGCCGGCCGAGCAGGTCTTCGACGCCCTCCTCGGCGCCCTTCGCGTCGAGGCCCCGGCGCTCACCCGCGACCCCTTGGCCTTCTTCGCGCGCCGGCTCCGGCTGAGCGCCCCGGAGCGCGCGCCCGGCTCGCCGGACCCCTACTTCATGGAGGAGGTGGTCGCTCGGGTGGAGCGCGCCGCCGCCCTGGTCGGCGCGCAGCGAACCAGCGACGCGCGCGCGAAGATCGAGTCCGTGCGCGACGCCGTCCGGCGCGGCCGCTACGACCTGGCCGCGCGGCGGGCGCGGGCGCTCGAGCTCCGGGGGCTCGAGCGCGGTCGGGTCGAAGAGCTGCTCGACGCGCTCTGGCCCGCGTGTGCCCACGCCGGTGTGGACCCGAAAGAGGACGCGCGGGTCTACGACGCCTTCCTGCGCATCGTCGACGCACGCCCCACCGCTCGGGTTCGGCGCGGGCGGCTCGCCAGCGTGTTGATCGGCCGGGTCGCCGCGCTCCACCGAGCGGGGCACCCGCGCAAGGCGCAGCGCGCGCTCGAGGACGCTCGCACCCGGCTGACGGAGGACCTGCGCGAGATGCCTCGAGCACGGCAGCGGCTGCTCCTCTTCGAAGGGCGCATCCACGCGCGCGCCGGCCGCGTCGAGCGGGCCCTCGAGACCTTCGAGACGATCCGGGCCGACTTCGGCCGCTCCCGGGACCGGCGCATTCGCGAGGGCGTGATCCGGGCCGGGGTCGAGGCCGCCGAGCTCCTCCTCGCCGAGGGACGGGAAGAGGACGCTCGAAAGCTGCTCGCGCCCTACCTGGGTGAGGGGCCGGTCGTGCCCGCGCTCCGCCGGGTGACCACCGACGCGTTCGTCGTCGCGGCCCGCGCCGCCGAGGCCCTCGGTGACGTCGATGGAGCGCAGCGCCTCCGCGCCCGCACGCCCGCTCGCTAGCCGGATCCGACGCCGGACCGACCGGCTCGCGAGCAAGCGGCGGTTGAGCTTCGCGTGCCGGTCGTGCATCGTCCGGTCCCGAGCCCCCGGAGGATTGAGGACCATGGCCCACGAAACCATCGCTTCGATGATCGCCCACCGCATCGCCACGTCGGCCAGTCGGCCAGCGATTCGCCACAAGAAGGGCGACAGCTGGGTCGACGTGAACTGGCACGAGCTCGGCGAGCGGATGAAGCACATCGCCGCCGGCGTGCTCAGCGCCACCGACGTCGAGGAGCGCGCCGCGATCACCATCATGGGCAAGCCCAGCTACGACTGGATCGCGTGCGACTTCGGCTGTCTCTCGGCCGGCCTGCGCACGGTCCCGGTCTACTCGACGCTCCTGCCCGAAGAAGCCGGCTACCTGCACACCGACACCGAGGCGGTGGTGGCCATCGTGAGCGACGCCGAGGCCCTCGAGAAGGTCCGCGAGCTCCGCAAGGGCTTCACCTTCTTCGACCAGGAGTACCCGGCCGAGCGCGTGAAGCTGAAGCACATCGTCGTGATGGACCCGACCGGCATCGAGCCGGCCGACGACTGGGAGAGCCTCGCCGACCTCGAGGCCCGCGGCGCCGAGAAGCTCGACGAGCTGGCCGAGGAGATCGAGCGCCGCGCCGCCGCGCCCAAGCGCGACGACGTCTGCACCTACACCTACACCTCGGGCACCACCGGACCGCCCAAGGGCGTCATCCAGACCAACGGCAACATGCTCTCCATGCTCGAGAGCGTGGACCAGATCGGCATCTTCGAGGGGAGCGGCATCCGCAACGGTGGCCTCTTCCTCTTCCTCCCGTTGGCGCACTCCTTCGGCCGGCTCATCGAGCTCGCCGGACCCTTCTTCGACGCCCCGACGATCATCAGCGGCGTCCCCACGCTGGGCGACGACCTCAAGGCGACCCGCCCCGGCTTCTTCCCGGCGGCCCCTCGCGTCTACGAGAAGATGGTCGCCAAGATCCAGACCGCCGTCGCCGGCGCCCCGCCGCTGCGGCAGAAGATCTTCCACTGGGCGATCGAGACCGGAAAGCAGACCGTGCCCTACAAGAGCCGGGGCAAGGAGCTGCCCTTCCTCTTGAAGCTGAAGGTCGCGATCGCGGACAAGCTCGTCTACTCGAAGTTGCGCGCGACCCTGGGCTTCGACCGCACGGAGATCCTGCTCAGCGGCTCGGCGCCGCTGAGCGTGCCGGTCCACGAGTTCTTCATCGCGTTGAACATGACTCTCCTCGAGGCCTATGGGCTCACCGAGACCTGTCCGGGGCTGACCTCGAACCGGCCGGACGACTTCCGCCTCGGCTCCGTCGGCCAGCCCTTCCCGGGCGTGGAGATCGAGATCGCCGACGACGGTGAGATCCTCGCCAAGGGCGGCAACATCACCTCCGGCTACCTGAACCGCGACGAAGCCACCGCGGAGGCCTTCGACGACGAGGGCTGGTTCCACACCGGCGACCTCGGCTCGATCGACGCCGACGGGTTCCTGAAGATCACCGGCCGCAAGAAGGAGCTGATGAAGACCTCCGGCGGCAAGTACATCGCGCCGGCGAAGCTCGAGGAGCGGGTCAAGCGGCTGCCGATGATCCAGGAGTGCATCACCGTCGCCGACTACCGGAACTACGCGACCGCCCTCGTGGCGCTCGATCCGGAGGAGCTCGACGCCTGGGCCGAGCAGACCGGGAGCTCGAACGATCCGCAGAGCGACGCCGTGCGGGACGCGGTGCAGAAGCACATCGACGAGGTCAACCAGAGCCTCGCCAGCTACGAGACGATCAAGTACTTCCGCATCATCCCGATGCTCACCGTCGAGGACGGCCTGCTGACCGCGTCGCTCAAGGTGAAGCGCAAGCCGGTCTACGAGCGCTACGCCGACCTGATCGACGAGATGTACCAGCAGAAGAAGAAGAAGAGCGCCTGACGGGCTCGACGCCACCGACGAACGAGGCGGAAGCCGTGGCCGAAGACGGCAGCGGCGGATTTCGGTAGCCTCCGGCCCATGGATGATGGTGTGGCGCGGGCGCTCGTCGTGGCCAAGGTGCTGGCCGCCGACGGGATGATGGCTCCCGAGGAGAAGGCTTTTCTCGGTCGGGTCATGGACGAGCTGGGTCTCGACGAGACGCAACGGGCGAAGGTGCACGACCTCGAGGGGATCGACGAGGCCGACTCCGTCACCGCCGGGCTACCGGAGGCGGAGCGGCGCGCGATCGTGGATCAGGTGCTCGAAGCGGCGCTCGTCGACGGCAAGCTCAGTCCTCACGAGACGGAGGCGGTGGCCAAGCTGACCGCCGCCCTCGGCCTCGACTGACCCGGCGCGCGGCTCAGCCGTTGCGGACGCCGTAGCGCTTCGCGAGCTCGCGCAGGTGGTAGCGGGTGAGCCCGGCCGCCTGCGCGCTGCGGGTCACGTTGTGACCGTGCTTGTCGAGGAGCGCCTTCAGGTAGGCGGCCTCGAAGGTGTCGAGCACCTTCTGCTTGGCCTCCTTGAAGGGCACCTCGTCCTCGACGAACTGCTCCGCGTTGCCGCCGGGGAGCGGCTGCGCGGGCGTCTTCTGGCTCGTCGGCATCAGGTCGCGGATCGTGAGCTCCGGTCCGTCGCCGAGGGAGGCGCCCCGCTCCACCGTGTTCTTCAGCTCGCGGATGTTGCCCGGCCAGGGATAGGACTTGAGCTTCGCCATCGCGTCCTCGGCGACGGTGAAGAGCTTCGAGGGATCGTCCGGGAAGTTCCGCTTGCTGAACTCGTCGAGGAAGGCGGCGACCAAGAGCGGCACGTCCTCGCTCCGCTCGCGGAGCGGCGGCAGCTCGACCTGCACCACGTTGAGCCGGTAGTAGAGGTCCTCGCGGAAGGTGCCCTCGTCGACCATCTGCCGCAGGTCGCGGTTCGTCGCGGCCACCACCCGCACGTCGACGGGGATCACCTTGTCGCCACCGACGCGCTTGATCTCCCGGTTCTCGAGCACCCGGAGCAGCTTCGGCTGCAGCGCCAGCGGCAGCTCGCCGATCTCGTCGAGGAAGATCGTCCCGCCGTCGGCCAGCTCGAAGCGGCCGATCCGCCGGTCCACCGCGCCCGTGAAGGCGCCCTTCTCGTGGCCGAACAGCTC
>JABAOG010017492.1_pt1 | contig 13949 bp, 7 predicted proteins | sample 7062131 | NCBI WGS metagenome assembly JABAOG01 (sample SAMN14538629, study PRJNA623070) | marine sediment metagenome | biome: marine biome [ENVO:00000428]; feature: marine pelagic biome [ENVO:01000023]; material: deep marine sediment [ENVO:00002113] | place: India: Arabian Sea | collected...
TCTAAGTATTCCCGGCCTTCTACCAAATGACCCAGGCCTATATGCGCTTCTCCTAATTGGCGCTCCCATCTGGCCCGACGAAGCGTACTCACCGGCAGCGTAGAAGATTGGGGATCGCTGCGAAACTTCTGATCCAGAGCCAACGCCTCACGGAAGAAGTCCACTGCTTCCTGGTTGGCGAACTGACGGAGGGCATCTTCACCAGCACGGCCGAAATATTGCATCGCTCGTTCATCATCCTGGGCTTTACTCCAATGGTAAGCCAAAAGGGAATAATAAGGTGCTAACGAGTCACGTTGGTTCAATGAATTTTTAAGGGTAATTGACCGGCTGTCCTTTATATCGAATAGTTGGCCGCCGTTTTTCCCATAAGACTTTTCATACCATTGGGCAACCGATTGGTGCAGCTGCCGGCGTTGGGCAAAAGACATCAGATTATAGGCAACTTCCTGGGTAATAATATGCTTAAAGATATAAGAAAGGTCCGGCTCCGGTGTTTCCAAGGGAGTGATATCCAGGCGATCCAGGTTGTTAAGGTACTCCATAAGATGAGAGCGGTCGTCCGGGATTGGATGAACATCTTGCAAAATTTTAAAGGCAAAAACACGGCCGATCACACTGGCAACTTTCAAGGTCAGAGTCTGCTGGGGCGAGAGGCGATCGATGCGGCTGGTTATGACGCCCTGAATAGTCTCTGGAAAATCGAATAAGGCCAAGTCCTTCTCTTCTGTAACTAACACGCATTCACCATCTTCAAGCCGAATCATCCCGGCGTCCCGCAGCGCATAAGCCAATTCTTCACTAAAAAATGGATGCCCCTCGGCTTTTATTTGGATCAATTTTGAGACGATTGGCGGCAGACTTTTTACACCCAGCCGCAGCTGAAGCAACTGTTCAATATCTTCGGGCGGCATCGTCGCAAGGATGAAATGATAAGAGCCTTCCAATTCGTTAAAGAAGCGGTATTCTGCCGGCTGGGGGTTGGACAATGGCCGGGTAGCAATTAACAGAAAGAGCGGAGAAACTTCTTGCCAGGCCCATTTGGCTAAAGACCAGGACGCGGAATCTAACCAATGAGCGTCTTCGAGGACAATAACCAACGGCTCTACGGTAGCAATTTCACACAACAACCTGGAGAGTAAATTTTGGGTGTTGTTACTCCGGACTTGCCCGGTCATTTGGGAAGTCAACTCATTATCAGCCAGATCAACAGGCAGAACCGTACTGAGAAGCGGAGCTAATGGGAAGAGATCCGGAAAATCGGCCGTAAGCCGCTCCAAAATTTTTGTTTGCAGTTCCGGCTGAGTTTCATTGAGCAAGTCAATTTCAAAAAGAGCCGCAAAAATCGGCCGCCAGGCATGATAGGGATTAGATTTATCTAATGCGTCTCCGGTTCCAACAAACACTGTCAAATTTCGGCTTTGAGCCTGGATAACTGCTTCCTCAACCAGCCTGGACTTACCAATCCCGNNCTGGTGACTTTCCTTTTTATCAAAGCCATCCGGTTGATAATTTAGCAATAGATCCGATTTACTGATAGCCAGTGGTCTAAAAATTGCAACCGGCGCCTCTTTTCCTTTAACCGGTATAGGCTGCAACGCGTTAAAAACAACCTGTTCACGGCTGGCAACACGACTGGCATCATCACATAAAATATATTGACTCCTGTCTTGGGCTGCCTGCATCAAACGGGCGGCCAGGTTAACAACATCCCCAAGCATGGTATATTCCCGCCTGGTATCATTCCCAACAGTCCCACAAAATGCACGCCCAGTCGTCACCCCAATTCCATGACTGAAATCAAGTTTTTTAAGTTCATTATGGAGTGCCAGCGCCGTTTTTACCCCTCTTACGGGATCATCCTCATGCGCAAAAGGAGGAAGTCCCAAAGCGGCCACCAGTGTGGCCCCCTTATCGTCGACGCTAATTTTATTGACGCTGCCTTCATAATGGTAAATTGTATTCTGCATCACCTGCATGATGCGTTGCGCCTCAACAGTCGGCGTGTTATGGTCCAGGTCCGGCAAATTGATAAACAACACCGTCACCAACCGTAGTTCAGCCAGCCAGCCAGATTGTCCGGCAGCAATCCGTTCTCGAATCGCGCCTGGCAGGAAATTATTAAGGCCCTCAAACATATCTGCGGTGATCGCCGATGACTTTGCAGCATGACGTGGGGTTTTCAGGATGATCCGGTTTAGTAAAAAATTACCGCCCTCCAAAGCTTCAGCCTCGCAGCGATAATGAGCTTGTTCCCAGGCCGATGGCGTCAGGATTACCCTGCCGGCAAATCCACGATCCTGGGCTTGATGGATCTCCTCCAATGGGTTACCGGTCACGAGGTATTCCCAACGGTCAAATACCCCTCCCAAATAAACGCCGACTACCCACCCCGCCCCAATTGCAATTCGTAATGTCAGCATTGTGTCGGTATTTGTTGGATATTCATGCAGCGCTTCTTGTACAACCAGACCACATTGGGCAGCCCTCAACACAGCGTTTTCCAACGAACCTTCCCCAACCGGCCATAAAGCGAGCAAAGCATCCCCCGCGAATTTCACAATTTCCCCCCCATGATGATGAACTAAGTTGATTAATTGCCCAAAGTAAGCATTTAGCAGCCGGGAGAGGGCTTCAGTTCCGGCCGGACCTTGCCGGGTCAGGGATTCAGTCAGTTGGGTGAAACCACTAATGTCAGCAAAAAAAACGGCCGCTTCAAACTGTTCATTTTCAGGTGTTGTCTCAGATCCGGTGTTTCGCTGTATATAGCGCAAGATAGGCGGCGATATATAGCTCGCCATTGTCTCTAGCTGAGTGGGTTCTGCTTTTTCGGTCGTCACTCAAATAATCGCTTAAACCAGGCCGCAGGAAAATGTCCTACAAAAAACACAAAAACTGCCTACTTTTGCATCAAAAATCATATCACAGAGAAACCCATTTGCATACAGTAGAAAAGTAAGTCTGGGCAAATATAACCCTTTATTCACGGTGTAAAGAAAATTTTGTGAGGTAAATGATTGTATGTATGTGCCGGGAAACGATTATGGCATTATTGCCGGCATATAGACAGGACTACCCCCAACAAATACCGGCATAATATTCGAATATTGGGTTTCCGCTCCTGTTGAAGTCACCGGCATCACCCTAAAATAGTACAGACCATCTGTTGGCGCCTCATACGTAAAGACATTTTCAAAACCATCCTTGAGAACACCTGCCAAAATCGTCGTTGGAACAGGGTTTGTATCCCCATAAACACGATAACCGGAAATTTCGGTCGCCCCATTATAACTAAAATAAAGCGTCACTGTCCTATCCTCGGCATAGCCAACTAACCGGGGCGGCCAGGTTGGATATCCCTGCCAGTGAAAACGGAAGGCGCGATAAGTTCCAAATCGGTCGTCGGCGTTCAATTCAAAGACGGTGGTACCATCAGGCAACGCCTCGGTCAGCACAGGGATATTAGACCAGCCCCAACCCACCAAAACATTGCCCCCGGTCAGCCTTTGATAGTTGCCCATCGCCCCCCCAAAAACATCCTGCGGGTGGCGATATTCATAGACCANNAAAACATCCGGCGGGTGGCGATATTCATAGACCATCGTCGCAATTTTATTTACTTCATCAACGACATACTCGACCGCACGGGAATATACCGGCTCCTGATAAGTGCGATTATCATAAATGGAAAGTCGGCCGTTTGGCAGTCTCCTCGCATCATGTTGGTAAAAGAAGCCGGGGTCATTGGGGAAAGTAAATTCGTTCTGTTTGCCGCCCAAACGCCAGATGATGTCCCCCGTCTGACGATTAATTTTCGTCACTTCATCTAGATGGCGGCTGGAAATGAGAATATGGCCGTCCGTGTCTTTTTCAACTGAATTGCAATGCATATACCAGATACGGTCGGCCGTTAAATCCTGATTCGAGTCCGTAATCGGAATATGGTCCCAGCTTCGCCACTCAAAAATAACATTCCCCTGAGTGTCAACTTCCTGGATAATGCAGCCCACCACTAACGCAGCCGGATGTCCACCCGGCACAATAACGCTCATATCAATAATCTGATAGTCATTAGCTATTAAAAGAGCATGGTTATTAGCCAAAACCTGCACATCATGAGGGTCGGTCTCATAGCCATTACCGGCCTGGTAACTGCCTACAATGTTGTACTGATTGTCCATTGCCAGGGCAACCTTCTGGGCGGCGTCAAAATAAGTCAGTAATCCATTCGGTTGCTTCTTAAAATCGAGCGCCGCCAGTAAGGGATGGAGACGTTTGTAATAAACCGGCTCCCCACCATCTCCCAACATTAAAAGATAGGCCTTGCCATTGGCCGAATTGGAGTAATTATAATGTGATAAAAACACATAACCATCACCCGTTCCGGGCGCGATATACACATCAAGATTAGGAAAATCATTTGGAACAGTCCGGTATTGCGGCAGTGGATCGCCCGATTCCTTATCCAACGAAAAATCAGGCGACTCTGGAAACAAATTGGACCAGTGGTTCATGTCGTTTATGATTGGCTTTGACGAAGAAATCGTGAAGGAATATTGATGGGAAACCGGCCGATCCCTCCCTTGAATCTTAATTGACACGGTAACGATTTCATCGGGTATAAACGATTGGTCTGGCTCAAAAATAATCGTCTCCCCATCGCCGGCCAAAATAAGTTTTCCCAGGTGACGGCCGCTCCGGCCACCATCAACCGTTACAGACACAAACCCGGACACATCTGAACCAGATTCAAAAAAATCCTTCGAGTTCAGTCGAAAAGCGATGGTTGATTCGGCCGAAACCCACTCTGCCCCAGGACGAGGAGAAAGATACTCGAACAATCCATTTGACGGGCTTTCACTTCCCCAGGAGACTGAAACAAAAAAAGCTAGCGCCCAAAAAATAAAAAGCAAAAGCGTGAATATGTATTGCCTCGCCTTTTTCATGTATATTCCCATTGTAAAGCAACCATCGCAGTTTTGACCCCTGACTAAAAGTCTATACGATAATTATAGCTAGTCTTTGACAAACAACACCTCGAAAGCCAAAATTAAGTTATGTCTGCCCCACTGACATTTCATTTACTTGGTGGCGCGGCAATAGCACGCCCTGACCATTCTCCGGTGGACTTTCGTTCCCAGACGGCCGAAGCCCTATTAATTTACCTTGCCTGCCACGACCGACCGCTATCCCGCCAATTTCTAGCCGACTTTTTTTGGGATGACCGCACGCAAAAACAAGCCTCAGCCAATTTGCGATCTGCCCTTTCAATGCTGCGAAAACAGGTTGATGAATACCTGACAACCAACCGGCAAATGTTGTCTTTTAACCACGAAAGGGAACATTGGATAGACTCGGCCGAATTTACTTCTCAAATTCAAGCATTAGAACGCCAACTCAGCCAACCCGATAGCTTGACCGACGAAACGGTGGAGCAGCTTAAAGCCACGATGGCCCTTTACCAGGGCGACTTTCTAGCAGGCTTCCACTTACGTGAATCAAGAGGTTTTGAGGAATGGGTCATCATTGTCCGGGAGCAGTTGCGGCGGCTGGCTGTGTTTGGCTTTCGACATCTGGCCCAACATCATCTGGAAAACGGCCGCTTCCAGGAAGGTATCACTTATGCCAACCAGTTAATAAAAGCTGATCCTTACAATGAGGAAGCCCAAAGACAACGGATGTGGCTGCTCATTCGAAGCGGACAGCGAAATGCTGCTCTCCAAAGTTATCAGGCTTTTACCAAACTATTGGATCAGGACTTAGGCGTTGAACCCACCCCGGCAACAACGGCCGTCTATGAAAAAATCTCGTCCCTCATCTTTCCCCCACCCGCCAATATTCCAATACAATCAACGCCATTCGTAGGCCGGGAAAAAGAAATTGATGCATTATTGGCGATACTTACTCAGACCGACGGCCGTCTTATCACCCTCGTTGGACAAGGTGGAATTGGCAAAACGAGGCTGGCATTACAAGTTGCCAATAAAATAAAATCCTTTCACCCAGGCTATTTCTTAGACGGCATCTGGTTTGTCCCCCTGGCATCCGTTCCCTCAGGACGCTTTTTAATCACCGCAATTGCCAACGCCCTGGATCTATCCTTTCGCGGATCAACCGCCCCAAGAGAGCAGCTGTTAAAACAACTGCGGAATCGGGAACTTTTACTAATTCTAGATAATTTTGAGCATTTTCTGCTTGATGATGATTTCAGTCTAACCTTTATAGAAGACATTCTCAATCACGCCCCAAAAGTAAAGCTAGTCCTCACCTCAAAAGAACAATTAAATCTGAAAGAGGAACAGATATTTGATATTGAGGGGCTTCCTTACCCTCAGAACAATGACGCAGACTCTGCTTTATCATTCAGTGCCGTTCAACTATTCATCGAACAAACTAAGCGGATTTCGCGTCATTTCGAGCCTGATGAATATGAGATCGAACAAATTATACGACTCTGCAATTTACTAGAAGGTTTGCCATTAGGGTTGGAAATGGCAGCAGCCTGGATCCGCCAATACAGTATCGCTCAAATCGTTTCCCGTTTAGAGCAAAACCTGGAAGCGTTAACCTCTACCTNNCTTCAATCTGTTTTCGACCATTCCTGGCAGCTATTAACAGCCGAAGAACAGACCGGTTTTGCCCCGTTAGCCGTTTTTCGAGGCGGTTTTTCACCCGAGGCAGCAATGGCAGTTGCCGGCGTTCCAAAGCCAGCATTATTCCAGGCCAAGTCACTTCTACGGAAAGAAGAAAACGGCCGATTCGACATGCACAATCTTATTCGCCAATTTACGGCCGAGAGACTGCGCCGCGATGAAACCGCCTATATTCAGGCCCGAAGAAACCACGCTCACTATTACCTTGAGTTCTTAAAAGAGCAAGAATCCTATTTAACCATTGGGTCAGCTAAAAGTGCCTTCAGCCAGATCGCCCTCGACCTTGAAAATATAAGGCGAGCCTGGAAGTGGGCTATAGATAAAACAGCAATCAACCTACTCAACCAGAGTTATCTCTCTCTTTATCTTTATTACGAAACCAAAGGTTGGTTCGAGGAAGGAGAAACCCTTTTCCGGGAATCCGTGGCCGCTCTGGAAAAAAATTTAGGCCCGATCGATCAACTANNTTCGGCCGTCTCCAATCAAGGGCCGGATGGTTCGCCTACCGCTGTGGACAACTAACCCAGGCAATTGAAACAGCCCAAAAAACCATTGAAACGTTTCAGCGCCTGGATGCCAAAAAAGATTTAGCCCAATCGCTCAATGACCTTGGCATTCTGGTCCGGCGAAGCGGCGATTATGAAAAAGGCAAGACATTACTCTTAGATTCCCTAGCTATTCGGCGCGAATTGAATGAAGAACGGGACATTGCAGCCACCCTAAACAACCTGGCCAACGCGGTCAGAATGTTAGGCGAATATGATCAGGCTCGGCGCTACTTATTAGAAAGCATCGATCTGCTACAAGAACAAGGCAATCTAATCCTGCTGGCGAACGCCTATAATGACTTGGGCGAAATTTCGCGGGCAACAGGTGAGTATGAGGCGGCCCGCAAACATTATGAGGAAAGTCTGGCTATCCGGCAAAAGATAGATAACCCGAACAGTATTGCTATTTGTCTAAATAATTTGGGTAGCGTAACCCACACTCAGGGCGATTATGAAGCTGCTCGCCACTATGCCCAGGAAAGTTTGACGCTTTTCATACAATCTGGAAACAAGCGAGCTGCGACTTATCCATTGTCCGTACTCGGCCGAATTGCGCGTGATGAAAAAGATTTTCCTGAATCATTCGCCAATTTCCGACGGGCCTTGCAAATATGTTATGACATCAATTACGTTCCGAAATCTCTGGATATCTTATTTGAACTAAGCACCATTCTAGAGGCTATAAATCAGCCCCAAAAAGCGGTTCAACTCCTGGCCTTCGTCATCACCCACCCAAAACTAAACCACGAAACAAGAAAAGCGGCCGAATCCCTGTTCAACCAATTGGCGACGACATTCTCCCCAGAATTGACCAAAGAAATGGAACAAATCGGCCGGAATGACACCCTGGAAGCCGTCATTCGATCCGTACTGGGCCGGGAGTTAGAAAAATTAGATTAACAAAAAAGTGCTTGGAAAATTGCATGTAACCTGTGATTTATTTCATAGTGGGAGCCTTTGGTAGCCATTATTCTATATATAACTTAGATAAATGGTATCCGTTCAGTCCCTCTATAGACGTTTGTTTTTTCGGCATCTTTCAAACCAAGTCTATAGCGGATAAAAAAACAAAAGTCTGAACGCCTACGAATAATATTCAAAACTTGAACGGTTAAGCATTTAAAAACTTAACGCGTTCTGGAGGTCTATATGGTCATTTCAANNACATCTGTTTGGTGACTATATTTTGCAATGGGACAGCCTGTCTCGGTGGAAAAGTCAGGCAATTAGCGGCGTTTTGGTCCATGGCGCCATCGTCCTGGCTGCAACATGGCTCTTTTCTCTACCCTTCGACCCAACCTGGTGGCCCTGGGCCTTATTTATCGGGCTTACCCACACATTTATCGATGGTGTAGAAATACCGATACGAAAACGATTGGCAAATGCCAACTCCGGCACCTCCGCCGTAGCCTTTCTCATTATTGACCAGATTCTACATATTGCCATTATCGCTTTTGCACTTGTCCACTCGGGGTTTTTGGAGCTGCCCTCCCTTTCAGCCGATATTCTCGCCGCCCTCACCAACAATCGAACACTTACCTACTTCCTAGGCTATGCCTTTCTAACAATGCCGGCCTGGATTTTAGTTGAATTCCTGGTTTATGGCCTCATCAAAGGCACTGCCCCAGACTTCTCCCAGGCCGTTAAAAACAAATATATCTGCATTTTAGAACGAGGCCTTATCGCAACATTTGTCTTATTGGGCCAATTTATTCTCGTGCCGTTGGTAGCTGCTCCCCGTTTATTAATTGAATTAAATCTAAACGATACTATCAAAGAAAATGAAAATAAAGGCCAACAAAGCAGGCTATTTGTGGCTGAGCTGTTGGCAAGCGTCACAATTGCCGTTGTGATTGGGTTAGGCCTAAGGCAGCTATAATACCCAACTGGTTACACTTAAATTACTGTTATAGTCAATAGAATGATAGCGGGGACAACAATGACGACGATTGACTTTTTGAAACAGGCTTCTCTTTTTAAGGGATTGGCTGAACGGGAACTAGAAATCCTGGCAGCTGATTTTGTTCCGCGTGAATTTCAGGCAGGACAGGCAATTTTTCACCAGGGGGATCCAGGCCACATGCTTTACCTGGTAGAATCAGGTCAGGTGCGAATTTTTGTCAATGGACTGGACGGCCACGAAACGTCGGTTGTGTTGTACGGCCGTCCCGGAGAAATCTTTGGCGAACTGGCCATCATCGACGGCCTGCCTCGCTCCGCCAGCGCCGTCGCCGTTATGGACACCATTGTCCACACCCTCAGCCGCGGCTGTTTCCGAGCTTACATGCAGCGCTGGCCCCAACTCGCCCTCAACTTCATGCAAACCCTCACCAAAAAAGTACGCTACAATACCCACCAGATGGACAGCCTCGCCTCAATGGCTGTTTCCCAACGACTGGCCCGCAAACTGTTAGAATTAGGCCAGAATTACGGTTCGGCCGAAACCCTCGGCGTCCGCCTCAACACCGCCCTGACCCAAAGCGACCTGGCCAGCATGATTGGCGCCACCCGAGAAAGCACCAACAAAGTCCTGCGCCAATTCCGAGACGACGGCATGATCGCCCTCAACAATGGCCAGACCATCATCATCCGCGACGTCGAAGCCCTGCGAACGATGGTCAGCGGCTAACTGGTTCCCTCACTTTCTTGCTAACTTATCTCCATTCGATAGAATCTCCTGAGAACATATTCAGGAGAAGTACATGCATATCTATTTTATACGACACGGACAGAGCCACGTAAACTTGGCCGAATGGAACAACGGCAATTTAGATGAAGGATTGACCGAGCTTGGACAAGCCCAAGCGACCGCCTTGGCAGAATTTCTGCCACAAGAAGTTCCCCATGTAGACACCATATACGCCAGCACCATGCGCCGGGCTAGAGAAACGGCCGAATATCTAGGACATGCCTACAACCTCGAATTGACCCTCGAAGACCGCCTGCGAGAAATCGGCAACAATCGCCTCGACCACTCCGCCTGGCCCAACGACGCCCTACCCTCAGAATACGCCAATTTTTGGGGCAGCGAAAAACCATTTTCTCCGGTCACCCCAATTGTGGAAAAAGGGGAAACCTACATCCATTTCCGCGTCAGAGTTGGCCTCTTCATTGAAGATATTGTCGAGCGACATCACAAAGATACCATCATTGCCGTCTGTCACGGCGGCGTCATCGACGCCGTCTTTGACCACATCTTTAACATTGGCCCCTGGCGGCGGTGCGAAATCTGGAACAGCAACACCGGCATCACCTGTTTCGAATATGTCGAACACCCCCGCCGCGAAACCTGGCGGCTCCACTACAACAACCGCATCACACACTTGCAAGACATTCAAACCTAATTAACAGCCATCAAAAAATCACCCTTTTTTATCGCTTCCTTTCTGGCACTGGGGAGAAGCATCACTTATAATAGCATCATCACAACCTCGCAAAGGCACTTTGGAATATGATGCTCAATCCTACCTCTAAAGGAAATTCGCCGGATCAAGAATCATGGCAGATTCAATCAGCCCGGTATGGTTTACTGTCTGAGGTTGTTCTGGAAATTGCAAAAACGGCCGATGTTCAAAAAATGCTGAACACGGTCATCAATAAGGTTAAATGGGTCATGGACTTTAACCGCTGCACCCTGGCCTTATTGAATGAGGATGGGCAAAGCTACAACATCCAGACACTACTCGAAACCAGACGAAATGTCGAGCCTATAACAGCAGAATCTTTACCTGTTACCGACGGGCTGCCGGGCGACGTTATCNNATGCGGCTTTTTGCCGACCCCCTTCAAGACCAGAACGCAATTAACAATCCGGTAGATGACGCCCTCTGGGACGGCTCGTTAAATTGTATTCTGGCAATACCGTTAGAAGCATATGGCAAAATAATCGGGGTCCTAACCTTTGCAACCATCAAGCAGGATGGCTACACCCGTGAAGATATAAAAGTCGCTGTTTCCCTGTCCACCCACCTGGCAATTGCCATTGAACGCTGGCAGCAAACAGTCGAACTGCAAAAGGTGAATACGCAACTCGGCCGTCTAGCCTCCTTCCCGGAACTAAACCCTGGCCCCATCATCGAAGTTGACCTCAGTGGTTCCATTGAATATCTTAATCCCTCCGCCCAAGAGCTATTCCCAGAATGCAAAGTTGAGGGTCTGAACCATCCTATGTTAATGGGCTTGCAAGAAATAGCTGCCCAACTGTCGGCTAGTTCAAAAAAATCACTTATCCGGGAGATAAAATTTGGCGACATTTGGTACCAGGAAGTTCTTCATCTGGTGGAAGACGAGGATTTCATTCGTCTTTATATTAACGATATTACCGAAAGAAAGCGGGCAGAAGTTATTCTTCAGGAACAAAATGAATATCTGGCCGCCCTCCACGAAACCGCCCTGGGCTTGATTAGTCGCTTAGATTTAAACGAGCTGTTAGAGGCCCTTATTGCCAGGGCCGGTCAACTATTAGGCACGAAACATGGGTTTATCTTCCTTTTAACGCCAAACGAAGAGGAGCTAGAACAAGTTATAGGGGTTGGTTTGTTCGTTCCCGCCTTAGGAATGCGCTTGAAACCGGGAGAGGGTGTTTCGGGTCGAGTCTGGGAGCTTGGAAAGCCCTTTACAGTGGTGGATTACGATAGCTGGGAGCATCGCTCGGCCACCTTTGGTTACAACCTGGTCAACTCTGTTTTAGCCGTTCCCTTGAAGTCAGGGGATAAAATTATAGGCACAATTGGGATGGCCTATGAAAAAGCCTCCGACAGAACCTTTGGAGACCCGGAAATTGAATTATTGAGCCGGTTTGCTGAATTAGCATCCCTGGCCTTAGACAACGCGCGTCTATTCCAACAAACTCAGGAACAAGCCCGACGACTGGCATTGCTAAGCGAAATGGGTGAAGAGTTCAATCGCACCACCGATTTGCAAAAGATATTCAATATCACGGCCGAAAAAACCGAACATATCCTCGCCTCGGATCGGACCAGTGTCGCGCTCGTTAATGAAGACGGCAAAACGTTCCAGGTCTACCGCTTAGAAGCCGGACAAGAACCGATTTTAGAACAAGACGCTCTCCCCCTTGCCGATTTTGAAATCGGTATCGTTGTCAAGGAAAACCGGTTATTTATCGACAACGATTTTCACAATGACTTAATTAAAGGAATCCGCTCAATGATGGTCGCCCCACTTGTAGCCGGTGGTGAATCTTTCGGAACAATTAACATCGGCCGAACCACCAAAGATGGCTATACGAATCAAGATGGTGATTCCCTTTTGCAGATCGCCTCACTGCTCAGTTCCGCTATTGAAAATAGTCGCCTCTTTGAAGGCATCATCCACGCCCGGGAAGATGCCGAAAAAGCGAGACAAATAGCCGACGAAGCCAACGAAGCCAAGAGCGCCTTCCTGGCCACAATGAGCCATGAAATTCGCACCCCCATGAATGCCATTATCGGCATGACCAGCCTGCTTTTGGACACCCAGTTGAACCATGAGCAACGGGACTATACCGACACCATACGAAGCAGCAGCGAATCGCTATTGACCATCATCAATGATATCCTCGACTTTTCCAAAATTGAAGTAGATAAGCTCGATATAGAACAACGGCCGTTCAATCTTCGAGAGTGCATCGAAGGCGCCCTGGATTTGCTGGCCCCAAAAGCGGCCGAAAAATCACTCAACCTGGCCTATGTCATTACGGCCGATACCCCAGAAGCGATTATTGGCGACATCACCCGTCTGCGTCAAATATTAGTCAACCTACTATCAAATGCCGTCAAATTTACCGATGAAGGCGAAGTTGTCCTGACAGCTGCTGTCGAAGAAGAATCCCCCAAAGTGCAGCCGGAAGCGCTTACCCTGCACTTTTCAGTTCGGGACACCGGCTTGGGCATTCCACCCAACAGGGTGAACCGCCTCTTCCAATCCTTCAGCCAGATTGACACCTCAACCACCAGGCGATATGGTGGCACCGGGTTGGGACTGGCTATCAGCAAACGCCTCAGCGAAATGATGGGCGGTAAAATGTGGGTTGAAAGCACAGGTATCCCTGGTGAAGGCTCTACTTTCCACTTTACCATCCAAACCGAAGCGGTCCCAACACCCGTCCGCCGTTTCTTGATGGAAAAACAGCCAGATTTAAATGGCAAGAATCTGCTCATCGTAGATGACAATGCCACTAACCGGCTCATTCTCAATAACCATGCCAAAGCCTGGCGCATGAATCCCCAAACAGCCTCATCAGCCAGAGACGCATTGGACCTACTGGAAAACGGCGCCCATTTCGATGTCATTATCCTTGATTTCCAAATGCCGGAAATGGATGGTATAGCCTTGGCCCGCGAAATTCAACGCCGGGACAGCACCTTGCCATTGGTGATGCTTACCTCATTGGGACATCGCGATTTAGGTGACCATCTCGATGTAAATTTTGCGGCTTTCTTAAACAAGCCTATTAAGCCCTCCCAACTTTTTGACGCTCTGGTAGCAATTTTTGCTAACCAGCCCACAACGTTGGAAGAAAGTCATTATTTTGAACGGCCGCTTTTCGAGGCCGAAATGGGTAAGGAATTGCCGCTACGGATATTGCTAACAGAGGATAACGCCACCAATCAAAAACTCGCTTTGCGTCTTCTAGAAAAATTGGGCTATCGAGCCGATTTAGCTGCCAACGGCCGAGAAGCAATTGAAGCTTTAGAACGTCAAAATTATGATCTGATTCTGATGGATATCCAGATGCCGGAGATGGATG
>JABAOG010004761.1_pt2 | contig 13948 bp, 11 predicted proteins | sample 7062131 | NCBI WGS metagenome assembly JABAOG01 (sample SAMN14538629, study PRJNA623070) | marine sediment metagenome | biome: marine biome [ENVO:00000428]; feature: marine pelagic biome [ENVO:01000023]; material: deep marine sediment [ENVO:00002113] | place: India: Arabian Sea | collected...
TTACGTTTTAGACATTACGCATACAATAGGTTTATGGACTATTCAGATTACCAGCACATTCTTTTTGAGTATAGAGAGCCAAATATTTTGTGGGTGACGTTAAACAGGCCGGAGGTGTTGAATGCGGCCGATAAGCGGCTACACACCGAGCTTGTGGCTCTTTGGGATACCGTTGAAAAAGACCCGAAGGCAGAAGTTATTGTTGTAACCGGGGCGGGACGGGCTTTTTCTGCAGGGGGCGATCTAAAAATGGTTGAAGAGGCCTACCAGAATTTTGACGAAATTATTCGCATTCTGGATGAGGCCCGGGAACTGGTTTACAACATGCTCCAATGTAAGAAGCCGATTGTATCGGCTATCAATGGACCGGCCGTTGGGGCGGGATTGGTGGTGGCGTTACTGGCGGATATTAGCATTGCGGCCGAAAATGCGCGGCTGGCTGACGGCCATGTTCGAATGGGGGTGGCCGCGGGCGACCATGCGGCCGTTATCTGGCCTTTGTTGTGCGGAATGGCGAAGGCAAAATATTATTTAATGACAAGTGATTTTGTGAGTGGCAAGGAGGCGGAACGGATTGGGTTAGTCAGTCTGTGTGTACCCGATGAGGAGCTGCTGGATAAGGCGATGACGGTAGCGACAACATTGGCAACAGGTCCCCGGCATGCGATTCGTTTTACGAAGCGGGCCTTAAATCAATGGCTGCTGCAGGCGGGGCCGATATTCGACCATTCGTTAGCTTTGGAGATGTTGGGCTTTTTCTCGGAAGATATGATGGCCGGCGTTGATGGGCTGCGGAAAAAACGTCCGCCTGCCTTTCCATCGTCGAAATAGGTATAATGCAGGGGTGCAAAGGGAGGAGACCCAGGAATTGTGAATATGGAAATTGTGAAGGTGTTGAGTAGCCTGGATGGGTTGACGGTGAGGTGGTTGACGGAGCGGCTGCGGNNGGCTGGGGGATATTTGGAGAAGGGGCGCGTTGTTGGAATTGTACAGGAGCGGGTTTTCTCTAATAATGCGACTTCGGCCGTTATTACGATTGGTTATTCGGCCGAAGTGGAAAATTAAAGCCCCCTACAAGCTTATTTGTGAAGGTGGCAAATCCGGGTGTTACCTGGAATCAGGTAGAGTTTGAATTTTATACTCGAATCGTGCCGGAAATGCAGCAAAAACGGCCGGATGAGTGAAATTTTGGTTAATAGTTACAACGATTAGGCCATTATCACGTATAGTAGACCATGGATGTTCATTGTTATTGGTTGAACTTTTCACGCTCTAATGGATAAGGGTTTATTTATGGTTGAAGAAAGACAGGGTTTAAATGGTGTCGGCCGTATTTTGAAAAGTCAGGCAATTATTTTAGGCAGCTTCGTGCTGCTCATCTGGCTTCTGGAGATTATTGACCTGGTTTTTTTCAATAATGGGCTGAATGTCTTTGGGGTCCAGCCACGAACATTCAGCGGGTTACTGGGGATATTCTTAATGCCGATTTTGCACAACGGCCTGGGCCATGTGCTGGCAAACACAGTTCCTTTTATCGTTTTGGGTTGGCTGGTGATGGTGAGGCGGACGGCCGATTTCTTTTTTGTCACCTTTATTGTTATTTTTGTCAGCGGCTTTGGGGTCTGGCTTCTGGGTGGTACAAGCACGATCCATATTGGGGCCAGCGGCCTTGTTTTTGGTTATTTTGGCTTTTTAATTCTGAGGGGCTACTTTGAACGCAGCTTTATTTCAATTGCTATAGCCGTCGTCGTTTTGCTCTTCTATGGCAGCTTAATCTGGGGTGTTTTTCCGACGGTTCAAAGCGGCGTTTCATGGTTGGGCCATCTCTTTGGATTTGTGGGCGGCGCCTGGGCGGCCCATTTAATTACGCAAAGGTACCAGAAAACGGAAGAGGAAATTGAGATTCGGATTTTATGAGTTACTAGGAAAAATCTGACCTGGATGTCGAAAAGCCTGACTTATCCCTTTCAATTTGAAGTCAGGCTTTTTTGTCAGGCTGTCATCTGATTAGCAACCGCATCCGCTGCCACCACAACAACCGGGATCGTACATGGTCATTTTAGCACCTCCTATTAGAATTTTTGGGTACAAACAATATATAGATGGCCGTCTATATGTTCTTGGTTTCATTATATAGATGTTTGTCTATATGTCAAGGGGGAAATGTGCAGCTTTTAAAAATAAGGTAATAATAGAATTTGGTGGTTTTGGTTTGTGGGATGGTTAAGAGAGTTAATGGTATGGACGATTTTAGAATTATTCGAGCAGAACATAAGCATTTGGATAAATTGGCCCCATTATTTGACGCTTACCGGATTTTTTACAAGCAACCCTCGGATGTGGTCGCCGCATTTGATTTTTTACATGAACGGTTGAGTAATCTCGAGTCTGTTATTTACCTGGCCTTGTCACCCGATGGGAAGGCGTTGGGATTTACGCAGTTGTATCCATCGTTTTCATCGGTCAGCCTGTGCCGGTTGTGGATGTTGTATGATCTTTTTGTGGCTCCCGAGGCAAGGCGGCTGGGGGTGGGGCGAGCGTTGATGAAACAGGCTCACAGGTTTGCGGCCGAAACCGGGGCAGGCATGGTGGAGCTGTCAACAGCCAGGGACAATTACCAGGCCCAGGCCCTTTATGAATCGCTGGGGTATGTGCAAGACACAGATTTTTATTTTTATGAGTTGCGGTTATAGAGTTTTTAATTTGTTGCAGCGTCTAGCAAGCGCCGTAGCTCGTCCGCGACCAAACGGAGCGGGTCGCTGGTATGATTAGTTCGGCTTAGTAGAATTCCCCCCTCAACGGCCGTAACTATGAAAACTGCCAACTCGGCCGCTCTTTTCTCTGAATATCTGCCAGACAGCAGCTTCGCTTCAAACGCCTGCACCAAACGGCCGTATGCTTCCCGGCAGGCCAGGTTGATCCGTTCACTCGAAGTCACAGTTTCCATTGCGACTGTCATTAACGGCCCTCCAGCGCTAAAACCCGACAACTCCACATTATCCGCAATTCGGTGGATAAACGTCCAGACTGCTTTGGCCGGGTCCGGCTCAGAAGCCAAGTTTAGTTCAATTCGCTCTGAAACTTTGAGGCCGGTTAGATCAATTGCATCCGCCACAAGCTCTTCTTTCCCATTGGGAAAATGATAGTAAAGCGAGCCTTTTGGGGCGCCGCTTTCCTTGATTATTTGATTTAGGCCGGTTGCATAATAGCCTTGGGTTTCAATCAGGTTGCAGGTCGTTTCCAGGAATTGTTCTCGAGTCGTTTGTGTCATCAACACCTCTATTTGTCAGATATCACCGGGGTCTGGCCTATGTAGGTGTCCATATCCACCTGATCAATCATAAAATTGGCGTAATCTTCTCGCGAAAGTGTCGGTCTCATTTTACTATTTAACGGTCCAATGTATAAATTATCTGTCGCCAGCTTGTTAATCAGGCGCGGGGCACGAGCCAAAGTCCAATCCAATCCTGACTCCTTTACCATTTCAGAAACATCAACAGTTGCCATGTAAGCATCCCTGGAAAATATTTTTATAATAGTCGAAATAACCTTGCTAACAAATGGTGGCTCGTCCCCGTCCTGGTAAACGCCTGCACCAACTGTTACGATCAGACGCCGGACATTATTCACCTGCATCACAGAGATAATATTGTGCATACCCTCCCGGATTGGTGTCAGAGCGCTGATGACCGCATCCGTTCCTTGAATTGTCTTGGCTACGGCCGATTTATCCGTCACTTCTCCCTCAATCACCACCAACTTATCATCCTGAATCGTCATCTTCTCCGGCGATCGTACCAAGGCCACAACTTCATACCCTGCGGCCAGAGCCTTCTGAACAACGTGAAGTCCTGTTCGCCCCGTTCCACCTAAAACCGCAATTTTCATACGTCTTATTTCCTTTTTCTGTTCGACTTTCACCCTCGCTTTCAAAGTATCATTTCGTGACACAGATTATAGCAACCGGTCTATATAATTGCAATCCAACAATAAGAATCGACTCAACTGTTACGTAAGGTCAATCCCCACTAATAAGCTTGGCCATGTTGAACCGGCCTCGTTATCAAACGAGAATCAGATCATTCCTATGGATGGCTACCGGCCCATAAGCATATCCTAACCGGCCATCAATCTCATCTGAATGACAGCCCATAATCTGGCCCATTTCCGCGCTGCCATAGCGGGCAATGCCTCGTCCCAGTTCACGGCCGTTTGGTTGTAATATGGACACCGTATCCCCCCGTTCAAAATTTCCCTCGACGGCTGTAATGCCAGCCGGCAGCAAACTCCGCTTTTGCGCTACTAAGGCGTTCACGGCGCCTGCATCCACTATTAATGATCCCGAAGGTGTTGGTCCGGCAAAAATCCACCGCTTCCGGCTCTCTAATGGAGTTTCCAGCGCCGGAAATCGTGTCCCGACAGCCTCTTTGACCGCTACCCTGGTTATGACATTTGGCGCCCGCCCGGAAGCAATAACGACATCCGCTCCGGCGCGCCGGGCAACATCGGCCGCTTGCAGTTTCGTCACCATACCGCCTACCCCTAAACCGCTCACACTGTCTCCCGCTAACTTGCGCAGGGTATCATCAATAGCCTTCACTTCCGGGATAAGCTGCGCATTGGGATTGGTACGGGGATCGGCCGTAAACAATCCCGGCTGGTCAGTCAATAATAACAGTAAGTCGGCCTCTGCCAACAGCACAACCAGGGCAGAGAGGTTGTCGTTATCCCCGACTTTGATTTCGGCCGTGGCGACGGCATCATTTTCATTAACCACCGGCACAATTCGTTGTTCCAATAATGCCTGGAGCATGTCGCGGGCATTCAAAAAACGGCGGCGGTCTTCCACATCGGCCCTGGTCAGCAGCATCTGGCCGACTTGCAGGCCATAAATCTCAAAGAAGTGGCCCCACTCCTGCATAAGTCGCCNNAAGTGGCCCCACTCCTGCATAAGTCGCCCCTGCCCGACGGCCGCGAACATTTGCTTGTTGGTAACTGTGTCTGGCAGCGGTGGAAACCCTAATCGTTCCCGTCCGGCCATAATTGCGCCTGACGTACAAATAATGACATCCCGACCCTGACGGTGTAAAGCGGCACATTGGCGGGCCAGATCGACCATATGCGGCCGATCTAACCGCTGAGTCCCGCCTGTTAAAACACTTGTGCCAAGTTTAACGACGATTCGTTGGTACATGCGATAAGTATAATCAGGCCGGAATTGTTTACCAAAAACTAAGATTGAGCGTCTAGTTTGCGATATTTAATAGCTTTTTAATCTAGACAAAAAAAATGTATCTCACCGTATTCTCTCCTAAAAAGGGCTTAAAAAAGCGTTTATGCCGCCGGGGGGTAGGGAATTACCCCATATTGATGGAATGGATTCTATGTTATTTGTGTTACTCAACATATTTTGGTTAATGAATATTCCCAAAAAGGAGTAACACTTATGAATAAGAAACCATTTCTGAAAAATACTATCCTTCTGTTAATTGGCTTTCTGGCTCTTAGTTTATTGTTAGGAGTCGGGTCAGTTTATGCCCAGGAAGGAGATGACGTGAATAGCAGCCAGGCAGACACGACCACTTCTCAAACTATTTATGAGGTGATCCAGGCTGAATCAAGCCTGTCTGACCTGGAAGCGTTGGTAGATGCGGCCGCGTTGGCTGATAATCTCCAGCAAGATGGCCCCTTCACCGTCTTTGCCCCCACCAATGAAGCATTGGCAGCCTTTAATGCCTCAGCGGCTACGGACGAAGATGTCACGGTGACAGATATTTTGCTTTATCATGTCATGAATGGTGAGTATTACGCCTCAGACCTGATACAGGAAGAGGTCGTAATCACACTGGCCGGTAAGTATCTATTCTTTAGCGCAGAAAATGAAGGTCACACAGGGGTCGTCATTAACGAGTCAGTTCCTGTTGTTCGGGCTGATATCGAGGCCTCAAATGGTGTTGTCCACATCATTGACGAAGTGCTGACTATCCCTGAAGGCTCCCCAAATGAGTCCATCGCGGAGGTTCTGGCTGAAGACGGCCGTTTTGATACCTTCCTATCCCTCCTGGAACAGACCAACTTGATGGACGATCTTCAAAACGTCAACAGCAACTACACCCTGTTTGCTCCGACCGACGAAGCTTTTGATAAGGCTGATCCGGAATTAGTGGAAGAGTGGGTATCTGACCCCGATGGCGCGCTAAATACAATCCTTTCCTATCACGTCATCAATGACCGCCTGACCATCAACCAGATTGCCAATGATGACTATCTGCCGACTTTAGAAGGACGGGCAATTGCTGTCAGCATCGACGAATTCGTCAGGGTCTATCTGAACGGCCGTCCAGTTCGGGATTTCGATATCCTGGCCGGTAACGGCATCATCCATGTTGTTGATGAAGTGATACTGCCCTGACACGAATTAACTAAACTCAATTTAGTATAAAACGATTATCCCTCGCAGGTTATTCTGGCCTGCGGGGGATATTTGATAACTATAGGAGGCGGCGAAAAATTTATTTACGGAGGGAAGGAAATATTCAGGTTGAACTGGAATAAACGGGGATAAATAAACCAGCTACAGCCAGGAGTTTGCACAATGGTTGGACTGACAATTGCCCAGGTTACACTGCTGCTCATCTTAAGCGTGGCGTTCGTTTTATTATTAACGGAACGTATTCGAATTGATGTAACGGCCGTTCTTATCATCGTCTCGCTGGCTATTACCGGCATTCTTCCCCCTCAAGAGGCGCTGTCAGGATTTGGCAGCGAACCGGCCATCGTCGCAGCCTCCATTTTTGTCCTCAGCGGCGCCATGCAAATCACCGGCCTCTCAGACAGGATTGGCCTCTGGATCAGCCGTCTGGCCGGGAAAAGTTCCAATCGGATGCTGTCCGTCATTATGACGGCCGTCGCCGCCCTCTCCGCTTTTACCCACCACCTGACTATTACGGCCGTGATGGTTCCTGTCACCCTAAAATTAAGCCAGAACCATGATGTCCCCGCCTCCCGGCTGCTCATGCCCATGTCATTTGCCGCCTCACTCGGAACAACCATCACTATTTTAGGCGCACCGGCCTTTCTTATCGCCGACCGCCTGTTGCGCCAGGCCGACCGCCCTGGGCTGGGTGTTTTTTCAATCGCCCCAATCGGTATCGCCCTGACAATAACCGGACTACTTTTTATGCTGCTGGCTGGTCGCTTTCTCCTGCCGTCCCGCAATGGCAAACAACAAGATTCCGATGAGAGTCGTTTCAAACTGGACGGTTTTTACACCGAAATAATCATCGGTGAATCGTCAACTTTTACCAATCAGAAATTAGAGGAGTTTCTGAAGAACGAGACCCCCCGCTTTCAGGTTGCCGGTTGGCTGCGCCAGGGAAGAGCCAGAAGCCGCCCCTATGAAAACAAACACCTCAAAGCCAACGACGTTTTGTTGGTCCGTACCAACCCGGATGAGCTGGCCACCATTCAAGAAGAGCCGGGAATCGACCTCTATCCCCTCTACAAATATCAAAATGGAGACAAATTTACTCATTCAAATCACGCAGACGACGGCACGAACCTTCTGGTACAGGCTGTTCTTTCTCCCGGCTCCGCCTTAGCGGGAAGCACCATTGGCAAAACAAACTTCCTGGTGCAATATGGTTTGATAGTGGTCGGCATTTGGCGGCGAAGCGCCTGGTTAAGGGCCGAACTGTCAAAGGTTCGCTTACGCGAAGGCGATGTCTTGTTGCTGTACGGCCGAGAAGAAGCATTCGACCGCCTGAAATATGACCGCTCCTTTCTCATGCTGGTCCCGTTCCGGGGAGAACCTTACAGGCGGCATCGGGCGCCGCTGGCCGGCCTTATCCTGATCGGCAGCATCATCGTGGCCGCCTTGGGCGTCATTCCGGTCGAAATCGCTTTTCTAACCGGCGCTTTAATAACTTTACTCACTGGATGTGTAAATGTCCAACAAGCCTACCGCTCAATAGATACACGCATCTTTGTTTTCATCGCCGGGGCAATTCCGCTCGGGTTGGCTATGCAAAATACCGGGACCTCTGACCTGATAGCCGATAACCTGTTCCTGTTCTTATCTGGTTGGCCGCCGGCGCTCGTTTTATTTTTGCTTTTTATAGTCTCCGCTATCTTGACCCAGATGATGTCGGATGCTGGAACCGTGGCGCTGTTAGGACCGGTGGTCATTTCACTGGCGCCGGCCCTTGGACATTCCCCCGAATCGTATGTGGTCATTGTCGCTGTCGCTGCTGTGGCTTCCTTTCTAACCCCAATAGGACATCATGGAAATTTGTTGGTTTATGGGCCGGGCGGTTATCAGTTCAGCGATTTTATCCGCGTCGGAACCCCGCTAACGTTACTGGTTGGGATTGTCTCTATTTTCGTGGTGCAGCTTATCTGGCCGGTTTAGCGTGCTTTCTTTTTGACGAAGCGTTCAGACTTTTGTTTTTTCGATATCTTTGGACTCAAGTCTCGGGCGTGCAAAAAAACACAAGTCTCTGTAGGGATTGAACCGTTGCCTTAGGGAATTTCTGTTACCAGATTTATATTGTACAGCGCAAAACTCAACGGCCGTTCGTCCTGATAGCCATAGTCGGACGGCCGAAATTCTCCTGCTTCCAATTCCATAGTGACTGAATAAACGCCGGCCTCTAAATTGAAAGGTATCGTTGTAATTTCCCCACTCTGAATTTCGACTGTTGTAGAATAGCTATTGCTGAGAGTGATCTTCAACCGTCCTGTTTGACCAATGCCCGTTTCTGAGTCCGGATCATGGATTAAAGCTGGCATCATTTCAAGAACAAAGTTTTGAGAACTTGGAATTGAGAGAAACATTACAGCCGGAGACCTGGCCCAACGCCATTCATCTTCGGCGCCATACCAGCCACCGGACAAACCTATTGTCGGTCCCAAACCGTCAATTTGACCGAGTGGTGGCACTTCATAAACGGTAACCAGGTTGTCATCGACCAAAGGTGCTTGTTGGCCAAAAAATCGTTCAATGAGAACGGTCGCTTCTCCTTGCCCCCAAGAATCGGGTGTATCATACCAGTCGTCTGGGGCTGGTTTGTGCAAAACGACATAACGATAATTGAAATTGGCCAGATCGAACAAAAAATTACCGGCGCAGTCGGCCGGTTGTCCGTTGACCATTACATCCGGTTCGGGGGCTATGGTATCGGGGATGATACAGGGGAACATGGGATGGATGCGGTAGGTGCGGGCCAGATAGCCGGAGGCAATACCTTTTTGGTGAACCATCTGATCCATCTGGTAGGTGGCGGCATAAATTACATGGCTATTTTCTTCAGTCGGCCGGACAGGCAAATCAAAAACGCCGTACAATTCCGGGTCAGCTGCGATTTCCATATAAAAATCGGAAACTTGCCGCAGCGGCTGTTGGTTCCAGGGGCCAGGCCACCATTCCAGCAATAAAAGGGCGGTTGCGGCAATGACTATTAGCTTGTTGAATTGGGGAAAACGGCCGGCCAACCAGGCGAGACCATAGGCGGCCGTAATGGCCATAGTTACGTATCCTATCATCATAAAACGGCCCGGGGCGCGCATAAAATCGAAACCAGGCAGGGCAGTTAGAAAAGCATAGGGCATGATGATTGGAAATTCATATTCGGTGAATATCCGTTCCCCAAGAAATTTTATAGATGGCCCTACCGCCAGGATGGCGCATAGCAGGGTAAATAGACCCCATTTTAGAGATAAGCCCCTTACTTTTAGAGCGGCAACAATACATAGGAAAATACCGATCCAGGAGAGAGAGACGGCCGTTTCAATTCCCGGCTTGTGGTCTTGTTCAAGCAAAAATGACTCCACTCCCTGGCCGAATACTAGGCTATGGGCCGGGGGTAAAAAGAACTCGCTTAGGTCTGGCTGGAAGTTGAGCGACTCAATGTTGGCGTTCACTTTCACAAATGGGTCGGCAGAAGCATTCAAAATGGCAATGAGCAGCGGGCCAACCAATATTGCTGTAGCAACTGCTAACATCAGGCCGCGCAGGAAAAGCGGCCGTTTTTCCATTCTTTCAGCCCGTATAAAAGCTGCCACTCCGAAAAAGACAATTGCCAAGCCGGCGAAGATAAATTGGTAGCCGTTGTGGAGCAGGGTCAGGAGGAGGAGGACGGCCGTTACAACTGCCCACCACCAGCTGCGTTTCAAATCCAGCAACCGGTAAAAAGCCAATAGAACCAGCGGGAGCAATGCTAGAAAGGATTTGGTTAGATGGCCTGTAACACCGGTCAGGTGGATTGGGGCGCTCATCAAAAAGATACTCGCAAAAAAGGCGATCTTGCGATCAAAGTTCAGCCCTCTGGCAAACAGATACATACCATAGCCAGTCAGCCAGACAGTTATTATCATGGTGCCATTATAGGCAGCCTGGGGACCCAGCAGCCAAAAAGGCAGCGCAAATATGCCAACTAAAGGGCCTAACCCCCTGGTTAAGAGATTTACCCCGACCGGATAATAAAGGAGGTCCAATTCAAACCAGGGCTGGTCACCCATTATTGCTTCTCTGACATGCCATAGCATCCACAAATTATTGCGGGCATCCCCCCCATCACTCACAATCTTGGTGGTGAAGTTCAGAATTGTGGGCCAGGTCATGGCGACAGCCAGCAGTCCGAAAAGAAACAACGGCAGCCCGTGTTCACGGCCGAGTTCCCGCCAGCGAATTGTAGCTAAATTTTCTTTTATCCTCTTCATTCAGGATTCTATTATACCTTTTGTTTATGATAGAGACCTTTTATGAACCAGTTTAACTGGTTTCTCAGGGGGAATGAATGGCTGAATCTCTACTCAGATTCGGCGTTTTATAGACAGGGAAGCTCCCAATATTTTAATCTTTTTCGAGGGCAAATAACCGGTCAATTTCACGATTGGTGGGAATGTTTTCAAGATAGGCGGATCGGTAGGTGTCATCGGTAATTCGACCGGCTCGTTTTTGTAAAAGGTCATGTGTTTTATTGAGCAAGGGGCCGTAACGGCCGTCCTCCAACGCTTGCAGTACCCGCACGCAGTTCAAGTAAACCCGCAGCACATCTGTCAGGCCAGACAAAGACGGCCGTTCCACATACTCCCACAGCGCCTCAACATACTTCATCGCTTCCTCAATCGCGCCTGTCTCCAGACTAACCAAGGCCAGCCCCGCCAGCGGTTCGCAAACCAGGTGCGGCGGTCCCAGCCGCTCCCGAATCGCCAGCGATTCCTGGTAATATTTCCGCGCCGCTTCAAACTCGCCCAAATCACAGGCAACATTACCCAGATAATTCAGCGAGTAACCCTCCCCCCACCGATCCCCTTTGTCTCGATTCATAGCCTGGGCTTCTAAAAAATATTGCCTGGCCGCCGGAAAATCTCCCTGCTCCAGGCAAACCTGCCCCAACCGGCCGAGAGTGACGCTCTCATTCTGATCATTGCCCAACTCCCGCCTGATGGCCAGGACTTGTTCGTATGCTTCACGAGCAGCCGCCAAATCGGCCTGTTGGTGGTAAATCCCGGCCAGCCACCAATGGCCCCAGCCCACGCCGCTCAAATCGCCAATCGCCAGGTATAAATCCAGCGCTTCTTGGCAATAATACCTGGCTTCATCCAGCCGGCCCAGGAATTGGGCCGAACGGCCGAGATGGGTCAGCGTCAGGGCCACAGCCGATTGGTCGCCAATTTCGCGCCGGATGGCCAGGGAACGGCCGTAATAATCCAGGGCATCATCATTTTCTTTAGCCTGGTGGCAAACCGTCCCCAACCACCAATAAGCCCAACCCTCCCCGGCCCGGTCGCCTATCTCCTGGGCAATCTCAAGATTTTGCCGGTAAAAGTCCTTCGCCCGCTCAAAATCGCGCCGTTCATTCGCCAGATTACCCAACCCGCTCAAAGCTCGCCCCTCCCCTCGCCGGTCGCCAATCTGCCGGTACAAATCCAGCGCCTCTTCGTAATAGCGGTTCGCCTGTTCAGGATAGCCATCCCTGTCAAACGCTACCCCAAGACTACGCAAACTGTCCGCTTCCACCTGCCGCAGCCCGGCCTGCCGGGCCAGTTCCAGCGCCTGGGTCATCTGCAACTGCGCCTCTTCATTCTGTCCCAGGCGGCGCAGCGCCCAGCCCCATTGCAAATACCCTTCGGCCTGCATGCCAACTTCCCCGGCCATCTGGGCCAGCCCAATCGCCTGCTGGGCCGCCTCAATCGTCCCCGAATAATCATTCATCAAACCGGTGTAATTGGCTCGCCGCAAAGCAATCTGGACCTGCATAGACAATGGCAGTTCTTCAGCCATCCCCTCCAAACGGTCTAAATCGGCCGCCTGCGCCTCCCGTTCACCTCGCAAATCGTAGACTGCTTCCCGGTTCATCAATAATTCAGCATGCCGTTCAATGTCATTTGCCGGACATAAGTTAAGCGCCCGGCCGAAATACGTCGCCGCTTCCAGATTCGCATACTGCGCCGCCGCCTGCCGTCCCGCCATCGCCAGATATTGCACCGCCCGTTCCTGGTCGCCCGCCCTCTCCAAATGCTCCGCAATCAAACCCGTATATTCCCCGGAACGCTCGCCGCTGTTCTCAATCAGCCAATCGGCCACCAGCGCATGATACCTCCGGCGCACCCGCTTCAAGACGCTTTCATAGGTCACTTCCCGCAAGATGGCATGTTTGAAAATCAACTCCTGCGCCCTGGCAAAAGTCGAGGTCTCCTGCTTGAAAATCATCTCCTTGCCCCGCAGCATATCAAGCGCTTTCTGCACCTCATCCTCAGTAATAGCTTCGTTGACCTTTTCATTAATACGAGCCACAACCGCGTCCCAGAAAGTACGGCCGACTACCGACGCCTGCTGTAAAATCATCCTTTCTTCAAGTGTCAACCTATCCAATGATGCCTGGAGAATACCAGAGAGGGTTGTTGGGATGCGCTCGATATCCAGGCGCGTTGGCTCCACCCACCAATACGGCGTACCTTTGACTATTACCCCATCTTCAATCAACATTCTGATTATTTCTTCCAGGTAATAAGGGTTGCCCTCGGCCTTATTTACCACCAATTCCTGTAAGGTATCTGGAACCTGTTGAACTTTATTCAAGATTTCACGAAATAGATGGTAACTGTCGTCCTGGGAAAGCGGCCGTAAATCCATGCGGTCATGCTGAGGAAAATCATTTCCCCAAGACGGCATACGCTCAAAAAATGTAGGCCGGGCAAGGCTAACCAACATAACCGGATGGTGCGACAGCCCCTTCGCCAGTTCCGCCAGGATTTCCAGGGAACTATTGTCTGCCCAATGAATGTCNNTTTTCGGCCGTCTTACTAAACAGATTTCTCAACGCCAACCCGGCCCTATCCCGAAGTTGACGGCCGTCTGGTTGGCCTTTTTGGATTATCTTGGCCAGGTGGGGGCTTTTCCGGTAATCAAAACCGATGAACTGCCCTATAATGTGGGCCTCCGGTTCGCCCGCGTCCATTCCCAACTGGCGGCAAAATCCTCTTTCCAGCTTCCGTTTGGCTTCCCGCCCACTGTCACTATCCTGAATGCTAAAAGCCAGGGCGAAAATGTCCCGAATCAACCCCCCAGGTAGATTTTGAGATTCCGGTGTGGCCTTGCCCTTAAGGACTTGGGCGTCTCCGGCCGTTTTTTCTTTCTCTTTTTCAAACTCATACAACAGCCGCGTCTTGCCCACCCCGGCGTCGCCGGTGATAGTCACCGCCAAAAATCGACCCTCACCCTGAACGCTTTGCCAGCCCTCGCGCAACCTTGTCAACTCCGCCTCCCTTCCCACTAACCTGGTCTCTATCCCCTCAATGCCTCTTGAACGAACGTGGAAAGAACGCGGCCGAACCCCAAGAACCGTATAGGTTTCAATAGGCAATGCACTGCCCTTCACCATAATGGCCTTTGGTCCCTCTACCTCAAACAGGCCGCGTACATGTAGGAACGTTTCCCGGCTGA
>JABAOG010003223.1_pt1 | contig 13946 bp, 11 predicted proteins | sample 7062131 | NCBI WGS metagenome assembly JABAOG01 (sample SAMN14538629, study PRJNA623070) | marine sediment metagenome | biome: marine biome [ENVO:00000428]; feature: marine pelagic biome [ENVO:01000023]; material: deep marine sediment [ENVO:00002113] | place: India: Arabian Sea | collected...
GGCCCAGCGCCAGCCATACCATAAGGTAGGCCGCCCCTACGATCAGATCCACGAACATCAAACGCCGCTGGATACGGCTGTAGGTGCGTGCCTGCTGCTGGCGGTCTTCGTCCAGCGCGACGGGTTGGATGGTTTCTTCGATGCTCACGGCTGTTCGGCGTTCTGTGCAGAGGGCGGGTACAGGTCAGGGCGGCGGAAGGGGGCCAGCGCCAGCCGCAGGATCTGCTCGTAGGCGTGCTGGCGGTCGGTCAGCCCGGCGGTGAGGATGCCCACCGCGCCGGGGCCGTTCTTGGTTTCGCGCTCGCCCGTGAGCGCGTCCATCGCCGGGCCGAGCTCGCCGCCCGCCGCGATCGCGTCCGCTACGGCTGGCGGCAGCAGCGTGCTGACGCCCCCGCCGACGCCCACGCGCCCCGTGCGATCCACCACCGCGCACCACGCGCACGTCATCCAGCCGTGCTCGGTTTCGACCACGCCGCCCTCGAACCCGACGCCGAGATCGCCCCCAACCGTATCGAGCGCTCGGCGGGCGCGGTTCAGCGCGCCGAGGCGCGTCTGCATGTGGCCGCGGGGTTGAGCGGGCACACCGGACGGCACGGCGCAGCCGGTGACGGTGAGATCAGGGTAGAGTGGTTCGAGTACGGCGCGCGTGGCGTTAATCTTGACAGGGCTGGTAGAGCCTGTGGTAACCTTCATGCGCGGGATTCTAGCCCACGACTGCGGGCGGCACAACCGCCCCGCAGCGTGCAATCAGCCGGAGGCAGCATGTACGTAGACGCAGTGACGACCGCGGCAGTCGTCGACGAATTGAATGCGAAGATCGTGCCCGGGCGGGTGCAGGCGGTGCTCGAAGTGGACGATCTCTCGATTGGGCTGGAGATCTACGCCAACGGGCAGCGCAACTACCTGCTGATGAGCGCCCGCCCGGACGCGGCGCGCTGCCAGCTCGTGCCGGACCGGCTGCGCCGTGGGGTCGAGAAGCCCTCGCCGCTGGGGCTGCTGCTCAAGAAGTACCTCGACGGGGCGCGCCTGACCGCGGTGCGCCAGCCGCCGTGGGAGCGCATCGTCGAGCTGGATTTCTCCAGCAGCGAAGGCGAGACACGCCTGATCGTCGAGACGATGGACAAGCGCAGCAACATCATCCTGACGGTGCGCGGCGACGTGCTGGACAGCATCAAGCGGGTGAACGCGTCACAGAATCGCTACCGCGTCACCCTGCCCGGCAAGCCGTACGTGCCGCCCCCACCCCAGCGTAAGGTGATGCCTGAACGAGTGACGCTCTCGACCATCACCGAGGCGCTGCGCAAAGCGCCAGACGAGCCGACGTGGCGCGCGCTGGTTGGCGCGGTGGCGGGCGTCAGCCCGTTGTTCGCGCGGGAGATCGTATTCTTTGCCTCGGGGGATGCCGAGGCCCCGGCGTTCGACGTGTCGCCAGCCATGATCCACGCCGCGTTCGTGCGGCGCGTGGGTGACGTGCTCTCCGGCGAGTGGACGCCGTGCGTGGTGCCCGCCGCCGACCGCGGCTACGTGGCTTTCGCCGCGTACCCACTGACCCAGTTCGACGGCTGGCAGACGGTTGGTTCGATCAGCGAGGCAATGACGCTGTACTTCGGCGCGCCGGTCGGGATGGATGCGTATCTGGCAGGCAAGCAGCCGGTACGCGATCAGCTGGAGGCGGCGCTGGATCGCCTGCAGCGAAAGCTCGCCGCGCTCGATCGGCAGGCGGTGGAAGCCGCCGACATCGAACGGCTGCGCAAGCAGGGCGAGTTGATCCTCGCCTACGGCGCAACGCTCGAACCCGGGCAGGAGACGCTCACCGCACAGTACGACCCCGACGAGCCCGCTTACGAGATCAAGCTCGATACGTCATTGAGCCACGTCGAGAATGCGCAGCAGTACTTCGAGCGGTACGAGAAGGCCAAGCGAGCCGCGGCGGACATCCCGAAGCTCAAGCGCGGGGCCGAGCACGAGATCGGGTACGTCCAGCAGCTTGCCACCGACCTCGAGCTGGCCGAGAGCTGGCCGGACATCGAGGCAGTGCGTGACGCGCTTCAGGAGAACGGCTACTGGCAGGGGCCGAAGCAGCGCGGCCCGCGCGGGGGCAAGCCCGGTATCCGGCGCTTCACCACCGCGGACGGGTTCGTGGTGCTGGCCGGGCGCAACGCGGATCAGAACCACACGCTCGTCACCGAACGGTCGGGCAGCACCGATCTGTGGCTGCACGCCCGCGGCATCCCCGGCAGCCACGTGATCATTAAAGACGACGGGCGCGAGATTCCGCAGGCTGTGATCAACCAGGCCGCTCGGCTGGCGGCGTACTACTCGGCGGCGCGGAACGATACCGCAGTGGATGTGGATGTGACGGAGCGGCGCTACGTGAAGCCGATTAAGGGTGGCAAGCCGGGGATGGTCACCTACCGCAACGAGCGCACGCTGCGCGTGCCGCCCGGTAAGCTGCGCGGAAAAGATTAGCCCGCATCGTAGACGGCTTCGAGCTGCGGGATTATGGTCTGCCAGTCGTACTTTGCGCGTACCAGCGACGCGGCTGCCGCGCCGAGCGCGCGGCGGCGGGCCGGGTCGGCCAGCAGCGACAGCACCGCACTCGCGAATGCCCCGGCGGAGTCGGCCAGCAGCAGATGCTCGCCGGGCACTGCGTCCAATCCTTCTGCCCCCAGCCGGGTGCTCACCACCGCGCAGCCCATCGCCATCGCTTCGAGCAATTTGAGACGCGTCCCGCTGCCCATCCGCAGCGGCACCACGAACACATCCGCTGCAGTGAGATAGGGCTGGATCGCCGGGACGAACCCGGTGAGCATCACGCCACGGCTGCCGCGCAGCGCGTCGAGGCGGGGGTGCGGGTCTTTCCCGGCGGCAACGAAGTGCGTGGCGGGCTGCTCGGCCCGGATCAGCGGCAGCACATCCTGCGCGAACCACTCCACCGCATCCACGTTCGGGCGGAAATCCATCTTGCCGGTGTACACCAGCGCCGGGTGCGGGATGTCGGCGGGCGGCGTGCCGGGGTCGTAATCGGCGGTGCGGATCGCGTTCGGCACCACCGCGACCGGGGCCTGCGGCCCCAGTGCGGCGAGCTTCACCGCGTCGGCAGCGGAGCAGGCCACCACCCGATCCACGGTGCGGCTGACCTCGCCCTCAAAGCGGCGCAGGCGCGCGGCCTGGATCGAGGAGTACAGCGCCAGCGGCCAGCGGCGCGGGGTCTGCCAGTCTTGCCGCGCGATCCGGGCCTGCAAGTCGTACTCGGCGTTGAACGCGTCGTATACCAGCCGGGTCGCCGCGCCCTGTTTCGCCAGCACCGCGCGCACCAGCGGCAGGTAGGCCGCCATCTCGATGGACTCGAACTGGACAATATTGAAGCGGTGCGCGACGAGCAGCGCTTGCAGCGCACCGGCGTAGGCGGGCGACCACGCCCGGCGGGCCATGTCGGCGGCGCCGCTGGCGAGATCGCGCAGGCGGCGTGATTTGGTGCGTGGCGGCGCTGGCACGGCGGAAAGCGGGTAGCAGAGAGTGGCCAGCGGCGTGTCTGCCGGGTCCGGCTGGCCTTCCGCCAGCAGCGAGAGCAGCCCGACGCGGTGCCCACGCGCGGCCAGCGCCTCGATCTGCCCGAAAGAGCGCAGCGCGCCGCCCGCGTGCGGCGGATATGGGAGCTGCGAGGTCAGGAACAGGATGCGTTTGCTCATGCGGAACCCAACACCTGCTCGTAGACGGCGAGCACGCCGCGGGCGGTGTGCTCCCAGCTGAAGCGTACGGCCTGCGCCAGCCCGCGCTCGCGGAGGTCGGCGGCGAGCGCCGGGTCGGTGAGGACGCGGCGCAGCGCGTCGGCAATGGACTCGACTGACTCCGGCTCGACCATCAGCCCGGCTTCCCCGACTACCTCCGGCAGCGAGGCGCGATCCGCCACCACGACGGGCGTGCCGCAGGCCATCGCCTCCAGCGGGGGCAGGCCGAACCCCTCGTAGAACGACGGCATGCACAGCACCGCCGCCGCCGAGTAGATCGCGGGGAAGTCGCGGTATTCGGCGTCCTCGACCCAGCGCACGCGCTCGCCCAGCCCCAGCGCCTCCGCCAGCGCGAACATGTCATCGTACAGCCAGCCGCGCCGCCCGACCAGCACCAGCGGCGGCACGTCGGGCAGGTCGGTCAGCAGTGCGGCGTAGGCGCGCAGCAGCCCGCCGATGTTCTTGCGGGGCTCGTAGGTGCCGAGGAACAGGATGTAACCCGGCTCCAGCCCGTAGGGCTGCACCACAGCCCGCGCCTCGTCTGGCGGCACCGGGCGGAAGTGCGCGCTGACCGCAGCAGGCACCGTCGTGATTCTGGCAGGCGGGACGCCGAGCATCTCGATTACGTCGGTGCGAGTCGCTTCTGAATCCGCGAGGATATGATCGGCGTGTTCGACCGCCCACGCGATCTGCCCGTTGTAGTAGCGGCGGGCGTCGGCGGTGAGGAACTGCGGATAGTGCAGGAACGACAGGTCGTGCACCGTGATCACCCGCTTGAACCGACCGCAGCACGGCGGGATGAAGTCGGGGCTGTGCAGCAGGTCTAGCCGGTGCGAGGTGACCTCGGCGGCCAGCGCCCAGCGCTCAAAGCGGTGGTGGGCGGGCGTCCAGCACGCGATACGTCGTTGATTCGGTGCAGCGGCGAGGTTGCGCGGGTCTTTCCGGCTGTGCAGGATGAGGTAGTCGTTGCGCGAGTCGATGCGGCCCAGCTCATCGATGATATGCTGTGTGTACTGCGCGATGCCGCCCTGTGTGTAGTGCGTCAGGCGGGCGTCGATGCCGATCCGGGCCATGGGCTCATCCGGCTGTTCAGAGGGGGGAAGTTTCGGGGAGTATAACGTCTGGCAAAGGGCTGTCAACCGGGTCATTATCACGCAGAGTGTTGAACGAGATGGCGCGTTTACCCCTTTGGGCAAAGCCCAACAAAAGGGGTACACTACCGCGCGAATGGTGGGTGGCTGGTGCCTGCCCTTACATGCTAATACCGGCGAGTGCACACCGCGCTGGCCGTTTTTGTGTGAGCCTGTCTTAACAAAGTGAGGAATACCTGTCATGCGAAATATCACCGTGATCGGCGTGGGGTACGTGGGTCTGGTGACCGGCACCTGCTTTGCCGATCTCGGCAACCGTGTGGTTGCCCTCGACATCAGTGAAGAGAAGGTCGAGAACCTGCAGAACGGCGTGATGCCGATCTACGAGCCGGGCCTCAGCGAGGTGGTCGCCCGCAACGTGGACGCGGGGCGCCTCTCCTTCACGACGTCGTACGAGGACGCCCTGAAGGACGCCGAATTCGTGTTCATCTGCGTGGGCACGCCCTCCGGGGTGGACGGCGAAGCCGACCTGCAGTATGTGCGCCAGGCAGCCGAGTCGATTGCCGAGGTCATGGATCACGAACTGATCCTGATCAACAAGTCCACCGTACCGGTTGGCACCGGCGACTGGGTCTCCGAGATCGTGCGCGAGGCGCAGCCCAGCCCGGTACCGTTCGCGGTCGTCTCCTGCCCGGAGTTCCTGCGGGAAGGCTCGGCGCTGGTCGACTTCATGAACCCCGACCGCATCGTGCTGGGTTCGCTGAATCAGGACGCCGCCAACAAGGTTGCCGAGCTGCACCTGCCGCTGCGCGCCCCGATCGTGGTCACCGACCTGCGCACCGCAGAGATGATCAAGTACGCCTCGAACGCCTTCCTCGCCACCAAGATCTCCTTCATCAACGAGATCGCCAACGTGTGCGAGGCGCTGGGTGCGGACGTGAAAGAAGTCGCGATCGGCATGGGCGCGGACAAGCGCATCGGCCCGTACTTCCTCGACGCCGGGGTCGGCTTCGGCGGGTCGTGCTTCCCCAAGGACGTGCGTGCGCTCAAGCACATGGCGACGGTGCAGGGCAAGCACCCGCAGCTTCTGCAGGCTGTGCTCGACATCAACACCTTCCAGCGCAAGCAGATCGTGATCAAGCTGCGCGAGCTGCTGGGCGGGGAGCTGAAGGGCAAGACCGTCGGGCTGCTGGGCCTCGCGTTCAAGCCCAACACCGACGACATGCGTGAAGCGCCGTCCCTCTCCGTGGCAGAGATGCTCACCGAGGCTGGTGCGACCGTCAAGGCGTATGACCCGGTTGCGATGGAAGTCGCCAGCGGCGTGATGCACGGCGTGGACTTCTGCACCGGGCCGTACGACGTGGCCCGTGACGCCGACGCGCTGGTCATCCTAACCGAATGGAATGAGTTCAAGCACCTCGATATGATTCGTATCAAGGAACTGATGAACCAGCCCGTGCTGGTAGATGGCCGCAACATCTACGACCCCGAGCAGCTGAAGGAAATGGGCTTCAAGTACCGCGGGTTCGGGCGGGGCTACAACGGCACGGTCGTCTTCGGCGATTGACACACCCGGACGGGTGAAAGGAACAGAACAGCGTGGAGCATGACGGCATCGTCGCGGCCCGGCTAGATAACGGGCTAAACGTCCTGATCAAAGAGTCACACAACGCCCCGGTTGCCACCTTCTGGATGTGGTACCGGGTCGGCAGCCGCAACGAGGTCCCGGGCATCACCGGGGCCTCGCACTGGGTCGAGCACATGCAGTTCAAGGGGACCCCCAAGTTCCCCGGCGACACGCTCGATCAGCTGATCTCCCGCGAGGGCGGCAGCTGGAACGCGATGACGTTCTTCGACTGGACGGCGTACTATGAGATCATGCCCGCCAACCGGATCGACCTCGGGCTGGAGCTTGAAGCCGACCGGATGGCGCACTCGCTGTTCGAACCGGAGGAGGTGGACTCGGAGCGCACCGTGATCCTCTCGGAGCGGAGCGGGTCGGAGAACTCCCCGACGTGGCTGCTCTACGAGGAGATGCTGGGCGTCGCGTTTCGCGTCCACCCCTACCACTCGACAGTGATCGGCGAGCGCATCGACCTTGAGACGATGACGCGCGACGATCTGTACCAGCACTACCGCCGCTACTACGTGCCGAACAACGCCACCGCGGTGCTGGTCGGCGACATTGATGCCGCGACGTACCTCGACAAGATTAACGATCTGTTCGGCGGGTACGAGGCGGGCGAGCTGCCGCCGCCCGTCAACCGCCCGGAGCCGCCGCAGCACGGCGAGCGCCGCGTGGTGGTCAACCGCGAGGGCAGCACGCCGTTCGTCAGCGTAGCATACCGGGCCTACGAAGTGACCCACCCGGATTTCTTCACGCTGACCGTGCTGGACAGCATCCTCGCCGGGGCCAGCAGCCTGAACTTCATGAGCACGTCGGGCACGTCGAACAAGACCTCGCGGCTGTACCGCGCGCTGGTCGAGAGCGAGCTGGCGGCGGGCGTCGGTGGTGGGATGATCGCAACCATCGACCCGTACCTGTACACGATCACCGCGACTGTGCGGGAGGGCCGCACCACCGAGGAAGTCGAGGAGGCCATCCACCGCGAAACCGCGCGGCTGGCCGACGGCGACATTCGCGTGGAGAACTTCGAGAAAGCGCAGAAGCAGGCCCGCGCGCTGTTCGCCTACGACAGCGAGAGCGTCAGCAGCCAGGGGTTCTGGCTGGGGTTCGCGGATACTCTGGTGGGCAACTACGCGTGGTTCGACGACTACCTTGACCGGCTGATGGCCGTCTCGCTCGACGACGTGAAGCGGGTGGCCGCCGACGTGTTCCAGCCCAACCGCCGCACAGTCGGTTGGTACGTGCCCACCGGAAACGGCACTGAGGAGGCAGAGTGACGCATGGCTGAGATGACTTCGACCCACGCGCTGCCCGGCCCCGACGATGTGCTGCTCACGCGCCTGCCCAACGGCATCACGGTGCTGGCCCGCGCCAATTTCGCCAGCCCTGCCGTGGTCGTGGAAGGGCTGCTGCGCGGCGGAGGGCTGCTGGAGCCGGAAGACAAGACCGGGCTGGCGAACTTCCACTCTGCCATGCTCACGCGGGGCAGCGAGCATTACACCTTCGACGAGCTGTTCGAGCAGATTGAGAGCAACGGCGCTGACCTCGACGTGTCGAGCGGCGGGCACTCGCTGCGCTTCGGCAGCAAGAGCCTTGCCGAAGACCTGCCGCTGATGCTGGGGCTGGCCGCTGACGTGCTGCGCCGGCCCACCTTCCCTGAGACGTACGTCGAGCGCGTGCGCGGCCAGCTCCTGACCGGCCTGCAGCTCCGCGCGCACAATACCCGCGCGATGGCCTCGCTCAAGTTCAACGAGCTTGCCTACCCGCCCGACCACCCGTACAGCAAAGACCTCGACGGCATGATCGAGACGGTTTCGACCATCACGCGGGATGACCTGATCGCCCACCAGCAGTTGATCGGCCCGCGTGACGGCATCGTGGTGGTCGTCGGCGCGGTGGAGCCGGACGATGCGGTGCGGATGGTGGCGGATGCCTTCGGTGACTGGGAGAACCCCAACCAGCCGCCCAGCCCGGTCGCCCCACCTGCCCCACGCCTCGAAACGATTCGCAGCGAGCTGGTCGAAATACCCGGCAAGTCGCAGGCCGACATCGTGCTCGGTTGGCCCGGCCCGCCGCGCGCCGCGGACGATTACCAGGCCGCGCGGATGGCGAACAGCATTCTGGGGATGTTTGGGATGTACGGCCGCCTCGGCGACAGCGTCCGGCAGGCGCAGGGCCTCGCGTATTACTCCTACAGCAGCCTGTCGGGGGGGCTTGGCCCCGGCCCGTGGCGCGTGATCGCAGGCGTCGCGCCGGAGAAGGTGCCGCAGGCCGTGAAGTCGATCCGCGAGGAGATCCGGCGCATCGTCGAGGAGCCAGTCAGCGAGGAAGAGCTCGCCGACAACAAGGCGTTTTTCACCGGGCAGCTCGTGCTCGGGCTGGAGACGAACGAGGGCGTGGCTGGCAGCCTGCTCTCGATGCATCTCTACGATCTCGGGCTGGACTACCTGCACCACTATCAGAGCATGATCCAATCGCTAACCGCCGAGCAGCTTCAGGCAGCAGCCAACCACTACCTCGACCCGAACGCCTACGCGCTGGCGGTTGCTGGCCCGCCCGGCACCGAGATCAGCTAGCACCCATGCTGCGCACCGGGATCGATCTGATCGAGGTCGAGCGTGTGGCCCGCGCCGCCGAACGCCACGGCGACCGTTTCTACGAGCGCGTGTATACACCGGCCGAGCTGGAGCGCTGCGGCGGGCGCTTCTCGGCGCTGGCGGCACGCTTCGCGGCAAAAGAGGCTGCGGCAAAAGCACTGGGCACCGGCATCGGCGACGTGCGCTGGACGGATTTCGAGGTGCTGCACGACGAGCGCGGCCGCCCGGAACTGGTTCTGCACGGGCGCGCGGCGGAACTCGCCGCCGAACTGGCGCTCGCCCACTGGTCGATCAGCCTCTCACATACCCGCGAGCATGCCGTTGCCGTCGTCGTCGCACAGGGGGAGTGCCCGTGAAGCGTTTGCTGACCGCGTTACCGCTGCTGGCGGTGCTGCTGCTCGCGGCCTGCGGGTCGTCAGCCCAGCCGACCGCCGCGCCTGCCGACTCGGGCGCACCCGCCCCGCCGCCGTCCCTCACCCCGCCGCCGACCGACCGCGTCGCCCCAACGCTTGAGCCAACGCCTTCCCCCACACCCGAGAGTGTCGCCGAGCTAAGCCATGCAGAGCTGCAAGCGCGCCTCAACCCGCTGACTGCCGAAGACGGCTGCGCGCTGCCCTGCTACAACTCGCTGGTGCCCGGCGCGACGGTCGAAGACGTGATGCGCTTCTACGCCCGGCTCGGCATCGGGCAGGATGACCTGATCCCCGGCGACTACGAAGATGCGCGCAGCGGTACCGGGCGGCTGGGCGCGTGGCTCAACAAGGCGAGCGATCAGGCTCAGGTGGAAGCCGCCGGGCAGCGGCCCGCGCTGGCAGACGTGTATGTGGTGGACGACGCGGTGCAGTACGCGTACATCGGCTGGCAGGCTGTGCCGGAAGGCCTGACGCCCGCCGACGTGGTGGCGGCGCTGGGACCGCCTGCCGAGGTCGAGCTCGGTGCCCTGCGGGACGAGACGCCGCCGGGCTACGTGCTGGCGATGATGTACCCCGCGCAGCAGGCCGCGTTCGCCTACTACGGTCCGCTGGATGCCGCCGGGCAGGCCTGCCCCGCCGCAGGCGGGCTGGAGCGCGTATTCTTCGGGGTATTTGCGCCCGACGTGCCGATGCTCGACGGGCTGACCGGTTTCGATGCGCTGCAGCCTGCCTCGCCAGAGGCGGTGCTGGCCGCGGTGGGTGGGCAGGGCTGCGTGCCGCTGCCCTGAGCCAGCTTGCGGGGCGGGGAATCAAACGGGGCGGGCCAATTGGCCCGCCCCGCTGCGTGTCACTCTGGATTTAGACTTCGTTCACGAACACGAACACCATCGGGCGGCGCTTCGTCTCGTTGTAGAAGTAGCGCTCCAGACGGCGGCCAATGTCACGCTGCATGGTACGCGTCGACCCGTGCCCGTTCTCCGACAGNNGTACGCGTCGATCCGTGCCCGTTCTCCGACAGCGTCTCGGAGATCGTCTCTTCCGCGCCTTCGAGCAGGCGCTGGGAGTCGCGCAGGAACACGAACCCGCGCGAGATGATCTCAGGCGAGCCGAGGATCTGGTGCGAGTCGCGGTCGACCTGCACGTTGGCGATCACCATGCCGTCGCGGCCCAGCGTGTCGCGCTCGCGCAGCACCGCGGGGCCAACGTCGCCGACGATCGCGCCGTCCACGTACACGTACCCGCCCGGCACGCGCTCGCCGACGGTCATGCTCTCCGGCGTGAAGGTCAGCACCGTGCCGTTCTCCACCACGGCGATGTTGTCACCGGGGATGCCGAGGTTCTCGCCCATGCGGGCGTGCATCGCCAGATGGCGCAGCTCGCCGTGGATCGGCACCAGGAACTTCGGGCGCACCAGGTTGATCATCAGTTTCATCTCTTCCTGTGCGGCGTGCCCCGACACGTGCACCGGGAGGATGCGGTCGTAAACCACGTGCGCGCCGCGCTGGATGAGCTTGTTGATCGTGCGGTACACCATCTCCTCGTTGCCGGGGATCGGGTGCGAGGACATGATCACGGTGTCGTCCGGCTCGACTTCGAGGTGGCGGTGCCGCCCGGTCGAGAGCCGCCCCAGACCGGCGAGCGGCTCGCCCTGCGTGCCGGTGGTGATCACCACCAGCCGGTGCGGGGCCATCTTCAGCGCCTCGTCGATCTCGACCAGCATGCTGTCGGGGATGTCGAGGTAGCCCAGCTCGCGGGCCATCGCGACGTTGCGCACCATGCTGTAGCCCTGCACCACGATCTTGCGGTCGTGGCGGCGGGCGACGTTCACTACCTGCTGGATGCGCGAGATCAGCGAGGCGAACGTTGCGATGATGATCCGCCCCGGTGCCTCACGGAACACGCGCTCGAACCCCTCTGTGATCACCGACTCTGAGGTCGTCCAGCCCGGCACGTCGGCGTTGGTGCTGTCGGCGAACAGGGCCAGCACGCCGCGCTGCGAGAACTCGGCCAGCTTGGCGAAGTCCGGCGGCCAGCCGTCCACCGGCGAGTGGTCGAACTTGTAGTCCCCGGTGTGCACGACCAGCCCAACCGGGCTGGTGATGCCGACCCCGACGCTGTCAGGGATGCTGTGGCACACGTGGAACATCTCGACTNNATCTTGAACGTGTCGCCCGCCTGCGCGGTGACCAGCGTCACCTGGTTCAGCAGGCCCGCGTCCTCAAGTTTCACTTCCAGCAGGCCGCGCGTCAGGCGTGTAGCATACACCGGCGCTTTGACGTGCTCCATCACGTGGGCGATCGCCCCGGTGTGGTCCTCGTGCCCGTGGGTGATGAGCACGCCGCGGATCGTATCCAGCCGGTCCATGATGTAGTTGAAATCGGGGATGATGTAGTCGATCCCCAGCATGTCGTTCTCCGGGAACATGATCCCGGTATCGACGATCACGGAGTCGTGCGACTGATCGGTGATGTACTCCATGATCATCATGTTCTTGCCGATCTCGCCCAGGCCGCCCAGCGGCACCACGCGCAGTACCCCGTTAGAGGGTGCTTCGACAGTGTCGTCGTAGTCGTTTGCTTCACTCACAAGACTGCTCTCCATTCAATGTGATCGTTAATGATGGCTCGCAAAAATCAAAAGGGAGCCTGGCGCGCTCAGGCCGCCTCAAGCTCCCTCATTGTCCAGTTCAGTTGGCAGGGATTCCCTGCTTGTACCAACAAAGCTTGCTGCGTTCCGCACGTATGGTCTGGCGGACGGTTCCGCTAAGAAATGTGTGTCCCCATAGATATTCGTAGTGTAGCATAAACCACGACCGCTTAACAGAGGTCAAACGTGAATATTTCTGTTTTAACACAGATTTAACTTTGTGGCTGAGGCCAGTGGTGAGGACGCGGCCATCAGGTACAATACACGGTGCCACCACGAGTTCAGTTCAGGTCAGGAAGGTATGTCTAAACCGACCCCGGTACGACGCCAGTATCTCGACGTAAAGAAACAGTTCCCCGATGCCATCGTGTTCTTCCGGCTGGGCGACTTCTACGAGACGTTCGACCACGATGCCGAGATCGCCGCGCGCGAACTCGACATCGTGCTGACCAGTCGCAACGTCTCGAAGAGCAAGCGCATCCCGATGGCCGGAGTGCCCTACCACGCCGCGGAAGGCTACATCGCCCGCCTGATCGAGCGCGGGTATCACGTCGCGATCTGCGAGCAGGTCGGCGATGAGCCGGTGGGTGGGCTAATGCCGCGTGAGGTGGTGCGCGTGGTGACGCCGGGCACCGTCACCGAGCCTGCGCTGCTGCCGGATAAGCGCAATAACTATCTGGTGGCGATTGCGCCGCGCTTCGAGCGTGACTGGCTCAAGGCGGTGGGCATCGCGTATGCCGATATCTCAACTGGCGAGTTCGCCGCCACTGAGATCGCTGAGGGCGACGTGCCGGGGCTGCTGCAGCAGGAGATCGTGCGGCTGGCCCCGCGTGAATGCCTGCTGGCGGAAACCATCGTCGAGAAAGAGCTGGTGTCGCTCGGCACCAACGACGTGCACATCACCCAGTTTGCCGACTGGCGGTTCGACGCCCATACCGCGCAGGAGGCGCTGCTGCGCCACTTCGAGACCGATGCCCTGACCGCGTTTGGCCTCGACGGGCGCGCGCTGGCGGCGTCCGCGGCGGGCGCGGTGCTCCAGTATTTGCAGGACACCCAGCGCACGTCGCTCGAGCAGGTGCGCGCGCTGAGCTTCTACACCACACACGATTACATGGTGCTCGATGGCCCAACCCGCCGCAACCTGGAGCTGACCGAGACGATCCGGGGCGGGCAGACGCGCGGCTCGGTGCTGGCGGTGCTCGACCGCACCGTCACCCCGATGGGCGGGCGGCTGCTGCGGCACTGGATCTCGCGCCCGCTGCTCGACATTACGCGGCTGAAGGGGCGGCTCGATCTGGTCGAGGCGCTGTTCGTGGACGGCACGCTGCGCGCGCAGGTGCTGGAGACGCTGCGCGGGCTGGGCGACCTCGAACGCATGACCAACCGGGTGCTGACCGGGACGGCGGGCCCTCGCGAGCTGATCAGCCTGCGCGACGCGCTGAGCCGGGTGCCCGCGCTGCGCGGGGTGCTGATCGGGCAGGCCCAGTCGCTGCGCGATCAGGCCTACAAGCTCGACCCGGTCGAGGACGCAGTCGAGCTGATCGACCGCGCGCTGGTAGACGACCCACCCGCCACAACCGGCAACAGCGGGTTCATCCGGGAGGGCTTCTCCCCCGAGCTGGATGCGATCGTGCAGGCCAGCGCGGGCGCGCGTGAGTACATCAACAGCCTGGAGAGCGTCGAGCGCGAGCGCACCGGCATCAAGTCGCTCAAGGTCGGGTACAACAAGGTGTTCGGCTACTACATCGAGGTCACGAAGGCGAACCTGCACCTCGTGCCGGACGACTACCAGCGCAAGCAGACCATCGCCAACGGCGAGCGCTACGTCACCCACGAGCTCG
>JABAOG010000891.1_pt1 | contig 13939 bp, 18 predicted proteins | sample 7062131 | NCBI WGS metagenome assembly JABAOG01 (sample SAMN14538629, study PRJNA623070) | marine sediment metagenome | biome: marine biome [ENVO:00000428]; feature: marine pelagic biome [ENVO:01000023]; material: deep marine sediment [ENVO:00002113] | place: India: Arabian Sea | collected...
GACCCGTCCGGCACGTCGCCCAGCCAGTGGAGCTCGCCGGTCATCCCGAAGTGGAAGATCACGCTCGGATCATGCTGCCGGTGGCGGGCTCTCGGCGCCCGAACGGGTGCGATCAGCCACTTGCCGTNNGCGGGTACTCGTCAGCCGTAACTCGGCTCCGTCTTGCCGTCGACGTGGTCGACGATGCCGTCGCTCGCCCGGCCCCGGAGGGTGAGAAAGCCGTCGTGGCCGAGGCTGCCGAGATCACCGGTGCGGAACCAGCCGCCGTCGGGACCGGAGCGGTCGTGCTCCCTGTGGTAGCCGCGGAACACGTTGCCTCCGGCGACGAGGATCTCACCGGCGCCGTCGACGCGTACCGCGACACCGGGGAGCGGCCGGCCCACAGTGCCGAGGCGCCGCCGGCCGGGTGTGTTGACGGTCACGGCAGCCGTCGTCTCGGCCAGCCCGTACCCCTCGAGGATGGGCATGCCGGCGCCGCTGAACCGCAGCCCGAGCTCAGTGGGAAGCGGCGAACCGGTGGACACGCAGTAACGCACTTGCCCGCCGAGCGCCGTCCGCATCCGGCGGTGCACGACCGGGTCGGGAGCGCTGCCGCCAGGCTCCAGCGCCGCCTCGTAGAGGTCGCTGAACACCCGGGGCGTACCGGGCAGCACCGTCGGCCCGAATGTCCGCAGGTCCCTGAGGAGCGCGTGCGGCGCAGCCGGGTAGCCGACCTGGGCGCCGACGTCGAGGCACACGAACTGGAGCAGCCGGGCGAAGATGCTCGCGAGCGGCAGGAGCATCAGCAGGCGTCCGCCCGGCCCGATCGCCTCCCTCAGGTGAATCCCGGTCTGCCCGATCGTCCACGCGATGTTCCCGTGGGTGAGCACGCAGCCCTTCGGAGTGCCGGAGCTGCCGGAGGTGTACACGATCGTCGCGGCGTCGTCGAGCGACAGCCCGGCCAGCCGTTGCTCGAGCCGCCCCCGGCTGCGACCGTCGCAGTAGCCGTCGTCGGCCAGTTCGTCCAGGCCCCCGTCGTCCATGACGAACACGTCCTCCGCGCCGGCGGCCTCGAGACGATCGGCCAACTCCGACGTGGCGGCAAACGCCCACGCCGCCCCCGCGTCGTCGAGAATCCGGCGGCAGTGCCCGGGCGGCGCGGTGTCGTACAGCGGGACGGTCACCCCGCCCGCGTAGAGCACAGCCAGATCAGCGATCAGCCACTCCGCTCGCGGCGGGCCTGTGAGCACCACCCTGTCGCCCGGGCCGATCCCGCGCGCGACCAGCCCCGCGGCGGCCGACCGTGCTCGCTCCGTGACCTCCGAACGGGTCATCGCCCGCCAGCCGGAGCCCTCGGGCGTGGCGAGCACCGGCTGCTGCGGCCACCGTTCGGCCAGTGCGTTCAGCCGCCCGGGCAGATGGTCGGCCGGGCCGACATCGACCGGCTCCGGGCCCTGCACGTGGGACCGGCTCATGGCGGCGCGGCTACCCGGTCCGAACCCGGTGAATCATGCTGAGCGCACCCGTCGACAACGGAGCCGGGTCGATCAGGCGGCCCCGGGCACACCGACCTGCGGCCTGCCCGCCACCAGTTCCCTCACCGCGGCGGCGATCGCAGACCGGTCGATTCCGGCGTCCCGGAGTTGCTCTTCGGGGGTGGCGGACGCGGGCATGTGCCGAACCGCGAGGGAGACCACGGCCGGCCGCACGGAATCCGCGCCGAACGCGGCGCGAACGGCGTCGCCGAGCCCGCCTTCCGGCCAATGGTCCTCGACGGTCACCAGTCGGCCCGTCGCCCGCGCGGCGGCATGCAGCGTACCCGTGTCGATGGGCTTGACGGAGTACGCGTCGATCACGCGCACCGGTACGCCCTCGCCGTCCAGTTCCGCTGCCGCCGCCAGCGCCTCGTGCACGGTGACGCCCGCGGCCACGACGGTGACCACGTCCGCGTCACTGGAACGGAGCACCCTGCTGCCGCCGATCGTGAAGACCTCGTCCGCGCCGTAGATGACCGGAGTGTTCCCCCGGCTGGTCCGCAGGTAGCTGATGCCCGGCTGCTCTGCCATGGCGGTCACGAGGTCGGCCGTCTGGTTGCCGTCACACGGGTAGAGGACCGTGCTGCCGTGGACGGCGCGCATCCAGGCCAGGTCCTCCAGACCCATCTGGGACGGGCCGTCCTTGCCGATCGCGACGCCCGCGTGGGAGCCGACGAGCCGCAGGTCCGCCCGGCTGACCGCGGCCATCCGGATGAAGTCGTGCGCCCGGGTGAAGAAGGCGGCGAACGTGGCCACGTACGGTGCCCACCCGCGCGCCTGCATCGCCACCGCCGCACCGATCATCTGCTGTTCCGCGATGTAGAACTGGAAGAACCGCTCCGGATGCGCCGTCGCGAACTTGGCCATCCGCGTCGAGTCTGAGACCTCGCCGTCGAGCCCTACCACGTCGGGGCGCACCGCCCCCAGGGCGGCGAGCGTCTCACCGAACGCCGTCCGCGTCGCCACTTCGTCCCCGACGTCGTAGGTGGGCTGCGCGGCCTCGCCGGCCTGGAACCGGTGCGGGGTGCCGGCACCGCTCGGTGGCNNCTCGGTGGCGGAACCCGCAGCCGCAGCGAGCGGACCCCGCCGAGTTCGGCGATCGCCTCCTCGGCCTCGCCGAGCGGCTTGCCGTGCGCGCCTTCCTGGTCCTCGACCTCCTCGACGCCGGAGCCCTTCTTCGTCAGGGCGAGCACCGCCACCGGCCGGCTGGTGTTCTCGGCCTCGGTGAGAGCCTGATCGATCGCCTCCACGTCGTGACCGTCCACCTCGATGGTGTGCCACTCGAAGGCCGCGATCCGGCGTGCGTACGCCGCGCTGTCCCACTCGTGCCGCGTAGGCCCGCGCTGCCCCAGCCGGTTGACGTCGATGATCGCGACCAAGTTGTCCAGCGCCTCGTAGCCCGCGTGCTCGAAGGACTCCCACATGGAGCCCTCCGCGAGCTCACTGTCGCCGCACAACACCCACACCCGGTACGGCAGCCGGTCGAGCCGGGCGCCGGTGAGCGCGTATCCCACCCCCACCGGCAGGCCCTGCCCGAGCGAGCCGGTCGCGACCTCGACCCACGGCAGCCGCGGCGTCGGGTGGCCCTCCAGCCGGCTGCCGCGGGAGCGGTAGGTCAACAGCTCCTCGTCCGAGATGGCGCCCGCCGCCTTGTGGAACGCGTACAGCAGGGGGGACGCGTGACCCTTCGAGAAGATCAGCCGGTCGTTGCGGGGGTTCTTCGGGTCGGCGAAGTCGTAGCGCAGGTGGTGCGCCCCCAGGACGGCGACCAGGTCGGCCGCTGACATCGCCGAGGTCGGATGTCCGGATGCCGCCGCGGCGGCGCTGCGGACGGCATCGACCCGCAACTGCTGGCCCAGTTCGTTGAGCTCGTCACGCGAGTATTCGGCCATGATGTACCGCCTCGATCTCGAATGGCTTGCGCCGCCTGGTCACGCCGATCGGGCGAACCGCCGCTTCCGCTCGCGCGGCAGCAGCCCTCCCCAGATGCCGTGCTGCTCGTCGCGCTCCAGAGCCGTCTGGAGGCATTCGGCGATCACGGGGCACTGGGCGCAGATGGACTTGGCCTTCCGCTCCGCGGCGCGGCGCTGTTCGCGGGGAATCTCCCGGGTCGGGAAGAACAACTCGGGATCGGCCGTCCGGCAGGCCGCGTCCTCCCACCAGAACTCCGACCGCGACGGCTGCGCGGGCCGCCACGGATTGTTGAGGACTGTCGGACCAGGGCCGTTGAGTTGTGCCACCATCGCCATCACACCGCGTCGTCCGTGTCGTTCATGACGCCCGGGTCGTCCCTGTCGTCCCTGTACCGCTCGCCGGTCCACGTCCGCACCGCGGATCCCTCCTTGCATCGTCGGACCTTGACCAGTTACCCGCAGATCGGAGCGAGTAACGTCCGACGCCGCAGATGACCGGGCTGCGTAGCATCGGGGGCATGGCTTCCACGCTCGTGGTCAAGGTCACCGCCGGGGCCGATGCTCCGGAGCGGTGCTCGCAGGCGTTCACGGTTGCGAGCACGGCCCTGTCCGCCGGTGTCGCCGTCTCGCTGTGGCTCACCGGCGAGTCGGCGTGGTTCGCGCTGCCCGGCCGCGCCGCGACCTTCGAGTTGCCGCACGCCGCGCCGCTTCCCGACCTGTTGGACGCCCTGCTCGCCGGGGGGCGGGTGACGCTGTGCACGCAGTGCGCCGCCCGCAGGGACATCGGCCCGGACGACGTCCTTCCGGGCGTGCGCATCGCGGGCGCGGCGGCATTCGCGGAAGAGGTGCTCGCGGACGGCGTCCAGGCGCTCGTCTACTAACCTGCCTCGCGACCTGCCGGGCCGGACAACTCGGCGATGAGGGCGGTTGCGGCGACCGGCCCTGACAAGACGGGGCTCACGAGGTTGCCAGCACCTGGAGTTCGGTGATCGCCACGTTCGGGTGCGCGGAGGACTCTCCGGGGACGCTGCTCACGATCTCCAGCCGGAGCGTGCTCGCCCGCACGGGATCAGGCAGCTCCANNAACTCCGGATCGGGATCGAGCTCCTGCTCGATCACCGTCCCGCCGAGATGCCAGCGGACCTCTGTCAGGCGACGGTTCAACGGGTACCAGTCCGTGCCGTCGTGCGGGTCGACCTTGGCATAGCCGGGAATCAGGCCGACCGCGACGACGTCTCTCGGGGCGCCGAGATCGAGCTCGAGCGACTCGCCGGCTCCGTCGCCGCGGCACTGCCATCCCGTCTGGTGGTCTCCGTCGACGGCGAACTCGGGACGGTACTCGACCTCGTTGAGTTCCGAATCAACGGCGGGCTCGCGCACGCACGTGGCCGTCACAGACTCGACGTCCACAGGCTGCGGCGGCTGCGACGTGGACGACGCGGCGGGCTTCCCCGCCGTACGGAGTGACCCGAGGACCCCGCCTCCGACGAAGCCCACCACGCAGGCCGCTGCCAGCACAGCGCTCACCACTGGCAGCGTCGCGCGCTGCGCGCTCAGTCCGGTGCCGGCCACGGGCGCCACCATATGCCGTCACCGGCCGCTGACGCCGACCCAGCCTGGGCGTGCCGTGGCTCAGACGGGTACCTCGACGGTCGAGACGGCGCCGCGGCTGGCCACCACGGCGCGATCGACGGGATGCGCGCCGGCCGCCAGCGCCCGGACCGTCCACTCACCGGGCGCGGCGAAGAACCGGAACTCCCCGCCGTCTCCGGTCGGCACCTCGGCGGTGAACTCACCGGTCGCGTCGAGCAACCGGACGTAGGCACCCCCGACAGGCGACCCGCCCCGGACGACGACGCCTTCGATGACGGTCTCGTTCGCCAGGTCGGCCCCTTCAGCCGCGGCTCCTCCGGTCGGCGCACCGCAGCTCATCGTGCCTCCCCGGGCTCTTCGCCCACGGCGATCGGCACGCCGACGAGCGAGCCGTACTCGGTCCAGGACCCGTCGTAGTTCTTCACGTTCGGCACACCGAGCAGCTCGTGCAGCACGAACCAGGTGTGCGCCGAGCGCTCGCCGATGCGGCAGTACGCGATGGTCTCCCCGTCCAGGTCGACGCCGGCCGCGCTGTACAGCTCGCGGAGCTGCTCATCCGACCGGAACGTGCCGTCGTCATTCGCGGCCTTGCTCCACGGGATGTTCACCGCCGTCGGGATGTGCCCGGCGCGCTGCGACTGCTCCTGCGGCAGGTGCGCCGGCGCGAGCAGCCGGCCCGCGTACTCGTCGGGCGAGCGCACGTCCACCAGGTTATTGGTGCCGATCGCGGCGACGACCTCGTCGCGGAACGCGCGGATGGACGTGTCGGGCTCGGATGCGCGGTACTCCGTGCGCGGCCGCCTCGGCACCTCGGCCACGAGCTCGCGGCTGTCGAGCTCCCACTTCTTGCGGCCGCCGTCCAGCAGCCNNCGCGTACGCGGCGAACCAGTTGTTGTTGCCGCCGTAGAGCACGACCGTGTCGTCGTTGCTGATGCCGCGCTCCGACAGCAGCTCCTCGAACCTCTCCTTGCCGACGAAGTCGCGGCGGACCGGGTCCTGCAGGTCCTCCTTCCAGTCCAGCTTGACGGCGCCGGCGATGTGGTTCTTGTCGTAGGCGGCGGTGTCCTCGTCGACCTCGACGAGGACGACCTTCGGGTCGTCGAGATGCTCCGCGACCCAGTCGGCGGAGACGAGGACCGCCTCGCGTGTGCTCATGGTGTGATGACCTCCGTGTTTCGAGTGGTGATGCGGCGGGCTAGCAGGTAGAGCTCGCAGCCCAGGCAGAAGCCGAACGCGGCGTTGAGGAACGCGGCGGCGAGGGCCGCCCCGACGGCGACGTGGAACAGCACGGGGACGCCGGCCAGCAGGCCGGCAAGCCCGACGGCGCTGAACACGAAGCCGACGGCTTGGGCGAACCGGGGGGGACGCTCATCCTCCGTGCTCGCCGGCGGACCGATGCGGGGCCGGACGGCGAGCGCGTACAGCCGCCCGTACGGCGATGCCCCGACGCCGACCGCAGCCGTGAGGGCGAACACCCCCACCTGCGCGGCGAGCAGCCACGCGCTGCCGGTCAGCAGGACGGCGGCCAGCACGACGCTGGTGACGCCGGCGGCGAACCTGGGACCACGAGGATCGATCATGGAAGCTCCCTGACACGACGAACGGGCAGACGGACGGGCATAGCCGTCGGGGCAGCCGCGGACCGGCCCTTGCGAGGGCGTTGTGACGCAGGTGAGCTGCCCGGTCAGGGCATCCGACAGAGCATGGTGGCGGCGCGACCGTAGTCGATGTGGCGCCGCTTGGTCAGCCCTGTCCGGAACATGGTTGCGAGCCTACGGGCCTGGAGGACCGATGTCACGGCTTGTCCGAATGTTAAGATTCACATCTCATTTTCTGGGAGCGCCGCCGCGGTACGCGCCTCGTGCAGCCGCAGGGCCCCGGAGGCGCGGCGGCGGACGGCACCCTCCGCATCGAGCACGAACGTGACCGGGGTCCTGGTCACCCCGAGGCGGCGTACCAGGTCCAGGTTGGACTCGGCGTCGATGTCCACGTGGACCGCGCCGTCCGTCGAGGCCGCGACATGGCGGAGGACCTGCCGGTTGGCGCGGCACGGCTGGCAGAAGGCTGTGGAGAACTGCACGAGCGTCACCCGGTCGCCGAGCTCGTGGCCGAGATCCTCGGCGGTGAGGCGGATGCCCCGGTCGGCTGGCCGCTCCCGGGCCCGCCCGGCTGCCCAGCGGTGCCACAGCCCGTAGGCGGTGGCACCGGCGAGAGCTATGACAAGTGCGGCCACACCTTCCACGACCGCACCAACGCGCCACACGTTCCCCGTGTTCCAGCGACCGGGTTCGATCACGTTCGGCAGGGCTACCCCCACGCCGGCAGGTCTGCGGGCCTGGTGCGGCAGGGGGGACCCTGCCGAACGTGATCGAACTCTAGGACTCCGTGGTCACGAGCGTGTCGCCGTCGAGGGTCACCAGTTCGTAGCGGTCGACTTCCCACGACCGGAGGCCGACGGCTCCGTCCACACTGAACCCGCTGCTCTCGCCGCCGTACCCGCCGTTCGGGACCACCCACGTCGCGGCGACCTCGCGCCTGCCGTCACCGCCGACAGCCACCAGGCTGCACCGGTACCCGCTCGGCACGCCCGAGATCTCGGCCTGCAGCGCCGTGCCCCAGCCCTTGTCCCACGCGTCGACATGCAGCGCGATCCCCTGCTCGCTGCCGGAGACGGNNCTGCTCGCTGCCGGAGACGGAGACGGCCGGCGTTTCGGCGGCCGCGGGCTGCGCCGGCTCCCGGCCAGAGCCCTGGCCGAAGCCCTGATTGCCGAGGCCGAAGCCCGCAACGCCGGCGATCACCGCGGAGGCGGCCACACTCGCCACGGCTGCGAACCGGCGCCGGCGTCGCGCGGCAGCCACCCGGGCACGCAAGCCCTGCAGCAGGTCCGGCGACGGTTCCGGCGGGCTCTCGATCTCCGCCGGGCCCACCAGGCCCAACGCCGCCACGGTCGAGCTGAGCCCGGCCATCTCCTCGGCACAGCCGGGGCACTGCTCCAGGTGCTCCCGGACCCTGCGCTCCTCGCCGGGCTCCAGTGCGCCGACGGCCAGCGCGCCCAGCGCGACCCGCACGTCGTCACACGTCGTCATTGCCCGACCTCCGACGACCCGAAGCCCCTCTCCTCAAGCGCAGAACGCAGGTTCCGCAGCGCATAGTACGTACGTGACTTCACCGTTCCTTCCGGAATGCCGAGGACCTGGGCCGCCTCGGAGACGGACCGGCCGCGGTAGTACGTCTCGAGAAGGGCAGCCCGGTGCTCGGGGGTCAGCGTCGCCATGGCATCGACGACCACCTGCGCCGCGAGCGCCCTGTCGATGCCGTCGTCGACCGGCGCGGGCGTAAGCTCCGCCCCGACCACTTCCTGCGGTCGGGCCCGCTTCGCCCGTTCGCCGTCGACGACAAGATGCCGGGCGACGGTCCACAACCACGGCCGAATCGAACCTCGGGTGGGCTGCAGCGACTGCGGGTTGCGCCAGGCGCGGTACAGGGTCTCCTGGACCACGTCCTCGGCACGTTGCCGGTCGCCCCCGACGAGCCGCAGCACATAGGCGAGCAGAGCACCCCCGTGCTCGTCGTACAGCGACCGCACGAGGTCCTCGTCGGCAAAGGAGGCCCGCACGTCACGAGCACGGCCGCCCGTGGCGTCGGGTTCATCTGGTCCCCGGTTCACCCCACCAGGATCCGTCCCAACACATAGACAACGGGCGCAGCCACAATGACCGGCAGCGTGATACGGCACGACGATACCGCGGCCGCGACATCCATCTCAGCAGTGATCGCAGTCTTTCCCACGACGANNCCGGTTCCGCAGCGAGCCGGTCGATCCCGGCCAGCGCTGCGACCGCCATGACGGCACCGAACGCGGCGATCACCACCGCACCGACCGCAGGCACGTCGATCGCCGGATCGACCACCGTCACGAGGCCGGCCGCCACCGCGCCCGAGACCAGGACGGCAAGCAGCCGCCGCAGCGCGGGCGAAACCCCCAGCATCTCGGACAGCACGGTGATCCCGACCCCGAGCAGGCCGAGCCACACCGCGTACTGGCCCCGCCCGCTGTCGGTGTGCCACAGGCCGACCCACGCCGCCGGCAGGACGGCGAGGACCGCGGCCGCCACCATGAAGGTGAGAGATGTGGTCATCCGGGCTCGACCGTCCCGCCGCCACAGTTGCAGCACGATCGCGACGAGCACCACCGGCCCGAGGACCTTGGCCATCGGCGTCAGCGCCGAGGTTCCCGTGCTCGCCATCCAACCCGCGGCCGCCAGCCCCGTGATCAGCGCGAGCCACGCCGCGCGGCCCGCCCCGGGTATCGGCGCCATCCGGACGACCCCGAACGCGAACACCAGTTGGGCGACGGCCACCCCCGCGGCCAGCAGTTCACTTCCGACTGCCGCCGCAAGGGCCAGCACCCCCACGAGACCGAAGGCGAGCAGCAGCGACACACGGAGAATGATCCCAGAAGGCCAGCGCACCCCCGGCGAAGGGAGGCAACAACTCAACAACGGAACCGTCACCGAGTGATACGGCCGAATGTTCCCGCCGNNGAGTGATACGGCCGAATGATCCCGCCGGCCCACAGGCGTGCCGTCGACCACGGCGGAGCACACCGCGAGCACGGCTGCGAACCGCGGGCGGTCGCGGTGCCGGGCGCGCGCCGCGTCCAGCGCAGCCGCTAGGTCCGCGGCCTCGACGGTCTCCTCGGAGATGCCGGCCGATGCCCGCAGCGAGGCCCAGTACCGCAGCGTTACGCGAGGCATGCCTCCTCCAACCACTCACCGATCCGGCCGGCCAGCGGCGCGTCGACGCCCGCCTCCGCGTGGCCGAATGACGGCAACACCCACAGCGTCGCACGGCCGCCGGCCGCGGCGTCGATCTCCCAGGCGTGATCGACCGGTATAAGGCTGTCGCGGCCACCGTGGACGATCAGCATCGGGGCCGTGATCTCGGACGCGGCGGCCGCCGGGTCGAGCGGCAGCGGTTCCGACCAGCGACGCCGGGTGATCCGGGTGCGGCGGCCCATCCTGACCAGCACCCGGCCCGGGGGTGCGAGCACCAGCCAGTGAATCAGGCGCATGCCGGTCGTGCCCCGGTAGTACCAGCGGCCGGGACCGCTGACCGCAGCAACCGCGTCCACGCCACCGTAGAGCGCCGCATGGCGAAGCACCACGGCCGCGCCGAGCGAGAAGCCCAGCGTCGCGACCCGGGCGTAGCCGAGGGAGCGCGCCCACTCCACGGCGGCCTGGACATCTCGTACCTCCTGCCACCCCAACGTGGAAACCCCACGGGACGCGCCGTGCCCGCGCAGGTCCAGCAGCACCACGCCGGCGTTGGTGCCGCAGCCACCCGGCGATCCGCAGCGTCCGCGGATGCCGCGCATGGCCCATGAACCCGTGCACGACCACGACCGCGAGCGGCTTGTCCCCGTCGCCTCGCGCCGGCCAGCGCGGTTGGTGCACCGCGGCCAGGACCGTGCCGTCGTCGGCGAGCAGGCGGCGGTGGACCCCCGTGGCGAAGCGCCGTGGCAGCACCGGAATCACGTCAGCTATCCTGCCTGAAGGCAGGGCCCGGGCAGCGTTGCCCCACGTCGGTTGCTTGGTTGCACCGCGGCGTGTACCGGGTCCTCATCGGGTCCAACAGCCCGGGAGGCGACGTGGGTTCGACGATTCTGCTGCTGACCAACGCGCTCCAGCCGTCGGCGGAGGTGCTCCCGGCGTTGGGGCTGCTGCAGCATGACGTCCGGGTGGCGCCCGCCGAGGCGTCTGCCCTGCTCGACGCGCCGGCCTGCGACTGCGTGGTCGTCGACGGCCGTCGCGACCTCGGCCAGGCCCGCTCCCTGACCCAACTCATCCGCACCACGGGCATCGACGTCCCGCTGTTCGTCGTGGTCACGGAGGGTGGCCTCGCCGCCGTGACGGCCGACTGGGGTATCGACGACGTGCTGCTCGACACCGCAGGACCGGCCGAGATCGAGGCGACTCCGCCTCGCGTCCGGAAGGCTCGCTGCCGAGCGTGCGGGCGACGTGATGGCCCACGAGATTCGCTCGGGCGATCTCGTGATCGACGAGAGCACCTACAGTGCCCGCATCGCAGGGCGCACGCTCGACCTCACCTACAAGGAGTTCGAGTTGCTCAAGTACATCGCCCAGCACCCCGGGCGCGTGTTCACCCGCGCCCAGCTGCTCCAGGAGGTGTGGGGGTACGACTACTTCGGCGGCACCCGGACCGTGGACGTGCACGTGCGCCGGCTGCGGGCCAAGCTGGGCCCGGAGCACGAGGCGCTGATCGGGACCGTGCGCAACGTCGGCTACCGGTTCGTGCTGCCCGGTGGCGGCCGTCGCGGCACCGCGACCGAGCCGGTTCACCACTAGCCTCGGACGTGTGATCCGTTCCGGCCCGCTCGACCCGTCCGCGCAAACCGCCGTCCGTGCGCTGCTGGAATCCGCTGCGGACGCCGACGGCGTCACGCCCGTCTCCGAGCACGCGCTGCTCGGGCTGGCGAACCCGTCCTGGACGCACCTGCGCGCGTTCACTGCGGAGGGGACGCTGGCCGGGTACGCGAGCGTTGACGACGCCCGGACGGGAGAGCTCGTGGTCCATCCCGACCACCGGCGCCGCGGCTTCGGCCGCGAGTTGCTTGGACGGCTGCTGGACGCCGGCGCGCTCCGGGTGTGGGCCCACGGCGACCACCCCGGTGCCGCCGCGCTCGCCGCGACGGCGGGCCTCGACCGGGTGCGCGCCCTGTGGCAGATGTCGCGCCCGCTCGCACCCGGGCACGACGCCGCCGGCCCCGGCGGCTCCGGGGGGACGCTCCCGGAGCCGCGACTGCCGGAAGGCGTCCTGGTCCGCACCTTCCGGCCCGGCACCGACGACGCGGAATGGCTGTCGGTCAACGCCGAGGCGTTCGCCGACCATCCGGAGCAGGGCCGCTGGACCAGTGCCGACCTGCAGCAGCGGATGACCCAGCCGTGGTTCGACCCCCGCGGGTTCTTCGTGGCGTACCGCGCGGCACGGATGGTGGGCTTCCACTGGACGAAGCTGGTGGACGGGACCGGCGAGGTGTACATCCTCGGGGTCGCGCCGTCCGAGCAGGGCAGCGGTCTCGGCAAGGCGCTGGCTCTCGTGGGCCTGCGCTACCTGGCCAACAACGGGGCCGTGCGCGCGCTGCTGTACGTCGAAGAGGCCAACGACGCGGCGATCCGGCTCTACGACGGCCTCGGCTTCACCCGCGTCGGCGTGGACGCCCAGTACGGCAGGCGTTACTCGGCCGATGGCTAGGCGTGCCACCATCGAAGTCATGACCGCCGATGCCGGCTCTGAACAGCGGTACCTGGACCGCGAGCTGTCGTGGCTGGCGTTCAACACCCGGGTGCTGGAGTTGGCGGAGGATCCCGCCCTGCCGCTGCTCGAACGGGCCCGGTTCCTCGCGATCTTCGCTGACAACCTCGACGAGTTCTACATGGTCCGCGTTGCCGGCCTGAAGAGGCGGATCGCCGCCGGGGTAGCGGTGACGGCGGCGAGCGGCCTGCTGCCACGCGAAGTCCACGAGGGCACGCTGGCCCGGACCCGCGACCTGATGGAACGGCAGGCCCGGTGCTTCCACGACGACGTCCTCCCGAGGCTGGTCAAGGAAGGCATCGAGATCGTGCGCTGGGGCGATCTGCAAGCCGGCGAACAGGCCCGACTGCGCACGCTGTTCGGCGACCGGATCTTCCCGGTGCTCACGCCGCTGGCGGTCGATCCCTCGCACCCGTTCCCGTACATCTCGGGCCTCTCGCTCAACCTGGCGCTCCTTGTCCGCAACCCCAGGAACGGGACCGAGCACTTCGCCCGGGTCAAGGTGCCGCCGAACTTCCCCCGCTTCCTTCCCGTCGCCGACGAGCGGTTCGTGCCGCTGGAGGACGTGATCGCCGCGCACCTGTCGCAGCTGTTCCCCGGCATGGAGATCCTCCAGCACCACACCTTCCGGGTGACCCGCAACGAGGACCTCGAGGTCGAGGAGGACGACGCGGAGAACCTGCTCACCGCGATGGAGCGGGAGTTGATGCGGCGCCGTTTCGGGTCGGCGGTCCGGCTGGAGGTCGAGGAGAACATCGACGCGCACGTGCTCGACCTGCTGCAGCGGGAACTCGGCGTCAGCGACGCCGAGACCTTCAGCCTGCCGAGCCCGCTCGACCTGTCCGGCCTGCATGACATCGCCAACCTCGACCGGGCCGAGCACAAGTACCGCTCGTTCCTGCCGGCCACCCACCGCGAGCTCCCCGACGTCCAGTCGGCCGCGCCGGCGGACATGTTCGCCGCGATCCGGCGGCACGACATCCTCGTCCACCACCCGTACGACTCGTTCTCCACGAGCGTCCAGCGCTTCATCGAGCAGGCCGCGGCCGACCCCAAGGTGCTCGGAATCAAGCTGACGCTGTACCGGACCAGCGGCGACTCGCCCATCGTCGACGCCCTCATCGACGCGGCGGAGGCCGGCAAGCAGGTGCTCGCTCTCGTCGAGATCAAGGCCCGGTTCGACGAGCAGGCCAACATCACCTGGGCCCGCAAGCTGGAGCACGCCGGCGTCCACGTCGTCTACGGGATGGTCGGCCTGAAGACGCACTGCAAGCTGTGCCTGGTGGTGCGGGACGAGGCGCAGGCCGCCGGCGGCATCCGGCGCTACACCCACATCGGCACCGGCAACTACCACCCGAAGACGGCCCGCATCTACGAGGACCTCGGGCTGCTCACCGCCGACGAGGAGGTCGCCCACGACGTCAACCACCTGTTCAACACGCTGTCCGGGTTCTCGATCCACTCGAGCTACCAGCGGCTGCTGGTGGCGCCGCACTCGCTGCGCTCCGGCATCGTCGAGCGCATCGAGCGGGAGGCCGCACACCGCAGGGCCGGCCGGCCGGCGCGGATCAGGCTCAAGCTCA
>JABAOG010002240.1_pt1 | contig 13933 bp, 13 predicted proteins | sample 7062131 | NCBI WGS metagenome assembly JABAOG01 (sample SAMN14538629, study PRJNA623070) | marine sediment metagenome | biome: marine biome [ENVO:00000428]; feature: marine pelagic biome [ENVO:01000023]; material: deep marine sediment [ENVO:00002113] | place: India: Arabian Sea | collected...
TGAACATAGAGGTCGGGGTCGGCTTGCTGGTGGGGCGGCAGGCTGCGGTCGCCCTTGACGTCGGTCATAGCGCCGCCGATGACGACGTTTTGCTGCTGGGCCTGAGACAGAAAGGCTTTGAGGTTGTCGTGGTATTCGGTGCCGTGCTGCTCGTCGATTTCGTAGGTGACGGAGTAGAGGGCGTTGAGGGCGTCCATGCCGACGCAGCGCTGGAAGCAGGTGCCGGTCAGCTGGCCCAGGCGGCGCTGCATCTTGTTTTGCAGGACGACGTCTTCGACGCTCTGGGCGATGTGCAGGAAGCGGTTGACGGGCTGGCCGGTGAAGTGTGAAACGGCCGCTGCCAGTTCCGGGTGCTGTACCGCCAAATCATACGTCTCGGCCAGGGCGTTGATGGACGGCCGAATCATGGGATGGTCAACCGGCTCTTCGACTTTCTCGCCGAAAAGGTAGACGTTGAGATTACGGCCGCGCAAACTCTCAATGTAGTCGGCCCCGGTAGCGATTCTTTTTATTTGCTGACCATTTTGTGTTTTCATGATTTTTCTCCCATCGTTAATAGAAGCTCCGCCATCTTGACGGCTAGGTGCCGGCAGGATGCCGGCGCTCCTTTAGACATCTTCAGTCCAGTTGTTGAGCCAGTTTTCCAGGTCTTCGGGGGTGTTGGCGACGACGGCCGTAAAATGGGTGCCGGGGTAGTTTTTGTGGAACCAGACAGCGGTTAGTGGTTCGGGCCAGTGGTGGGGGTTGACGGCCAGGACGTGACGGCCGGCCAGTTCGCCGACTCCGGCGTCGTCGGCGGAGAAGCCGATTGTGTAACGGCCGTCAAAACTGCCCTGGGCGGCGGCAGTGAGCCATTTACGGTCGGCGGTTGGCGGTAATAGGACGTAGACCCGATGATAGTCGAGGCGGGGCGCACCACGGGGGGCTGCTTCGGCCGCATCGGCCAGGGGGTCTGTTTCTTCGACTTTGAGAAGTTGTTGGGCCAAAAACCTGGCCCCTCTATCACCGGCAAAGCGGATATCATAGAGGCCCGGTTCATCAACGCCAAATTCGTAGCGCCAGATAAAGCGATCATTTTCTTCGGTCAGTCCCTGAAAGGCAACAACCCCCTTTTGATTATCGGGCCGGATGACGATCAGGTCGATATGGGGCTGGTTGCGGACAGAAGAGGCGGTGGCTGTGACCCGGCCGCCCGGTTGGGGTTGTTCGGGGTCAAGGGTGATGTGAGTATCGCCGGGGCCANNTGAGGTAGACGGTGATAATATTGTTTTCGGCCGTCGCAGTCAGGTCGATATTTTTCCACTTTGCAAGGGGTTCGTAGGTGTCGCTCCATTGAATGAGCGGGCTGGTGGGGTCAAGACCGCCGGTGGGGTCAATACCTATCTGAACGTTGACATTGCTGCTTTCGCGGATGGCGCCTTCTTCTTCCGCTTCGCTGGACCAGGCCAGTACTTCGGCCGTCAGGCGAAAGCGTTTGCCCGGGGAAGCGGGTACTTGTTGAAGCAAGCCACCGATGTGGGTGGCAAATGGGGTTTGGAGCCGCTGGACCTGAGTGCCGTCTATCTCAAAAGGCAGGTAGGTTGGGGTCTGGTTTTTCCAGTTGGGATCATCTTTTTTTTGTTGGAGCCACCAGGGCAGCCAGAATTCGGCCGTTTGTATCTGATCATTGTTGCGGAAAGGGGCAAAGTTTTCAGAGAGACGGCCGTTTTGGAGAACATTTATCATTTGGGACATAGGCGATTTTATTATTGGTGATTTGATCAACTGATTAGTCGAAACCCAAGCCTCTCTCCTTTAGAGAGACAAATTTTTGATGGCCGATAACAATATGGTCTAGCACGTCAATATCGAGCAAATTACCCGCTTTAACAAGTTGGCGGGTGACGTTGATATCTTCAGGTGAGGGGGACGGGTCGCCGGAGGGGTGATTGTGGGCGACAATGACCGCGGCGGCGTTGTCGCGAATGGCCGCTCGGAACAGTTCCCCAATGCGGATGACGGAAGTGTTCAGACTGCCTCGATAGATAGTCGGCGTGGCCAGAACTCGGTTGCGGGTGTCTAGCAGCACGACCCGCAGCTCTTCTTGTTCCAGGAACATCATTTCCGACATGAGCAGGTTGGCGGCGTCGGCCGGTTGGGTGACTTTCGGCCGTTCCTCAGGCGTACTGGCCAGCAGGCGACGGCCTAGTTCGAGAGCGGCTTTAATTTCAACCGCCTTGGCGGGACCGATGCCTTTGACAGAAGTTAGTTCCGCAATGGAAGCGCGGGCCAGACCGGGCAAACCACCAAATTGAGAAAGCAGTCGCTCGGCCAGGCGAATAACATTTTCGCCGCCAATACCGGTGCGGAGACCAATCGCCAGTAACTCGGAGGTGTTGAGCGCTCGTTCGCCGACCTGGAGCAGCCGTTCCCTGGGCCGGTCGCCTTGAGCCATGTCATGGATGGTTAGATTGTATTCTATTGGCGGTTCGTTGACGGTCGTGGTCGTTTCGGCGAAGTCGGAATCAACCGTCATTTACTCGCTTCCCGGATAAGAACGACCAGTTCGTCCCACTCTTCTGGGGAAAGGTGGATGGTCAGATTGCCAAATTCCAGGTGGTAAATGTAGCCGATATCCTCTTCCAGACTACGCCAAACAGCCAGATCATCGGTTTCAGCCAGGATATCAGATTCAGATATTTCACTCATTTATTGTTCTCCATAATTTTTAACCAATCATCGCTTCTACTGCTTCCTTTATTGTACCGTTGGCGACAAGTTGGCGCACTTTTTCGATGAGGGGCGAGAGGTTGACATCATCTTCTAGAAATGGGATTTTTTCTCGAATAAGATTGTAGGCAACCCGGGTTCCCTGGCCTAATTCGGCCGAATGGTTACCCATCATCTGGCGGCGAAAATCAACGCCCTGGGCGGCGCATAAAAATTCAATGGCGACGATGGTCTCGGTATGGGCTAATATTTGTTCGGCCTGGCGGGCAGCAGTAGCGCCCATACTGACATGGTCTTCGACATTGGCGCTGCTGGAAATGGTATCGGCGCTGGCTGGATGGGCCAAGACTTTGTTTTCGGAGGCCAGGGCGGCGGCCGTATATTGAACCATCATCAACCCGCTTTCCAGGCCACCTTCGGCCGTCAGGAACATAGGCAGCACCCCGCCATTGGTGTCGGCATCTACCAGCCGGGAGGTACGCCGCTCGCTCATATTGCCCAGCTCTGTCAGCGCCAGAGCTAAGTAGTCCATGGCAATTGCGACCGGTTCACCATGAAAGTTACCGGCCGAAATGACATCCGCTTCGCCTGTTTCTTCATCAACAAAGATGATAGGGTTATCATTGACGGCGTTTAGTTCAATGTCAATCACCCAGCGGGCATAGGCGATGGAGTCTCGGATTGCGCCATGAACCTGGGGGACACAGCGCAAGGTGTATGGGTCTTGGACATTGAGCGAGTCAGCGCCGCGCAAGAAGTGGCTGCCAACAAGCAGTTTGCGCAGAAAAGCGGCGCAGTCTATCTGGCGGGGATGGGGTCGAATGGCGTGTACCCGGGCATCGTAGGCCCGGTCGGTGCCGTTGAGGGCCTCGAGGGTGAGACAGGCGGCAATATCGGCCGTTAAGGCCAGGTTAATCGCTCGCCGCACCAACAAGGCGCCGGTAGCAACCATTTGGGTCGTGCCGTTTAATAAGGCCAGCCCTTCTTTGGCCTGGAGTTCGAGAGGCTTTAGACCGGCTTTTTCTAATGCTTCGCCGCCTGGGAGTAGTTCCCCCTGATAATAGGCTTCTCCTTCGCCAATGACGACCAGGGCCATGTGGGCTGAAGGGGCCAGGTCGCCGCTGGCTCCGAGAGAGCCCTGGGCCGGGATTCGGGGATGTACGCCTTGATTGAGCATATTGATCAGGAGATGGATGATGGCGGGCCGCACCCCGGAATAGCCCAGGGCCAGGGTGTTGGCCCGGGCAAGCAGCATTGCTCGAACAATTTGTTCAGACAGGTCTGACCCCACACCGACAGCATGGCTGCGAACAAGGTTTTGCTGCAATTGGCGGGTCTGATCGGCATCGATTATTTTATCTTTGAAACGGCCGAAACCGGTTGTGATCCCATAAGCCACGACACCCCGAGCGACGAAATCTTCGACGGCTGCCCGGGATCGTTCAACTTTGGGAATAACATCGGGATCGAGTTGTACTTCTCGGCCGTTTGCGACGGAGACGACATCATCAACTTTAAGGTTTTGACCGGAAATAATGAGTGGTTGTTTCATATGAATTTAGGGTTATCTAATTTGGTGGTAACTGGTAAAGGGTAATTGGGTAATTGAGTCATAATCGGTACAATAATCAAATGGACGCATGGAATCGGATCGTCGGACATGAATGGGCGGTGGATCTGCTGCGCGGGGCGATTATACATGATCGTGTCGGTCACGCTTATTTATTTACCGGACCCAGGCAAGTTGGCAAGACAACGCTGGCCCGAACATTTGCGATGGCTTTGAATTGTGAAGCGGAAACGTTGGCGGAACGGCCGTGTGGCCGCTGCCGTCCGTGTCTTTTGATTGCAGACGGCCGTCATCCGGATGTACGCTTGCTGCTGCCGGAAGTCAGCGGGCGGGGTAAACTGACCTTGAAGATTGACCAGATAAGGGGTTTGCAGCAGGAGTTGAGCCTGACACCGACGGAAGCCCGCTTTAAGATTGCCATTTTGAAGCAGTTTGACGCCGCCAATCCAAGCGCGGCCAATGCCTTCTTAAAGACGTTAGAGGAGCCGCCGAAGCATGTTATTTTGTTGTTAACAGCTTCAGAAGCAGATGCGCTCCTGCCCACAATCACCTCCCGCTGCCGGACGATCAGGCTACGACCGGTGTCGACCGATATGATTGAACAGGTCCTGGGCGAAAGCTACCGGGCAAAACCGGACCAGGCCCATCTGTTGTCCCACCTGGCGAATGGCCGGTTAGGATGGGCGATTCAGGCGATACAGGAACCGGCCGTATTAGAAGAAAGGACGACGGACTTTGATCTGTTAAAGGATGTCTTATCAGAGTCAAGAGTCGGCCGTTTCCAGATTGCTGAAAAATTAGCCCGCAGCCCGGAAAATTTGCCCGGGCTGTTGCAAAGTTGGCTCAGTTGGTGGCGTGACCTGGCGATTTTGACCTGGCGCAGCAGTGTTGGCAATGGACAGGGCCAGCTTACAAATGTCGATCACCTGACCTTGCTGCAACAATTGGCCGGTGTCTATAATCCTTTGGAAACAACAACCAGCTTGAAGCAAACGGAGAAGAGTCTCTGGGCTTTGGAGCATAATGCCAATACCCGGCTGGTGTTGGAAAATCTGTTTCTTAAATATCCGCCTGCCCGCCACGTTTCTGAACCTCCAAACTGATTCTTTCGGCCATGTTGAGGACGGCCGTATCAGTTTGAGGCAAATCCTGGGTGGGTATGTCAATGCGGCCGTCGCGGCAAAATATTGCCAGGGGAACGCGATAAGTCGCCCCACCTTCTTTGATTTCGTAATTTCTTTCACTCCGAATACCTTTTTCTTTTAACGTCGCATACAGTCTGTCAACATAGTCGCCGCCTTCCACAAACAGGTCGTTAATTTCCTGGGCGTCCTGAAACCGGTCCCAGGTGGTGTGAATAAAGGTGATTCTCCGCCAGCGGAGGCTGATAATTGGTCGGGGTAATTTTTGAAGGGGACCAAGCTGGACTTTGTAATAGAGACTACTTGCCCGAGGGTGGTTTGGCTGGTCCGGCAGTAAATCGCGGCGGGTCAATAGTTCATAGCCGAGTTGGGGGGCGAAGTAATGAATGGCCCATTTTTCAGGGCCAAATTTTCGGCCGAAATAAAAGGCGAAATATTCAGCGTACAATCCTTTGGGCATATGTTTTTGGGGAATGCGATACCAACCTGCCTCACGAATAATTTTGAAGTCGGCCGGTTCGGGTACATATGCAACCAAAACACGATCTTCGGGGTACATAAAGACAATTTTAGCATAATCCTACCCATGCGAAACACCTCAAACGATGTATAATCCGGGGCGAATTATCAAACTACCATACGGAGAAGAAAATGGCAGACCCCCGAGTTTCAAAATTAGCAAAACTGTTAGCCAACTATTGTGTTGAAGTAAAGCCTGGAGATAAGGTGCTTTTAATGGGTGCTTTTTCAGCTTTACCTTTGGTGCGAGAAACATATCGAGAAGTCATTCGAGCTGGCGGGCATCCTCTAACTTTCTGGCAAGAAGACACCCTCGCTGAAATCTTCTATCAAGAGGCGAATGATGAACAGTTGGCTCACATTCCAGAACCTCAAAAACTTATTATGGAGACATATGATTGCCGAATTGCTATCCGGGGCGCAGAAAATACTCGGGCCTTATCAGGGATCGATCCAGCCAAACAGACCATTACCAGGAATGCATCCAAAGAATTGATGGAGATTTCGATGAAAAGAAGCGCCTCCGGGGATCTGCGTTGGGTTGGCACGCTTTTTCCAACGAATGCTTATGCTCAAGAAGCTGATATGTCGCTCTCTGAATATGAGAACTTTGTCTATGGCGCCTGTCATGTGGATAAGGAAGATCCGGTGGCCGAATGGAAAAAGGTGTCGAAAATTCAGCAGAAATTAGTGGATTGGTTGGTTGGCAAAAAAGAGGTCAAGGTTCAAGGGCCGAATGTGGACTTGATCCTTTCGATTGCCGACCGGACTTTTATCAATTCAGACGGCCGTCGCAATATGCCCAGCGGTGAAATATTTACCGGTCCGGTTGAGGATTCGGTTAATGGCTGGGTTCGTTTCTCCTATCCGGCGATACAAAGCGGCCGGGAAGTGAGCGGCATTGAACTTTATTTTGACGATGGCAAAGTGGTTAAAGCGACAGCTAAGAAAAATGAGGCTTTCTTACATTCGATGTTGGACTCCGATGCGGGTTCTCGATACCTGGGCGAGTTTGCTATTGGCACCAATGATGGCATTGATCGCTTTACCAAATCGATCCTTTTTGATGAGAAGATTGGCGGCACGATTCACATGGCTATTGGGGCCGGCTATCCGGAGACTGGAAGTAAAAATGTTTCTTCTGTCCATTGGGATATGATTTGTGATATGCGGGAAGGGGGCAAGATTTGGGTTGATGGGATGGAATTTTATGATAGTGGTAAATTTTTGGTTGATTGAGTTGAGTAATTTGTAATTGGGTAAGTGCTTGCTCAAATTTCAAAATTTGCAATTACTCGAATATTTTGCTGTTATGCCTGAGTTACCTGAAGTAGAAACTACCGCTCGAGCTTTAAGTCAACCCTTGGTCGGCCGAACTGTGACCGGCATGTGGAATGACTGGCCCAAACACCTGGCTACCCCGATTTTGCCCGAGTTTCGACACAGGATTGTAGGCAAACGGTTTCATTCAGTTGGCCGCCGGGGTAAATATCTGGTTTTCCATTTAGATGAACCGGAGACGATGTTGGTGCATCTGAAAATGTCGGGTCACCTGGCTGTAGTTCCAGGTGTAGAACCTGCCAGCAAACATGTTCATACGTTGTTTGAATTGGATAATGGAGATGAACTGAGATTTCGAGATACGCGCAAATTCGGCCGTGTTTACCTGTTACAAGACCCACAAACCGTATTAGGCAAGCTTGGCCCCGAACCACTCTCTGACACGTTTACACCTGACGTTTTTTATACAATGTTGCGAAGGCGAAAACGGATTTTGAAACCGCTTTTATTAGATCAGACATTTCTGGCAGGTGTTGGCAACATTTACGCTGATGAAGCCCTGCATTTTGCGGCCGTTCGGCCGACACGAATTTCTAATACCTTGTCGAGTTCAGAAAGTGAGGCTCTTCATGCGGGTATTCAAAAGGCGTTGAATTTAGGTATCAGTCGCGAAGGGGCCAGTATTGATAATTATCGCAAGCCTGATGGTAGTATGGGTAGTATGCAAAATGTGTTGGTTGCTTACGGCCGAGCCGGGGAACCTTGTAATCGATGTGGCGGTATTATTGAGAAAATTGTCCTGGGTAGTCGAAGCACCCATTTTTGCCCCCAATGTCAGGTATAATAGTAGTGGTAAAGTATTTTTTGGTTAATTGTTTGAGGTAAGCATTATGGACAATGAAATTGAAGTCATGCGAGTTATACGTATACCACCGATGGGAAAATTGGTGGTTGAAGTCAACGGGCAGCGCTATGAACGGCTGGATGATGTCACCAATGCTGCCCTCAAACAACGCCTGATGGCAGCCGTCGGGGAATTAATTACCTTTTCCAATGGGTATAAAACGCTGGTTGATGCCGGTGTTGCTCCGCCGTTAATGACCGAACAAAGCCGTACAACTGGTGAACAGTCAGCGACCTCGCAAGAGTTGGAAGCACGACGAGCGGCATTTCTCTCCTCCCTTGAAAGGGAACGGGACGCCCTGGTTGCTCAGGCAGATATGACGCCAGATCCGACACACCTTGTGTCGGCCGCCGCGAAAGATGATTCACTTGTCGCACCGGAGGAGCCAACCAGCATCGTTGGCCAGATTGACAGCATCTTGCAAAAGTATGTCCGGGCTGAACCAAAGTTACGAGATCGTTCGATACATCTTGAACAAGCCCCGGCGGGTGGACTGCGTATCAAAGTGGATAATGAGGTTTACCAGCGTCCAGCCGAAATCAAGGAGAAAGAAATTCAACTGGTTATTAAAATGGCCTTGAAGGAGTGGGAGTCTGGCTAATATTATAGATTTTCTGGTAATTGACGATTAAAAAAATCTTTCAGTTTTTTGCGTTCACTATCTGGTAGGAATGCGGCCGATGCTGCATTTAGTGTCATTTCCCTTAAGTTTGCATAGTCCAAATTTAACTTTTCAATTGCCAATTGGTATTCGTTCGTCAGGGAGCTATCGCTAACGCTGGGATCGTCAGAATTCAATGTTGCCAAAACATTCAGATCCAATAAATCTAAAAGGGGGTGTTGGTTGATATTATGGACAACCCCGGTTTGAATATTGCTTGTTAAACATATCTCAAGCGTTATCGAGCGTTCCCGAATTAGCTTAATCGTTTTTGAACTTTCAACTGCCCGAACGCCATGCCCCAACCGGTCAGCGCCTAATCCAATTATTGCTTCTTCGACTGCTGTAGCCCCGCTCCACTCCCCGGCGTGAATGGTTATACCCATGCCCAGNNAAGATCCCGAAATGGATTCATAGGATAGTTGATTTCATCCCCAGCCAGATCAAGGCCTACAATGCCCAAACAGGAGCCATTTTGAGGAGATACATTATTGTGGCGTTCGAAGGCAACTTCGGCCGCTTTCCAGGCTGTCTTGGGCGGGTCGTGACGGACCAGGGTAACAATTAAACCAACCTGAATGTCATACTCTTGGGAAGCGTTTGTTGCCGCCTTGATCACCCAATCGGTCACTTCTGAAAAAGAAAACCCCCGAACTCTTGCCAATGCCTGGGGACTGAAACGCAGTTCCAGGTAACGTATATTCTCGGCTGCTGCATCGGCCACTGCTTCATAGGTAAGTCTGGAAATAGTTTCTGGACTCTGATAAAAACGGCGAAGCAGTCTAAATTTCGCCAGGAAGTTCTTAGGGCTAGGGGGATCGTTTGTTACTTGTACGTGTGGGCGTAATGTTTCTAGGTCATATCCAGGTAATTCAATCTGATATGCTTTCGCGATATCAATCAGGGTAGTAAGGCGCAGAGATCCTTCCAGGTGACGGTGCAAATCTATTTTTGGGAATAATTTCAGGTTTGGATTCGTTAAGCGATGGTTGTTGCCCTGCAAATTTTCACCCGGTAGTCCTCGTTATCTGTCTGGTCCTGGGTAGACTACAGATTATAGCTCCGCCTCGTCTGTTGGTTCCAGGTTTTTTGGCAAGGCAAAATAGAAAGTGCTGCCCTCGTTCACTTTGCTTTTTACCCAAATTTTGCCTTCATGGGCGTNNCTTTTGACCCAAATTTTGCCTTCATGGGCGTCAATAATACGTTTCACGATGGCCAAGCCAATGCCCGCTCCCCCGAACCGGCGACGGGAGGTTCCATCTACTTGATAAAACCGTTCAAAAATCCGCTCAACTTTGTCGGCAGGCAGCCCAATTCCTTGATCGGCAATCTCGACCCTTATCTCATCCGGTTCATCAACCATCTTTAAATGGATTGTTCCCCCATCAGGGCTAAATTTAATGGCATTGACCAGGATATTATCAATGACCTGTTGTACGCGACCTCTATCGGCAACGATTTCACCGTTATTCTCAGTCGGCCGGTTAAATTTTAGAGTTAGCCCTTTTTGATCGGCCGTCATCTGGTGACCATTGATGGCTTCTTCAATTAGTTTGGTCATTTCAAATGGCTCCAGGATAAGATTATCAGAGCTGATACGTTGTAAGGACATGATGTCATCGATCAAGCGGGTGATTTCTCTTGTTTTATCTGCCACAATATTGAGCGTATTGTGCTGTTCTTGATTGATGAGGCCCATTTCGCCGTCCATAAGCAGATCAACATAGCCTTTGACGAATGTTAGCGGGGTCCGCAGCTCATGGGAAACGTTTTGTACCAGCTCATCTTTGAGGCGGTCATTTTCTTTTAAGTCCTCATAGGCAGCAGCCAGTTTTGCCGCCCGGTCTTCGGCTTCTTCAAAGAGGCGGGCATTGGCGATAGCGGTACTAACTTGAGCGGCGGCGATGGTCATTAATTGGATGTCGGAGTCTTCAAAAGCCCTTGGCAAGTCACTATCAACAGTCAAGGCGCCTATCACTTCATCGCGGCTGATGAGTGGTACAGAGATGAGACTTCGCAGGACTTCATCGAAAAATAGAAAGTCAGGGTGGTCGAGGGTGTCGCGAACGTAAATCGGTCGTCTTTCACTGACAGCCTGACCTGAGATCCCCTCACCAACCTTCATGCGGGCCTTATGAACCCATTTTGGGTCAATTCCGGCGGCTGATTCAATGATTAGTTCCTGGCTTTCTTTATCGAGTAAAGCAATTGAACAGCCCCGGGTGCCTAATAAGCCCTGTAAAATTTTAACGGTCGTTTCCATAACCAATTCAACTTTCAAATTTCCGGTTACACGTTGGGCCATATCCATCAGGGCGGCCATGTCACGGATTCGACGTTGGGCATCTGTAAAGAGCCGGGCATTTTCGACGGCAACAGCGGCCTGGTCGGCCAAGAGACTCATCAGCAATATCTCATCATCAGTAAAGTTATGACGAGTGAGATAAGTAATTGTGAAAGCACCAAGGGTGCGGTCGCTGCGCCGGAGAGGAAAACCAGCGATTGCCCCTATGCCCCAGGAAGCTGCCTGGCCGGATTGGAAGAAGCGGTGGCTCTTGGCGTCGGGAATGATGACTCGCCGGCCTCCATGAACAACTTCGGCCGTAATGCCATTTGATCTCGGGCTGCTAACCGCCGGCTTGGTACGGCCGTCCCGGAACAGGGCTGAGCCGATGGTAAATTGGTTTTTTGCCCCGTCGTAAAGGAAAATATGGACATTATTGGCTTCAATTAAACTAAGAGCGGACTCGTTGATAATGTCCAGAACTTGATTCATCTCCAGCGGCGTATTTAATTTAATCGCAATTTCGTGAATGGTTGAAAGTTCTTGGATGCGCCGTTTTGCCTGACTGAATAGATCCGCGTGTTCGATGGCAATGGCTGCCTGGCGGGCCAACGTCTTAGTTATCCGGAGCTCCTGGCTGTTGAATTGATGCGAACGATGCTTGTTGCCCAGAATCAAACAACCAAGTATCTCTTCCCGCCAGATTAACGGGACCAATATGGCCGATTCCAGCCCGGATGCTGTCACCAACGCTGCTTCATCACTATCGGTTGTGGCAGCCTGTAAATTCCGGATCGCCTTTTTCTGAAAAGCACGCTGGACAGCCGGAAACTGTTCTAATTCTGTCAAAGATGTCAAACCAGTCTCCCCATTTTCGAGCGGCTTTGATTTATTTGTCAATATTTCTGGAAAAACGGCCGACAGTTCCAAATGTTCCTCAACATCATCCCAGGTAAAAATTGCGCCTTCTTCGACTTGAAGGGCTGTGACCATTTCCTCAACAACAGATTGAAATAGGCTTGACTGGTCAAGATCAGACATCATGGTGGCTGTGGCTTCATACATCTTACCAAGTTCAGCCACTTGTCGTTGGACTTCATAATGGAGACGGGCATTTTGGACGGCCACGGCCGCATGCGAAGCCAGAGTTGTCACTAGCCATTTCTCAACATCGCCATAGGCATTTGGTTGAATGTTGTCTACCATTAAGATGCCGACGACATTTTCGGCCGAAAGCAGGGGCGCCCCAATCCAGGAACTGACTTTCTCGGCTCCCGGCACGACGATCCACCGACTATCTTTTCGAACATCATCTATGAAGATTGGCGCTTTGGTTTCAATTATTTCCGAGATAATATTGCTGTCTTGAAGTATAGTATTGGCTTGCTCAATCACGATTTGTTCATTCGAATAACCTCGGTGGGTGGCAAAATCTATTTGGCCGTCGTTTAGTAACATGATGGAAATGGCATCATATTGGATAACATTGCCAAGTGCGGTTAGAAGTTGATTCAGAACAGTTTTTAGGTCGAGAGAACTGCTGACGGCTACCGCGGCCGTTCGCAACGCTTCAACGGTACTAAACTGCCCCATTTTTTCCTGGATTTTAGGTGATTGAGCATTACTATTATTGCTAATGGCGATGCCTAGTTGTTGAACGAGAAGCTTTAGTGTTCCTTTGTCAGATGAAGGTATTGGCTGGCTGTTTGAATAAAAGAGGTCTAAAAAACCTTCAATCCGTCTACCCGAATCGATCGGACAGATAATAACTTGCCGGTCAAACAAGGCCGGATTTCCTAAATCAGCCCCATTAATAACAATAAGCTGCCCATTTTGAGCAGCTTTTTGGTGCATTAAAGACAGTTTGGGGGCCACTTGTTCGATCCAATCTGGATTCCAATCAAATGGCAGCACCAATTTCTTCGTATACGGTTGGCCAATAGCCGGTTGGAGGTAAAGAATAGCGCGTGAATAAGGGAAGGCTTCTGGGAAATGTTCAGAAAGAGAGGAAAGGACAGCAGCCAGCGAGCCACGCCTGACCAATGTTTGCCCCACATTATTCAGGAGATTGAATTGTAAATTGCTGGTCATATCCCTTTTTTCAATAAATGCCAGGCACTTTATAATTCAATTATATCTGAATAACCTATAAGCGCCTGGCACTAATAATACAGGAACGTCTAATTAAGAATCAAGTACTTGTTTTTTGTTAACGAGAACGTACCCGACGAGAAGATTTTGCGGCCGCTTTCTGATCCTTACGCATGTGACAATTTTTGTATTTTTTACCACTACCACAAGGACAGGGATCATTTCGGCCGACTTTGGGCATATCTCGCCGCAGTTCAACACCTTTTCCTTTTTCTCTCTTCACAACCTGGTATCCAGCCTGGCTCATTCTTTCCTGGTAAGCTATTTGTTCCTCACGTTTGCGGATGAAGTCCTGATGTGAGGCTAGGCGGCGGAAGTAACTATCGACAACATTCTTGTCTATATTATGCCGCATTTCGGAAAACATTTGGAAAGAACGACGTTTGTATTCGACTTTTGGATCGCGTTGGGCGATGGCCTCGAGACCAATTTCTCGGCGAAGGTCATCCATGGCAATGAGATAATCACGCCATTCCCGGTCAATGGCGTCTAGTAAGACCAGCCGCTGGAAATTCTCATATTCTTCCTGGCCAATTTGCTCTTTCCAGCGCTCTTGTTGACGGCCGACATAATCATTGAGCGCTTCCGATAGCTGGTCGCTGTTTAGAGCAGATAGACTGTCAAGCAATAGATTGCGAAGGGCCTCATCAACCCGGCGATTGAAACCAGCCTGCTGCACTTGAATGGCTTTGTTTGAAAAACCCTCAACATT
>JABAOG010008028.1_pt3 | contig 13930 bp, 7 predicted proteins | sample 7062131 | NCBI WGS metagenome assembly JABAOG01 (sample SAMN14538629, study PRJNA623070) | marine sediment metagenome | biome: marine biome [ENVO:00000428]; feature: marine pelagic biome [ENVO:01000023]; material: deep marine sediment [ENVO:00002113] | place: India: Arabian Sea | collected...
AGCGGGAGGGTCTTTCGAAGACCCTCCTAGGAAGTAAAGCGCATGCGCCGGAGGATCTCGTCGAGGACCTCGTAGTCGGTGAACTTCACCACGAGCGAGTCCTTCTCGATGGAGACCGGGGCCCCCAGGTGCTCGCTCAGGCGACGCTCCAGGTCCCGCACGTTGGCGCTCTTGCCCTCGGGCTGAGCGCCTTTCTTCTTGGCGGGGGCCCCAGCCCCAGTGCGGGCGCGGCGCTCGACCTCGCGGACGCTCAGCCGCTTCTGGCTGGCGGTCCGGGCGAGCTTCCGCATGGCGTCCACGCTCTCACAGCTCAGCAGCGCGCGGCCGTGGCCCTCGCTGAGCTGGCCATGCTCGACCATGTCGAGGACGTCGTCCGGCAGCTTGAGCAGACGCATCGAGTTGGCGACCGTCGAGCGGTCCTTGCCGACCTTCTGGGCGATCTCTTCCTGCGTGTGGCCGAACTCCTCGCTGAGCCGCTGGAAGGCCCGGGCGGTCTCGATGGGGTTCAGGTCCTCGCGCTGGAGGTTCTCGACCAGCGCCGCCTCGAAGGCCGCCGCGTCCGAGAGCTCCCGGACGAAGATCGGCACCTCCTTGAGGCCCGCCCGCTGCGCCGCCCGCCAGCGGCGCTCGCCGGCGATGATCTCGAAGCCGCCGCCCCGGGACCGCTTGCGCACCAGGATCGGCTCGAGCACCCCGTGCTCGGCGATGGACGCGGCCAGCTCGCCGAGGGCGTCGTCGTCGAAGGTCCGCCGCGGCTGGTCCCGGTTCGGGTGCAGCTCCTCGATGCGCGCGGTGGCGGTGCCCTTCTGGGCGCCGTCCTTCGGTGGAACGGCGGGCAGGAGGCCGTCGAGGCCACGGCCCAGGCGCTTCTTGGTCTTGGAGCTCACGCGGCGGCTTCCGGCAGGTCGTCGAGGATCTCCCGCGCCAGGCTCAGGTAGCCGTAGGAGCCGCGGCTGGCCGCGTCGTAGAGGATGACCGGCTTGCCGTGAGACGGGGCCTCCGCGAGGCGGATGTTGCGGGGGATCTTGGTGTCGTAGACGTGGAAATGGCGCCGTACCTCGGCGGCCACCTCGTTGGAGAGATTGTTCCGGGCGTCGAACATGGTCAGCAGCACGCCGTGGATGCGCAGGTCCGGGTTGAGCGCGTGCTGCACCCGCTCGACGGTCCCGACCAGTTGGGTGAGCCCCTCGAGCGCGTAGTACTCGCACTGCAGCGGCACCAGCACCAGGTCGGCGGCGGTGAGGGCGTTGAGCGTCAGGATGCCCAGCGAGGGCGGGCAATCGACGATGATGAAGTCGTAGGCGTCCCGGACCGGCTCGAGCGCCTGGCGAAGCCGCAGCGCCTGATCCTCCTCGTCGACGAGCTCCCGCTCGATGGCGACCAGGTCCTGGCTCGCGGGGAGCACGTGCAGGTTGGGCATCTCGGTCTGCAGGGCCTCGTCCGCTACGCCGACCTCGCCGAGGAGCAGCCGGTAGCTGCCGCGCTCGACCGTGCCGAAGGCGACCCCGACGCCGGTGGAGGCGTTGCCCTGGGGATCGAGGTCCACGAGCAGCACGCGCTGCTCGGCCACCGCCAGGCTCGCGGCGAGGTTCACGGCGGTGGTGGTCTTCCCCACTCCGCCCTTCTGATTGGCGACCGCGACGACCGTCCCCATGAGCGAGCTTTGCTTACCACCTGACCCCGCCCTTGACCACGGGTCAGGCGTGAAACGCTCGCCGAAAGCGCCTTCTCGCATCTTTTTGGACCGCACACCCACCCCTGCATACAGTGTCGGAGCATGTAGGACAAGGTGGTCAAGAGGCACACCGCCCTGCACCAAGAAGACGAGCCACCGGGTGGGTGGTCAGAAGGAGAATCGATGAAGCGCTACGGACCGAAAGTCTACCGATCCCTCGCCGAGTTCAACCGTGAGGAGATCGCCCCGCACATGAAGGCGGGCTGGTGCCTCGACGATCTCTACGCGGACGCGAAGTTCAACCCCGGCAAGGACGACTCGCTCGACGACGACGATCCTCGGGAATTGGACTTCGACTTCTAACGAGCACGAGGGGCCGCCCCACCCTCCCGGGAACGCCCCTCCGGGTCTTCGCCCAAGACCCACCACACGTTGCTCCCTGTCGCGTCGCCCCGCGACGAGCAACACCCGGACCCGGCAGCGTCGCCCCGCTGCCGGGTCTTTTTTATGGACTGCGCCGAAGGCGCGTCCACCCATGCCCCTGCCCCTGCCCTTGCCCTCGAGATCGCTGGGGAGGCGCCCGACCAAACGCACCCCACCCTGCCCAGTCCCTCGAAAGGGCAAGGGCAAGGGCAAGGGCACGGGAGGCTTTGCTCGGCCTTCGGCCTCGCTCGCCTAGACCTGGATCTGGATGCCCAGGGCCTCGCGGAGCTTGAAGTAGCTCTCGCTGACGCTGAAGAGGACCAGCTCCTTGAGCTTGTCCTTCGGCGGCAGGTCGACCGAGCCCTCGGCCGGCAGCGCCTGGATCATCCGGCGCGCCACCTCGAGGTCGTTGGCGATGAGGAAGCCCGCGCGGACGCCGGTCAGCTCGACCGACTGCATCCACTTCTTGATGTCCGTGCTGCCGCCGGCGTCGACGAACTTCCGGCAGACCGCCCGAAGGCCGTCCTGCTGCGCCGCCGACATGTGCTGGGTCAGCTGACCGGCCCAGGCGTCCACCTGCGGATCCGCCGGCCCCATGCCGCTGATGCGGAGCGCCGCCAGCAGCAGCATCCGGAGCTCGGTGTGGCTCTGGAAGATGGTCCGAACGAAGTGCTCGTTCAGGTAGTAGCTGAGGAAGCGACCGATGATGAACATCAGGTCCATCGGCGTGTACCCGCTGAGCAGGGACGAGCCGGCGATGACCGCGGGCGGGTTGCTGCCCGCGATGTGGGTCAGGCCGCCCGGCGTCTGCTGCTGCAGGTAGAGGCGCGGCTGCGTCGGGATGTTCAGGACCTGCTGCACGAAGCCGAAGGTCTTCGCGAAGGTCACCGTCGAGGTCTGCGGGTCGACCGGCTTCAGCTTGCTCAGATTGAGGGCCTTGTCCGACGCCTGCTTCACCGCGAGGACGGCGGGCGCCATCAGCTCCATGATCTTGGAGACGTAGCGGTCCTCGTCCGGGTGCATCAGCTCGCTGAACCAAGCCGCGCGCTCGACCCGCCCACGCGGACGAATCGGGCCCTGGGTCTTGTACTGGCTGAAGAACTGCTCCTGCTCGTTGTCGGCCTTGCCCAGGAAGTTGAGCGTCGCCGCGAGACACCACGCCTTGTCGTAGGCGCGGGCATCGAAATAGAGCTTGTAGAGGGCCCGGTAGGAGTCGACCCGGTAGGGGTCCCGCCGGAGCAGCCACTGGTGCTCCTCGATGGCGTCGTTCACCCGCTCGGGCATCGTCGAGTAGAGCTCGGCCAGGATCTGGTGCTCGGTGGCCTCCTCCGGCTTGATCGAGCTCGCCGTACGGAAGGCCTCCGCGGCGGCCTCGAAGTTCCGCTGCCGGTCTCGGTAGATGATGCCGAGGGTGTGGAAGAGGTTGAACTTCAGGTCCTCGCGGCCGTCCTCCTTGATGATCCGGTGGATCATCTTGCGGTAGGCCCGCTCGAGCGCCTTCCAATCCTTCTTGGTGTTGAGGATCTTGTTGACCGCCTCGAACGCCTTGAGGTTGTCCGGGTCCAGATCCAGCGAGTCGTTGAACCGATCGAGGGCCCCATCCGGGTCCTTCAGCTCGTCACGGGTGATGACGCCGACGGTGTAGATGTACTTCGACTGCGCCTTGGCCCGGCCATCCAGATCGGAGATCTGCTGGATGATCTTGATGGCCTCTTCCCACTGCTTCGTCTCCTGGTAGGCGGCGAGCAGCTTGTGGAGCATCCGGTGCTCCTCCGGCTTGAGAAGGGAGGCTTCGTCCCAGGCCTCGATGGCCTTCTGGGTGTTGTTCTCCTTCTCCTTCCAGAGGGTGCCGACCTCGTCGAGGATCTCGTAGCGCTCGTTGTCGTCGTCCAGCGTCTCCAGGATCTGCTTCTTGAAGTGGATGACCTGCGCCCACTGGTTCTGCTTCTCGTAGAGCCCGATCACGGCGTCGAGCGTCGGCCGATGATGCGGATCCTCCTCGAGGGCCTTGTCGAACATGTTGAGGGCCTTGCGGCGCTCCCCCTGCTCGCGCTTGACCACACCGAGGCGATAGAAGATGTCGACGATCTCGTCCGGCGCGAGCGAGTCGCGGTGGTGGACGAGGAGCATCTGATAGAACTTGAAGGCGTCGCCCCACTTCTCGGCCGCGAAGGCCGCCCGGGCGATCCCGAGGAGCGTGGGCAGGTGGGTGGAGTCGACGTCCTTGGCCTTCTCGTAGGCCTTGATGGCGTCCTCGATCTCGCCGAGCTCCATCGCGGTCTCGCCGAGCTCGAAGGCCAGCCGATGCTGCTCGTCCGGCTNNCCGGCTCACGCTTGCCCGAGCGCTTCACCAGCATCTGCAGCAGCGGGAAGGCGTCCTGGTGCCGATCCGCCTTGCGGTACTCGTCCACCAGCGGCATCGCCGCGTCCTCGTTGTCCGGGTCCTGCTTGAGGGCCGCCTCGTAGGTCTCGATGGCCTTGGTGTGCTCGTCGAGGTGGTCGTCGTAGATGCGACCGAGCTCGACCAGTAGCTCCGCGACGATCCGCGGGTTCTCCTGGTAGCTCGCCTCCTGCTCGGTGAGCTTCGCCGCCGCCAGCCAATCGCCGGCGTCGACCTGGATGAGCCGCATGGCCCCGAGGGACTGCACGTGGCTCGGGTCGAGGTCGACCGCCATCTGGAACTTGTCCAGCGCGGCGATGCGGTCCCCGAGCTCCTTGTCGAGGATGCGACCCATGCGGAAGAGCAGATCGACCTGCGCCTGCGGCTCCTGAATCTGCTTGACCAGCTGCTCCATCATCTCGAGGGCGGAGGCGTAGTCCTCGCGCTTCTCGTAGAGGCGGGTCAGAGCGTCGAGCGACTCGGCGTCGTCCTCGTCGATCGAGAGCACGTTCAGGTACGAGTCGATCGCGCGGTCCGGGTCGCTCAGGTCGCCGGCGTAGGTCTCACCGAGGGCCTTGAAGATCCGGATGCGCTCGGCGCGGTCCGGCGTGGCCGACACGTGCCGCTCGTAGGTGTCGATGAGCTCGTCCCACTTCTGCATCGCCCGGTAGAGCCGGGCGAGACCGATGAGGGCGTTGTGGTGCGTCGGATCGATCTCCAGGACCGCCTCGAGCTTCTCCGCCGCCTGCTCGGGCTTGAGGAACTCCTCCTCGAGCATGCCGGCGAGCTGCATCAGGACCGTGATGCGCTCCTTTTCGGTCTGGACGACGCCGTACTGCGTCTCGAGGATCTGGAAGAGATCCTGGTAGCGCTCGGTCTGCGCGTAGAGACGCTCGAGGCCCTTGAGCGCCCGCATCTCCATCTCTTCGATCTCGCGGACCTTGCCGTAGGTCGCGATGGCCTGGTCCGGCTGGCCGGTGCGCAGCTCGTAGACCTCGGCGAGCTGGATCAGCGCCTCGACCTTCTCCCGGCGGTCCTCCGAGCCCTCGACCTTCTGCTGGAGGATGTCGATGAGCTTTCGCCAGTTCTCCTCCTCCCGGTAGATCGGGTCGAGGGCCTCGATCGAGCCGAGGTGCCGCGGCGAGATGTCGAGAGCCTTCTCGTAGTAGCCCTTCGCCTGCTCGGGGATCCCGAGGTGGGTCGCCGAGAGCTTGCCCATGCGGACGTAGGTGTCCGCCTGGATCACCGGGTCCTTCGAGACCGTGACGATCTGACCCAGGGTCTGGGCCATCGCGTCCCACTGCTGGGTGGTCTCGTAGAGGTCCGCCATCGACACCATGGCGTCGACGCTCGACGGGTCCATCGCGTGGACCTGCTCGAAGTAGGGGATGGCGTACTCGGGGTGCCCGAGCTCCTGGCCGTACCAGCGCGCACACTGGAGGCAGAGGGCGATCTTGACCGGCTCCTCCTCCTCTTCCTGCAGCGCGGTGTTGGCCATCGTCAGCAGCTCGTTCCACTTGCCGGTGTGGCGGGTGGTGACCTCGAGCTGCTCGGCGGTCTTCTTGTCGGTGTAGTCGAGCGACCACGCGACGGTCAGCGCGTCGAAGGCCTGCTCGCCATCGTCGAGCTTGTTCTCGTAGATGTCACCGACCCGGCGGAGGAGCTCGATGCTCTCCTCGAGGTCCTCGGTGTTCTCCACGCGGACGATGTACTGCTCGACCAGGTCCTCCCAGCGGCCGGCCGCCCGATGCAGGTGGTCGAGGTTCTCGAAGGCGACCTCGTGCATGGGGTCGATCTCGAGGATCCGCTGGTAGGCGCTGGTGCCACCGTCGCGGTTGTCGACCTCTTCGGCCCACGTGCCCGCGATGGTCAGCAGCTGCTGGATCTTCTTGTCGTCTTCGGAGAAGGCGAGGACGCGCTTCTCCATCGCGCCGATCGCATCCTCCCACATGTTGTCCTTGCGGTGGATGTGCTCGATGGCGTCGATCGCCTGGAAGTTCCGGTGGTTGACCTCCAGGGCCTTCTCGTAGGCCTCGACGGCGTCCACCGGCTGCTCGAGCTCGACGTTGTAGATGTGGCCGAGCTGCATGTAGACGTCTTCGAGCTGCGCGTCTNNCTTCGAGCTGCGCGTCTTCCAGCGTGGCGGCGCCCACCTCGACGATGCGATGGAGGGTGTCGGCCAGCTCGGTCCACTGCCGGCCCGCGCGATAGATCTCGGCGATGTTGAAGAGCGCGACGGTGTTCGCCGGGTCGATGCTGAGCGCGTTCTCCCAGCTGTCGAGGGCGGAGCCCGGTCGCTCGAGCTTCTCGTACCAGATGCGGCCGAGGTCCCCGTAGACCTGGGTGCGCATCTCGTCCGTCTCGGCGATGGACGCCTCGCGCTCCAGGATCTCCACCAGGTCGGCCCAGCGCTCGAGATCGGCGTAGATCTTCCCGAGGGCGTTGAGCGACTCCGGATCCTCACCGCGGAGATCGAGCACCTGCTTCCAGAGGTCGATCGCCTTGTCGATGTCGTTCAGGTGGTCCGAGCTGAGTCGGGCCATCTTCGCGAGCACGTCCGCGCGGTTCGTGTCGCCGAAGACGACATCGAGCTCCTTCTCGAAGGCAGCCAGCAGGTTCTGCCAGTCGCCCTTGCGCGTGTAGATGTCCTGGAGCGCCTTGATCGACTCGGCGTGCTCCGGCTCGAAGTCGGCGAGGACCTTCTGGTAGACGGCGATCGCCTCGTCGGTGCGCTGCAGGACGTCGCTGAGGATGTGCCCGAGACGGAAGCTCCAGTCGACCTGGTCGGCCGGAATGTCGCCCCCTTCGATGCGGCGCCGAAGCACCGTCGCCAGCGCCTCGTGAGCGCCGTTCTCCTCGTAGATGCGGTCGAGGCTCTCGAGGCTGGTCTCGTCGTGCGGCGCCGCCCCGAGGACGAAGCGGTGGGCCTCCTCCGCCTTGGCGATGTCGCCGATCTCTTCCTCGTAGACCCGCGCGAGGCGCTTGCCGATCTCCGCGCGAATCTCCTGCTCGGCGGCCAGTTGCGCCGCGTCGGCGTAGGTGCTCGCGAGCTGCGGCCAGCCGTCGAGCATCTGGCCGAGCCGCTCCACCTCACCGAGGGTGTGCTCGTGCGTCGGATCCTCGAGGAGGGCCCGCTGCATCCAGACGAACGCGCGGTCGTGGTCCATCGCCCGCTCCTCGGCGATCTCGGCGATGCGATGCATCATCGAGACCCGCTCGAAGGGATCGGGCTGGTAGTTCAGCTGCACCTCGTGGACGTTGAGCAGCCGGTCCCAGGCCTCCTGCATCCGGTAGAGGGGCTCGAGGATCTCGCCGACCTTGAGCGGACGGATGCCCTCGGCGAAGAGCAGCTCGAGGGCGCTCACCGACTGGGTGTGCTCCGGTGCCGCCGCGAGGATCTCCTGGTACTGCTCGATCGCTCCGTCGACGTCGTCCAGGTACTGCTGGCGCACCTGACCGAGCCGGAACTGGAGGTTGAGCATGTCGTCCGGCGTGGCGGCGATGTGGACCTCCTTCTGGAGGATGTCCGCGAGCTCCGCCCAGCGCTCGGTGCCCTCGAAGAGACGGTCGAGGGCCTCGATGGCCTGCACGTGCCCCTCGTCGGCCTCCACCACGTAGCGGTAGCGGTCGATGGCGCTGTTCACGTCCCCGAGGTGGACCTCGTAGATCTGCGCGGTGCGGAGCGCCATGTCGACGACGTCCTCCGGCCGGTCCTCGCGGATCTTCTGGATCTCCTGGTCGTAGAGCGCGGTGACCTCGTTCCACTTGTCGGTGTACTCGGCGAGCCGCTCGAGGCTGCCGAGGGTCACGTCGTGGCGGTTGTCGAGGGGTAGCGCCCGCGCGTAGGCCTGGAAGGCGTTCGCCGCGTCGTCGAGCTGCATCTCGTAGAGCTCGGCGACCTGATGCAGCAGCTCGACCTGCCGGAGGGGGTCCTCCTCGTGCTGGATCTGCACCTCGTGGACCGCGATGAGCTTCGGCCAGTCGCCGAGCTGCCGGTAGATCGGCTCGAGCACGCTGGCGGCCATCACCGGCTCGACGCCCTCCCGGATCAGCTCCTCGAGCGCGTCGAGGGTCGGCTGGTGCTCCGGCTGGACGTCCAGGATGTCCCGATAGATGTCGATGGCGCGCATCGCGTCATCGAGCTGGTGGTGGTGCAGGTCGGCGATCCGGTAGCGGAAGCCGATGACCTCCATCGGATCGGACGCGAGATCCGCCTCCCGCTCGAGCACGCTCAGCAGGTCGGGCCACGCCTCGGTGGCCTGGTAGAGCGCGTCGAGACGGCTGAGGGCCGCGATGTCGTCCGGATCGATCTCCAGGATGCGCTGATAGCTGTCGATGGCCTTGACGCTGTCCTTGAGCTCCTGCTCGTAGACGGCGCCGACCTCCGAGTAGAGGCGCTTCTTCTCGTCCGGGTCGAAGACGATCTCCGCCTTCTGGTTGTAGACCTGCAGCAGCGGCTCCCACTGCTCGAGGCGCAGGTTCAGCTCGATGAGCTTGTCGAGGGACGTGACGTCCTCCGGGTCGAGCTCGAGGGCCTGGTGGTAGACCTTGATCGAGTCCTGCGGCCGCTCGAGCAGCTCCTCGTAGAGCGCCGCGGCGCGATAGAGGTACTGCTTCTGCTCGTCGAGCGACGGCAGGATCTGAGCCTTCTTCAGGTAGATCTGCGCCAGCTCCTCGTAGCGCTCGTTGAGCTGGAAGAGCCGCTCGAGGCTGGTCGCCGCCTCGAGGTGCATCTCGTCGAGCTCGAGCACCTTCCGGTAGTGGGCGATGGCGTTGTCGTAGTCCTCGAGCTGGTTCTCGCGGATCCGCGCGGCCTTCATGTAGAGCTCGGCCTGAAGGATCGGGTCCTCGATGTCGGTGACCTGCTCCTCGTAGGTCTTCGCCAAGGCCTCGGCGTCGCCGAGCATCGGCGTGAGCCGCTCGAGCTGCTGCTGGGTGATCTCGTTCGCGGGGTCCTCGGCGAGGGCCCGGCTGTAGCTCTCGAAGGCGGACGGGTAGTCGTCCATCGCCATCTCGTAGAGCTCGGCGATCTGGTGCAGGAGCTCGACGCGACGCTCCGGCGCCGAGGCGTGCTGCGCCTGGATCTCGTGAACGCCGATGAGCTTCGCGACCGCCTGCGAGTCCCGGTAGATGGGCTCGAGGATCTCCGCGATGAGCATCTGGTGGTCCGGCACCTGGAGCAGCCGCTCGAGCGCCTCGAGGGCCTGCGGCTGCGCCGGGTTGCGCAGCAGCACCTCGCGGTAGATCTCGATGGCCGCCTCCGGCGCCTCCATCTTCGTCTCGCGCAGATCGGCGAGGCGGATCATGAGGGCGGTCTGCGTGTCCTCGTCCGTGGCCAGCTCGAGCTGCCGGTCGACGTTGTCGGCGAGCTCCGACCACATCTCCTGACGGGCGAAGAGGTCGTCGAGGGCCCCGAGCGCCCTCGGGCTCGCCGGATCGATCTCGAGGATCTCCCGGTAGACGGTGATGGCGGTCGACGGGTCCTGGAGGAACTCGTCGTGGATCGCCGCCATCTGGGCGAGCAGGTTCTCCTGCTCCTCCGGATCGTGGGTGTGCTCGGCACGGCGGCGGAGCACGGTGACCAGATCACTCCAGCGCTCGGTGCGCCGGAAGAGCTCCTCGAGGGCGAGGAGGACCTCCGAGTCGGCCGGATCGATGTCCAGGATCTTCCGGTAGGCCGCGACCGCGCCGTCGACCTCCTGGAGCTGAGTGTCCTGGATCATCGCGTTCTTGAGCCACAAGGAGCGCGCCAGGTCCGGCTCGTCGATGGACGCCGCGAGGTTCGAGAGCAGCTCCACCAGCTTGGGGAAGGCCTCCTGCGACATCGCGATCATCTCGAGCTGAGCGAGGGTCTGCTCGCTCCGCGGCGACTCGCGGAACGCCTCGGCGTAGGCGTCGAAGGCCTTGTCCTGGTCGCCGAGCTGCTCGCCGTAGACCGCGGCCACCTTGGTCAGATAGTCGAGCCGCTCCTGCGGGTCGCTGCTGCCATCGTGGAGCACACGGAGCGCGCGGATCAGCGGCTCCCACTCGCCCTGCATCTCGTAGATGGGCTCCAGGATCCGAGCGGCCGGCACGCCGACGACGTCATCGATGAGGAGCCCCTCGAGGGCCCCGCGAGCGCCTTCGTGCTCGGGCATGAGCATCTTGACCTCGCGGTAGAGCTCGACCGCCCTCTCCTTCTGGTCGAGGTGCAGCTCGAGCGCGCGGCCGAGACGGAACTTCAGCGCGGCGAGCTCCTCGGTCGACTCCGGACCGAGATCGATGCGCCGCTCGAGGGTCTCCGCGAACTCCTGCCAGCGATGCTCCTGCTCGTAGAGGCGGTCGAGCGCCTTGAAGGCCTCGACCTCACCGAAGCCCCACTCGCCGAGGATCTCGTTGTAGGCGTCGATCGCCCTGCCGGCGTCCTCGAGCTTGGTCTCGTAGAGCATCGCCCGGCGGTACGCGGTCTTCCGACGGACCTCGGGATCGTCCTCGAGCTCCATCTGCCGCTCGGTGACCTCGAGGAGCTCGGCGAACTTCTCCGTCTGCTCGTAGAGGTCGGCGAGGGCCGCGACGGCGCGCTTGTCGTCCGGCTCCTGCTCGTAGACCCCGCGGTAGGCCGCGATGGCCTCCTCGACGCGCTCGACCTTCACCAGGACGCCGCCGAGGTTCATCCGAAGCTCGACCTCGTCGGCGGGCTCGGCGCCTTCGATGGCCTTCTGGTAGGCCTCGACGACGGGATCCCAGTTCTTCGTCGCCTCGGCCATCCGCTCGACGTCCTCGCGGACGACCTCCTGGGTGGGCATGACGGCGAAGGCCTGGAGGTAGCGCTCGAAGGCGGTGTCCGGCTTTCGGAGTCGCTCCTCGTAGAGCTGGCCGGTCTCCCGAAGGAGCGCGACGTGCTCCATCGGCTCCATCGGGTGCTGCAGGCGCACCTCGTAGACTCGAGCGAGCTTCCGGGCGTCGCCGGCCTCCTCGTAGATGGGCGAGAGCGCTTCGGCGGCCGCGAGGTTGCCCTCGTCGCCGTCGAGCACCTTCTCGTAGGCGCGGGCGGCGCGCTCCGGCTTGCCCTCCTGATCGATCCACAGCCGCGCGGCGCGGAAGAGCAGGTCGACCCGCTCTTCCGGATCGGTGTCCTTGTGATCCGCCTGCCGCTCGAGCACGCGGATCAGCTCGCTCCACTTGTCCTGCGAGCCGTAGAACTCGGTCAGCTCGTCCCACGCCTTGAGCGCCACGTAGCGGCGCTTCAGCTGCTCCTGGGCCCGACGGTCGTCGGGGTTGATCGTCAGCAGCTTGGTGAACGCACGAACGGCGCCGGCGTCGTCGCCGATCTTGTCGCCGTAGATGGACCCAAGCTTCTGGAGCATCTTCGGGTCCGGATCGGCGTCGGTCAGGGTCTCGAGGACCTTGGCGAGCTTCTCCCACTCGCGGGCCCGTTCGTAGAGCTGCGAGAGCGCTTCGAGCGCCTCCGGATGGCCCGGCTCGGCGTCGAGCACCTTCTCCCAGAGCGGGATGACCGTGTCCGGCTTTCGGATTCGCTTGGTGGCGAGCTCGGCCATCTCGACGTAGCGGATGGGTCGGTCGACCGGGTCGAGCATCTGCGCTTCCCGATCCATGATCCCGATCAGGCTCTCCCAATCGCGGCGCTTCTCGTACATCTCCTTGAGCCGCGTGATCGCGTCGATGTCCTGAGGCGCGAGCTCGAGCACCTGCTCGTAGACCTTGATGGCCTCGGCCTGGTTGCTGGAGCGCTCGATGTACATCGAGCCGGCCTCGCGGAGCAGCTCGATCTTCTCTTCCGGCTGCTGGACGATCTCGGCCTTCGCCAGGATGGTGCGGATCACGTCCGACCACCGGCGCTGCTCTTGGTACTTGGCGAGCTCCTCGTCGAGCTCGGCCAGCTTGGCCCGCTCTTCGTCGGTCAGCTCGCGGGGAGGCTCCGGCGCCGCCGCGGCGGCTTCCTCACCGCCATCGTCGCTCGCTTCGGCGTCCCCGCCGTCGTCGCCGCCGTCCTCGGCGCCGGCTTCGGCTTCGCCGCCGTCGTCGTCACTCACACCCTCGGCGGCTTCGCCGCCATCACCCTCGGCGGCTGCCTCGGCGGCCTCCGGGTTCTCTTCGGTGCCTTCTTCCGACATCTCTTCGTTCTCGTCCACGTTCGACTCTTCGTTCTCCGACATCGCCGCTGACCTCTAGCCGTCCTGGCCGAGCCTCTGCCCGACCGTCACCATTCAATACGTTTCGAAACCCACACCGGAGCGCTGCTGCATCCACCAACGGGGAAACGCGCGCACGGAAGCCGTGCGCGCGCTACGTCGCCGAGCCCCCTTGGTCGTGTCTCCGCCGTTCACGCGCGCCCGTCGTCGCTCAGTTCACACCCAGCTCGCCGAGCCGGTCCCGCGCGGCCTTCACGTAGTGCGAAGGCGCGTCGCCACCGGCGACGTCCACGAACTTCTTGAGGAAGCGTCGGGCCTCCTCGCGTTCGTCGGTCATCGAGTACGCCCACCCGAGCGAGAAGAGCGCGTCCCGCATGCCGGGCACGATCTCGAGCGCAGCCTTGAACTCCTCGATCGCCTGCGCGTAGTTCGGCGGCTCGCCGCCCTGGTAGACCGTGCCGAGCAGGTGATGGAGGTTGGCTTCCTCCTCGGTCCCTTGCATCGAGACCTCGAGGCCGCTCTGCAGCACCTGCGTCGCCTCGTCCAGGTAGCCCAGATCGGCGTAGAGCCGGCCGAGAGCGCTGTAGGCCTCGACGAAGCGCGGCCCACGCTCGATGGACTCGGTGTAGCGCTGGAGCGCCTCCTGCGGCTGCTCGAGCTTCTCGTGGACCTGGGCGAGCTTGAAGTACGCCTTGAAGAGATCCGGATCGAGCTCGATGGCCTTCTCGAAGGCCTCCTTCGCCGCGGCCCAGTCCTCGAGCTGCATGGCGACCGTGCCGAGCTTCTCGTGGAAGCCAGCGACGTCACCCTTGATGGCGATCGCCTGCTCGAGGTCCTGCTTCGCTCGCTCGAAGGAGCGCAGCTCGATGTGGACCAACGCCAGGTTGTAGTACGCCTGCTCGTTGGTCGGATCGATCGCGGTCGCGCGCTCGAGCGCCTTGACGGCGTCGACGTGTCGACCGGTCTGCGCGAGGACGACGCCCTCGTTCATCTGAGTGACCGATTCCACTCGCGCACGCGAGCAGTTGCCACCGGTGGCCAGTGCAAAGATCGTCATCGCCGCAAGTACGCTCAGCACTCGCTTGGGGGCTGGCTTACGGCTCGTTTCGCTCGTCATTTCCGCCTGTTCTCCTCGCCAAGTCGGCGCCCTGGAGGGCCGCGCGATACTAAGCGAGCGAAGGCTCCGGTTTCAACGATGATCTGGACGTTTTCCACATCGCCCTCACTGGATTCCAGCCCCACTCCACCCGTCCATCCCCCAGCGTCCCGCAATCCACCCCGCTGTGCCCTTTGCCTCGCACAGAGTCACGGAGCCACAGA
>JABAOG010014753.1_pt1 | contig 13928 bp, 14 predicted proteins | sample 7062131 | NCBI WGS metagenome assembly JABAOG01 (sample SAMN14538629, study PRJNA623070) | marine sediment metagenome | biome: marine biome [ENVO:00000428]; feature: marine pelagic biome [ENVO:01000023]; material: deep marine sediment [ENVO:00002113] | place: India: Arabian Sea | collected...
TCACCGGCCGCCGCTACGATCCCGAGACCGGGCTCTACTACTACCGCGCGCGATACTACTCGCCCGAGCTGGGGCGGTTCCTGCAGGTGGATCGTAAGCGGTGGTCTCCCCCCACCTGCCGCGCGGCTGCTCAAGTCCTCATTGAACGCCCCTCGGATCACCTGCCGCTCACCTGCCGCCCGCCATCTGCACATCCGCACGAACCACCACGAAGCCAAACCGATCGCGGAGGACTCGCACGTCCGCCCCCGGCTCGCCATCGATCTTCAGCAGCGCCAGAAGCTCGCGATCGCTCGAGCGCGTTGGATGATCCGGAAGAGATGCTCCGCCCACCCCACGACGGCGCACTGGGAGCTTCGAGCGTCGATGGGGCGCGTCTCCTCCGACCTCGCGTCCACGAACAGCTCTTCGGGCCGTCCCGATGCGATCGCGTAGAGCTCCGGGTTGGCGTTGACGTGGATGGCGCCTGCATCGCAGTCGTCGAGCAGCTCCGCCGTGACATCGACCCCGCGCCAGACCGGCTTGTCGCTCAGGAACTGGCGAGCGCTCTGCCAGCCGAACACGGAGGCGCCCCGAAGACACACGCCGCCGAGAGCCGCCCCCGCGATCTGGTCGGGCGTCACGTTGTCGGCCCTCTCCCCGCGGTCGATGACATGGCTGCGCATCGCCATCGCGATCAGCACGACCAGGGCCGGCGCGCCGATCATCCAGTAGNNGAGGCTGCGAGGGGGATCAGGACGAACAGCGCGCCGGCGACCACATTGACCCGCAGGTGTTGGCGGAATGACTGGCGAAAGGCCGACCAGGCAACGAACGCGCCGATCGGAGCGACCATCCAAGCCGGCCCGATCGCGATCGTCCGTACGAACCAAGCCGCCTCCCGCACCTTCGCGACCGAGAACTCGATCCAGGTGTATTGCGCGAAGCTGTCGCGGACGGTCAGGTACCAGAGGAGGAAGACCGCGGTCGCCGCGCCGCCCAGGGCGAGTCCCGAGCGCACGACCGGCGGTCGCCGGGTCAACCACCCTTCCAGCACCAGGCCCGCGGCGATCGAGCCTGCGAACAGTGCGGCGAAGACGTGCGTCAGAGCCGCCAGCACGCCGAGCGAGACCAGCGTCGGCAGGAGGAGGCCTTGCGCCCTTCGCTCCAGAACGAGCGAGACGGTCCATGCGATCGCGAACACCGCACAAAGCGCCAGCGCATAGGTCCGACCTTCGGGGGCGTAATAGATTACCGGGCCGCTGACGATGAACGCGGCCGAGCAAAGCAACGCCGTCAACGGCCTTCCCGCCCGCCAGCCGCTGGCCGCCACGTATGCGATGGTCAAGACGATGGCGATGACGTTCAAGGTGAGAAACGCCGCGCGAGGAGCGCCCAAGGGGGCGCCGAACACGGCGTATATCGTGCCGTAAAGCGGCGGGTTCACGTCGGGAAGGATCCTCTCTGCGAAGCGCTTCGCAAAGGGCATCCNNTATCCCCAGGTCGCCTTGCGCGATCGTGTGATATTCGTCGGACCAGAGACCATTTTGGGGCCACAACGCGAGCTGGCCAGCCACGAAGTGCGTCGCGGCCGCCGCGGCCACCAAGAAAACCAAAGCAAGCGCCAATCCGTCAGGCGCTCGGAATCGCAGGCTCTCGCCCCCCTCCATCCCCGTCCTTCCCCAATCCCCGCGCGCTCAGTTGTTTCATGATCGCAAGCAGCTCAAGCCATCCCTTCCGATCTCTTACCTAGACCTATGAGGACCGANNGGAGCCCACGCCAACGAGAAACAGGGAGCGGCGCCCGTCGGGGCTAGCGACCGCCGGCGGGAGGCGGGTTGCCGACACCGTCGTCTTCTATCCGTCCAAGTCCGATCGCATGGTCGACATCGGCCTCGTCGCGAGCGAGCACGCGTCCCGGCCCGACGTGGGCGAGGTATGCGCGCACCGTCGCCGCGGAAGGTTCAGAGGCCGCGACGCGCTTCTCGCAGGCACCGCGTTCCACGAGATCGGCTCGGCGGTCACGCTGTTCCAGATCCCGACGCTGAGGAGAGTTCCTCGCCGCGCTCGAAGGCCGAGGGCTGGCGTTCACCCTCGCCGCTCCAGAATCAGGGCAGGTTAAACGCACCACCTCAGGACTCGACGGGATCCTCGGCGGGCGCGCCCGGGTTGGAGGCGAGGCCGGCTCAGTCGGCGATCTACTGACTATCAGTCAGAGAATCTGGCCTTCCTAAGCCACTGTCACAGCGTGCAAATCATCCGTCACCGGGCGCTCCATCCGATGGGGGTCGAGGCTCTCCCCGTACGCCTGCAGCCGCAGCGCCGGGCGCGCGTCGATGGCGTCGGCCTCCCGCTCCTCCCACGGCGCCATCTCGCGCTCGATGTACTCCCTGAGGCTCTCCGTCGTCGGGTGAAACTCGGGCGGGTCGCATCCCTCCTCGATCTCGAGCCGGTCCCGCCAGGCTTCCTCCGTCGCCTCGCTGAGGGCCGCCAAGGCGCGCTCGTAGGCGTCGGCTCCGCCGGCCTCGAGGATCGCGAGCGCCTCCGCGGTGGCCTCGCGGTCCTCGGCGAGCACGTGACGGTCATTCGCGTCGTCGGCTTCGGACTTCACGAGCGCGTCGGTCAACACGTGGTCCCCATGCGTCTCGATCAGTCTGTCGAGACTGCAGCGGTGCGCAACGCCGACGCCAGTGCGGCGCGCGAGGCGCTTCCCATGTCCACCGTACCCGGGCCTCGAGTCCACCGCGTCCTCGAGCGCCGCCATGTGCACCGCCCGCTCCGCCAGCGCGAGCCGCTCGCGCCGCTGCAGCAGCAACGCGATGCGCTCCACCAGCGCGCGCTCGACCGGCCCCTGGGGCGCATATTCGACGACGAGCTCGTCGAGCCGCGCCGCATAGTCCGCCTCGTCCTCCCACGGAAGGAGATGGGCGAACTGCGGCGCGTTGGGGCGGACGACCGCGGTCATGCGCGCTTGCCCCAGAACGCCGTCCGCCGCCCGTCGCCGCCGGCGCTCCGGGTCGTGAGGCCCCTGTCCATGGCCAGCACGAACGCCGCGAGATGCGACAGCGAGGCCGCCTCGAGCTCGCGGATCGCCTCGACGATCCGCTCGTAGGTCGTCCGCCGCATGTGCTTCGGCCGCGGCGCGATGTCATGGGCCGCGCCGGGCGGCCCGCCCAGGCGTCGACGCAGGGTGTTCGCGCGCCGCATCAGCCGGTCGCTCTCCCGCTCGCGTCGGCTCGCGTAGGTCAGCCGCTGGCAATGCCGGCAGCTGAGCGCAGGACCGTCGATGTAGAGATGCAGGACGCATCGCGCGCAGCCGGGGCAGACGAAGAACGGCCGCACGCCCCCGAAGCGGCATGACGTCCACTCCACCTGCGCGCCGGCCCGCATCTCCCGCCACTCGCGCGAGTCGCACGCGGCGTTCGACCGCCAGCGGCCCGAGACCTCGATCGCGTCCCGGCGGCCTGCAATCCCGATCGCGCCGACCCGCTCGTCGCCGCGCGACCAGGTCAGCGCACCGCGCCGCTCGACGCCGCCGGAGAGGTAGCCGTTGCGCGCCAGCCAGCTCACGTCGAGCTTCAGCCTCCCCTCGGTCGTCGCCCGCCCGGAGCCCCACCGTCTGCCGCTGCCCGGTCCGCCCATGTGTGCGTCCGCTCGCCGATTTTGCCGAAATCTCTTGGCGAGTTAGCAGATCGGTCGGCGGAGTGAAGGATGTGAAGGGACTTCCCTATTCATCTCCTACGCGCGCGTAAGGGATCAATCGGGACGGTCTTTCACTTCCTGCACTCCCCCGGTTCCGGCTTCGGGCCAGCGGCGGTTGGCCGACGAAGCCGGACGCCTGCGATCGCCGAGACTCCGCCGGACATCCGCGCCTTGGCGAATCCGCGGCTGTAGAGCGCTTGGGAGAACGACCTCTGGGAGCCGATGATCTCCCCGCTGTCGTCCGCCCAGCCGCTCCAGGACCTGTAGAGGAGGCTGCTGGGCGTCTTGGCGTCCTTGGCGAGCTCACAGCACTCCTCGAGCCACTGGCCCAGTATGTCCTGCTGCGCCATGTGCTCGTCAGTCGCCGTGCGCACCGCCGCAGGCGGCGCCAGTCCCGTTTCCCGCCATGCCAGGCATCCGCCGATCGCCCAGCGCAGGATCGCCGGATGCTCGTCCTTGAGCTTGGCCGGCAGTTCGGGATCCTGCTCGTCCTCGGGGATCGTCACCGTNNGGACGCGGGCCCGGATCGCCGGGTCGACCGTCCTGAACGAGGGCTTGTGATTGCCCGCGATCACGAGCGTGAACTGGGGGATGAAGGTGAAGAAGTCCTGGCGCATGAAGCGCGCCGTGATCGGGTCGCCGCCGGTGAGCTGCTTGATGCGCGTCTCCGCCCAGGCCCTCCCCTCCTCCGTCTCTTGAGCGGTGACAAGACGGGCGCCGCGCAGCATCGCCAGCTCGGTCGGATGCTGGGCGTACTTCTGCTGGGTGAAGGTCTCCATCGCCGCGGCGATGGCGTAGTCGCCGAGCACTCGGGCGAGCGTGTTGAGAAACACGCCTTTGCCGTTCCGGCCGGTGCCGTAGAGGAAGAACAGCACGTGCTGGCTGACGTCGCCGGTCAGGGCGTAACCCGCCATGCGCTGGAGGAAGGACCTGAGCGCCTCGTCGCCGTTCGTCACCCGATCGAGAAAGGCGTCCCATCGAGGATGGGGCGTCCCTGGGCCGGCGGGCTCGACGCTCGTGCAGCGGCTGGCCGAACAGCTCGGCGAGCGCCGGATAGCCCCGCAAGGGCCCCTGCCCGGCCGCCCGGCGCGCGCAATCGGCGGCCGTAGCCCGTCGCTTGTCGGGGTCGGGCTCGACGCCTGCGGCCTTGCAGATGGCGCTGAGGAAGTGGCTGACGCGCTCCTCGCTCCAGCCGGCGCGCGTCAGGAATGCGCCGAGCGTGAGCTGGGCGTCGTGCCGGCCGCCCCGAGGCGGCCAATGGCGCGCGAGCAGCGCCGCGGCGGCGAGCTCGCCGACGGCCGCCAGCAGGACATCTCCGCGGACGACCTCCGGGTCGCCGACGCGCACCCAGTCGATGGTCTCGCCGGTCTCGTGGACCGATCCCGGAAAGACGGTCTGACAGCCGTCGCTGCGAGCCTCGAGGAGCACCTTGCGCGTCGTCGGGTCGGCGAGCTTCGTGGTCTCGAAGCCCTCGCAGACATAGAGCCAGTGCGACGCCAGGCTCCCCGGGCGGCCGAACACGGCGCCGGTCTCCGGGAGGAACCGCGGCGCCAGGAGCCGGGCCTCGTCCGTGTCGAGATCGATGTCAACGAGGCCGCCCGAGGCCGCGCCCAGAAGCACGCCCACGTTGAGGCCGGTCCCGGTGAACCAGCGCCGGACGTCCTCTTCAGTAGGACGAAGGTGCTGCCAGCCGGCCCCGCCCGGATGGTCAGGATTGAACGGCTTCTTGCTCCGCGCCTGCACGGGGATGGACGCCCAGCCGCGACGATGATGGGCGAGCGCCGCCTCGAGCGCTGTCTGTGACGTGCGGCTCATGATCAGCCCGCCTCATGCTTGGCGAGCCAGGCCTCGACGGCCGCGACCCGGATCAGCCGTCGGCGTCCCAACTTGATCGACGGCAGCTCGCCGTAGCCGAGGGCTTGGTAGATGCGCGTCCGGCCGACCCCGGCGAGACGCGCGGCTTCATTGATGGAGATGGCGATAGGGTCGGCGGTGTGCGCTGGGGCGGCGTAGAGCGTGGGCATCTGACGAAGTCCTCTAAGACGTGGCCGTGTGCCCATGAGCCTCGGCGAACGAGGCGTCGCGAAATAGCGTTCTGGAATCTCCTCGACTGGCTCTATTTCCCAATNNGTGCGGTCTTGGTGAAACCGTGCTTCTCGAGCAGGTCGCCGAGGTGGTCGTTCCGGACCGTGTGCAGCGTGGGGAGATCCTCGGCGTTCGGATGCAGCTTGCGAAGCTCCTCGAGGACGGCCTCCGCCTCGGCGATGTCGTCATCGATCCTGGGGAAGTGCCGGCGCCGCAATCGGAAGATCTCTCGATCGTCCTCCCGGTATGATGGCCGCCCTACGTCGCCCTTGCTCCGCCGCTTCACACCTCCGAATCGCGCCTCGATCAGGTCTGGAACAAGCCGCAGCCCATCGGGACCGAGGGACGCCACCTCGTTGAGCCGTGCGATCTGGTGCCGGCGCGGCAGCTTGTAGGAGCGGGGGACGCGCGAGGTCGTGACCAGCAATCCCGCCTCCTTGCCTGCCCCACGCTGCAGCTCAATCAGGATAGCGTCCAAGGTCGGCTCGTGATCGAGCCCGCGGGCGAACAAAGCAGTCCAAGCGCGCCCCTTGGTGTAGACGACGCCGAGCACGTAGAGGGTGCCCGGCGTGACCGTGCGACTCGCCTCGGTCGTGGCGCCAGGGTCTCCGCGAGCGCCGCCACGAAGCCGTCGAGATCCAAGCGCCACGCGCGCCGATCTTCCTTGGACGCCGGGATCCAGCCGGCCCGGTCGCAACGGTGGCCCCATTCGCTGCGATGCGGATCAAGACGCAGCGTCGCCGGATGGGGCTCGTCGCACGCCGTGCAGATCACGCCGAGCGACGGCTCGCTCGCCACGAAGATGCCCCGGCGTACGAGCGCGTCGAAGGCCTCTCCCAGCCGCGCCCGCGCCTCCGTCTCCGACAGCTCGGCCGCGCCGAGCTCGACGAGCGCGCCCAGGGGCTCGATCACGCGGCTTCGGCGTCAGGGTAATCGGACAGCAGCCCCCATTCCCTGAGATAGGCCTCGAGGATCACGTGCTCGGGCCCACCGGCGTCGCGCAGCGAGCAGCGGTTCGGCATGGTGATGTCGAAGGTGACCGTCCGTTTGCGCCTCTTGCCCTCGGCAGGGACGAAGACCACGCGGATCGTGGCCGCGAGGATATAGGCGCCGAAGAGCGCATCCTCACGGGTTTCGCTCGTGGCGATCGCCGCCACCGACCACGCGTCTTGCGAGGAGTCGGCGCGCGCCCAATAGGTCGCCGTGCCTCCCGAGCCGGCGCTCGCCACGAGCTTCAGGACCCGCACCTCCTCGATCCCGTGCCCCTCGTGAACGTGGAGAACGCGAGGCTTCACCAGGCTCGACAGATCGAAGCTCCTCGGCTCGAACGGCTCGATATCGCCGGCCTCGCCGACGACGTCCTTGGCGATCGCCAGGATCAACGCCCGACGCGTTTCCGTCTGCATGTCCTCGGCGACGATCTCGAACGTGCGCGCGTGCGGCGTGATGACGACCGCGAGCCGGCGGTTCGGCACGACGGGGCGGAACACCGGCCTTCCCCCTTCCCACTCGTCATTTGACGCTTTCGGGGCTTCGACGGAGCAGCACAGTTGGTGCATGTGCGGACCGTCCCAACCCTTCGGGGTCGCGGGCCGCGAGAACCACTCGAGGTGCACGTTGCGCTCGGCGTGCTCGACCTCCTTGATTGCTTGAATGATCAGCGCACGCAGAGCGTCGTCGTCGACTTGGGTCGGATCCCACCTTCGACTGAGGGTGCTCCCGACGTAGCCGTCCCACTTCCGGCTCGATCCCCGCGCGGCGGTGAACAGCAGCGCTTCCTCAGCGCGTCCGAACAGGTCGGGATGGTCGACGAGGAGCCATAGCGCTCGATCGCGTTCGGACTCGCAGGCCTCGAGCTGCTCGATCAGCGCCAGATCATGCTCGCCGATCGCGTCGCGCATGACCGTGCGCGACGCGTCCTTGGCGAGGCGCTCTATGCGGTCGAAATCGTCCTGGACGCGATCCGAGATGTCTTTGGGCGCCTCCTTCCACAAATCGAGAAAGGCGCCGCCGCGCTTGCGCTCGTGAGCAGCGTCTCGCCCGGCTTGGGATCGATCTGGCGCGCCATGAACGAGGTCACCGCGCGCGGCGTGTAGTACTCCCCGGCGTTGCCCGCGCTCTGCAAGTCGTTCAGGAACTGTTCGTAGACGTCGCCGAAATGCTGGCGCTCCTTGAGGTCGTTGAAGTCAAGCGTGTCGACCCTGTTGATCACCTGCCGCAGCAGCTGGCCGGACTTCATGTAGTTGTAGGCGTCCTCGAACACGTCCCGCACGACCCGCCGCCGCCCGCTCGTCCCCGGCCCGACACTCAAGCCCCGCAGCTGGGGAAAGAGCTCGTCGTTGACGAAGCTGGTCAGCGGCTCGCCGGTGACGCCCTCGGGATCGGCCGCCCAGCTCCGCCACCGGAGCGGCTCGGGGATCGGCGACTCGTAGGCGCGGTCGAGGAGCGCCAGCTCGGTGTCCTGGTCGTCGATGATCTTGAGGAACAGCATCCAGCCGAGCTGCCAGATGCGCTGGGCGTCGCCGTCGACGCCCGCGTCCTTGCGCATGATGTCCTGAATGGACTTGATCGTCGTGCGAACCGACACGGACCGCCTCCCTCAAACTGAGCGATCGCTCGCCCTACTCGCTACGACGCCTCGAACCGACGTCGGCCTACGCCGCGAGATCGTAGAGCGCCGCCTGAAGCTCGCGCACGGCGTTGCTATAGCCTTCCCGTGACCCGAAGGCCGCCACCAGCTGAACCGGAGTCCCCATCCGATTGAAGGGCGGCAGCGTCAGAACCTTGGGATCGTCGATCCCAAGCAGCCCCTCGTCCTCGTACTTCGCGATCAACGCCTCGAGCACCGCACGCGCCTGGTCGCCGTACTTCGCGAACACGTCGCGCTTGCGCACGTTCTCGGCCCGATCCTTCCGTGAGAGCGGCGGGCGATCGAACGCCACGTGGCAGATGAGATCGAAAGGATCGAGATTCTTGCCCACCTCGTCGGCGAGCGGGTCGAGCGGCAGCCCCTCCGCCGCCAGCTCCACGAGGATCGCCTCCTTGCGCTCGGCCTCGGACCAGCGGCGGAGGAATTGATCGATGCTCGCGAAGCGCTTGCGAAGCTGGCGCTTGGTGAAGTCGCGCAGGCTTTCGGTGACGAGCTTGCCGTCCTCGTCGAGATACTGGATCCGCTCGGCGACGATCTGCGCCGGCACGCCGTCGACGTAGATCTTCGGCGTGCGCTCGCGCCGCTCGGGGAAGGTCACCTCGCCGCCCCCGTCGTCGACAATCTCCTCCTCGCCCTCGTCGTAGGGCTCGCCCTCGTCGTCGAAGCCGTCCGGCTCGGGTGCGTCCGGCGGCACGATCGGATCATCCTCGCCGGGCTCATAGATCTGCACCGGCTCGCCGTCGAAGTCCGGATCGGCGAAGTGAAGCGACGCGCCGCGAAAATCCATGAGCGTGAAGTAGTACTTCCGCTGATCTTCCCGCACCCGCGTGCCGCGACCGACGATCTGCTTGAACTCGGTCATGGAGCCGACCGTGCGGTCGATGACGATGAGCCGGCAGGTCTGCGCGTCCACGCCGGTGGAGAGGAGCCGCGAGGTCGTGGCGATCACCGGGTAGGTCGATTCGGGATCGATGAAGTTGTCGAGCTGCGCCTGGCCGATCGGGTCGTCGCCGGTGATCCGCATGACGTAGCGGGAGTTCTCGCGCACGAGATCGGCGTTCTCGTTGACGAGCGCCTGGCGCATGCGCGCGGCGTGCTCGGTGTCGACGCAGAAGACGATCGTCTTCTGGTAGCGGTCGCCGCTCTCCTTGAGGAAGTCGCTGATCTTGCGCGCGACGAGCTTGGTGCGCTCGTCGAGCACGATCGTGCGATCGAAGTCTCTCAGATTGTAGACGCGGTCCTCGACCTCCTCGCCCTCGCGGTCGAGCTGACCCTTCTCCGGCCGATAGCCGTCGAGATCCTGGTCGATGTGCACACGGACGACCTTGTAGGGCGCAAGAAAGCCGTCGCGGATGCCCTGCTTGAGCGAGTAGGAGTAAACCGGCTCTCCGAAGTAGTCGATGTTCGAGACGTACTCCGTCTCCTTCGGTGTCGCGGTCATGCCGATCTGCGTCGCCCCCGAGAAGTATTCGAGGATCTCCCGCCACGCGGAGTCGTCGCGGGCGCTGCCGCGGTGGCACTCGTCGACGATGATCAGATCGAAGAAGTCCTTCGACAGCTCACGAAACAGCTTCTGACGCTCCTCGGGGCCCGTGAGCGCCTGATAGAGGCCGAGATAGATCTCGTAGGACGTGTCGATCCGGCGTTGCTTGCCCACGGCCGTCGGCAGATCGACGACTTCGCCGTCGTCGCGCGCGATGGTCTTCGACTTCGTGCTGAGCTTGGCCATGGCGCCGGCGAACGGCCGAAAGTCGTTCACCATCGTCTGGTCGACGAGGATGTTGCGGTCCGCGAGGAACAAGACCCGCTTCTTGCGCCCTGACTTCCACAGCCGCCAGATGATCTGAAACGCCGTGAACGTCTTGCCCGTCCCCGTCGCCATGACGAGGAGCACGCGGTTCTGGCCTTTCGCGATCGCCTCGACGACGGCGTTGACCGCGTTGACCTGATAGTAGCGTGGCTGCTTGCCGCTCCCGTCGTCGAAGTAGTCCTGGAGGACGAGGTCGTCGGCTTCGGCCTCGAGCCCCTTCCAGGCGCGGTACTTCGCCCAGAGCGCCGCCGGCGAAGGAAACTCCTCGAGTGACAGCGTCGTCTCCGCCGCCGCACTCTGCCCCGTGCGATCATGAAAGATGAAGCCGTCGCCATTGGAGGAAAAGGCGAACGGCGCACCGAGATCCTCCGCGTACTCGATCGCCTGCTGGATTCCGTCGCCGACGGCGTGGTTGTTGTCCTTGGCCTCGATGACCGCGATCGGGTGGTTCGGCTTGTAAGAAAGCACGTAGTCCGCGCGCTTGCCATGCTTGCGGGCGACGAGCTTGCCGCGAACGACGATGCGGCCTTTCGTGTAGCCCACCTCCTCGCGCATCTGCAGCTGCGCGTCCCACCCCGCCCGCTTGATCGCCGGCGTGATGAACTTGGTGCAGATGTCGCGCTCGGAAAGCTCGCGCTTGTTCATGTTCGGTGGCGTACCCCCGCAATCACACCCACAGCATGGCGGACGCGTACAGCGAGGCCAACTCCCCTGAGTCTCCGGAGCGCCGTGAGCGGCAGGACGACCATGCCATAGCCCGAGGGCTCAGGGGTCAAGTTGCGGGACTCGCGATCCGCACAGCCGCCGTCACCACGGGCAGGTCGCGCAACGCGCCGCCCACGGCGACCACAAGCTGCCGGCGCGCCGTGTGGAAGTCGAAGTGCTCAGGACGCTGGGCGAAGTCCGGCGCAGCCGCTGCGTAGGTCCAGTCTCGCGACGGGTGCTCGTAGAGGTCGCGCACCATCGGCAGCGCATGACCGCCTCCTGTGAGCAAGATCTCCACACGCGTCCGTCCTCCATGGGTTGGGTGCGGATAGGCTTCAGCGCACGCGATCGCGACCCTGAGCGTCCTGTCGAACCGCTCGCGCAATGTGCGGGCGAACTCCTGGACGCGCTTGTCGTCCAGCAGCTCCGCCACCGTCAGCGTCACGACCTCGTCGCCGACATCGATCGAGATCTCGCCATCCGAGAAGAGGGCCTCCTTGTACTGGCGCTGTCGTCTGCGGATGCGGCTCGCCACACCGCGCCCGGCGGGATCGTCCGGCTGATAGCCGAGCTCGTTGAGCACATGGCCCACGAGCAGCATGTCGAGATGGTCTCCGGCTTGGCGCAGAGCGTCGGCGCTGCCGTCGATCTCAGCCAGCACGGCGCGGCCAGGCAGCCCGGTCATGAAGGCGCCGAAGTCCGATGTGCCCCCGCCGATGTCAGCGACGGCGACCACCCGCCGCCCCGTATCGCGAATGGAGCCCGCGGCGACGGCGGTCGCCTCGAGGACGGACGCGCCGCGGTTCCGGTCGAGCTGAAAGAGGCGCTCATCGTCCGGCGCAGGCGCGGCGCGCGCCGCCTCGAGCGCTTTCATGGCGGTCTTATGATCGAGACCGCCCCGCGCCGACAGCTTCTTACCCAACGCGTCCACCAGGGCGAAGGCATGGCGCACGATCGCCTTGAGCTCCTGCTCGCCCTGATCCGCCCGCTCACGATCCCAGGCAGGTCGTGCGATCCGCAAACGGACGGGCCAAGGCTTGCCTTCCTTGCGCGCGCTCGCGCCGGCCCGCTCGAGCAGGTGAGCAAGGAACAGCTCGAGCGCAGCGCGGGGCGTGTACTTGCCTGTCGGGTCGATCTCGATCGGCAGCGGACCGTCCAGGTCCTCGAGATCATGGGTGCTCAGATACTGCTTGAGAGAGCGAAACGCGTGGCGCTGACGCTGCTCGCCTCGAAGGGCTGCGTCCTCCGCCTCTTGACCGAACACGATGGTCTTGTCGTCGATGTAAACGACCGAGGGCAGAAGCAAGGGATTGCGGGCGCCAACGCCGTCCCGCTCGGCGATCGCGAGGGGGACGATGTCCGAGGGGAGGACCTCGTTGCGCGGACGCGCGCGCACCATTGCGGCCTTCGACAAGGCCGTCCCGAAGTCGACGCATCCGATCCAGCTTGGATCACGCTCGGCGGTGAGCAGGCTCATGGGCTCCCCCCTCTCCTGGCTCTCAAGGCACGATATCGACTTCACCCCGCGCAACGACGACCGACGCGGGGCCATCGCCGCGCACGACGGACGGCTTGCGCACGCGCACGCGCGCTCCCTCGGGGACAGCGTCGTCGGAGACGTAGTGCACGGGGTCGAAGCTGATCTCGTCTCCCGACGCCGCGGTGACAGAGACGAGGCGCTGGCGCGCCGCCTGACGCACCCACTGCGTGACCAGCTTCACGGCCCCCTCGGCGCGTTTGACCGCCTTCGCATGCTTCTCGCCGACGTCCGACCGCAGCCGCTCGAGCGCGCGGTCGAGCTTGGCCATGTCCTGCAGAGCGAGCGCGAGGGACTCGTCCGCTTCGCTCCAGGCCGCCTGCGCGATCGCGCCATTGCCGGTGGAGCCGGAACGCTCCTCGCTCGAGGTGGCCGATCCGCCGTCAATGCGAGCGTCAGGATCGAACAACTTGGCGAGGGGCACGCCGCTCCGCTTGGCCTGCTCGCTCAAGGCGGCCATCACAGCGTAAAGCGCCCCCATGTTCATCTGCCCCGCCGGCCGCGGCGAGCCCGCCTCGCGCTCGACCCACGCCCAGCCCTTCTTGGTCAGGGTGTGCGTGTAGGGCTTGGACGTGGTCGAGATCAGGCCGAGCCGTTGGAGCTTCTTTCGGTGCGCCGCTGTCAGCGCGACGCCGTGGCGGCTCTCGAGGTCCGCGCTCTCGCGCAGCGGACGGTTCTCCGCCATGAGGACGAAGAGCGCGCTTCGCTCGATCGGGGTGAGAACCTCGTCTGTCATCAGTACATGCCCCGCCGTGCTCACCGTGTGCCTCTGAGGCCTCGACAGGCTCCACAATAGCAGATGCTCAGGCGACAGCCTTGATAGAGGCCTCCGCCCAAGCGACCACGGCGTCGGCGATCTTCGCCCCGCCCACCGCGCTCGGCTCGATCGGGTTGGCGAAGTCCTCGACCTGCGAGCAGACCCGCCGAAGGTCGAGCAGCGCGAAGCCGCGCGCGCTCGCCTCCTGCTGGATCACGTCGTTGAACAGCGAGAGCGCCGCCTCTGCGGCCTCCTGAAAGCCCGGCGGCGCGACGAAGGCGCCCGAGTCGAGCTCGAAGCGGGGGTTGTAGATCGTGAGCGCCAGGGCTCTCGGCGTCGGCCGACGATCGGCCAGGACCTCCGCGATGCGGACGAGCGCACGGACGTAGTCGCGCCGGAAGGACTCCCGCACGCCGTGGAGATGGGCCAGCAGCTCGGCCGCCGACCGCTCCGTCGCGTCCTCCACCACGTCGATGTGGTTGAGCGCGTCGTTGCCGCCGGCGCTCAGCACGACGAAGGCGTCGGGGTCGATCGCGGCCGCGAGTTGGCTGTCGCAGACCTCCGCCGCCGCCGCGCCGTCGAGCGCGCGGGCGTCGATCCGCCACCCCGGCGCGCGCGCCGCGATCTGGGCGACCACGCCGGGCTCGCCCGGCGCGATGTAGGGGATGTTGTCGATAATGCTGTCGCCCAACAGGACGAGCGT
>JABAOG010003064.1_pt2 | contig 13926 bp, 14 predicted proteins | sample 7062131 | NCBI WGS metagenome assembly JABAOG01 (sample SAMN14538629, study PRJNA623070) | marine sediment metagenome | biome: marine biome [ENVO:00000428]; feature: marine pelagic biome [ENVO:01000023]; material: deep marine sediment [ENVO:00002113] | place: India: Arabian Sea | collected...
CCCATGCCGTAGCCCGGGGCGTTCGGACGCGTACGTGCACGGGTGGTGCATCCTTGGTCCAGGATGTCGACCTTCGGCACCAGGGCATCGAGGAACTCCTCCCAGGATAGCTCCCGGCCACCCGCGTCAGCTTCACCCATCCGATCGGCATCATGGTCTTCGGTAACACGACTATGCGACCTTTGCCCCGTTCTCGACGAGAAGCTGCTTCAGGATAGAACGGTGGCAGCGGTCCTCGTGCTCGCAGTAGCAGCCCACGGAGAAGTCGGTCGTGTGCGATAGCACGGCCAGGAGCTCCAGGTCATGCCTGGCCTCGGGCGCAGCCATTTCCGCTTTGTATTTCCTCGTAAACGCGGACCATTGCGCCGGTGACGCGGCTCCTTGCCCGAGTTTCATGGTTTCGACGCTGGGAGCGAGGTTCGGAAACCACACGTCGTACCAGTTCTGCGTCGAGAACTGTGCTTTCGGCACACCACGCGGAGGGCGACGAACCGTTCCGATCCTCGTTCCTTCTCCGGGAATACGTGGGGTTCCGAGGCGGACGACTCGCACGCTCATGGTCGACTCCTGGGGTGAAGGTGGCGCTCCTCGCAGGCGGACGGGGTCGGCCGTGCAGCGTTCATGACGCCTGACGCGATCGGGCAGGCCGCAAGGCCGTCGAGCACGCTGACATCAGCACCATCGACGTGATCTCCAGCGTCCGTTCGGCCGCACTGTCCGCCTGTCGGCCTTTCCCGTTCGTCAGGCCGCTGGAGGCGTACCGGCAGCGAACATGCGCGGGGTGCCACTCCCGATCGTTGAAGGAGCACCTGCGCGCCGCCGACACGGGGGCTATGCCTCGCCGACCGGACCGCCCGCGACCTCCGGTGGAATCGATTGCGCGCGTCGCTCCGGGGCTGCCAATCGGTAGCCAGCGATGATCAACGCTTCCACGTGAGGCCACGCGCGCTCGGGTGGACTGGCGATCGAAACCCAGCCTTGCTGTCCAATGTAGGGCGTTCGGTAACAGGGACCACGACGAATGAGCACGGCATGCGTCACCGGACCGGCATCGATCGAGATCGCCTCGCCCCGCTCACCCATCCCGGCGATCAGTAACGACTTCCTGGCCACTCGGAGGTTCGTTTGGCCAAAACCATCGATCACCTCCTCCACCTTCGGGGGATGGTCGCAAACAGTCCGGAGCGCTCGGAGGAGCCGCTGGCCTTCCTGTGAGTCGAGCGGATGGTGGTCAGACATGACTTGGACTCTCCGTGGCACGCCTCCAGGCGCGCGTAGAGTGCCGAGCTGTCCTTCGGTTTCCGCTGCACCCGTGCCGACGCGGCAAGGTACGGAGGCGCGGATAACGCGATTGGGGCGAGCTGCAGGCCACTCCCCCGATCTCCACCGCGCTTCGGCGCTTGCCGCAGCAGCAGAGGGCCAGAGCCTCGACAACTGGCTCGTGCGGGTTGTGGAGTCTGCCGCCGAAACCGCGGAGCATCCGCGTACCAATCGCTCGTACACCAAGCAGTCCGTCAAGCGATCGGGAACGCAGCCTCGCCGGACACGCGGCAGGTAGCTCAAGCGTTCTAACGCGCTGGGTGTAAGTTGCACGCCCAACGACGCGCGAATTGGTCAACATACCGGCACCTGGCCAAGTGCTGCACGTCGGCACGGCCTGCGTGACACCTTCACACCCTCGTTAGCTGGCGGCGATGACGGGCTCGCCAAACTTGATCCGATGTCCATCCGGGGTGCGGATGGAGAATTCCCGAAGTCCCCATGGCTCTGTGTTCGGCGCGGACAGCATCTCCGCCCCTCTAGCGGCCACCTCCTCATAGAACCGATCGACGCCCTCGACGACGAGGTACGCGAACCACGAATGATCGCCGAGATCACCCGCGGGGGCGGCCTGAGGGCATTCGCCAAGCATCAGCTTGCAGCCGTCCCTGGACAGGAAGCTCCAGCCGTCCGAGCCGTCGCCGAAGTCGCGCGTGAACCCGAGAACGTCCATATAGAAACGAGTGGACGCCTCGACGTCGCGCACCGCGAGCACGTAGCGGGAATCGACGATTCGCGGCATGCGTCGCTCCATCAATGTTGTCGCCCAGCTAACGCCCTGCATACTGCGGCCACCAAGTCCGCCTCCTTGCGCGTACCGCAGGATTCGGCGGCCGGGGATCTCCGTGCCCGCCCTGTAGCCGTGCGGGGTGAAGCACCGGAGCGAGGAGGCGTGAACACTGCGAGCCTCGCAATCTAATTTCCCCATCGGCGGCCGCACCAGCTTCGCGGATCACGGCTCGAGCCGGAGCCGCTCCAGCGGGCTCCTCACTCCGCGCCCGCCCCGGTTGAGAACGTGTGTGTAGATCATGGTCGTCTTCACGCTCCGGTGCCCGAGCAGCTCCTGCACGGTGCGGATGTCGTAGCCGTCCTCGAGGAGGTGCGTGGCGAACGAATGGTGGAAGGAGTGGCGGGAGGCTCGCCTGGCGACGCCGGCGCGTCGCAAAGGCGCGGACCCGAGCCGTAGAGGAGGCCGGCCACCAGGCGCTGGGTGCCTTGCAGCTCGGCAAGGATGGCATCGACCTCGCCTCGGGTAAGGACTATGGAGCCGACACGGCATGCGCGGGCGGACCACGACGTGCGGAGGATCGATCGCCTTGCCGAGGACCTCGCCGTAGAGGAAGAGCAGGGCGCTGGCGGCCTGGTTCTGCGTGGACGCGCGGGCGCTGCACTCGTCGGCGAGATGCGTGAGGAAGGCGGCGATCGTCTCCCCGTCCAGCTCCGTCGGGTGGCGCTCGCCGTGGAGGAGCACGTAGCGGCGCACCCGACCGGCATACGCGTCTTCGGTGCGGCCCGGCCTCGACGACGCCGGCGGCCTCGAGCTGCCGGTCGATCGCCTGGCGTGCCTCGGCTTCGGGGGCGGGGGTCATCCGCTCGTCGGGCGCGGCGGCTCACGCCTCGGCGTAAGGGTCCTCGGGATCGAGGGCCGCGAGTCCGACCAGGAACCCGGCGATCCGTTCGGTGACGGCCCGGGCGAAGGCGGCGCCCTTCTCCGGCGTCGCGGCCGCGGGGTTGCCGATGCCGGTGTCGTCCGAGACCCGCGTCCAGCGGCGAGGGGCCCACGCCCAGCCCTCGTGCAGGCCGGCGATGCGGAAGCGCCGCTGCCGGCCGGGACCGGCCTGCTCCAGGGGGAGCACCAGCTCGGGCGCGACGTGCATCATCACGCTGGTCTCGAGCTCTCCGGCGTGGTCGCCCGGTTCCGCGAAGAAGGGGCCCGGATCGACGCAGCGGTACCAGTCGAGCGTGCAGAGGAAGAGGTCGACGCGCGGCTGGAGCTCCCGGATGATGGCGCGGAAGTCGTTGCCGCCGTGCCCGTTGAGCAGCACCAGCTTGCGTACGCCCTGCCCCTCGAGCGCCCGGGCGAGGTCGGCCAGTACGGCGGCCTGGGTGCTCGGATTGAGGTTGAGGCAGAGCGGGATGTCGAGCTGGCCGGTCTGCACGCCGAAGGGGACCGCCGGCAGCACGACCACCCGTGCGCCGGCCTCCCAGGCGAGCCGGGCGGACTCGGCGGCGATCTGCTCGCTCTGGAGCGTGTCCGTGCCATACGGCAGGTGGTAGTTGTGCGCCTCCGTAGCCCCCCAGGGGAGCACGGCCACATCGTAGGCCGTCCGTGAGACCGTCTGCCAGCTCGTCTCCGCGAGGATGTAAGGCCTGCCCGCCATGACCGGTGTCCGGGTGCAGAGGATGAACGCGTCAGCGGACGATGGCGGGCGGGCGGCCGGTACGCAAGCGCGTGGCCGCTTCCAGGGGGTCCGCGGAGTCGACGCCGTCCACCGTTACGGCACGAATGCCCCGAGAAGTGCGTGACGCGGGCGACCCGCCGGCCGACCACCCTCGAATCCCCGAATCCTTCGGCGGTCGTGATGGCGACCTGCTGGGTCTCGGAGCGCCGCCGGCCCGGCCGTCAGTTCGGCTCCACCCTCAGCCGCCGGACCGTCTGGACGCCCAGCTCATCCGTCAGGATGCCGTAGATCAGCGTGCCGGCGAACGCCTCGAGCGCGAATCCATCGGGGAGCGTGGCCGTTCCGAGGAACGTCCCGCGCCGGTCGTAGATCTCCCACTCGTTCGAGCCCAGGCCGGCGGCGGCTCCGACGCGCAGGACCTCCATGCCCATCGACCGGATCGCCCGGGCACGCTCGACCCAGAGGGTCCCTTCGGGCCCCGTGCGGATCGCCGCCAGGACCGGCGGCCGGTCGGCCAGTCGGACCCCGGAGAGCATGCGTTCGCGCAGCTCGGGGGCGAGCTCGCCGCCGGTCCGCCTCATCAGCGACATCTCCAGCAGCGACCGGACGTGCATGCGGTCCGCGTCCGTGACCGCGTCCGCCGCCCCGACGCGGCGGAGCGTCCACGTCGGCCGCCGCCGGCCCGGCTCGAGGAGCGAGAGATCGAAGCGGTCCGTGGACCCCACCACGATCGCCCCGTCGGGGAGCACGGTCCACAACGGGGTCGCCGCCAGCATGGTGTTCGGGGGATCGACGGAAGTCGGGAACCGGTGGAGCGTGTCCGTACCCGCGGCTCCGGAGCGAATCAGGAGATCGCCGGCCGGGTCGCGGAGACGGTGGACGCGGCCGCCCGCCGGATGCGGCGTCCAGTCGACGGCGTGGCCTTCGGCCAGCGGCAGCGGGAGGGTCTCGAGGACCGTGCCGTCGGCGGTGAAGCGGGTGAGGCGCTGCGAGGCCACGTCAGGCACCCAGACCGCGCCGTCGGCGACGATGACGGAGGCCAGCCCCCTTGGATCGAACTCGCCGGGCCCGCCGCCGGCCCGCCCGAAGCGCGCGATCACGCGCCCCGTCGTGTCCAGCGTGGTGACCGCGGCCGCCTGCTCGTCGAGGACCGCGATGAGCGCGCCCGCCGCGTCGACGTCCGCGATCTGGCCGAACTCGATGCTCGCCGGCACCGAGAAGCCGGCGTCGAAGTGCACTCCGACCTCGTGAGCGGCAGGCGACGTGGCCGGAAGCTCGACGATGCGGATGCCCGCGCTGTCCCGGACCGTCGCGCCGAACGAAGCGGTGTCGCCCGCGCCGCACCCGGCCGGTGCGGCCGCGAGCACCATCACGGCCACGGCGGTCCACGTTCGTCGCTCGATCATCGAACCCGTGGCGCGAGGAGCGGGCGTCGTTCCGTCCCTCGTGCGTGGTTGGGGTGCCCGACGCGCGCGCTCCCGCGAGGCGCGCGTTCCACAATCTTCGGCGTGCCGACCCGATGGTGCAAGAGTCGCGGCGGCGGAGCCGCGGGTACGCGACTATCCTTCGCCGGTCGGCCCCTCGCTGCGCCACCCGGCGGTGAGTCGCGCGGCCCTGGCGGTGAGGTAGTTCCGCTCCGGGATGCTCAGCGTCCGTTCCGCCGCGGCACGGTAGTGCTCGATGGCGCGTTCGTGGTCGCCGGCCCTCTCCAGCAGATGCGCGCGCACGGCATCGAGGCGGTAGTGACCACGTATTCGCGCATCGGTTCCGAGCGCCTCGAGCCGATCGATCCCCTGGAGAGCGCATCCGAGACGAGTGCGATCCCCTCGGCGATCAGTGCCCGATCCCACAGCGTCCGATCCTGCTCGTCGAGCGGGACCAGCTCGCCGTTCGCACCGGTCCGCGCGGCGCGGCGCGCATCGGTGAGCAGCATGAGCGCGAGCAGCCCCGCGACCTCCCCGTCGTTCGGGAGCAGGCCGTGAAGCGCCCGCGTCAACCGGATCGCCTCGTTGGAGAGATCGGTGCGGTGCAGCGCCGGGCCGATGCTGCTCGTGTACCCCTCGTTGAAGATCAGATACAGCGTGCGCAGCACGGCGCTCAGTCGCTCCGCACGCTCCCCGTCGGTGGGCATGCCGAACGGCACCCCGGAGGCCTTGATGCTCTGCTTGGCCCGGCTGATCCGCTGCGCCATCGTCGCCTCCGGGACGAGGAACGCGTGGGCGATCTCCGCGGTGGTCAGGCCGCCCACGGCGCGCAGCGTGAGCGCGATCGCCGACGGCGGCGTCAGCGCGGGATGACAGCACATGAAGAGCAGCGCGAGCGTGTCGTCGCCATCCACCCCGATGTCCGCGTCGGGAGGCGGCACGAACGCCCACTCCGCCCACACCTGGCTCGCGACCACATCCTCGCGGCGGCGTCTCGCCAGCTCGCTGCGCAGGTGGTCGGTCATGCGCCGGACGGCGACCCGGTAGAGCCAGCCGCGCGGGTTGCCCGGAACGCCCTCCGCGGGCCACTGCGTCGCCGCCGCGATGAGCGCGTCCTGAACAACCTCGCGCTGGTCCAGGATCAGGCGGGGGACGGCGCCGCCGCGCGCGCGCTGCACACCCGCGCTCTGGCGATCCGCGAGAAGGTGCTCGATCCGGGCCACCCCGAGCTCGCGGCGAGCCTGAACAACCTCGGAAGCGTGCTGCTCGAGGCCGGGGAGTTCGCCGAAGCGAAGCGGTTGTTCGAGCGGGCGCTCGACATCCGCGAGCGTGCCCTCGGACCGGACCACCTGTACGTCGCGTCGACGCTCAGCAACCTGGGCTTCGCGCTGCTGGGTCTCGGCGACGCCGATGCAGCGCAGCCGCTGTTTCAGCGGGCGATCGGCATCCTCTCCGCGCGCGTCGGCCCGGCGCATGCCAACGTGTCGTATCCGCTCGAGGGACTCGCGGGCATCGAGCGTGGCCGGGGCGATCTCGCGGCGGCAGAATCGACGCTCCGCCGCGTCGTCGCGGTCCGCGAGGCGGCGATGGGCGAGCGGCACCCCGATTTCCGCGCCGCCCTCCGCGACCTCGCCGCGCTCGTGCGCCAGCGCGGCCGCACCGCGGAGGCCGACTCGCTGGACGCGCGGCTCCGGCGGCTGGAGGAGGAGACCACGTTGCCGGAGGCGTGAGCGCGGCGCTCCCCATCAGCCGCGGGCGACGCCCATCGGATACAGCGCCTCGTCATGCGGCATGGGTCGCCTGATACCTGACCTGAACCAAGCCGTTGTCGCCGGATGTTGGCTCCGCATCGGTGCTGGTGGCAGACGCCGAGGGCGGCAGACGCGTCACGTTCGAGGCCGGGATACTCGCCGGAACCGCCACGTGCTCACGCCGAACAGGACCGCACCCACGCAGAACCAGATCTCCCAGAACGTCGTACGCGGCGACCACGGTCCTCCCGTGACGGCGAAGTACGCGGTCTGCACGGCGCCCGCTCCTCCGCGTAGCACCAGGAGTCCCGTACCACTCCATGCGAGCACGCCGACGACGCGGCGCGGCACGAGCCGTCCCCATGGCTGCACGAGCGCCAGCGCCACGGCGACCCCCAGCACGCACGCGACGGCAACGACCAGGTCGTATACCAGGAACCACCGCTGCTGAAAAGCCTGCCGCGCCGATTCCCGGTTCAGGCCCACGTACCAGCCAGCCGCCCACACCACATGAATCACCGAGAAGCTCAGCGCCCAGATGGCGGCGCCGTACGCTGCCCACGAACCGCTGGAGCTCGTACGGTCTCGGGAACGTACGGTCGTCACCGGCATGATCTTCGGACGACGAGGACGATCCACGTAATGAAAGCGCCCGTGAAGGACTGCGCGTACCCGCGCGACGGCAAGCTGGGCGGCGGACAGGCGTGCGTCCGGATCCGTCCGCCCCTGTCGGCCGGCTTCGAGTCTAACCGTGGGTGGGACCCGAGGCAAGGCCTGGAATGCCAGGCTGCTCGATCCCGGCTGCGTCGCCTCGTTGGACGGCATGCGAGCGGCACCCATGGAGACGCGGTCTGCGTGGGAGTCCGAGCGCCTTCGAAGCGGGCAGGAGGTCTCCGCCGTGCGTTGCCGCGCCCGCCCGTCGTCAGGCTCTCGCGAAGAGCCGGTCGGCATCGGGAAAGGGGAGCGCGTCGTTCAGCGCGTCGTAGGTGCCCGCACCCAGCACCTCCAGCACGGCGCGGCGGACGTGAGCCATCGCGGACCGGGTGATGGCCGGCCCCAGGCTCACCCTGGCTACCCCGAGCGCGTGCAGCTCGGAGATCGTCGGTGCGCCGGCGTCCGCCATCACGTTGAGCGGCGCACGCACCTCGTCCACGAGCCGGCGAATCGTCGTCGCGTCCGTGACGCCCGGCACGAAGACGCCGTCGGCGCCCGCGGCCGTGTAGGCGTGCGCCCGCCGCACCGTCTCGTCGAAGCGCTCCTCCGGGGCGCCGACTTCGAAAAGGTACACGTCGATGCGGGCGTTGATGAAGAGGTCGATCCCGGTCTGCCGTGCCGCCGCGCGCGCCGCCGCGATCCGCCGGGCCTGGTGGTCGGCGTCGATCAGCAGCGCGCCCCCCGCGCCCGGCGAGTCCTCCAGGTTGATCCCGACCGCGCCCGCCGCCAGGGTGCTGCGCACGGTCTCGGCGACGTCCTCGACCGTGCCGCGTCCGTAGCCTCCTTCGACGTCCGCCGTCACCGGAACGTGGACGCTGGCGGTGATCCGGCTCAGCGCCTCGAGCATCTCGTCGCGCGTGAGGCCGTGTCCGTCCGGCCGGCCGAGCGCCCAGGAGACCCCCGCGCTGGTGGTGGCGATGGCCGGCGCACCGGCCTCCTCGATCAGCCGCGCGCTCATCGCGTCCCAGGCGTTGGGCAGGACGAGGGTCCTGCCGGCCTCCGGGGAGTGCAGGCGACGGAAGCCGCGCGCGCGTTCCTGCTGGGTCATGGATGAGCCTCTCTCTCGAAGTGTGATGGTGTGGTGGACGGCCGCGTTCCGACTCTCGCGCTCGAGGGCGACTCGCCGGGGCCGGTCCAGAGGTGTAGCGCGGCGTAAGCGCGCCAGGGGCGCCACGGCTCCGCGGCGGCGCGGAGGTCGGCCGGCGAAAGCCCGCCCATCGCCCGGCGGAGCGCGATGTCGCCCTCCGGAAACGCGTCCGGCCATGCGAGCGCGCGCATCATCACGTACTCGGCCGTCCAGGCGCCGATCCCGGGGATCGCGGTGAACCGGCGAGTGAAGCCCGCCGGGTCGCCGCAGGCGGCGTCGCTCGCGAGCTCGGGCAGCTCGCCGCGCGCCGCCGCGCGGGCCAGTGCGATGATGCACTCCGCCCGCGCCCGCGGCAGACCGATCCCGGAGATGAGCGCCGGGCTCGCGTCGGCCAGTCGCTCCGCCGAGACCGGCAGCCGGGTGAGCCCCGCCGGCAGGCCGCCGGACGGGGCCGCGGCGTGGGGCAACGGCTCGGCCAGGAGCGAGGCGAGTCTCCCGGCGAGCGTCGTCGCCCCGCGGACGCTCACCTGCTGGCCGAGCACCGCGCGGATCGCCAGCTCGAAACCGTCGAACGCGCCCGGTACTCGCAGCCCGGGACGCCGGGCGACGTACGGCCGAAGCACCGGGGCCGCGGCCAGGCGCGCGGCGATGGGGTGCGGCTCCGCATCGAGGTCGAAGAGCCGCCGGAGCCGCGCCAGGAGCGGCAGCAGCACCGGGAGCAGATCTGCCGAGAGCTCGACTTCGAGTGCGTGGCCGCACGTCCCGGAGACAGGACCCCGGTGCGCGGGCGGACCGACCGCGACGTACCCTCGATGCCCGTGAAGCAGGACGCTCCGCCAGTATCGGCCGCCGTCGGCGGCGGTCACGGCCTCGACCCCCGGCATGGCCCGCGAGGAGAGGAAGGCGAGCATCGCCGCCCAGTCGTACGGCGGACGATACGCGAGCGACAGGACCAGCGTGTCCCGCGGGCCGTCCTCCCGCCGCTCGCCCCGCCGTGCGCCGCGGCGCAGCTCCCCCGGCGCGAGGCGGTAGCGGGCGAGCATCAGCGCGTTGAACCTCCGCACGCTCTGGAATCCGCTGGCGAACGCCACCCGCGTGATCGGCAGGTCCGTTTCGCCGAGGAGCTGCTTCGCCGCGAGCAGCCGCCGGGTCTGCGCCAGCTCGACCGGAGTGGCGCCGAGCTCGCGCTTGAGCGCGCGCCTCAGATGTCGCGCGCTCACACCCAGGCGAGCCGCGAGCCCGTCCACACTGTCGCGGTCCAGCGCGCCCGCCGCGATGTGCCCGGCCGCCACCCGCGCGAGCCGGCGCGCCGCGCCGTCGTGGGCAAGGCCGGCATCGCATTCGCCGCTTTCCACACCGCCGCCGCCCGGTGCGAGCTCGGGTCGACACCGGAGACAGGGGCGGAAGCCCTGCCGCTCGGCGGCCGCCGCACTCGCGAAGTACCTGCACCGGTCGGCGCGGGGCTTGGGCGCACGGCACACCGGCCGGCAGTACACCCCGGTGGAGGTCACGCCGACGAAGAAGACGCCGTCGAATCGGGCGTCGCGGGCGATGAGCGCCTGGTACCGCTGGGCGTCGTCGAGCTGGAGCATGCCGGAATAGTAACGCCGCCGCGGGCCGCGCGCTGGCCGTTTTCGGACGTTGCCGTACGGAGGTTTCGAGGTTCAGATCCGGCTGGCACGACGACTCACGAGGCTGCATACTTCGGCGGACAGCACGATGCGTCCGCGACGGCAGCGGGCGCACCTTGCATCGTGGGAGGGCCGAGATGAACATTCCCGCCATCCTGTGAGCTCGGCTCGGATCACCCTGCTGCCGCCACCTTCGCGAGGGGAGAGAACATGAGTCCAAGTCTGTGGGCAAACCTGGGGTATCGGGATGCACCCGCCGCCATCCGCTTCCTCGTGGAGGCGTTCGGTTTCGAGGAGGGGGTGGTGTACGAGGGACCATCGGAGGGCACCGTGGCTCACGCGGAGGTGCTCTGGCCCGGCGGCGGCGGAGTCACGCTTCACACGGCCGGCTCCACCGTCAATTCGATCGCAGGCCTGTCGGGGAGTCTCGCCCCGGATGACGGCTACCCCGCGTTCTCGATTCACGTCGACACCGACGACCCCGACGCCGTCTTCGCGCAGGCCGCCGCGGCCGGCGCCACGATCGTGCGCGAGATCAGCGACTCGCCCTACGGGACGCGGGGCTTCGTCGCCCGGGACCCCGAGGGGCTCTACTGGAGCTTCGGNNACCGACGCATTTGCAGATGCAATTACTTCAGGAGTAGGAGGTCGCGGCCGGCGGGCGGGCACCGCCCTCCCGCCCTCGGCTCTCCCGGGCGTGCAACCAGAGGTGCAGCGCGGCGTACGCCCGGCCGATCTCGGCAACGTCGTTGCCCGGGTCGAGGCGGAACGCGGATCGGGTGCGTCGAGCGCCCGCCGGCAGTCCTCGGGAGAGCGCGCCGGCGTCCGAATGGCCGGTTCTGACATGTCACCCGTCTACGTCGTCGCCGCTCGCCGCGGCACACCGGGGAGAGAGCCTCGACTGCGGGATCGTCGTCGCGCCATCCTCCTCCGCCCAGGCGGCCAGCAGCCGGATGATGTGCAGGGCGGCGCGCAGCGTCCTCCGGTCCGGATCCCGATGGGGGTCGTACGTGGTCACCGCGGCGGCGCGGAGCCGGAACGTTCGTGCGGCAGCGCGGATCAGGTCATCGAGCTGCGAGAGCGAAAGGCCCCCGGGCGACGGCGGATCCACGATCCCCGGAGCGACCTCCGGGTCCAGGCCGTCGAGGTCGACGTGCAGGTAGACCTCCCGGGTGTGGCCGGCCAGGTCGACCAGGTGGGATTGCACGTCCGCGAGCGGTGTTCCGTCCTGCCAGCCTGCCACCCTGATCGCGGAGCGCTCGAGACGATCCCGTTCGGCGGGGTCCAGCTCCCGCACCCCGACGAGGAGCGTCGCCGCTTCCGCGATGGGCGCGTTGTCGCCCACCTCCCCCCAGTGCTCCCGGTAGCAGTGTCCGGTGATGACGGCCAGGGACATCCCCGGGAAGAACCCGGTGATCGTGGACTCGGGCGTGTTGAAGTCCCCGTGCGCGTCGACCCAGATCACGCCACAACGTGCATGGGCGAACCCGGCGAGCACGCCCTTGCTGACGTCGCAGGATCCGGCCAGGACCACGGGAAGCCGTCCGGCCGCGACCGTCCGCGCCACCACCGGCGCGAGCCGGCTGGCGACGGCGAGGGACGCCCTCACCGGATCCCGGATCCGACCCCGGCGCTGCAGCCGCTGGACGGTCACGACCTCCGTGCGAGCGCGGGGCAGGATCGCGAGCGCGGCGTCGGCGAGCCGACGGGCACCCTTGCTTCCACCGTGTCCCGGATCGCCCACCATGTACGGCACCTGGATCAGGTCCAGATCCATGCTGCGCTTCCTTTCCCGCTCACTCGCCCACGGCGCGCCCCGTCTCGATCCAGCGCGCCCAGTCGGGCCGGCCGTTCGCCCGGGCGGCGGCGGCCGCCGCCGCCGTGTCGTAGGGGGTGGCACGCAGCTCGATGCGCCATCCACCTTCCACCCGCTCCAGGATCGCCCAGCGCGCGTGCGGGGTGCCGGCCTCCATGCCGTGAGGGTGCGGCTCGTCGGCGCGGTAAGCCGGCAGCCCCACGCTGCCGGGGTTCACCACCAGGCGGCCGTCGGCCAGCCGGAGCGTGCCGGCCCGGTGGCTGTGGCCGCAGAGCACGAGCCGGGTGCCCGCTCCGGCTCCGGCCAGCGCCGCGGCGAGCTCGGCGTCGGTGGCCAGCCGCACGTGCGTCGGCTCGACGCGCTCGATGAGCGTGCCGTCGTCGTGCTCGAGATCTCCGTGGCACGCGAGGATGGCGTCGACGCGCACGGTCGCGGACGTCCGCCCGGCGAGCCAGGCGACGCCCTCCTCTCCGAGCTCCCGCAGCGTGAAGCGGGCCGTCGCGCCCTCCGCGCCGTCGATGAGCGCACGGTCCTGGTTCCCGCGGACCGTCGGCCAGTCGCGGCCTCTCAGCCGCTCGTAGGTGCCTCGCGGGTCCAGCGGGCCGAAGAAGCAGTCGCCCAGGTTCAACACGCGCTCGACGCGCACGCGCTCCACCTCCGCGAGCACCGCGTCCAGCGCCCACGCGTTCCCGTGGATGTCCGACAGCACTGCAATCCGCATGGTGACCGCCTCAGGCCAGGGTGCGCGAATGTTCCGCTGCTGGATCTGGAGCAGCCGGACACGTTCGTCTGGCTCCGTCTCTTCCCGTCGCCCGCCACGGTCGGGTACGCTATCCGCTCCAGGGCGCGAGCTCGAGAGCGCGCTCGTAGGCGGCGCGGGTGTGCACCGGCTCGCCGTGTGAGACGATCACGTGCTCGAACGGAAGCCGAAGCAGCGCGCGCAGCGCAGGCAACGCTCGTTCCTCGTGCCACGGCGTCGCCCAGACGCGCAGCTCGCCTTGCGGCGCCGTGAGCGCGTCGGCGAAAACGAGGGCACGCTGCTCGGGCAGCCACAGCGGCGTCTCGTTGCGGCCGCGTCCGTCGTAGAGGGCGACGATCCCTCCCGGAAGCCGGCTGCCGGGATAGATCGGCTCCAGCTCGGTATCGGGGATGTCGTGGCGGTCGAAGCGGTCCGGGCCGAACGCGCGGGCACCGTAGCGGCGTACGAACCGGTCGACGTGCCGAACGTGGTCCGGCTTGAGAACGACGGCCGCCGTCGGCGGGCGCGCATCGAGCCGCGCCCAGACCTCGGCCGCGCCGGCCGGCGGAGCGAGAGGATCGAGAACCAGCGTCTCGCCCCCCGACTCGACGCAGGTCGACGCCACGACCGGCTCCCAGCCTTGATTCGGCTTCCAGACAGGATGTTCGACGCGCCATAGCCACAGGCCAGCGGCCACATCCCGCAGCTCCACCTGCACTCGTGGGTCGCGCTTCATCCGACATGCCTCCTCGGGAGCCGCTCGCACCCGGATGGGCCAGCTCGGCCGGTCCCTGATGACGAGCTCCTTCGGTTCCGGGGCTCGTTCATACTGTTCCGTGATCGCGACCAGTACGCGAGTAGCACGCCCGCGATCCCGGCGGCCACCGGGGCGCCGCCAGGATGTTGACGGCTTCCGGCGCCGTGGTCCTGAACGCAGTCACGGGTACGTCGGGGCTCATCACCCACCCCGAACCACGAACCACGCCTTCGTCGAACGCGGCACGCCGTACCGCCTCCTGCCAGATCACGGCGCCCGCCGTAA
>JABAOG010006959.1_pt1 | contig 13926 bp, 17 predicted proteins | sample 7062131 | NCBI WGS metagenome assembly JABAOG01 (sample SAMN14538629, study PRJNA623070) | marine sediment metagenome | biome: marine biome [ENVO:00000428]; feature: marine pelagic biome [ENVO:01000023]; material: deep marine sediment [ENVO:00002113] | place: India: Arabian Sea | collected...
GTACGGGACGCCTACCCGGCAGGCACCTGGGACCGGCTGGCACAGATCAAGCGCCGGTACGATCCGGCCAACCTGTTCCGCAGCAACCACAACATCCCGCCTGCGGAGATCACCGAGGGCTGACGGTTGGCATACTGCCGCGGATGGACCTGACCGAAGAGTTCGCCTGGCGCGGCCGGACGGTGCGGTGGGCGAGGCTCGGCAGCGGGCCGCCCGTCGTGTTCTGCCACGGCACGCCGTGGTCGTCGGCGCTCTGGGGGCCGTTCGCCCGCGCCCTCGCGGAGGNNTCGGCAACGGGCCGCCCGTCGTCTTCTGCCACGGCACGCCGTGGTCGTCGGCGCTGTGGGAGCCGTTCGCCCGCGCCCTCGCGGAGGAGTTCGAGTGCTTCCTGTGGGACATGCCGGGGTACGGGCAGTCCTCCAAGGACGCCGCCCACCGGGTCTCGCTGGACGTGCAGGGCGAGCTGCTGGCCGACCTGCTCGGTCACTGGGGCATGACGCGGCCGCACGTGGTCGCGCACGACTACGGCGGCGCGGTGTCGCTGCGGGCGCACCTGCTGCACGGGGCGAGCTACGCCTCGCTCGCCCTGGTCGACGTGGTGGCGCTCGCCCCGTGGGGGTCGGAGTTCTTCCGCCTGGTCAGGGAGCACGCGGATGTGTTCACCGCGCTGCCTACGGCGGTCCACGAGGGTCTCGTCCGGTCGTACATCGCGGGTGCCTCCCACGCTGGCCTGGAGGACGAGCACCTCCGCCTGCTCGTCGAGCCCTGGCTGGGTGACGAGGGCCAGGCCGCGTTGTACCGCCAGATGGCGCAGGCCGACCAGGCGTACACCGACGAGGTGGAGCCGCTCTACCCGTCGCTGGACCTCCCCGTCCTGGTCGCATGGGGTACCGAGGACGCCTGGATCCCGGTCGACCGCGCCCACCGGCTGGCCGGCCTGATCCCCGGGGCTCGCCTCGAACTGATCAAGGGCGCCGGCCACCTCGTTCAACTCGACGCGCCGGTCGCGCTGGCCACCCACGCTGCACCGCTGGCTGACGGGCCTCACGCGCTGACCTGGTCGCGAACGAATCCGGCGATTGCGGCGGCGGCTCGCACGGGATCAGCCAGCCACGGCGCATGGCCGCCGGCCAGCACCTCCAGGCGTCCCCGTGCGATCAGGTCGGTGATTTCCCGCGCCGTCGCGACGCTGCCGAGCGTTTCCAGCTCTCCCCAGACGACGAGCGTGGGCATGGAGAGCCGGCCCAGTTCCTCGGGTCGCACACGTGACGTGCGGCGCCATCCGGACGGCGACAGGAGCGCGAACGGCGAGGCGAGGGCGCGGACCTCGGCCCGTCCGACCCGGTCGGCGACCGGATCCCGGGCCACGGCCACCAGTAGGTCCAGGAGGTCCGGATACGCGGGGAGGGTCTCCGCCTCACCGATGAACCGGGCGAACCGCACCATCGACTCCGGGGTGGGCGACGACACTCGGGACAGCAAGTCGCCCACTCCCGGCGTGGCCAGCAGGCGGACCGGCAGCGGTGGACGGGTCCCCGGCAACGCCGGCGAGCCGATGAGGACGAGCCGCCGGACCCGGTCCGGGCGTGCGAGCGCGTACCACAACGCCCACACTGCGCCTCCCGAGTTGCCGAGCAGGGCGGTGCCGTCGAGGCCCAGCTCGTCGAGCAGGCGGTCCAGCCATGCGACAACCGCCTCGCGGTACCGCCGCCCCGGCAGCTCGATCGGGTCACTCAGCCCCTGCCCCGGCCGGTCGGGCGCCAGCGCGCGGACCCCGTCGAGCTCGGTCAGCAGTGGCAGGAAGAGCCCTGCGGCCGTCCCGGCCGAGTGGAGCAGGACCGCGGGCGACCCCTCCCCCTTCTCCAGGAGGTGGACCCGGTCGGTACCCACGTCGATGTAGCGGCTACGCACGGCCGCGCCGGAGAGCACGCGCTCGTACACCTGCCGGACCTCGGCGGTATGGGTTTGCCGCGGTCCGGCCTGCTGTCGCCTGTCCATCACTGCCTCCGTCCCACACCCCCGGTCGCTGTACCGGGTGCTTTGACGGCGACGCTAGGAGCGGCCGCGCGCGCGGTCTATTGGGAGTTCTCCCCATGCCGTGAGGCCGTGCTCCATCGCGAACAGCGTGGCCGCGGCCCTGGTGGAGATCCCGATCTTGGCGTACGCGTTCTGGATGTGGCGATCCGCGGTCTTGGCCGAGACCCCCAACACGCGCGCGATCTGCTTGGTCTGGAGACCGCGGGCGAGCAGCCCGACGACCTCCACCTCACGGTTCGTCAACCCTGCCGGCCGTCGGACGTGTCGGGAGCGTAGGCCGGCAGCCTCGAGGACCCCTTGGACGCTGTGCGCGTCGAGCCGTCCGGCCTCGACCTCGCGCTCGACGGTCTCCGCGGCCTGTTCCGGCGGGAGCCCTGCGCGATGCGCGCGCGGCTCGGTCAGCGCATGGTACGCGTCCGCGGCGGCGAGCAGCCGCGCGGCGGGTGTGAGGGCAGTCGCCGTCACTCCCCGGTGGTAGCCCGAGCCGTCGAGGTGCTCGTGATGGAATGTCGCGATCGGGCTGAGCGCGGCCAGGAACGGCGACCGGGACAGGACTCGCTCCGAGTGGTAGGCGTGCAACCGGACGTGCTCCCACTCGTCCGGTGTCAGCGGTGCTGTCTTCTGCCAGACGTGTGCCGGCACCGCCACGCGCCCCACGTCGTGCACGAGTGCCGCCCGCCGCACGGCCACCACGTCGTCGTCCGGGAAGCCGCAGCGTGCCGCCGCGTCGCCCGCCAGTTCGGCTACGCCGGTCGAGTGACCGACCAGGTACTTCGATGCGAGGTCGGCGAAGTCGCCCATCGCGGCCAGCGCGCGGTCGATCGCCGCTCCCTCCAACGTCAACCGCGGAGCGGGCTCGCTGCCGATCACCTCGTCCCACGCCGGCGTCCCGTCGGGAAGGGCGAGGATCTCATCGGCTTCGTCGGCGAGCCGCGCCGCGATCGCCGGATCGAACGCGCCGCCTGCGCGCTCCCGGACGACCGTCGCCGCGTACTCGACGCCGCCCAGCAGACGCTGCAGGGCCGCGTCCCGGGCCACATGGACGATGCGCAATGCGACCGGGATGGCCTCCCGGCTGCGGCCACCCGGCTGGCCCTTGCCGTCCCAGCGATCGGTGAAGTAGGCGAACATGTCCCGCACCGGGGAAGGCAAGCCGAGTCGGTCGCTCAACATCTGCGCGACCTCGCAGAGCGCGGCGGTGTGGTGCCGATGGTCGCGCACCGCCTTGGGCAGACGGCGGGCGACCTTGACGGCGCGCCCGGGTGGTGCGCTGCCCGAGCCGGCCAGGGCACGCATGATGCCGGCCGTGGTCTGCACCGGTGAGGCGAACATCACCGGCTGGAAGTGCGTGAGCAGTGCGCCCTCGTCGAAGAGCTCGGCGGTGACGTCCGCGTCGGCAGTGCAGCCGATGTAGAACAGCAGGCACCCGTAGTAGGCCTGCGACGTCGTCTCCGCATCCACCCCGAGCCGCTCGGCCAGCCGCATGGCGAACACGGTGCTGTGAAGTCCGTGCTCGAACGGCAGCCCGATGCCGAGGTCGGTGGCGAGGCACAGCGAGGCGATGACCTCGGCCGTGCCTACCTGGTCCTGAACCGACGACGGCGCGCCAGACACAGCTCGACCGTACAGTCCCGGTACTCGGGGCCACAGATCAAGCCGCCGAACCGNNCGAACCGCGCGTCAGCGGGCGGGGTGCTCGCTGGGGCCCCCGTCCGGCGGCTCTCCGGCGATCATCTCCAGCGTGGCCGTCGCGGCGGTGGAGAAGGGCTGCAGCACGACGTCCGCGTCGGTGCCCTCCAGCCGGCGGGCGTCCCTCGTGGTGTGCGCGGTCACGGCCACCCGGCCGCGGTAGCCGTGGTGGCGCAGGGCGTGCAGCAGGGTCACGTTCGTCTCCGCGGACGGGACGGTGCTGACCACCCAGCGAGCGTGTTCCAGCGGCAGCGTCTCGAGGAAGTCGATGTCCTCGGCGCTGCCGAACACCGTGGTCACGCCGTTGCGGTTCCAGGCGGTCACGATGTCGGGGTCGTACTCGACCGCGAGCAGCCGGTGACCCGCCTCGGTCAGGCGCCGGGCGATGTGGCTGCCGAAGCGGCCGAGTCCGTAGAGGATCACGTCCACGTCCGCGTTCGCCGGCGCCGGGTGGCGGCGAACGTTGCGTCGCTGCAGGCGAAGCAGCCACGGTTCGAACCGGTTGAACAGCGCCTGCGAGTTGAGGATCAGGTAGGTCGACACCCCGATGGTGATGAGACCCACGACCGTGATGAGGCTGACCGTCGCCGACGTGATGTGACCGAGGCTCAGCCCCAGTGCCGCCAGGATGAGCGAGAACTCGCTGATCTGTGCGACGGTGAGGCCGGCCTGGAACGCCACGCGCACCGGGTAACCCATCACTCCCATGATCGCGAGAACGATGAGCGGGTTGCCCACCAGCACGAACAGCGAGAGCACGATCGCCTCGGTGATCTGCTCAGCGGGATCGACGAACTCGAGTTGGGCGCCGAGGCCCAGGAAGAAGAACAGCAGCAGGAAGTCGCGGAGACTCACCAGGCGGGCACCGACCGCTTCGCGGTACGGGGTCGACGCGAGCGCCACGCCGGCCAGGAAAGCCCCCACCTCGGTGCTGAAGCCCAGCCAGGCGGTGGACGACGCCACCGAGACCGCCCACGCCACCGCGAACAGCACCAGCAGCTCCTGTGACCGCGCTGCCAAGTGCAGCAACCAGGGCAGCACATAGCGCATCAGCACCGCGATCGCCGCGAGCAGGCCGAGACCCTTGGCCGCCACGAGCGCGATGCCGGCGCCGACGTTGTCCCCCGTCTGCTGCCCGAACGCCGTCAGACCGATCATCACGAGGACGACGACCAGGTCCTGCACGATCAGGAAGCCCACCGCGATCCGGCCGTGCAGCGAGTCGATCTCGCGCTTGTCGGACAGCAGNNCTCCCGCTTGTCCGACAGGAGCTTCACGATGATGATCGTCGACGAGAAGGTCAGCGCGACCGCGACGTACAGCGCCGTGACGGCATCCATGCCCAGCGCGAGCGCGATCCCGTAGCCGATGGCCGAGGTGAACACCACCTGCCCGAGGCCGGTGGCCAGCGCGACGGGGCCGGTCGTCCGTATCAGCTGCAGGTCCAGGCGCAGCCCGACGAGGAAGAGCAGGACGGCGATACCGAGTTGAGCCAGCAAATCGATCTCGCTCATCCCGGTGGCCCATCCGGTTCCGATGGGGCCGACCAGGATGCCCACGCCGATGAACGCGACGATCAGCGGCTGGCGCAGCCGGTTTGCAAGCAGCCCGACCACGGCGGCGGCTGCCAGGACCGCCGCAACACTGGCGAGATCATGACCGGTCACCCGGACCCCCTTGGACGGACCCCGCAGCTGCGGGGAGCCTTGAGAGCTGTCGTGGCCGGCCGGTACATCACGGCACGACAGGCCCCGGGTGGCCGGTGCGCGTCACTCCTCGGTGCCGCTCTGCGGTTCCTCGGTACTCTGCGGCTCGCCGGTGCCCGACTGCCCGGGCGCCGGCTGCTGCGGCTGCGGCGGCTGGACCGGGTTCTCGGGAATCACCCGTCCGCGCTCGGCATCCCACTCGCCGTACTCCGGGTCGACTTCGACCTCCGCATCCTGGAGTTGCTCGTTCAGGAACTCCTGCAGCGCCGTCTGCCCCTGTTGCCTCGTCTGCTGCTCGAGCTGGCCACGGATCTCTTCCTCGACCTCCTCGAACGCGGGCTTCTCGAGGCGCTGGATCACATGGAAGCCGAACTGACTCTCCACCGGACCGACCAACTCGCCCGCCTCGGCGCCGAACAGCGCCTCTTCGAACGCCGGCACGGTGGTGTCCGGCTGGACGAATCCGAGATCGCCGCCCTGCTGCGCTGTCCCGTCGGTGGAGGTCTCCTCCGCGACGGCTGCGAAGTCCTCCCCGCCCTCGATGCGCTCGATGATCTCGTTTGCCTGCTCCTCGTCCTCGACCAGGATGTGACGGGCGGGCGCGCCGGCCTCGTACGCCTCTCGCACCTGCTCGTCGGCGACTCCCGGCCCGAGCTCGGCGATCATCGCCTCCTGCAGGGCGAAGACCTCGAGCTGCCGGTCGACCTCCTCGCGGTCGAGCCCCTGCTCCTCGGCCTGGTTGTAGAGGGCTTCCTCCCCGCCGAAACGCTGCGCGAGCTCGGCCCGGCTTTCGTCGACGTCCTCCTCCGTGACTTCGACGCCCAGCTCCTCGGCGCCGTCCCGCAGGATCACCTCGATGATGTACTGGGTCAGCGCGTCGGCACGCAGCTGCTGCTCGAGCTGCTCTTCCCCGGCGTTCGGGTACTGCTGCTGTAGGGCGGGGTTCTGGCCCATGACGTCGACCTGCGCCTCGACGTCACCGGCGGCGATCTCGGTGCCGTTGACGGTTGCCGCCGCGGAACCGGTGCCGTCGTCCCCGCCACAGGAGGCGAGGATGATGGCAACCACCCCAGCGAGCGCAGCATGCGCGCTGGACTTGACAGATAGCACGGGGAGATCCAATCGAAGCGAACGGTTACTCCCCAACCTTAGGTGGTCCGTCAGATCAACAAGAAATGTGGGCGGCCGCGCCGGAATGCCACCGGCTGTGGTCCGATTGCGCGCTGACCCGGCTACCAACATGGAAGTCTGGATCCGTCGCGACATGAGCCCGCGGGAGGAGAAGGGCGATGAGTGCAGCGGCGGCTCGCGCCGCGGCTTGGGAAGAGTTGACCAGGCCACCGCCGCCTCGGGGGACGCTGGATCTCGACACACTCGCCGACCTTCCGGCACCTGCGCAGCGCCTGCTCAACCGTGCCTTGGCTCCCGGCATGATGTTGACCCCGACAGTGGTACTCGAGATGGAAGGCGCCATCAGGCTCAGGACGTGGAAACCCTTCCGGGGCCGCGAAGTGATCAGTGCCGGAACGGGGTTCGTCTGGGAGGCCACAGCAGGCAGGCCACCGCTCACCGTCAAGGGCGGAGACACGTTTCTGGCCGGGACGGCGACCCTCGACTTCCGGCTGTGGCGCCTCATCCCGGTCGCCCGTGCGAGCGGATCCGACACCGCCCGCAGCGCCGCGGGGCGCCTCGCCGCCGAGACCGTCGTCTGGGCACCCCAGGCACTGACCCCCCAGCTGGGCGCTACCTGGACTCCGATCGACACGACCTCGGCGAACGTGACCCTCCGCGCCGGCGAGCACGTGGCCACGGTCACGGTGGCCGTCAACGCCCACGGCCGGCTTCGGGAGGTGTCGACCCGGCGGTGGGGCAACCCGGATTCCGGCGAGTTCGGGCTCTACCCCTTCGGCGGCGCCGTCGAGGAGCATGCCGACTTCGACGGCGTGACCATCGCCACGGTCGGACGGGTCGGCTGGTGGTGGGGCACGGAACGTCAGGCCGACGGCGAGTTCTTCCGGTACCGGATCACGAACATGCGCCGCATCTTGCCGCGCGCGGAGGCGTCCGGATGATCCGGCTCCTGATCGCCGCCCTGTTCATCGGGCACGGCTTGGTGCACGGCATCATGTTCGCCCTGCCGTACAGCGCCCAGGCCCTCGAGGACCTGCCGTTCAATCCGAGCCGGTCCTGGCTCGTCGGGGAGGCCAAAGGTCTGGGGCTCGGAACGGCCGTCGTGGTGACGGCGGCGTTTCTCGTGGCCGGAGGCGCGTACCTGGCGGACGCGGCATGGTGGCCGCACGTCACTCTGCTGGCCGCAGGCCTCTCGATCGTGCTGCTGGTGTTCTTCTTCAGCAGGTGGTGGCTGGCCGGCCTGGCCATCAGTGCGGTGCTCGGGGCCGCCGCGCTGTTGGCGCTCGTCCAGTCCTGACAACTCACCTGCTCGCGCGTCAGCCATACGACTCGCAGGCCCTACCGTCGCCGTCGGCGTCGAGCCGATGGTAGTCCTCGCCGGTGATCCGCACGCGCTGGCCGATGTCCGCGCAGTCGAGATCGGGGCCGGGCTCGTTCCACGGCTCGGGTCCCGCATCAGGCGCGGGTGCCGGCTCTTCATCCGGTGCGGGCGCCGGCTCCTCTTCCGGTGCGGTGCAGCTGTAGGCCGGATAGGTCACGTCGTCCGCCGCGATGTAGCGGTCCTGCCTGGGATGGCGCCCGTAGCCGTCCCGGCTGTCATAGCGACGTCACCCGGTGGGCATGGTTGGGACGCTGTCCAACGTGATCCCGCTCGGCGTGATGCTGAACTCCCGCATCCGTGGATCGTGGGCGCTCGCCCGCGTCTTGAGCACGGTGAGCGACCGGGAGATGGCACCGTCCTCGTGGCTGTTGTACTGGAGAAGAACCACGTTGTCCGCCAGGTGCGACGCGCCGAACTCGGTCAGCCTCGTGGTGCCGAAGAGTTCGGGGATCTCGTGGGTCAGCATGATGCTCACGCCGATGCTCGAGCAGCGGTGCAGCAAGGAGTAGATGTACTCCCGAAATCGCTGCTCGTCCTCGAAGAGGAACCGCAGGTCCCCCAGGCTGTCCACCAGCACCCTGGTCGCGCCGGTGGCCTCCACCGTGTCCAAGAGTTCGTAGACCCACTGGTCGAGGTACACCTCGACTGGACTGCGGTACATCAGGGTGACCTTCTCGTCGTCGAGGGACCAGCCGAACGACTGGCAGATGCGTTCCAGCTGGGTGGGGTNNTCATGCCGTGTTCGCCGTGCTCGGCGCCACCGAAGATGAAGTGCAGGCCCATCAGCGTCTTGCCGGCGCCCGTAGGCCCAGCGATAAGCGTCGACGTGTTGGGCGGATAGCCGTTGGAAAGCATGTCGTCGAGTGCCTTGACGCCGGACGACCGTCTTTCCCCGGCGAGGAGGTACTGCTCCCTGACCCCTGGATCGGCGAGGCGGGGAAAGGCCGCGATCCCATCGCGCGAGATCCGGTAGGCGTGCTTGCCGGGCAGGTAGGACCCGCCCCGCACCTTCAGCACCTCCAACATCCGCGAGGTGCGAACGCCCTCGGACATGCTCTCGAGCGCGAGAATCATATCGGCCACCGCGAACTCCGGGGCGACAGCGATGTCGGTGGGCTCGTACTCGCCGATCCACAGCGACGTGACCGGGAAGGCGCTCAGCGTCCGTGTCAGCAGGTGCAAGAACTGGCGGAACTCGCTCTCGTCGCCATACGCGCTCAGGGCCTTAAAGCTGTCGATCACGATCACGCCGGGCTGCCGCTCGCGGATGCATTCCCGAACTTGCTCCACCACCCCGTCGAGTCCGTGTTCACCGAGAACGGCGCCAAGATCCTCATAGATGATCTGCTCGCCAACCGAGGACACGTCGAAGAACGTCAGGCCCTGGCCGAACCGGAGCATCTTCTCGAGCGGTTCAGAGACGGTGGAGAAGTACACCGCCGGTCGGTCCTCGGTTGCGTTGGCGAACGCGCACTGCTGGGCCAGTATCGTCTTCCCCGAGCCGGGGACACCGATCAGCAGGTTGATCGCGTTGCGCGGCAGCCCTCCTCCGAGAATGGTGTCCAGCCGCTCCTTGCCGGTGGTGATCCGCTCTGTCACGGGCTACACGCCCTCCCGCCGGCGCTCGGACCGCTGGAGAAAGGCACTGCGTCCGAGAAGATCCTTGATTGCCGATGCGAGCTGCAGCGGCTCGATCGGCTTGAGAAGGAACGCGGACGCCCCCGCCGCCATCGCACGATCGCGCATCTCCAGAGTCGAGATGGCGAGCACCGGGACGCCGTTGTGCCGGCTCAGGCGCTCGCAGAGGTGGATGCCGCTGCCTCCCGGGATCAACAGGTCGACGACCGCAAGCTCCGGGCTCGTCGATTCGGCCTGGCGCAGCGAGTCCTCGAAGTCCATCGCGAGCGCGACCTCGTAGCCCTCCGTGCGCAGGAAGTACTCCGTGAAGTCCGCGGCGAACCCGTCGCGCTCGGCCACGAGGATGAGCAACCGGTCCCTAACGCTGCCGTCAGTCTCCAACGGCTCGCGTTGAGCCAGTCGCTCCTCGAGCAGCCGGTGCACGTCAGCCGGCGACAGTCCCGCAGCGACCTGGTCGACCAGGAAGCGCAACTGCTCGACCTGGTCGCGGGTGTACAACCGATGACCGCCCTCGCTGCGCTCGGGCACGACCACGCCGTAGCGCTCCTGCCAGGTGCGCAGGGTGCCGGCGGGGACCCCAAGCATGCGTGCGACCGCGCCGATGCTGTACACCGGCCTGCCGCGAACTTGTTCATCGGACATGCGCCAAAGATAGTAGCAGTAGCAAGTATCTAGCCAGTTCCTACTCAACGTTGGTTGACAGCGGACTTGACTCCTTCATATGCTCTTCAATTATTGCACAGGATGGCCGGACACGCGGTCGCAAACTTCCCCATCTGATCTTCTGACGCACTCGGAGACCCCTTGACCAACCGCACCACCGGCTCCCTCCGCAGCCGGGGCTCGGGCATGTTCCGTCCCCACGGCGTCCGCCGACCGAGAGCGGGTGCCTTCGATGTCTGACATCCCATCGGTCGGAGCACCACAACTGACCATCGCCACCCGAATCGGGAGCGACGGTGCCCTCGTCCTCAGGGTCATTGGCGAGATCGACCTGGCTACCGTGCCGAAGTTGCACTCGGCGCTCCGCACGGCCATCGCCGGTCCGGCGTCGCCGGCCGAGGTTCGGGTCGACCTCTCGGCAGCCTCGTTCATCGACGCCGTCGGTGTCGGCGCGCTGGTCGACGGCAGGGAGGCCGCGCGGCGCGCTGGCGTGGGCTTCGCGGTCGACAACCCCACCGGTGTCGTCCGCCGCTTGCTCGACATCCTCGGCTTGACCGATGCCCTGCATGTCGAGGTGGTACCCCGCAGCGCGACGGCGCCACCGATGCCACGGCCGTGCCCGCCGCCACTGTGAAATGCTCCGAAGGCGACGCTGACGCCGCTCAGCGGCCTTGCGGCGTGAACAGATCCACGGACCAGGGAGCCGCCGGGGCGCCGCAGCAGTCGTCAGCGGGGTTCGTCCGCCGACGCGTCGGCCCGGCCGGACCCACCGCTGACACCGGTCTCTGGTAGCACCAGGTCAACCTGCTCGGCTGCGACACGGTCGCCCGCAAGCGCGGCGGCGATGCTGCGCACCTGCTCGTAGCCGGTCAGCGCCAGGAAGGTCGGAGCCCGGCCGTAGCTCTTCATTCCGGCCAGGAACAGGCCGGGCTCGGGCTGGGCGAGCTCCCGGACGCCGTGGGGCGGGACCGTTCCACAGGAGTGCACGTTGGGATCGATCAAGGGGGCGAGTTTCGCCGGAGCCTCGAGTGCCGGGTCCAGGTCGAGCCGTACCTCCGAGAGCCACGACAAGTCCGGACGGAAGCCGGTGAGCACGACGACCTCGTCGACGGCGTCGATCCGCTCGCCGTCCTGGCTCACCAGTGCCAGCCGGTCCGCGTCCCGCCGGACGGATTCGACTCGGAAGCCGGCCGCCACCGTGACCACGCCGGCCTCGACCACTGACCGGGCACGTTGCCCGAGGGCTCCGCGGGCGGGCAACTGATCCGCGGAGCCGCCGCCGAACGCGTCGCCGATGCTGCGGCGGCGCAGCAGCCAGGTGATGCGAGTGTCCGGATGCTCGGTGGCCAACTGCTCGAGGGCGACCAGCGCCGTCATGGCCGAATGTCCGCTGCCGACGACCACCACGTGCCGGTCGGCATACCGCCGCCGCGTCGCCGGCTCCGCGAGGTCCGGCATCTGGTAAGCGATCCGGTCCGCGGCCGGGAGCTCGCCCAGCGCCGGGAGCCCGTCCGCGCCGAGCGGGTTGGGGCTGCTCCACGTGCCGGAGGCGTCGATCACCGCACGGGAGACAACCCGCTCTTCCACATCGCCGTGCATGCGGACGTGTACGGTGAGCGGCTCCTCGTCCCGGCCGGCGTCTACGACCCGATCCCGGCCGCGACGGGCGACCCCGACCACGTCGGCCTCGTACCGGACCCGACCGCCCAACGCTTCCGCCAGAGGTCGCAGGTAGCGCTCGACCCACTCCGCGCCCGTGGGGTAGCCGTCCGGGTCGGGATGCCGCCATCCCGTTGCCTCCAGCAGCCGGCGCGCCGCCGGATCGACGAGCTCCCGCCACTGGGAGAACAGGCGCACGTGGCCCCACCGCGTCACAGCCGCGCCAGGCTCTGACTCCCGCTCCAGCACCAGCGGCTCCAGCCCTTGCTCGGCAAGCTCCGCGGCAGCCGCCAACCCGATCGGGCCGGCACCGACCACCACGATTGGAAGCTGGGACATCCCAACCCCTTCCATCGATTTGGATCGATTGATGTGCACCAAATCTATCGAGTCCAGTCGATAGATACAACCATCGACTCCAATCGATAGACTGGCCGCATGCCGATCGCTCTCCGGCAGGCTCAGATCCTGCCCACCTCCGACGCGGCCACCTACGCCGAGTGGTTCGCCTGCTTGGCCGAGCCAGTACGGGTCCGGATGCTGCACGCGGTGGCCACCAGCCCGACCGGCGTCACCGTCGGAGCCCTCGCCGAGATCCTCCGGATCAGCCAGTCGACCTGCTCGTTCCATGTCCGCAAGCTCGCCGAGGTCGGCTTCGTCCACACGCGCAAGGAAGGCACGGCCACGATCGTCACCGTCAACGAGGCGTGCTGCGCCGGACTTCCGCACGCCGCCGACGCCGTCATGGGCATGCTGGCCTCAGGACCCTCCTTCCCGGAGAACCCGCCGGCCGACGTCATCGTCCGTGCCCTGCAGGCGTCCGACTGGCCAGTGGTGCGGCGAATCTACGGCGAGGGCATCGCCACCGGCATCGCCACCTTTGAGACCAGCGTGCCCAGCCGCGCGACGCTCGACTCTCACTGGTTGCCCGACCACCGGTGGGTCGCTGAACTCGACGGCGAGGTCGTCGGCTGGACTGCCGCCAGTCCAGTTTCCAAGCGCGCCTGCTATGCGGGGGTCGCGGAAACCTCGATCTACGTCGCCGACGGCTTCAGGGGCCGGGGCGTGGGAAGGGCGCTACTCCACAAGCAGGTCACCGCCGCGGACGCTGCCGGGCTCTGGACGCTCCAAACCGCCATCTTCACCGAGAACCGCGCGAGCATCGCCCTGCACCACTCCGCCGGGTACCGCACGATCGGCGTCCGCGAGCGCATCGCCCAGCGCGACGGTGTCTGGCGCGACACCGTCTTCCTGGAGCGCCGCTCACCGGTCAACTAGCGAACGTGACCAAATCGTGTGGCGCGCTGCGTCATGTGCACGAGTCATCCGGCTGAGCCGAAGACAACCCGCCCGTCCTCGTCGACGGTGATGCCCGGGTTGCAGGCGACCTCCCAGTAGAAGCCGAACGGATCAGCGAAGTAGCCGTGGACGAATCCGACCGCCGACGGCTGCGCAGGCTTGACGATCCGCCCGCCTGCGGCCTCGGCGCGCGCGAGCACCTCGCCGACCTCGGCGTCCGTGGGCACGTTGTGCGCCAGGGTCACCGGCGCCGCACTCGGGTCACCGAGCTTCACGCCTCCGAGGTCCTGCGCCAGGCNNCCAGCAACAGGCCGTGACCCACCTGGACGAAGATGATCTCGCCCGGCACGTCGAACGTCGCTTCCCAGCCAAGGCCGTCAAGGTAGAACCGCCGGGCCACTTCGAGGTCCGCGACTCCCAGGGTGATGATGTCTACGCGTTGGTCCATACGCAGCACCCTGCCAGTGGCCACCGACCGAACACGCTGACTGCTCCTGGGGCCCCAAGGCTGGCGAGTTCAGGCTCAGCGCAGCGGCACCTGGACGAGGTCGAACTCGGCGTCGCCCGGATCGGCGATGCCGAAGCGGGCGTTCACCAGGACCAGCCGGTTGCCGTGGAAGGCTGCGGTCGTGGGGACGTCGAACAGACCCGACGTGATCGCGTCGACCACCTCTCCGGTGGCGAGTCCGGGGGACAGCCGGACCACGTCGACCTGGTTCAGCT
>JABAOG010006267.1_pt1 | contig 13922 bp, 13 predicted proteins | sample 7062131 | NCBI WGS metagenome assembly JABAOG01 (sample SAMN14538629, study PRJNA623070) | marine sediment metagenome | biome: marine biome [ENVO:00000428]; feature: marine pelagic biome [ENVO:01000023]; material: deep marine sediment [ENVO:00002113] | place: India: Arabian Sea | collected...
CGCCATTGAGAAGACCTGTTTCTCCTGTTACCAGGCACCCGATTTTGTCGAGCAGCTGCAGCGAAACACGCGCCACCAGGTTCTGCTGGCCGGGATGGAAAGCCATGTCTGCGTTCTGCAGACCGCGGTCCAGTTGCGCGAGCACGACTACCAGGTATTCGTGGTGGAAGATGCGATCGGCTCACGTCACAAACGGCACCACAAGAACGCGCTGGCGCGACTGCGCCAGGCCGGCATCCCGGTGATCATGACCGAGTCGGCACTGTTTGAATGGCTGCGTGACGCCAAACACGAACAGTTCCGAAGACTGTCGAAACTGATTCGCTGATTGCGCCCGGCGTTTGGGGTATGATCCCCGGCTATGATCACAAACAGTCCGACGCATGCCCGATACCGCTAAGCCGTTTCCCGTTCGCACCTATCTGCACCCCAAGTTCTGGCCGACCTGGATTGGTCTGGGCCTGCTGTGGCTGACCGTGCAACTGCCTTATCCGGCGCTGATGAGCCTGGGCAGGTCCCTCGGCTGGCTCGGTTATGTGTTGCTGCCGGGCCGACGCCGGATCACCCGCACCAATCTGCGGCTCGCCTTTCCGGAACTGGACGATAAACAGATACGCCGTTTGATGCGCGAGAACTTTTTTTCCTCCACCGTGGCGATCTTCGAATCGGGGCTGGCGTGGTGGGCTTCAGATCGGCGGATGAAAAAATTGTACCGCATCGAGGGACTGGAACATCTGGCCGAAGCCGAGGCGAAGGGCAAGGGCGTGCTGCTGTTGGGCGGCCATTACACCACCCTGGAGATCAGCGGCCGGTTTCTGGCTTATCATACGGACAAGTTGCGCTGCACCTACAAACGTGCCCATAACGTGTTATTTGAAGCTGTGATGACCCATGCGCGGCGCAATATGCTCGACGGACTGATACCGAGCCGTGATATGCGCGCCATCCTGCGCAACCTGAAACAACAGAAAGTGGTGTGGTACGCACCGGACCAGGACTTCGGCATGAAAAGCGCTGTGTTTGCCCCGTTCATGGGAGTACAGACCGCAACCATCACGCTCACCTCGCGCCTTGCCAAATCATCCGGGGCGCCGCTGGTGCCGTTCTATTCCGAGCGCCTGCCCAACAATCAGGGTTATCTGATGCGCTTCGGCCCGGTTATGCACGATTTCCCTACCGGTGATGACGTACAGGATGCCATTCTCATTAACCAGGCGATCGAACAGCAGGTGCGGCGCACCCCGGCGCAATATCTGTGGGGCCATCGCCGGTTCAAAACCCGACCGCGCGGTGAACCTCAGGTGTACAAACCTCGCCACAACAAGTGGATGCGGCGCTATACCTACATATTGAGTTTACTGGCCTTACCGATTGTTACCTACACGGCCTGGATAGCGTTACGAAATCGCGACCTGCGCTATCCGGTTGAGCGGCTTGGCATGGGACGGGGTGACATCAATGCTGACGTATATCTGCACGCCGCCTCGATCGGCGAGATTAACGCCGCTTTGCCGTTAATCCGCCTGATTCAGAAACAGTATCCCGAACTGCGGCTGCTGGTTTCGGTCAACNNCGACTGGCAGTGGGCGGTGGCCCGGCACCTGCGCCGCATCCGGCCGCAGTGTGTCCTGATCATGGAAACCGAGCTGTGGCCGAACTTTTACGAATGCTGTTTTGAGCACGGCATCCGCAACATCATTATCAACGGCAGGCTGTCGGAAAAATCAATAACCACATCTTATATGATTCGCTACTGGATCAGTCATGCTGTGCGATTGGCCTATGCAATCCTGGCTCGCTCGCAGGTGGATGCTGAACGCTATCTTATCCTGAATGCCAGTCCGGACTGGGTAAAAATCCTCGGGAATATCAAATACGCCGCCACCTCAACCGTAACCGACACTGCCGCTATAGCCAAGCGTACTTATATACTTGCTGCCTCAACCCGTGACGAGGAAGAGAAATGGCTTGCCAAAACCTGGCAACGGCTGGATGCTCCACGGCCGTTACTGGTGATCGTGCCAAGGCATATCAAACGCCTGCCGCAAATCCTCGAGGATCTCAAATCGCTGTCAGCCAACATCGCTATCCGCAGCAAGGGGGATGATATTGATGACACAACGGAATTTTATATCGCCGATACCTTCGGCGAACTGGGCCGGTTTATTGCCGGTGCCGAGTTTGTGATCATGGGCGGCTCCTTCAAGCCTTTCGGCGGACAGAACATTCTGGAAGCTGCCGGCGCCGGCAAGGCGGTGATTTTCGGCCCACATATGGAGAACTTTCGCAGTGAGGCAGCCGACCTGCTGGCGGCGGAAGGCGCTGTGCAGGTGAACGATCAGCAAGAGTTGTTGACGGTTGTCAGGGAACTGCTTGACGACAAAGCCAGAACTGAACAACTCGGCAACAACGGACTGGCATTAATCAAACAAAACCAGGATATTGCCGAGCGCTATCTCAAGGAATTACAACAGCTTTGTCCGGTACTTAAAAAGACTTCGTAGGGTGCGTCTTACGCACCGTAAACTTACAACTGTCGGTAACCTTCCAACAGGTACTGCCATTGCTGCGCAGCAAAATAAAACGGCTCGTGTTTGCCTTTTAATTTGGTCAATGAACGATGCAGACGCTGCAGGTTACGTTGCTGCCAGCTGCGACGTATGGATTTGACTGCTCCCCGATCGAAATCGATTACATAAAACTGTCCGGCCTGATCCAGCATGATGTTGTTGGCATTGAGATCGGCATGATAGATACCCTGTATATGGAAATGACGGATGGTACTGCCCATTGCCAGCCACTGCACCTTTTCCAGTGGTTGAGTACAGAGCAGCCGGGCGACGGTGCGGGCATTGGCGATGCGCTGGGTCATGATGTCGGCGGTATACAACATGCCATGACGAATCACCCGGGCGGCGACCGGTTTCGGTACCGGCAGATCGAGTTCGCGCATATACTGCAGCAGATGCAGTTCCTTCCAGGCACGGGTGGATTCGAGGCCGGTCCAGAAATAACGGTCCGGCAGCCAGCGCGAGATCAGGCCGCCGCGATGATAATGTCGCAACACCAGATCCCGATCCTGATAGTTCACGAAGAAGGTGGTACCCCGGCCTTCGGCAAAGCCGACGATCGCATCGCGTTGCGCCCAGTCTGTCGAATCGAAGGAGATGTCCTCAGGATTCTCAAAGCCTGAGTTATCGTATAGGATGTGGCAATTATTTTTTGTTATCTCCGAGAAACTCATAGAATGTCGCTTCCGCTTGCCCGTGCCCCTGAATCTGTTTGCATTCTCCGACTCTCTGCGGTGGGTGATATCTGTCACACCCTGCCGGTGGTACGCACTATACAACATGCGTGGCCGAATACCCATATTACCTGGGTCATCGGAAGACTGGAACATACCCTGGTGGGCGACATACCTGATATCGAATTTGTTGTATTCGACAAATCGGAAGGCTTCAGTGCCTATCGCAAACTTTACCGGCAGATGCGCGGCAGACACTTTGATGTTCTGCTGCACATGCAAATGGCCCTGCGAGCCAGTATCGCCAGCCGATTGATTCCGGCGGATATCCGTCTCGGTTTTGATCGCCGCCGGGCCAGGGATCTGCAATGGTTGTTCACCAACCAACGAATTGCTTACCGCGAACGGGAACATGTGATGGAAAGTTTCTTCGGCTTCACCCGGGCGCTGGGTATCGAACAGCAGGTTCTGGAGTGGAACATTCCTATCCCAGATGACGCTCGGGAACGGGTCAGGGAATATCTCAGCGGTATTGATGATTATATCGTGATCAGTCCCTGCTCCAGCATGTCTTATCGCAATTGGCACAGTGAAGGCTATGCCGCCGTGGCGGACTACGCCGCCAACAAATACGGCCTCAGTGTGGTGGTTAGCGGTGGCCCGAGCGAGATTGAACAACAATATGCCGGAGAAATCAGCCGACTGAGCAAATCGGAAATCATCAACCTGGTGGGAGAGACCGACCTCAAGGAGCTACTTGCCATACTGGAAGGGGCCAAACTGGTCATCGCCCCGGATTCGGGACCGGCACATATGGCAACTGCCGTCAACACACCCGTCATCGGTCTGTATGCCTGTACCAACCCGGACCGGGCCAGGCCTTACTTCAGCCAGAAGTACACCATCAATCGCTATGACGAAGCAGTATGGGAAAAGCACCACAAGACTCCGGCAGAGATGCCCTGGGGTCTGCGAGTGCGCGATGCCGGGACCATGTCGCGCATCACTATCAGTGATGTCACCACAATGCTTGACAGATTGATGCAAAGTGCCTGACTCAGGCGATTTTCCGCACTACGGCTTCAATGGAATACTCACCCTGACTGGGTAATTCATCACCAGGGTTGACATAGCCTTCATCACAAGTACGACAATAGATTAACTCGGCGTTGCCGAGAACTTTTTTGATCACGGGTTCAATGCCGATCGTATCCGGCGGGTCATCCTTGTCGGGTAAAAAGAAATGTTCATGATCTTCATTGAATCGGGAAGGCAGGCGGGTCTTCTTTTCGTACAGGTCCCGATGCGGGAGATACAGCAACAAATAACCGCCCGGCTTCAACACCCGCCACCAGTTTTTCAGCGACAATTCAACATCAGGCAAATGTTCCAGCAAATGACTCGAATAGACGAAATCAAATGACTCATCATCCAGACCATGCAACAGCTGCGCATCACCATGTTCGAAATCCCAGCCACGAACATTCGGCACTACCGGATCACCGCCGTAACCGATGTCGAGTCCCTTACCCTGGCAGTATTTTTCAAAAAAACCTTCCCGCTCACGTCGGGCTTTTGATTTCGTTGTTTCGCCAACAGACTTTTTTCTTCCAAGAAAAGGCAGATGCCCGAACAGATTGTAACGAATCTTGCGAATCCGGTCTTTTATTGGCTTGTTTTCCAAACGATGCGGCATGGGCGAGAAAAGGTTATACCGTATCCGACTGTACAATTCCTTGATAAAACTCATGTAGATTATCCTGCCTGTATCTTGCTCATCAGTTCGTTGAATTTATCCAGTGCTGTTGCAACCGGAATATCCGATGTCCCAACAGGTTTATGACATCTGTTCAGAATTTGCGGATCCTCGACAAAGCATGCCACATGCAAACAGTCTTCCGGCTCGACAATCTCGGGCCGGGTATAGGTGAACAGCGTCAGATTCGGCACCTTGACACCGATTGCCAGGTGCATCAGTGATGTATCGCCGGTAACGACTGCAACACATTGCCGCATGATCGCCGCCACCGTAGTCAGCGGCAGCAACGGCATGACATCACATTGCTGTTTTCCGTACTGTTCGGCAAATTCACGTGACAGCGCCTCCATACCGGGATTGGTGAATACTACCGGTTTCAGGCCGTACTTGTCATGGATTTTCCCGGCGAGTTCGACAAACCGTTCTACAGGCCAGCGTTTTTCAGCAACCCCGGCCCCCAGGTTAAATGCCACCAGCCGGGTTTGCCCTGCAAGTAACTTTTCGGCCTCCAATTTTGCCTGATCGGGGATAACAAACGTTGTTCCGCGTCGTATTTTGTCATCACCGATACCCAGCGGACGCAATTTCTTGCCCAGATCCTTTGTCCAGTGCCGGCAAAAATCCGGCGTCTTCACCAGCAGATTGTTTGCCTTGCGCAGAGCGGGAGTGTGATCAAATCCCAGTCTTATTCGTGCTCCCGAAAGGCGGGTCAGAGCCGGACTTGAGCCTCCGGAATACAGGTTGACCAATAGATCAAAATGCTGTTTTTGAAGCTGAAGGACATGGAAAATAAAACCGGTCAAATAAGACAACGGATTACTTTTATTACGTGATATAACGACCACTTCATCACAATCCGGATGATTTTCCACTACAGCCTTACCGGCCGGATCGACGATTACGGTGATTCGTGCATCGGGAAATCGTTCTGCAAGTGCTTCTATTATCGGCACACGGAAAAATACGTCACCGATCAACCCCCAGGCAATAACACATATTTTTTTTATATCCTCCAATTCCGAGGCATCGATAGAGTAGCCATAGTACTTAGCTGACATATTGACGTTCGGAGTGTATACAATTAGCGGTGTAGTTTATTGCACAACACGATTGCGGATCCTTTGTCGGGACCATCCTGCTCATCATAAAAAGCACCCAGGTCCTTAATATCCCGGTATTGGTGCTCTCCTCCCAGACTGACAAAATAACCCGAAAACAATTCCTCTACCAGGCCAAGAAATGACTCCCTGTCTACGCCCGAGCGCTTGATAGCATATGGCCAGAATTCCATAACGACCGGCACATCGGGATGTTCCCTGAAGAATTGACTTGCACCCTTGATAAATCGTGCTTCATGTCCCTGTATGTCCATCCAGATCAGTTCTATATCATCCTTGTTGACACCAATCTGCCGGTCATCCAGATCATCGAACCTGACTGCCTTGACCTGGATTACACTTCGTTTGCTTTCATTGAACGCATCCGGTTGTATGTGATCTTCATTTCGGATTCGATGATCGCCATAATTCTTTTCACTGAGTTCAAAGTTAAGTGTCCCGCTACAATCAGACAATGCCATATTATGTGCCGTGAGTCTGTCTTGCAGATTGTTGTTCGATATATTTTGTTGTAACAACCGGTAATTGCCCGGCGACGGCTCGAAGGCTACAGCCTTGTCAAAAATATCCTCCAGCAGAAACGCTGCTGAAGACATTCCGATATAGCCACCAACATCGAGCACCACTTTGCCTTTTTCATCTGGCAGGTATCCCTGTTTTCTCAACAGAGATACAAAGTCCATCATGTCATCAAATTCATGCTCTCTACGGATATACAGGTTTCGGCCGGTTGTCTTGTCCTTGCTGTTAAAGGTCAACAGACCGTTACGGGTAGGGATGGTAACTTTCCGCTCCGTTGGAAGATAAACAGTAAAATACCAGGCCAACTTGCGCAGAAATCGGGTTAACCTGTTTGGATGATAATTTACCGTGGAAATTTTCATAAAAAGTCTTCAATAAATCGAACTGTGAGAAAAAGGCAACATTATTAACGTCAACCAGATGATAGTTATTTATAAAGTACTGCCACAAAATTACCGTCGGCTTCCTCAAAAGCCGGGTGACAACTGACTTCGCTGAATCCGGCACGTTTGGCCAGGGTTGTAAAATTCTGACAGCTGAACAAATGCAAATGCTCCAACGGCTTGAGGGCGCCCCATCGGCATTGTTCCTGCCTGGCACGCTCGCAGTCGGTATCCGGTGTCTGAATCAGAAACACACCACCTGGCTTGAGCAGATCATAAATACCTTGCATATCCCCCAGCACATCCTCGAAATGTTCGACCACATCAATTGCACTGATAAGGTCAAAACTCTCAGGCTCGAACCGGGTTCTGGCATCTTCGAATCGTTCCGACAGAATATGTGTCTTGTATTGTGGATAGCTGTTGACAAACGGCCGAATCAGCTCCCGCACCAGCTCAATGCCATAGACATCCCAACCCTTCGCATCAGCAGCGGCCAGCAGAAACCCCTTGTTGCAGCCGATATCAAGATATTTGCCTTTGTCGCCAACCGGATACACCTGTTGCTCGCCGAACTTGAAAATCTGCCGGGCGCGTTCCATTGACTGATGGAAATTCCTCGACCAGGTAAACCGCCGCCAGGGTGCCACAAGTTTTCTGCGCAGGGACTTGATAACATTGCCACTGTAGGCCTTGTACAGTTCCTCTGGTTTCAGCAATCTGTCTATATAGATTAGTCCACATTGGCTACAACACAGATAGTCCTGACCATCCAGGCGACAATACTCCTCTGCAAATTGGCTTGTTTCACATACTACACAAGCACGCTTATCCATTCCCATTTTCTCTCCAACATAGGCTATTTAATAAGTATATTACTTCACTAACTCCGGAAAAACCTGGATCATATCNNCGCAGAATTAAACCGGCACATGGTCGAGTTCATGCTCTAATCCAGTATTCCGAGTTAAAGCAGTCAGTCTATGTACACAGGCAAACTTGCTTTCGAACAGGTGATGTATCATCTGCCAATACATACCTTTCGGCGCCACCCTCACGACTCAACAGCAANNATGTTATTACATAATTTGAAAAACTCTCATCTCAATTTATCTTATACATCTAATCTACATAGAAACGGCCAAAAAATGCATTAACTGTTATAACGCAATTTATATTTTGCAATTTTCTTTGCCTTTCTGATTTTCAGATATACCTTATAAAGGTACAACTTAAATTTATCACCCACGTTCAATGCAACAACAGATGGCTTGATGTAAACAGAATCACTTTTATCCTGATACCACAGTTTGTAACCATTTTCCTTCATCCAGCCTTCTATTTTATCTAAATACGGATTAATATAAATTCCCCCATGCGTCTCAATTGATATAACCGAAGGACGACTTACCATGTCACTTATAACAAACCATTCACTACCTTCTATATCAATACTAATAAGGTCTATATCACCTTTATCAATTTCACTAAACTTCTTTGACTCAACTGAAATACTATCCTTTAAGTCGAGTTGATAATTATCATTTATTATTGCCGGTGATGTTTCCAAATCACCAATAAATGTAGATGCGGCGCGTTGTATAAGATTGATTTTTCCGCTTCTATTGAAGATAGCATAAGGATATAAAATTACATTATTCCTTTCTGCGAAATGCTCTTTGATCAGTTTAATTGATTCAGGATCCGGCTCAACCAGCGTCGTCTTAACTCCACCAATAATATAATCATATATATTTGAAGTTTCAGGATGATAAACTCCAACTTCTGCTACATGCGTTGGCATGAATCCTTTTTTGGATAATTTTTTATATATCCTTTTTTGACTTTTAAAGTTCATATTTTTCTCCAGACTTCAATTCTAATCCGGCAATTTCATCAGAATTTCTATAAGCTTTTCGAAATGAATCTTGTCGGAGAATACACGATTCGCTTTGTCCTTTCCCTTTTTGGCAAGCTCATCAATCATTTCCGGATGTTGATAAGCATCCAGCAGCACTGTTTTCAGTCTATCAACATCATCGGGGTCAAACAACAGCCCTGTTTCCCCGTTGGTGATTATTTCCTTCACTCCACCAGCATTGCTCCCAATAGCCATTACACCCGCATGCATCGCTTCAATCAGTACCAGCCCAAATGTTTCACAATAGGTTGTCAAAACTACAGCATCGTAACATTTCATACGTTGCAATGGATTCTTTACGAAAGATTCGAACTTTATATAGTTGGACAAATTGTCAGCTTTAACCTTATTCTGTAATTTGGCAAAATATCGCTTGTTCATTACATGACCAATGATAGTCGCTGAAATATCCAACCCCTCCTTGACAAGTTGTGCTACGGCCGAAATCAGCAAATGCTGCCCCTTGTAGGNNTAGGGCTCAATTCGACCAAACAAGGCGAGATTGAGTTTGCGCCGTGGAAAATCTTCGCCATAACAATGCTGATAATCCGCCGGCTCGTCACATGCTTCGGCCACTCCCAGATATAACTGACTGATCCGGTCTGACGACAATGGTAGAAATGTTTCCGCTTCCTTTTGCATGAGCTTGGTGACTACAATCAATTGATCTACTTCACGATAGAACCAACGATGCAGTGGATCCTTTTTGCTGCGTGTAATGGCCATGTGCCGGCTATACACTAACTTTACCTTCTGTTGACTGAATTTTTTAGCCAGTACCGCCAGATTAAGATCATTATTCCANNTCGACGCGCTGCGCATCAATAAATCGTGCGAGTCTGCGTGCGGCCAACAGCGGTAAACGTCGATTGCTGACATTAAGACAAACCGGCTCAATGCCCGTTTCACGCAGTTTTTTGTCCAGCATACTGTTCCGTGCGACTACTGCGAGACAATCGTAGCTTCTTTTCTGTAACTGTTTTATCTCCTGTGCGGCATACAGCTCAAGGCCACCGTGTCCGCTGGAGGTGCAAAGTACCAGAACTTTCATATATCCAGCTTCTCCATCAGTTGTTTCAAACTGCAGGAAACAACTTCAACCGGGGGAATACTGCCATCAATCATATATACAACATCGTGTAATCCGTATCTCGGCCAATACCGATAAGGTGGCACCTCACCATAGAAAATTCCCAGTGTAGGTACTTCCAGTGTAATGGCCAAATTACGGACGCCGGTGTCATTGCTGACCAGAAGCCTTGCGCCTTTGAGTAATGACATTGCCTGCTCCAGAGGTAAAGTCCTGACAGGCTGGATATTCTCAATTCCNNAACCGTCAATAGATTCCCACTCAGATCGGCCTTCCAGGACAACATGATCGATGTCGGGGTATTGCTTTGCCGCATAACGCAACAACTCAACAAAACTCTCCTCCGGCCAGCATTTTACGGGCGTTGATGCACTGGTGAAATAAACAATATAAGGTCGCTTCTGTTTTTCAGGTTTGACCTGCATACAAAAATCGGGAGGATATCCGGTTTTGCATCCCAGCAAATTGAGCATATCCAGCATGACTTCCGCCTCGAATTTGAAATCGGAACGGGCAACAGCCAGATCGTAATAGAGCCGGCGCTGGATTGGTCGATAGGGAAATCCGATTTTCAGCCCCGCCGGATTGAGCAAACAGGTCCAGAAAGAACGGCTGGTTGCGGCCAGGTCAAACAGGAGATCATGATAGCCCAGTTCACGAACGCGACGGAACTGCTCGCCCAGCGGTATCTGGCGTTGATCGCTGCCGTAAATCACGTGAACGCGATCCANNCGATCCACCATATCCTCCGGTGTTCCATAGGTGTAGTTGCTGACTACACTCAGTGTTATGCTGGCGTTGGGAAAATGTTTACGTAATTCTCCGAGAAATGCCCGGATCAGCACCATATCACCCAGCGCCGCGTGACGAATCACCGCGATACTTTTGACCTTGTCGTGGCTCAATGCGGCGGCCTTACGACGCCCCCCGGAAGAAGCCCAGGCGCCGCGTGTGAACCATAATTTCATTCAGATTTCCCCTGTATAACTTGAACAGTTCATTTTATAATAATCATTTTCTGTTTTACATATTTATTGCCATAGGATACATTCCCTCATTACTCTGGATATCCGGACAGATGTCAGTATCCACCAAGCCAAAAATCCTGGTAATCCGAAACGACAAGCTCGGCGACTTCATGCTGAGTCTGCCGGCGTTCAAGCTGCTCAAACAGGCGATGCCTGATAGTACCTTGCATGCACTGGTACCGGAATATACCCGCGATATCGCCCTGGCCTGTGATGCTATCGATGATGTCATTATCGATCCCGGCAACAATGCGCCATTTAACCAGCAACGACGGTTATTTCACACGATTAAACAGCAACATTATGACGCTGTTATCACATTGTTTTCCACCAGCCGCATCGGCTTACTGGTTTGGCTGGCCGGGATCAAATACCGTCTCGCTCCGGCGACCAAACTGGCACAGATTTTTTACAACCAGCGCCTTATACAGCGCCGTTCCCGTTCCGAACAACCCGAATATCGTTATAACCTCGATCTGGCTGCTCGCTATTTGCAGGATTATTCCATCAAATACAGTGCACAACCTGAAGCACCGTTTTTACACTTCCCCCAAAATTCTGTTGTTGAGGGAAAACATGCTTTTCTTGCTGAACAAAATGTTAATACCGACTCAAAGTTAGTTGTCATACATCCCGGTAGCGGTGGTTCGGCCAACAACCTGAGTCTCGAGCAATACGTGCAATTAATTAAACAACTGAAGCTCTCTCCCGGACATTACGTTGTCATCACTGCCGGGCCGGGTGAACTGGGTAAAGCCGAAATCTTGTCCTCCATGCTCAAGGATATCCCTCACTCTATCTACTATTCGGAACGGGGCCTGGTCAGCTTTGCTCAATTCCTGCAAAGTGCCGTGCTGTTTATCAGTGGCTCGACCGGACCGTTACACATCGCCGGTGCGCTGGACGTGCCGACCGCAGCCTTCTATCCTCGCCGGCGTTCCGCCACGGCGTTACGCTGGCAAACACTGAACAGTAAATCGCGTCGGCTTGGCTTCATGCCGCCCAAGGATGCGGAAGAACAGGATATGCAAAGCATTGATCTTGGTGAAGCAGCAAAACAGATATCAGATAAATTCCTGTAACTGTTCGAATCAGCCGCTCCCGGAAATACGATAATAAAGCTGCATCCATACCTTTGGCCTATTGTGGAAGGCCGCTCTACTGCTTCTGTGTCTGAGCACCTCCAGTACGATGAGTCTGCAGCCGAACCCAGAGATCCGCATACTTGACGAATGTGGAATGGGCCGATAATACAGCCAGCAGAAATCCCTGTTTACCATCAAGGAACCCTGCACGCACAATATACATCTTGATAAAACAGCCGATACCGTGAACCAGCCCTTGCAGCAAACTGCTTTGTTTTCCTCTGGCTTTGCGTTGCTGCGCCCATTCCGCCGCATAATGGGCGGACTTCATCAGATAATGTTCCAGATCCCGATAGGTATAATGCAGCAGATCACCGGATAACTTTTTCTCTGTCATACCAGCCGGATATTCCAGCTTTTCGTGTACCCTGTTGGCATTGTAGGCAGCTTGGTTGCGGGGATACAAACGGGTGACATAATCGGGGTACCACCCGGAATGACGTATGAACCGCCCAAACACATAAGACAACCGGGGAATCGAATAGACATTGTTCCAATTGTTGTCGGCAATGACTTGCCTGATTTCTTTCGCCAGTTCCGGCGTCACACGTTCATCGGCATCCAGCATCAGTATCCAGTCGCCCTGGGCGCGTTGCTGGGCGCGCTGCCGCTGGACACCAAATCCCTGCCAGTCATCTTCGATAAATATCTTATCGGTATATTCCGCGGCAATTTCCTGTGTATTGTCGCTGCTTCCGGCGTCAACGATAATAATCTCGTCTGCCCAGCGTACCGTATCGAGGCAGTTACGCNNCTCTTCATTCATAACTATAATAACTACAGAGAGTTGTGCCGTAATTTGCGTCATCCGTTAATCCTGCCGATTTTCCTTAAATGTGTCGAGAAGAGCAGGGCAATGAAAAGCAGATTGAGCGACACGTAGTTCCCTTTAATCAGTATTGATGCATCCGTCATAGAGTAGATGGTAATCATCAGTATATGCAATGTCCCTATTGTTGCCGTATATGGACTCTGACGAAAGCTTTTTACGAATATCCATAACGGGTAATACATAAGCAACACTACAACCACCAGGCCAAGCAACCCACGTGATGCTAATGTTTCTACGAATACATTGTGAGGATGGCTATAGTTGATGAGCGCCGGATTTAGTTTTCCTTGTGAAATATATTTTTTTATGGATTTCAAATAGTTTCCTCGACCAACACCAAAAATCGGACTATCCATCAGAAAGAATCGAACCGTGCGCATCATTTCTAACCTCGCACCAACACTAGTCGTAGCAACTACACTAGTTTCTGGCCTAGGCTCTTTCATATAAAAAACAAACTCATTGAACGCCTTACTACTCCTTTTCACGATCATGGAAGAGAAATTTATAGATACAAAGACGATGGACGCTAATGAAATTAGCAATAAAAGTTTTTTCTTTGTATTAGGTATTGTAATTAAAAGAAATGCCAGTGAGATCAATACTGCAAGGTATGAACTTCGTGCAGAGGTATTCATCACTACAAACAATCCGGCCAAAAAAAGAGCTATATAGAATATATATGCCTTATAAGTTCTGGAGTGATACAAACCGTAAGTAATTACCAGAATAGAAAATAATCCTGTCACAGGACCGATGAACAGTGGACCGTAAGTGCCGTAAATACCCCTCGGACTATCCATTACGTAGAGTTCGTACAGACCCCAGACAAACACCCCAACCAACCCGACTTTCATACCACTAAATAACACATCTTCAG
>JABAOG010003427.1_pt1 | contig 13918 bp, 15 predicted proteins | sample 7062131 | NCBI WGS metagenome assembly JABAOG01 (sample SAMN14538629, study PRJNA623070) | marine sediment metagenome | biome: marine biome [ENVO:00000428]; feature: marine pelagic biome [ENVO:01000023]; material: deep marine sediment [ENVO:00002113] | place: India: Arabian Sea | collected...
CCATGCAACGCTGCTCGCTTTATCGCTGATATTTCCATTCAGGATGGAACTTTACTCACCCCCCGGACCGCCTTCACGAAGGTGTGGCGCCTGCAAAATGTGGGGACGTGTACCTGGACAGCTGATTATGACATGGTGTTCATCAGCGGTGATCGGATGGGTGGTGACGCTGTGAAATCAATCAATGCGGTCGTACCCCCAGGTTCAACGATTGACCTGGCGATTGACCTGACCGCTCCCCGGGATGAAGGTTCTTACCTGGGGTATTGGAGACTGCGTGATGGAGATGGTGAATACTTCGGTATCGGTTCCGAATATGAATCCGCTTTCTGGGTTTCTATCGAGGTGATTGAACCCAATCGGGCGTATGCATTCGACTTTGCTCTGTCATTGTGCACCGCAGAATGGGAGAGTGAAGTAAGTAATTTACCCTGTCCTGGTTCGACCGATTCTTCAGATGGATTCGTGCGTTTGTTAGAAAATCCTGATCTTGAACTGCGCAGTGAGAACGAGCCTGCTCTTTGGGTGCATCCCAATGATGAACGCTATGGGTGGATTGAAGGTCAGTATCCGGAATTTAAAATTGAAACCGGTGACCATTTCCGAGCCTGGGTTGGCTGCCTGGAAGGAAACCAGAACTGCAATCTGACTTTCTACCTGGATTACCTTACAGAAGATGGTGTTTACCGCAGCCTGGGCGAATGGGTAGAAGTGTACGACGGTGAAGTGACGGAGATTGATATTGATCTCTCCAGCCTGGATAATCAGAAAGTCAGCTTCATTCTAGGGGTTGAAATCAACAACAACCGGGTGGACCGGGCGAATGGATTCTGGTTCGTACCCAGGATCGAAAATATTGGTGGCGGGGGTGGAGGATAAATTAAGTAATCCTAAATATCTCCACCAGCCAACTGATTTGTTGTTATAGTTAATAACAGTATCGAACTACTGGTATGGAAAGTACAAGAATGGAGCTATTTGATGGGTAAAGATGATCAGAATAAGCTGAACTGGAAAGAGAAGATCGACGAATTTTTGAAAAAGGTCATCCCACCGATACCGGAGAAACAACCACAACCTGTTCCAATCCCGGTACGCGATCAAACCAGAAGGCTTCCGGGATCACGATAAACGACCGGGAGATTTAATTGCCGGGTTGACGACCTCAGCCTCCGAACTGTTTTCAACACGGACGAAGTCCCTAACAGGCTTACCTGCGGGCTCGTCCGTATTTTTTTCCTCAGCTCTTTATTGAAATTTAGACAAATGAGTGCTACATGAACAATTCTTTTTGTCGCTTTTCGGTGTCAATTAATGCAGATATTGGTAATCTCTCACCAGGTTTTTTTGGAATGGCATAAAAATTGCACCGTTAAACGAGGAAGAGCGAATATTTTCTATGGCTTTATAGAAAATATACAACAAATATTGCAAAAAACGTCCAATTTTGCTTGACGCCAGACTCAGGATATGCTAGTATCAATATCGGAGTTAAAAATAATATTAAAATTCCATACGCTTATCTGGGTCCTGGTGGAAGAACAACCAGGGGATTTCTCCCTAAGGAGCTGAGCTATGAAACGCACAAAAATTTTGATCATCATATTGGCAGCGGTTTTAGTTTTGGGTATCAGCGCGTGCAACCGCAGCAGATCAACCCCGCCGCCTAATGACAATACAAGCAGCCAGGATTTTGAAATTCCAGGCACTGAACAGGCTATCGAACAGCTTTCCCAATATGCAACGCAGACTGCGATGGCAATGACGGGGGAGACTGAGGAACCCGATGATCAGGTAGCGACTGATGAACCCACCGAACCTGGTGAATCAGCAGCAACTCCTGTTCCTGATGATGATACTTCAGAGCCAACAACAGCACCGACTGCTGTACCAACACAACAACCTGCTGGTGAAGTTCAGGATAGCTACCCTGTTCCTGACACGTACGTCTTGCAGAAAGGTGAATTCCCGTACTGCTTAGCTCGTCGATTTGACATCGATCCCAATACACTCTTGAGTGCAAATGGTCTTTCACGTGCATCTCAGGTGTATCCAGGCATGGAACTGACGATCCCGGGTAACGGTGGAAGTTTCCCCGATGAGAGAGCCTTAAAAAACCATCCAACGACCCACACGGTAGTGGCTGGTGAAACTATCTATACGATTGCCTGCACTTATGGCGATGTGGATCCCCGAGCGATCATCGATGCAAATAATCTTGAGGAGCCATATGGCATTTCTGCGGGAGACCAATTGCATATCCCGTAGGTAAAAACTTACTATAGATCACAGCGCAGTCGTTTCATACTGACTGCGCTGTTTGTATGTTGGAGAGCTATGAAATTTAAACGATTGTCCAGAGAAGAAATTTACCGGGGAAAGATATTTGATGTTTTCCGGGATCAGGTGGAGCTCCCTAATCAACAGGAGACCCAGCTCGATGTTGTTGAACACGAACCAGCCGTGACGATAATCCCTGTTGGGTCAGATGGAACTGTGTGGTTGATCCGCCAGTACCGTTACCCGGTTGGTGAATCATTATTGGAATTCCCGGCGGGTGTAATGGAAGGTGGAGAATCACCGGAGAGCTGTGCTGCTAGAGAACTGCGCGAAGAGATTGGTATGGGGGCAAAAGAGATCATCCTGCTGGGAGGGTTTTTCCTGGCTCCGGGATATTCCTCAGAATATTTGTATGTTTTTATTGCATCGGGTCTGACACCGGATGCGCTTCCTCAGGATGAGGATGAATTTATTGAAGTCGTCAAATTATCGGTGGATGAGCTGCACACAAAAATTTTTGAGGGTGAAATCCGGGATGGTAAAACGATCGCTGCCACCTACTTGGCTCAATCCTATTTGGCTGGATAGCATTTGAAGTCAGGCTGAGAGCAAACACCCCTTCGTGCACAACGAAACCTTCCAGCAAGATGAAAAGTTATTGGTCTTGTCGAAAAGAAAGTTCTTAATCCATAAAAAATGTTTGTCATTTTTTCTGCTTGATGATATAATCCGTCCTTGCGCCGCCAGCGGCGGTGGTTTTTCAATCAACATGAATTATCCCCTTTATGGGGTTGAATAAAATTGAAGGTAGTGATTATGAACGAGTTATTAAAAGCAGTTGAGGCCCCAGTAAATCCAAATATTCCCGAGCTTGCTATTGGCGATACCGTCAGTGTATTTCTGCGTATTCGTGAAGGCGCCAATGAACGTGTCCAGGAATTCAAGGGCACGGTAATCCGCATGAAAAAAGGCGGAAACAACACAAATTTCACCGTTCGTCGTGTTGCAAGTGGTGGAATTGGCGTCGAGCGAACTTTCCTTGTGCGCTCACCAATGATCGATAAAGTCACTGTTCACCGGCATGCCGATGTGAAACGAGCGAAACTATATTATTTGCGTAATCGCCGCGGTAAGAGTGCTCGCCTGAAACAAAGATTTAATTAAATTTCCTTTTTGAAACCAATGAAAGGGTGCAGTTCGCAAGAACTGCACCCTTTTCTGGTACCGATAGATTCACCATGCAGAGAGATGATGATGCAAANNCTGGTACCGATGGACTCAACGTGCAGAGAGATGATGATGCAAAAACCATTGATTGGGATCACCACGTATCCTGGAAAAGATGATTACGGATACAGGACCAATTACCAGATGGATGTTTACCTTCGAGCGGTTCAAAAAGCGGGAGGACTGCCTGTGATGATCCCCCTGAACTTGGTGGAAGATGATCTGGAGAACCTGATTACCCGAGTGGATGGCATCCTGCTGTCTGGTGGAGGGGACATTGCTGTAGAGCTTTACCAGGGAGATTTCCATGAACGAGTTTATCATGTCGATCGCCAGCGAGATCAGGTCGAAATTTCGCTTGTTAAACATGCAATCGATGTTGATAAGCCATTCCTCGGCATCTGCCGGGGGATCCAGGTGATCAATGTGGCTCTGGGAGGCACGCTATACTCCCACATTCCAGACCAGTTCGGCGATCAGGTGCCTCATCCGCAACCAGGGAATTTGGACAGGCGAAGGAGAGTCCATCGAGTGCGGATCGAAGAGGACACGTGGCTGTCAGAGATTTTGAAGTGCGATTCGTTGATGGTTAACAGCATCCACCATCAGGGGATCAAAGAACTGGGGGCGGGTTTGCTGTCATCAGCCTTTGCAGATGACGGTCTGGTGGAAGGTGTGGAGCTGAGCGGGCATCCTTTTGGGATTGGCGTACAATGGCATCCGGAATGGCTGATGGATGATGTGGATGCGATGTCTCTATTTACAGCTTTCATCAAAGCTGCAAACTCCTGATACAATCTAACCATGATGTCAACGTTTCAGAAACCTGATCCAATTGGAGTTTTTGATTCCGGTGTAGGCGGACTTTCAGTCCTGCGGGAAATCCGGAAGCTGCTTCCCGAGGAACAGTTGATCTATATTGCCGACCAGGCAAACGTGCCATACGGTCCCCGGTCTGAAGATGAAATCCGCGAATTATCTTTCGGGATAACAAAATACCTGCTGGATAAGGGAGCAAAATTGATTGTGGTAGCCTGCAATACCGCTTCAGCGACCGCATTGTATCCACTGCGTGAACATTACCCCGATGTACCTTTTGTGGGGATGGAACCGGCGGTAAAACCGGCAGCTGAACTCACGGAAAGCGGTATTGTAGGCGTTCTGGCTACTCCCATGACACTGGAAGGAAAACCTTTTTGCCTCGGTCGTGGAAAGGTTCGCAGAGGGGGTCAGGGTATTGCAAAACACCTGCCCGGGTTTGGTTCAGCAGATTGAGGCTGGAGACTTAGATGGTGTCATGACCCGTAAGATCCTCGCTGATGCTTTACTACCGATGATTGAAGAGGGAATCGATAATATTGTCCTGGGCTGTACACATTATCCATTCGTGATCCCGCAGATACGTTCGATTGCCGGTCCCGATGTCGGGATTCTCGATCCGGCACCGGCGGTTGCCAGACAGGTTCAAAGAATCCTGGAAGCGAAGAATTTACTCAGTGAAATCGATTGTGAGACGTGTGCAGAATATCTGACCAGTGGTAACCCCCTGCGATTCGCTGAACAGATACACACTTTAATTGGTTCAAGAACAGAGGTTCGAAAGGTGGTCTGGCAGGACGGCGTATTGCTGGACCCAGTCGACGGTTAGCCCCTCGATTGCAGCCAACCCAATAATTGATCCGTTTCCCAGGTGTTGATGACATGCTCGGGTTTGATCCATGCGCGCCGGGCGGTGGCGATCCCGTAATCGATCAGATCAAATTGTTCTGGCCAGTGCGCATCGGTGTTGATAGCCAGCTTTCCNNGGATTGGCGTTGATTTCTAGAGCAACATCGTGTTCAGAGGCAGCGCTCAGGATCGCGTCCATGTCAAGGTCTGCACCTTCACGGTCAGGGATCATCCGCCCTGTGGGGTGACCGATGATATCCACATGTGGATTGGTAATGGCGTTGAGCAGTCTTTCGCTGACTTGCTCCCTGGACTGGGTCAGGCTTGTATGCAGCGAGGCGACAACAATATCGAGCTCCGCCAGGATGTCGTCGGGATAATCCAGGCTGCCGTCAGCCTTGATCTCCACCTCGGCACCTTGCAGGATGGTGATCTGCCCAGCATACTCGGACTGGATTTCATCAATCTCGACCCGCTGCTGACGGAGACGTTCTGGTGAAAGCCCATTGGCAATCCCCAGGCTCTGCGAGTGATCCGTCACGGCCAAGATCTTGAACCCACGCTGGATCGCTCCTTCGACCATCTCACGCAGTGTTACCTTGCCGTCGCTCCAGTCGGTGTGCGTGTGCAGGTCAGCAAGAATATCTTTCCTGGTTATGAGGTCTGGAATACCAGCACCTTTTATCGCCTGGATCTCCCCCCGGTCTTCACGCAGTTCAGGAGGTACCCACGGTAATCCGAGGGTCGAATAGACTTCGGCTTCGTTGGGAATGAATTTCTCTTTACCATCGGGCATGATGATCGACTGGTCCGAAAGGGACATCCCCAGGCTCTGGGCGATTTCCCGCAAGCGGACATTGTGGTCCTTCGAGCCGGTGGCATACTGCAGTGCTGTACCAAATTTTTCTGGTGGGTGCACCCATAATTGAGCGCGGATGCCGGTGTCGAATTCGACGGAGGACTTGGTCGTACCCTTACTGATGACCTCAACCACGTCTTTACGACCGGTGAACCAGTCCATTACTGATTCGGGGTCACTGGAGGCAGCCAAAATATCCAGGTCTCCGACGGTCTCTTTCATACGCCGAAGACTGCCAGCGACTTCAGCCTGTTCTACCTGCGGTAATGCTTCCAGACCGGTGATTAACTCTCTAGCCACTGGCCAGGCATCGCCCAACGGTGTTCTACCGGTGCGCCGGGAGAGTGCTTCCAGACCTTTGATGATCTTGGCTTCCGATTTAGCTCCCATGCCAGGCAGTTCCCGGAGCTCACCAGCGGAAGCGGCTTTCTCCAGATCATCCAGGGTGAGGATGTTCTTCTCCTGCCAGAAGAGGGCAACTTTCTTGTGCCCCAACCCGGGGACTTCCAGCAGATCGATCAAAGAGAGCGGCACTTCAGCGGTCAGTTTCTCGTGAAATTCGAGCTTCCCTGTTGAAAATAGTTNNGAGATGGCTTTTCCCACTCCAGGGATTTCCTCAAGCTGACCCTCTCTCCAAACGTCGATGGCATCTCTTCCCAAATCTAAAAGGCTTTCCGCAGCTTTGCGGTAAGCCAGTGTCTTGAAGCGGTTTTCACCTTTGATTTCCAGCAGGTCAGCAATATTCTCAAAGATATTGGCTAACTGCCGGTTGGTGAAATGATAGGTTGTCTCTGTCATGTTTCATCGTCCCTTGAATTGTCAGGTCTGGGAAGTTCGCCTTTTGATTGAGTAAACCCGCTGATCAATACAGCGACTAAAACGATAAGAGCCAAACCGATTGCAGTGTAGGTTAGAAGTTTATTGTTCTGTAAGATCCCGGATGATAGAAACGCTGCGTCTTGCTCTGTGGGAGCGGCAGGGGTACTCTCCTGTTCTTGTGTTTGCGTGGGTGCAGGAGATCGTGTGCGGGTTGGTGTGGGAGTATCCGTCACCTCCAGGAGAGCGGAAGAAATCCCCAATGTATTAGTTGTGTTAGTCGTGTTTGTGAGGGAAAGTGTCGTTGTCAGTCCGGGCGAACCGCTGACCTGAAGGGTTCCTGTTACGGGAATTGAGCTTTCCAGACCGGCGGTTTCCGAAGGTTTGATGATCAGGTTTTCACCCGGGTAAATGACCGAATCGGTTGTCAGGTAGTTCTGTTCAAGCAGGTCGGATAAAGAGATCTCATAAGTTTGTGCGATCCCGATCAGGGTTTGACCATAGCCAACGACGTGGATGACAGCACCATCTTCCCTGGGGGTGGAAATGATGAATGGATCGAAAACAATCGGGGTTGGCTGAGGAGTTCCCGATATTTGAGTGGCTCCCAGGACCGGAGTTGCTGCTCCCACTGCCTCCGGGGTTGGGGCTCCGCTGTAGTATCCGACATCGACGGTGTAATAAACCTTGTCACCACTGAAACCAACACCGGCACCGATGTAGGTGTATTCACCGATCATCGTGTTCATGTGCAGTGCATCCTGCCAGTAGTCATAGATCGCCGATTGCACAGATAAATTGGTTCCGCCAGCTATATTCTCGGAAATGAAGAAGGAAGCCCCACCACCAAAGCCAGCGGCAGCGGCGCGGTCTCTTACACTTGTCCCGCCTGCTCCCGTGTGGGTTACGGTCTGGATGCTGGCCTGATAATCGGAATGTGCCTGGGCGATGGACATCAATATGGGGTCTATCTGTAATGGACCGAGTCCATAGCCGGCACGTAAAGCATTTACCGCAGCGATCATATCATACGCAGTACCTGCCTGTGCCTGGCTCCTGTCGGTGGGTATCAGGGAGACAGAAAACAAGATGATTACCAATATTAGTACGATTAAACGTCGTGTCATGTGGGTATCATACTCTAAAACGTGGATGTTCGCAAAACATCCAAAAGATTAATTTGGTTGGACATAGGAAGCGTAAGGTATCTGCCAGGAAAACGAGTTTCGAAAGATTATGTCAGAATTGATGTTGATTTGACCGGTAATCCTCGTGATCAGAGGACGATAATGAGTATGATTCCACCGGCAATCAGCCCTAAAACCAGCCCGGCGACCACATCAGATACATAGTGAACCCCCATTGCTGTACGGGATAAGCCAACCAGCGGTGCCCATATCGCCGTGGCTATCGAGAACCATGGAGGTCCTAATCCTGCAGCCAGGACTGCCAGCATGAACGCACGCACAGCATGACCTGATGGGAAGGAATGTGGATCGGTCCGGCGATATACAGCCCCCCAATCACCTTCAGGTCGCTGTCGGCGGATCAAGTGTTTGACCAGTAAAACCAATGGTGCCATTACCAGGATAGCGATCAACATGACGACCGATCGATAACGCCAGTCCTGCGGTCCGATGAGGATTACCAGGATCAGAGCAGCAGCCCAGTACCAGGAATCACCTGAATGACTGATGATACCCAAAATAGATTTCAGCCTGCCAGGTTTTTCAGCGATCCGAAGTTTCAATGTGATCCGCTGGTCTGCATTGAGCAGTGTTTTGATCGTGTTTTCCATGATGATCTCGGGCTATAAGTATACCTTGTCATGGTGAAATGATTATGGATTGCATCTTACCAGAGAATTGCATCAAGAAGTATAATTATAAATAAGTAAAGCCTTGCTNNCAGAGAATTGCATCAAGAAGTATAATTATTAATAAGTAAAGCCCTGCTTTACCGAGGATCAATAATCGTTGATTCGCATGAATTAGTCCCACGCAACCAGATCCATGTCAAAATGCTTATGGATCAAAGGACCAATATTTCGTAAATGGTGGACCATCACCTTAACATCACAAACTAAAAACAGGAGGCTTGTCCAGTGGTTCTTCCGAATTATGCATATTTTGAAGGTCAAATCGTCCCTTACGGGGATGCAAAAGTTGGAGTACTGACCCATGCTTTAAATTACGGTACCGCGGCCTTTGCGGGTGTCCGCGCTTATTGGAATGACGATCAAGAACAGTTATATATTTTTCGCCCCATCGATCATTTCAACCGATTGCTGAACTCGGCAAAAATGCTGCTGATGGATTTTGATCTTACCCCCGAAGATTTGCGTGATATTACTGTAAAGCTTCTTCGAAAAGAAGGATACACAAAAGACGTTTATATCCGTCCATTAATATATAAGGCGGATGAACAGATCGGCGTCCGCCTCCATAATCTACGCAGCGAAATAAGCATCGTATCAATTCCTTTCGATAAGTACATCTCGAAAGACACCAGCGCCCATGTGAGCTTCTCCTCCTGGCGCCGGATAGATGACAATGTTATCCCGGCAAGGTCGAAGATCAGCGGTGCGTATGCTAACTCAGCCCTGATCAAGACCGATGCCTCCCTGGCTGGTTTTGATGAAGCTTTAGTTTTGACTCAGGATGGCCATGTGAGCGAAGGCAGTGCGATGAATGTATTCATGGTTCGGGATGGAATTCTGGTCACTCCACCAACAACCGAGAATATTCTGGAGGGGATCACACGAAAATCGATCATTGAAATGGCAGAAAAGGAGTTGGGTGTTCCTGTTGTCGAGCGCAGGATTGACCGGACTGAAATCTATTTATGCGATGAACTGTTCTTCACAGGTACTGCTGCGCAAATCACTGCTGCAACCCGGGTCGACTACCGGGAGATCGGAAGTGGTGAGATGGGACCGATTACCAGTAAATTGCGAAATCTGTTCCAGGATATCGTGCGTGGCCGGCATGAGGATTACAAACATTGGAACTATCCGGTTTATGAGAAGTAGTTGATTGCTAAAAGTCTAGCTGGACGTGCTGTCCGGCAACCTGTCCCCCGGGTGAGATCTGCAAGATCCCGACTCCCCGGGGGATTTTATGTTCTACAACACCAGCAGCACCGGGGTTAAAAAATAGGGTCCCATCGATCCAACGGTTTTCTGGGACATGACTGTGACCAAAAATGATCACATCCTCGGTTGGGCAGATCGATTCGACGACCCGCTGGTATCGCACGAAATTGTAACCTTCCCGCAAATAGAACAGCTTGCCAAGGAAATAATCCTTAAGATTGCCGTGACCGTGCGTGATGCCAATGGTGATCCCGTTGTAAACCAGGTTAATTTTGCGCGGCAGCCTGGACAGAAAATAAAGGTCACGGTTACCTTTGACGGCGAGGACTGGCGCAACCTGGGACAGTGCATCCAGCACCCTGGCGGATGAGATATCACCGGCGTGGATGATCTGCTGCACCCCTGCCTGCTGAAATGTTGGTATCACAGCCGGGTGCAATCTGGCTGTTTTGTCCGGGACGTGTGTATCGGCGATAACACCGAGCGAGACTGTTTGCGCAGTGCTGCTGGACTTTTCCATCAAGACAGCGGCCAGACCGATGAAGCCTGTTTTGGGAACAGGATCGGCATAATAGCCCGACCCAGGTCAGTCTGTGCGAAGCAATCCCGGTAGCCCTGGTTGATTTCTTCGATGGAATGGTATCCCATCAGGTTCTGGATAAAGGTCAGACCTGGAAAATACACATCAGAAGAGTTTTGCTTGAAGATCTCGCTGTGGATATCCTTGATCTTGCCATTTTCGAAGACTATCTTGATCCCATCACGGTAGAAAGAGATCTTTAACTCTCCCGTATGACCGACCATAATCGATTGAGCCAGGCGGTCTTCCAGAGCAGGGGAGATGTGCTGTAGAAACCCGGGCAGATCAGGGATGCGAATGTAATAAGCGTACGGGTCACGGATGCGGGGATAGCGGTCCGAGTAGACATGATAGCAAGGATGATCAGAGCCGATATACAGGGCAAACGCCTGGAAGGAAGCATCTTCCTTTTGGGAAGCCAATTCTTCGCCGCGGGTTTTTAGAAAGCGGAGAACGCTGGGGGCAACATCGAACCAGGATATCCCTTCTGCAAGTTCGTACTGCCTCAGAGCGTAGGTCGGCCCCCATAAACGGTTGTTACAGGCGAAGTATCCAACACTATCCCCGGTTTTGTCTTCGATGATATAGAAATCAAAGCGGTTGATGCTGTCTTCATGCATCTGGTTGATCTCGAAGTCCCACAGGTTTTCATCACGCTGGCAGGTGACCAGGTACCGCTGGTTCCCAGATTCATGCAATTGCTGGATGAAAGATATATCTGTTGAAGCAGCCTGGCGGATTGAGAATGGTTCAGTTTCATCATCCTTCAAAGTTGGGATGTGTGGTAGATAGCCAATCCGTCCACCAGAAAGCTCTAATCCCATTTCGTAACCAAACAAACGGTAGTAATAAGGAATGCCGGTGATCGCCTGGAGCATCTCACCGCGTTCTTCACTCCACTGGTGGATGATATCGAACTGCTTACGGACCAGGCCTCTTCGGCGGTAGTTTGGATCAGTACCTACCAGTTCCGGTCTTCCAACCGGAAATGGGATGCCGCTATAAGTCCAGGTCTGGGAGATCAAACACAGGGTGGAGACGATCTTTCCAGCTTTAGTGTCCTCAACCACAGTAAAATCTTCCGCTGAAGTGATCGGATGGTTATTGAATAGATCCCGCGTCCAGTGGGCAAGAGCGTATTCCGGGTTTTCCGGTCCATCATCACTGTGAATGCGAGCGTTGAAATCAGCGACTTCTTCCAGGTCGCTGGGATCAGCCCGGCGCAGGATCAATCCTTCGCCAAAATCATGGAATATATTATCTTTGGTCATGAGTTATTTATCTCTTCGTTCAGGTATTGGAGTTGTTTGAATGTCTTTTCGATAATCTCTGAATGACCACGACTTCTTTCCAGGTTGTGAAGAACTGCAGCAGCCTGGTCGGTATATTCTACTACCCAAGTATTGGAAAGTATCTTACAGATTACCCACTGGTTGGGATCCCGTTTGTGGGACCAGATCTCTAAACGATCCATGATTTCCTTTCCATGGGAGTTTTGGGCGATCTCGTTCAGGCTGTCCACAAGCGCCCGGTTGATCTCGTAATCTTCGAGCAGAGTGTACTCGTAGATGGTATCCAAAATCTCTTCCGAATTAAACGAATAAAACGCAGGGAAAACCTGGACACTCGTCAACTTCAAACGATTCGAAGTCGTATCCAGCCAGGAATCAATTAAATCCATGACCAGTTCAGTCTGATCAGCTGAGATCGACTTCAGAATGTGAACAACAGCAGCACGGACTTCCGCGCGCGGATCGTCACCTGCTTGTTTCAGTAATTCTTTTCGTACTTTTTCCTGTGATTTCCAGCGAAAGATAAGACCAACCGCAGCAATAACCCGATAAACTGTTGTACTGCTATCCAGCATTTCAGACAGTTCATCCAGGGGAAAACTGGATTTTGCCACCATCTCACCTAAGGGAACGAGCTGATCGATGACAAAATGTTCCTCCATCTGGTGATTCCCTGCGAACTGAGGTACCTGTGATAGGGTTTCCAGGACTGCTTCGACTGCCTCCGGGTGTCCCAGGACTACCGCAGCGCGCAAATCGGTTTTGATTTCCTTCATCAGTTTCTTCATCTGCTTTCTTCCTGAAAGATGTGTCGATGTTCCTGGTCTAATTGTTGACTGCTCAAGAAACCGTCAGCAGCAGAAGCAACCCCGATCTTTTTGGAGGCGAAGACCATCGATTTCCGGATAGCAAGGTAAGGGTCCATTGTCTTCGCATAGACATGCAGAAAGGCGGAAAACAATGCATCACCGGCACCGATCGTATTGACGATCCTGGGAGTATGTACAGCGGGAATGCGTTCCATAAATCGATCTTCTGGGACAGTCAGCAAAGCACCGTTTTTCCCCAACCCGATGACCAGGATCCGGTTATTGTATTTGTTGATGACTTCCTGCGCCCACCTTTCAGGCGTGGTAGGCAGATGTTCATCGCTCATGAAGAGGATATCCGCATATGCCATGAAATCGTCATCATAGGTCCCTTCGAGCTGACTGATGACATGTACGTCAGTAGCAATGATCTTGTCAGCCTGCCTGGCTGATTGGAGAAACGGACGGGAGAAATTAATATTGCACAGAACGACCAGGTCAGCAATCTCCATGGCTTCTTGAAAAATATCTGGGGGATAGATCGTTTCCTGGATTTCTTTCAGATCAACGTGAATTTGACGACGTCCTCCGGGCTCGTACAAGATGACTGATTGGGGTGTGGCAGATAGCGACCGGAGGATGTATTTTTCGGGAATCCCTACTTTTTCGATTTCTACTTCAACCATTATTGCCGGTGAGTCATCCCCAATCATTGATAGGAACGAGACCTGGTCTCCGAGGACGGTCAGTGCCTTGGCGATATTGAAGCCGACACCAGAGACCGTACTGCTAACTCGATTAAAAGGATAACGGACTGGAAAGTAGGGGATTGGAAATCCATCGACTTGCAGGGTAGTTTCTATATTGATCAGACCTGATACCAGGATTTGGCTCATCCGGAATTGAGTTTATGGACCTGCAAGGCTTTCAGCAGCATTGGTCGCAGCGATTTCCGGGTCGACCTGATCTTTAAGTACGTCAATTGTCGCCTGGCTGAGTACAGGTCCAATCGTTGTCAGGATGTCCTGTGGAGGAAGCAGGCTGGCAGAAGGCAGAATCTGCCGTGCGAAACTCTGCAGAGCAACATCTTCCCAGGCATCCAGGGCGTTGGGTCGCGTCGGTAAATAGCCTGCCGCTTCTGTCCACTGACCCAGGAAAACTGGTTCCGTCAGGAATTCTGCTAATTCCGCGGTCAGTTCTTGCTTGGCTGGATTGTTCGATGCCAGCGCCCACACCCAACCATCGGTGATTGTGAACGGCTGTCCATCTGCTGTAGGGAGTGGTGCAGCATCC
>JABAOG010000430.1_pt1 | contig 13906 bp, 15 predicted proteins | sample 7062131 | NCBI WGS metagenome assembly JABAOG01 (sample SAMN14538629, study PRJNA623070) | marine sediment metagenome | biome: marine biome [ENVO:00000428]; feature: marine pelagic biome [ENVO:01000023]; material: deep marine sediment [ENVO:00002113] | place: India: Arabian Sea | collected...
CCTCGGCTGCACGAAGATCGCGCTCGGGCATCATCGCGACGACGCAATCGAAACGCTCATGCTGAACATGATGTTCAACGGCTCGCTCAGCGCGATGCCCGCCAAGCTCCTGAGCGACGACGGCCGCAACACAGTCATTCGTCCGTTGTTGTATTCCTCGGAGCGAGACATCGCCGCCTATGCCACGGAGCTGGACTTCCCGATCATCCCCTGCAATCTCTGCGGCTCGCAGGAAAACCTTTGGCGTCAGGAGATCAAGCAGTTGCTCGATGACATCGAGGAGCGCGTCCCCAAAGTCCGCCAGAGCATGCTCGCCGCGCTCAAGAACGTTCACGCATCACACTTGCTTGGGACGAGCGAGCTCTGATGAAGCGCATTGCCGCCCTGTTGGTGTTCGTCGCCGTATTGTCCGCAGCCGTCGCCGACGCGCAGCCGGAAAACGCCGAGCCCATCAACATCGAACGATTTCGGCCGTCACTCGATCGGTTCGGCTTTCTAGGCTTCAACGGGAGCGGCACGCTCGGCCATGGGCGATGGAACGTGGGCCTCACCACCTGGTACTCCAACAGGCCGCTGCGCATCCGCTACGCCACCGACGGCATCATCGAGGATGTCATCGATCATCGGATGACCGGCGACTTCTTCACGGAGGTCGGCTTGTTCGGCCGCTGGTCGCTCGCGCTCGAGGTCCCGCTCGTGTTCTATCAGAACGGCGAAACGACGCGCCCGCTCGATGGCCGCACTTCGTTCACGGGCTTCGCCGTCGAGGATCCTCGCTTCACGACGAGAGTTCGGTTCTTCGGTGAGAAGACGGAGGAGTCACAGGACAAGCCCGACGGACCGGGGCTCGGCCTGTTGCTGACGTTCCCGGTACCGATCGGCAGCGAGAGCCTCTATGCGANNATGCCCAGCTGCTCGCCGACTTCCATCTAATCGGCCTGGGCGCCGGCACGATGCTCGGCTGGCGCTATCGCGTGAACAATCGACAATTCGGAGCAGACACCCTCGGGCAGGAGCTTCAATACGGCTTCGCCCTGAAGCCGCCGATTCCGCCGGCCAAGGACCTGTTCGGCTTGCTCGAGCTCCGCGGCACGACGACGTTTCGGGGCCGCAGCACCAACACGCTCGAGGGCGACATTGGCGTGCGCTGGACCAAGAACCACGTGACGCTGACCGCCGCCCTCGGCATGGGCTTCGTCCGCGGTCTCGGCCAACCCCGCTTCCGTGCGATTGCCGGCGTCGCATGGTCACCGCAAACCAACGACATCGATGCAGATGGGATCCCGGACTCCCGCGACGAATGTCCCCGCCTTCCTGAAGACCACGACGGCTTCGAAGACGAAGACGGCTGCATGGATCCCGACAACGACAACGACTTCATCCCAGACGTCGACGACAAATGCCCAAACGAAGAAGCAATCGAGGGAAGGGATTTGGATGAAGACGGTTGCACCGACCCGGAGTAACCACTCTCTGCCAGCGCCAGTGTCAGCGCCAGCGCCAGTGTCAGCGCCAGCGCCAGTGTCAGCGCCAGCGCCAGTGTCAGCGCCAGTGTCAGTGTCAGCGTCAGTGCTGGTGCTTGTCTTGCTCACCTCCTGCACCCCCCAAGGCGACCCTGGAATCGGCTCTGGTTTTTCTGACGACTTNNAGCAACTACAAAAAGACCGGGGGCAACTGGCGGATCGAAAATGGGCAGCTTCGCGTGACTGGCGCGAAGAACCATCCGCTGTGGCTCTTGCGAACGCTGCCGAGGGACGTTCGAGTGGAGCTCGACGCACGCAGCGAGAGCCAGGAGGGCGATATCAAGGTCGAGCTCTTCGGCGATGGCGCTTCCTACGCAAAGGAGGACAGCTACCAAGCGACCAGCTACGTGATCATTTTCGGGGGATGGAACAACACGAAGAACGTCTTGGCGCGAATGGACGAGCACGGGAGGGACCGCGTCGTCGGAAAGCCCCGCAAAGTGGAGCCGGGTCGAACCTATCGCTTCCGGATCGAGCGGGTTGGTGGCATCCTCACGCTGTGGGTGGACGACGAGGTTTTGCTGCAAATGGACGATCCAGAGCCCCTGGAGGGCCGCGGGCACGACCATTTTGGCTTCAATAACTGGCAATCCGACCTCTGGTTCGACAATTTGAAGGTCACACCGCTGTGACGGTTGAGTCATGACGCCGAAGGAATTCGAAATCACGCTGTCGGATGCGGAGGTGCAGCTCTCGCGCATCAAGCATCTGTACGAGCAGTGGTTTCAAGGGATCGAGCGCATCGAGCCGCAGATCCCGCGCAAGCAGTTCGACCGAACGCTTCACGCATTGCGGAAGGTGCAGCCGAGAAACACCGCGCTTCGGTTTCGTTTTCAGACGCTGATTCAGCGCTACACCACGCTCCAAACATATTGGCGGCGCATCGGGCGTCAGATCGAAGAGGGCACGTACCGGCGTGATCTGCTCCGCGCGAGGCGGCGTCGTGAGGCCGCACGAGCAGAACGCGAGCAAGAGAGGCGCCGTCGAAGCAGTAGTCCGCTGGAGCTCGATCCGAATGACGACGCGAACATGGACGAGTTGATCGCCGACGCCAGCGATCGGATGGACGAGCTCCTGAAGGAGGCCGAGCCCTCGTCGAAGGTCGCCACGCCCGACTCACAGAAAACGAATGGTGCTCCGGCGGACAAGCCTCCTGCCAGAGCACAGCCTTCCGCCACATCTCAGCCCGAGCAGCAGCCAGTTCGGTTTGGAAAGCCAAGGTCTCGAAGACCTGCTCCGACTAGGGACAAATCGAATTCCGCAATCACTCCGAGCCGCCGTGCGCCGCCTCCCATCGCAGCGCGCTCCAAAGGGCCCGGCGAGGCGCGGATGCGTCAGATCTACGAGAGCTACGTCGACGCAAAGCGCAAGAACAACGAGCGCACCGACAGGATCGACTACGAGACCATCGCCAAGAGCCTCAAGAAGATGGTTCCCAAGCTCGATCGCAAGCACAAAGGCAAACGCATCGACTTCAAGGTCGTCGTCAAGGACGGCAAGGTCGGCATCAAGCCGGTCGTGAAGAAGTAGGCTCGTCCGCTTGGAGCATCGGGTGCGAGACCTCGATGCGTTCGTCGATGGCTCGTTTGAGCGCGCCGAGCGAGCTCGGTGCGATCGCGCTGATCGGGACACCCCGGTCTGCAAGGGTCGCGTGAGGGGTTTGTAGCTTGTCGCACTTGTTGAATACGACGATCCGCGGGACTCGCTCGAGGCCCAAGTCGACCAATAGTTTCTCGGTCGTTTCCAGGTGCTCACTTCGGCACGGGTCTGATGCGTCCACAACTTGAAGCAATAGGTCCGCGTCTTGGGTCTCGTCGAACGTCGCGCGGAAAGCCGCGAACAGGTCTTTGGGCAGGTCGCGAATGAAACCCACCGTGTCGGTTACGATGACCTCTCGGCCCGAGGGAAGCCTCAGCATTCGTGAGCGGGTATCGAGCGTCGCGAACAGCTTGTCCTCGGCGATCACGTCGCTTCCCGTGAGCGCATTGAGGAGGGTGCTCTTGCCGGCATTCGTGTAACCGACGATTGCCACTGTNNGGCCCGCGCCCACCAATGCCGCCGGTCAGGCGGGAAAGAGCATCGTCGCGTTGGCCGAGACGCGGCAGAAGATACCGCATCTGCGCGAGCTCGACTTGCAGCTTGCCGTCGCTGCTTTCGGCGTGCTGAGCAAAGATGTCGAGGATGAGCTGTGTGCGATCGACGACCCTGAGGTCGGTCATCCGTGCGATGTTGTTTGCCTGCGCTGGCCGAAGGTTGCAGTCGAAGATCAGCGTTTCCGCATCGAGCTGCATGGCGCGGATCACGATGTCCTCGAGCTTTCCGCGGCCAAGCGCATACCGAGGGTCCACGCGGTCGCGAACCTGCAACACCCGATCGGCAACCTCGACCCCTGCCGTGCGCGCGAGCTCTTCCAACTCTCGGAGCGAGTCTTCGGCTTGGCCGGCGCTTCGTTTGTCACACACGTGGATCAAGATGGCACGGCCGTCCTTGGCGGTGACTCCACGCACCCGGGCCGCGCGAGCGAATTCCTGCTCGAGCGTCGCGATGATCTCGGCGGGGTTTTCGCGGACCTTCGCGTAGGGAATCGGACCGAAGGTACGAAAAGGTGGCTCATCGCCGTCGTCGACGACGGGGAAGTTGTGTCCGTAGTACACGCACAAGGCGCGCTCTTCGCCAGGCGCGAGGCAGATCGCCACGACCATGTCCAAGTGCAGGCGCGTCAGGTCGACCAGGTCGTCCCGGCTGAGCGGCTCGTTGCGCAAGTGGGTGTGGATCAACCGCAGACCTCGCAGCCTGCCAGCGCCGGCCCTCATGCGGCCCACGTCGGGCAGCATCAGCTTCGACGCATCACCCACGATGACGTGATGCACTGCCCCCCGGCGGTCGACGAGAACACCGACTTGCCTTCCAGTCGCGTGCGAAACGCCGACCAGTGCCCGCGTGAGCTCGGGAGTCGTAAGACGATCCAGGGGCACCTTGCGCCGGTAGATGCGTCCCAGCGCCTTGGTTTCCGATGGGCTCAGGCCGCTCGTGTCGCCGTAGATCTCCAACGCTTCCTCAGCTCAACACACGAAGCCGTCCTCGCACGGATCGGGCGTCCGCAGTGTCTAGCGCGTTTTTGAGGGGAAGGGCAGGGGGCAGGTCGTGGATCCGTCGACGGAGGACGTCAGCGCGTGTTCGGGCTTCCGCGAGGCGGGCGCGAAACCGCTCGTTGCGGCCGGCTTCCATCGCGATCGTTTCGCGCAGGCGAGCCGCCGCCTCGAGGTCGGAACAAACGAGGAGCAGGTCGCATCCCGCTTCGATCGCGAGCACGCCGGCTTCCTCGATGGAGTAGCGTTCGGTGATCGCTTTCATCTCCAGGTCGTCCGAGAACACGGCGCCCTCGAAACCGAGCTCCGCGCGCAGGATCCCGGCGATCGTCGTCCGGGACATCGTGGCGGGAACCGCGGGGTCGACCGCATCGAATACGACGTGTGCCGTCATCACCGATGGGATCCGCTTGGCGGCGGCGCGGAACGGACTCAGCTCGACTTCCTCCAGCCGCGCGCGGTCGTGGCGGAGCGTCGGAAGGGCGAGGTGGCTGTCGAGGTCGGTATCCCCGTGGCCCGGGAAGTGTTTGCCGCAGGACAGAACTCCACCGCGGCGAAGCCCCTCGGCAAACGCGAGCGCGTGCTCGGTCACCACGTCGGGCGTTCGACCAAACGCTCGATCGCCGATGATGGGATTGTGCGGGTTCGTGTCCACGTCGAGTACCGGCGCAAAATTCANNGCCGCGTCGCGGGTGAGGCGCGTGTCACCTGCTGCGCCAAGCGCCCGCATCGGAGGAAGCTGGAGCACCGGCTCGCCAAAACGCGCGACGCGTCCACCTTCCTGATCGACACAAACTAGAACCGGAAGCGTCGGATCCCGGTCGGCAACGCACGAGGAGATCAACGCGGCAGCCTGATGCATGTCGCCGATGTTGCGCTTGAACAGGATCAAGCCTGCCACCGATTCTTCCGACAACCACTTGTGAACCGGTGCGGGCACGTCCAAGCCGGCAAACCCACACACGATTACGTTGCCTGCCATTCGTTCGAGCTCGTTCATTTTGTTGGGAGACGGTAGCATTGGTCTTAGATTGCCGTCAGGAGGGGTTGTTGCTACAAGGTGAGAACTACCTCTTGGCCCTCATGGGCTTTGGAAATCGATGACCCGAGTTATAGATACGGACTTCGGTCAACGAGACGACGAAGAGCGAGGCGTTTTCCCCGAAGAGCCGCCCGAGCCCGTCGTTTACGCCCACGCGATCCCGCGTCGGCTCGTTGACCAAGATGCGGCAAAAGTGATTCGCCGCCTCAATCGACATGGGCACACGGCCTACCTCGTTGGCGGCGGCGTGCGCGACCTGATGCTCGGCCGGAAGCCCAAGGACTTCGACCTCGCCACGAGTGCGCGCCCGTACGAGGTGCGGGACCTCTTCCGCAACTGCCGCGTGATCGGCCGACGCTTCCGCCTGGCGCACGTCTTGTTCTCGGGAGGGAAGGTCATCGAGGTTGCGACCTTCAGACGCGATCCGTCCCAGCACTACGAGGTCATCAAGCCCAAGATCGCAAAGAAGATTCCCCTTTGCGCGGGTCCGGAGCCGGTGCGCCTCATCCCCTCGCGCCAAGCGACCGGTGAGGGTGAGGATGCGGACCTGCTGATCACCAACGACAACGTCTTCGGCGAGCCGCACGAGGATTCGATCCGGCGTGACTTCACGATCAACGGTTTGTTCTACGACCTCGAGCGCGGCGAAGTGATCGACTTCGTCGGCGGCGTAGCCGATCTCGAAGAGCACTTGCTCCGTACGATCGGCGATCCAAACGTTCGCTTCCGGGAGGACCCGGTGCGCATCCTCCGCGCGATCAAGTTCAGCGCCCGCCTCGACATGGGGCTCGACCCGGACGTCTACGACGCGATGGTTCGCCACCGTGCCGATCTTCGGCGCGCTGCGGCGCCTCGGGTGCTCGAGGAGATCCTACGCTTCCTGCGTGGCGGCGCCGCACATCGCTCGGTTTTCCTCGCGTGGGACGTGGGCGTGCTGAGCGAGGTTCTGCCCGAAGTTGCATCGTTCTTGGATGACGACCTCGAGGGTGCATCGCTCACCTTCGGGCGGCTGAAGGCGGTCGATGCGCTGGCCGCCGAGGATCGGCTTCCGAGCGACGCGGTCTTGTTTGGAGCGCTCCTGCTCGGGCCGATCGATGAAGCGCTCGAGGGCGTCTCGGACGTCCCAGTCGCATACGAAGAGTTCGTTCGAGAGCTTTCGCTTCGACTGTCGCTGCCGAGGCGGCTCAAGGACCGCATCCGTTTGCTCGTGATGGCGCAGCGGCGTCTTCGTACGGGGCGCATCCAGTCGATCGCACGTCGCGAGTACTTTGCCGACGCTGCGACGTTGTTCGCTCTCGATCGTATGGCTCGCGGCGAGGACCTCCCAGCATGGGCCCGTGAGCCCAACGAAGCCGTCTACGACGCCGAGCCGCGCAGCCGCCGCCGCCGCCGCCGCCGCCGTTAGTGTGCGGATCTTGCACGCTAGTCCTGACTACTGTCGACGATCAGCTCGAAGGCGCGCTCGCTCACGTCGGGTTCGTCGGCATCCGGTAACGTGCTCGAGAGGTTCGTCACCACGAACAATAGACGTCGGGTCGTGTCGTCGAGCTCGATGGGCAGATAGGCTTTGGGCGTTGTGCCGGTGTGGGGAGCCGCGATGCGACGAACTTCGTTGCCACGGCCATTGAGCTGGACCGCCACGAAGGACCAGCGCACCCCGTACTCCCCCTGAAGCCATGCGTTTAGACGACTGCGGTCGCCCCATACGGCCGCATCCATGACCACGTATGCGCTACCGAACGATTGCAAGGGGTGGCGGCCAATCACTCGAGTAGGGAGCCGTCTCATCTGCCGGGAAACCGGGACTTTCGCATCTTCATCGATCGCGGCCATGATGCCGTCGTTCGATTCGCCCCTCCCGACAAACCATCGGAGAACCGCGAGCTCTTCGATGTTGCCGAGCAAGCTGTCTCCGCTGCGGTCGACCGCGGTCTCGATCGCCGACCAAAGATCCGGATCTGCGCGAAGCGCGGTCCCCTCCCACGTGCGTTGGGTCGCAAGCCCCCAAACGTCACGCATAAAACGGCCTGGCACGGCGTCGTGTCTTGCCGAGAGATACGCGAGCCAGAGGGCGCCACCCGCGCCGTCGCCGGCGGCTCCACCCACCCACGAGCGAAAAGGCTCCGCCTGTTGACGGGTCAGGGCTTCGTCACATCCAAAGTGGCCGGTGAGCTCCCAAGTCAGCCATGCCGCCGTTGCACGACGCCACGCTCTGGCCTCGGCGGGATCCATGCTCATCAACAGCGCTTCGGCGTAGGCTGCGGTCACACACGCGTCGAGCATGGTGGGGGGCGTTGCCGGACTCAACACCGCAAATGTCGAAGCTCGATCCAGGTACGTCCACGGTGGCATACCGTNNATACCGTCCGAGTACGCATCGGCGGGGAGGCCGCCGGTCAAGTAGAGATCGAGCTCCGGCCCGCCACCGAGATCTCCGTCCGAGACTGGCGCGGGCCAACCCATCCCGTGCAGACGCGCTCTCGCGTGCTCGAGCGCTGTCATCGCTTGCCGCACGGTTCGCTCGCTCACCCCGGGATCGGCGTGAACCGTGAGGAGGGCGTACGGCGATTGGAGCGCCACTGAGGGCTCGCTAGGCCGCTCCACCGGGTTGGGGGCCGGCGTTCGGGGTCCGGTCCATACCCGCGAGGTCATCGCCACGATCGCCTCGGCCATCCCGTCCGCATCCAGCAGATCGCCCTGCGCCTGGGCGGTTTGCGTCTGCAGGGCAATCGCAAGGGCGATGCAGACGAGATTTGATTTCACCCACGGCATTTGACACGATCCGCCTATACCTTCTACATCCCATCTGGAGGGGGACGTATGCACGACGGCCGTTTCGATCCTAGCGGCTTCTATGAGTTCGATCTGACTGGGGGAATGGTTCGCACCCGCGCCGGGGAGCGAGTGGTCATGCTCAGTGAGGATGTGCTCTCTTCTCTGGTTGCGGCTGCAGCGCGCGATGGCGACCTCACCCCGCTTCGACGATTGGGCGAGCTCCTGGGCGAGCAGGTGCTGGGCGGGCTGGACAGGCCCGCATCGGTGCTCTCGCCGGAGGCCGTGCTCGGCCACGTGTCGGCGGTGACGTCGCTCTTCGGTTGGGGGCGACTGACTTTCGAGCGCTGGGGCCCCGCCCTGGTGGTCGCGCTACGCGACAAGCCCGAGCTGGACGAAGACGAGCTTGGCGCTGCCGCGCTGCTAGGCGGCATGTTCTCAGAGATTTCCCAACGGCAGGTTTCGTGTGTCCCGACCGGTGATTCCAAGTTCATCATGGTCGACTTCGAAGTAGCGGAGACCGTTTGGGGTTGGTTCAAGGATGGAGCGGACTTGCCTGCCATCGTAGGCATGCTCGAGACGAAGAGGGCATCATGAGTGATCGCGAAGACAGGCTTCGGTCTCTGCTCAACAAGGTGAGGGCCAAGCGCCCCGAGGACCGCACCACGCGAGCGGCGGACGCCCTCGAGCGGATTCGGACCGCTTCGGGCACCACGGTGGCTGCGGCGACGTCGTCCTCAGCGCCCCTTCCGGCCGAACCGTCCCAGCCCGTTGCGGCCGAGCCCTCCCAACCCGTTGCGGTTCCAAGCGCGCTTCCGACGCAGGTGCCGTCGTCGCCGCTGCCCGAGCCGTCGACTTCGCCGGCGATCGAAAGCCCGACGCGCTACTCGTCACAGCCGCCCCGGGTCGAACGCCCGCTGTCGATCGAGCCGCGAGCCCGGTCGGTTCGACCATCGTCGGGAGCGCCCGTGGCGGGATCACAGCCCGCGGTGGCGCCGCAATCGCGACGGCCCGAGGCGATTCGCGCGCAGAGCGTTGCACCCACTGGGCAGCCGGTCGTCTACGCCACCGATCAACCGGAGTTCCCGCGACCCAAGACGTTCGGGGATCTCCTCGAGTTGACCCTGTCTTTGCGGCCCCGGTAGATGCTCCTGGTCGTCGATGTCGGCAATACGCACACGGTGCTCGGCCTGTACGACGGAGAACGCCTGGTCCACGACTTTCGAATCGAGACAGCCAAAGGCCGAACCAGTGATGAGTATCACGTTCTGCTGCTCAACTTGCTGACGCTGGCTGGGATCAAGCGCTCCGACGTGCGAGCTAGCATCCTCGCCTCGGTAGTCCCATCGTTCAACGACACGGTGATCGATGCCGTCGACCGCGCGTTCGATCACGAGATCATGGTCGTCGGTCCGGGGATCAAAACCGGGATGCCCGTGCTTTACGAAAACCCCCGCGAGGTTGGCGCCGATCGCATCGTCAATGCGGTTGCGGCATACGAGCGAGTCCGAGGGGCAGCCATCGTCGTCGACTTCGGCACGGCCACGACGTTCGACTGCATCTCCGAAAAGGGCGAGTACCTCGGAGGCGCGATTGCCCCTGGGATGCAGATCAGTGCCAGCGCCTTGTTCGCCCGCGCCGCCAAGTTGCCGCGCAGCGAGATTGCCCGACCGCCGCGCTCCATCGGGCGCAACACGGTTCACTCGATGCAGGCAGGCATCGTGTTCGGCTACGTTGGCTTGGTCGATGGGCTCGTGCGGCGCCTGGCCTCGGAGATGGACACGGAGGTCGCGGTCATTGCCACGGGCGGCCTCGCCGGGCTNNTTTCGCTTGTGGTCGGCTTACCTCCTCGCTCGCTCCCTGCGAGGTACGGACGTACCTCTCAGTCGCTCTCTGCGGGGGCGCTCGACCACAAGCGAAAATCTCTCGCACACTAGGGTCGCGTTAAGAGGGCCATGGCGACGATGCTCATGGCGACCACGATTGCTGCGAGCGCGTACACCGCGATCTCGCTTCGACGTAGTCTGATCGGCTCAGCGGGCAGCTCGGTGTCCGGCGTGGACGGCCGCGGCCTCGACGGCCTGGATTCTCTCGCGGGGGGCGGCTGACCCACCGCTTCTTTCGGGATGGGGAGCAAGTCCACGCGCTCGTCGGGGCCGCGTTGGATGGCCTCCAGCTCGGCGTCCAGCTCTTGGTCCGACTTGCCCTCGAGTTGTTCGGAGAGCATCCGCCGTGCGTAGTCGGCGGTGAGCCGGGCCGACATCGTTTGCGCCACCGGAACCCCGACGTCGATGGTGAGTCGGTAGCCGCCGAGGTCCACGACGTCATGGTTGCGCAGTGCCTTGGGGCGCCCCGGAACCACTCGGATCTCGTTGATACGCGTGCCGTTGGTCGAGCCCTCGTCCACGAGGACGTAACCTGCGTCCTGCTCGCGAATGCTTGCATGGGTCCCACTGACAGCTGCGTGAGGTAGCTGAACGTCTGCGCTCCGCGAGCGTCCGATCACGATCCGGGATTGCGCGAACTCGAAGACGAAGGACGAAGGGTTAACTTCGGCCCAGAGCGACTGCACCGTGATCCGCACGCCCATCGTGACCGCCAAGACTGGGGTCCCGCCGCGAAGTGGTCAAGGAAGCGGGTTGCAGAAAAGTGGACGCTTTGGCGGAGTTTTGGGACCAGTCGTAATGGGGGCGGCTCACGTGTCGCGCAGGAGAGCATTCGATGAATACATCCGCGGGTTACTATCAAGCACCTCGGCCGCCGCGCGTGCCGCTCGACGAGGTTCTGATCAAGCTCCACCCCGAGGGCTTCCATCAAGAATTCGAGGCCGACGGAATCAACGTGGGCTCCGGTGGGCTCTCGATGCGCGCGTCGGTCTTGCCCGAGGTCGGGTCGACACTCCGTTGCCAGTTGGACAACCCCAAGGGCGGCGAGGCGATTCAGTTGATCGGTCGGGTCGTTTGGGCCCACGAGAGCGGCCCGCACGTTGGTGAGTTCGGGATTCGTTTCACCCATCTCTCGGACGACGATCAGATTCGGATCGAGGCGTTGATTCAGCGCTGGGGCCGGACGACTGCCAAAGCGCCGATCGTTCGGCTGCAGCTCGATGGCGTCGGCTCGCCCATCGTGGCCGAGGTTCAATCCGAGAGCGACGCTGAGCTCTCGGTCGAGCAACCCCTTCCCTTTCTGGCAATCGGGAGCCCAGTGCGGAATGAAAGCGCAGGTCGCAGAGGCCATCTGGAAGCCGTCGAGCTCAAGATGGACGAGAAGACTCCGAAGTTGGTGTTGAGCATCGGCTACGAGGCCGAGGGCGCCTCCGAGGCCTCCGTCGGCGAAGGCGGGGACCGGGATACAATGCCGGACGACATGCCGTCGGCGGCCGAGGCGACTGCGCGCGGTAGGGAAGAGCGGATGCACGATACGCCGCGGATCGTCCGGTACGACCCGCAGGCGGAGAGCATGGTGACGGAGACGACTGCGGATCGGCTGCGCGCCTATGCGAAATCGGCGACAGACCAGCTGGCGAGCTCGGTGGGTAGCGCCCGGAGCGCCGTGACCGAGGGGCTGGTTCCGGGGATCACCACGAAGGTGACGGACCTATTGGCGCTGGTCGGGCGATTCGTTGGGGCGTTGCGTTCACGCCTCGACGACAAGCCTCGCCGCAAACAGGTTCCACGCAGCGAAGCCGCGCGTGCACATCTCAAGAACACGCGCCGCAACGGACGCCGCTATCTGATCGTCGTGGCCATGGCCTGCGGAATCATCGCCGCAGGCTGGGGGATCTATCTGTGGGCGGCGGCGGGAACCGGGACCGAGACCGGGACCGAGACCGAGACCGGGACCGAGACCGGGGCTGGAGAGTATGCGGTGCAGGGGGCGCCGTTGCCTCCTGAGGCGGTTCGCGGGACTGCGTTTGGGGCGGACTCGGTTGCGGGTGGCGAGAAGTACGTGCTGCGGATGAGCAATCCGGTTGTCGAGATGGACGGGATCATCGAGGAGGACGGCTTCTCCGTCACGATCCCAGGGAGCCTCTCGCTTTCGAGGGCGGGGCCCATCGCAACTGCCCATCCTGACGTGGAGCACGCCAGCATCCTCAATCGCGGCGATTTCTCCGAGCTAACGCTTCGCTTCGTGGCTGGGCGCCGGCCGGCGTACCGCGTCGAGGCGCGTGGCCCCGCCGTCGAAATCACNNNTCGCGTTCGATATAGAGCAACGCTTTGCCGTCATTCAGCGCTGCGCGAACGTCAGCGATCGATTGAACCGGCCGGCGGTCTGCCTGAAGAAGGATGTCGCCCGGACGAAGGCCGGCTCGATCCGCGTCGGATCCGGGCGCCACGCCACGCACGAACACCCGGCCATCTCCTTCGTAGCGGAAACGCTCCCGAAGCCGTGGTGTCATCTCTTCGAGCGCGAGGCCGAGCATGCTGTCATCTTGGACAGCTTCTTGGCGGGATCGGGCGCCGTCTTCGTTCGGTCTTTCGCCAGTCAAGAGGGAAACCCGCTTTGTCTTGTCGCCGCGCCGCACCTCGATGCTCAGCCGCTCGCCTACGCCGTGGCGCAAGACCGTGCGTAGGAGGTCGTGCCCCTCTCGGATCTTCGTGTCGCCAATCGCGATGATGACGTCACCGGCTCGGAGACCGGCCCGGTCCGCTGGCCCCTGAGGTACCACGGAGTTGATCAGTGCTCCGCCGTCGAAGCTCCCACCGAAATGCGCCGCCAGCTCGGGAGTGATCTCCTGGAAGGAAACCCCGAGCCACGCGCGCTTCACGGCGCCGTTTTCGATCAGCTGCCTAGCGACACGCTGGGCGATCTCGGACGGAATGGCGAAACCGATTCCCGATCCGCGGCCGATGATCATCGTGTTGATCCCGAGCACTCGGCCGTGAAGGTCCACGAGCGGGCCGCCGGAGTTCCCAGGGTTGATGCTGGCGTCGGTCTGCAGATAGTCCTCGATTTCGTTTGCGCCGATGCCGCCGCGACCCTTCGCACTGAGAACGCCCGTAGTCACGGTGTAGTCCAGACCAAATGGCGATCCGATCGCGATGACGAGCTGCCCGACTCGCGCTTTGTCCGAAGAGGCGAACTCTGCTTTCGGTAGGCCCTTCGCGTCGATCTTCAGCATGGCGAGGTCCGTGGCCGAATCAGCGCCAACGAGTGTCGCCGGGAGGCTCTTGCCGTTCTTCAGGCGAACGTCGATGCGNNGTGGTTGTTGGTCAGGATGTATCCGTCCGACCGCAAGATGACTCCCGAGCCGCCGCCACGAACGATGCCACCGTGTCCCTGGCCTCCGAAGAAGAAGGGCAAACCGTTGTTCTGAGGCCTGCGCACCTCGACCCGAATGCTGACGACCGAAGGTGACACCGACTCGGCCACGCTGGTTAGCGCCGTTTCGAACGCTACCGCCCTCGACAAGGCATCTTCGTCGACAACTCCCCTCTTGGGCGATGCAGATGCCGTGCCGAGCATGCTGATGGCGAGTG
>JABAOG010008026.1_pt2 | contig 13903 bp, 12 predicted proteins | sample 7062131 | NCBI WGS metagenome assembly JABAOG01 (sample SAMN14538629, study PRJNA623070) | marine sediment metagenome | biome: marine biome [ENVO:00000428]; feature: marine pelagic biome [ENVO:01000023]; material: deep marine sediment [ENVO:00002113] | place: India: Arabian Sea | collected...
ATTGAAGCCAACAATCAGCATCGGCGAGTCTGATGTTAAATCTCCGGCAATCATTGTTTCCGGGGCGAGGCAGGTTGGCCGTATGGTGCCGACGGCCGAGGGCAGCAACCAGTTCTTTTCAATGGCGCCATGCATGGGATAACCTGCTGCCTGACATAATGTTTTGAAGGCTTCCAAGGCGGCCGAAACGCCTTCGACGCCAACGAGCGAATAGGGGTGGTTAGGATTGTCATTGATTAGTTGTGGCAATGAACCGGCGGGGGAAGAGATAGCCGTGTTGCTATCTAACGGATAATAGCCCAGCACGTCAATGCAGCCCGAATGCCAGTGGGTTGCGCCCCAGCCTTTTGCAACCTGCCGCACTTTTTTCCCTGATGCAGCTAGCTGCCAGGCGGCCGTGAGACCTGCTAACCCCGCACCAATTACCAGAATGTCGTTTTCGTTGTTCATTACCGCACCGCCTCTTCCGGCACATCCTCAATCGTCCCCGGCTCATACATGGCAGGGCCGAGGCGGGAGGCGGTTTCTCCCGGTAGGTGGTCTGAATTGAGCACACTCAGGTAAATGAGTTCGTCCAGTCGCTCTTGTTTTAGCTGCGGACCCCAAAGAATGGGCATGACGCCTTTCCAACGTTCCTGGAGGAAGTCTCGGAGGGCGACATTGGTTTCTTCGACTGTTGGCTGGNNCGCAGATCAGGTCGCTGTAAGTTTTTCGCTCCTCTGTCCGCTTCAGCCTGGCACCTAGATAATGGAAGCCACCCTTGTCGCGGCGTCTGGGGCTGAATGGATCGGGGATGACTTCTTCGGCCGTCGTACACGGCCGTTCGGTGTTCAATTTTTCACAGACCCGGTCTACGGTTACTTCAGCCATCTGGCGGTAGGTAGTCCATTTGCCGCCGGTAATAGTGATGAAGCCGGTGACGCCGTCCCGGGTTTCATGGTCGAGCAAGGTATAAGCGCGGGTGACGTCGCGGGTATCGGTGACTTTTGTTTCCTGATATAACGGCCGAACCCCGGCCCAGGCTCGCAACATACGCATCTTACTAAAGCCCGGAACCAGCTTGTCCCCTTCCTCTAACATAAGCTTCACTTCCCAGGGTTCGATGGCAAAATGTTCCGGGTCGGGCACGCCGTCATCGGTCGTACCCATGATGGCCACCGTCTGGACTGGAACAATAATGTCCCCATCGGCCGGCATTTTGCAGCGGTTGACGACGGTATTCACCACCCGGTGGTTACAGGCAATCATTGTGCCCTTGCCGGCCCGGACATTGACTTCTAAATCGGCCGTGTGGGCAATTCGTCCCGCCCACGCCCCGGAAGCGTTCACCACCAGATCGGCCGTAATGGTCACATCCTCATCCTTCACCAGGTCATAACAGACTGCCCCGGTGATGGTATCGCCTTCCCGGATTAGTGACTTGACCTCATGGTAATTCAAAATACGGCCGCCATGCAGCTTTGCCATCTCCCCCACACTCTGCGTCGCCAGGAAAGAATCGGCCGCCGCGTCCGGCACCCGGAAACAGCGCGAAATCTTCGGGTTCAAATGCGGCTCCTCCTTCAACATCAGGCTAATTGAAATTTCCTCAACCGGAACCCCTGTATCCCGGCAGCCCTTCATAAATACATCCCCGAACGTGTCATCATCCCAGGGCGTCACCACAAAGTAACCGCCTGTATCCTCCAAAGCATGGGGCATAATCCGGCGCAGAATCATATTTTCCTCAATACATTCCGTTGCCGCCTTCGGGTCTTTGACCGCATACCGCCCCCCGCTGTGCAGTAACCCGTGATATCGCCCCGTCGTCCCATGCGCCAAATCCCGTTTCTCCACCAGGATGCACTGGAACCCACGCATCGCCAGGTCCGCCAGAACCCCAGTGCCGGTCGCCCCCCCACCAATAACTAAAACTTCCGTATTTTCTCTACGCATAGCCCTTCTAGTCTGCAATAATCCGGAAAATCAACCAATCAACTTAATCAACAAATCACCAAATAGCCAATTACAAAGCCAACCGCAGGTTGGCCATTCACCATTCACTCTCCCTACCTCCCCCGCAAAAACTTATTCACAAAAAACACTAACCCAAAAACAACCCAGATACTCGCCCCAAATCCCAGGCCCCACAAGAGGCTTTCACCAAAGCCGTTGACCTCCATACCCTGAACGGTTACCCAGCCGGCCAGCACCAAGGTGACAACAGCAAGGGCAATCAGACCCCCGCGGGTTGGAAGCCAATTTTGGTTCTCCTGGACATTGCTGTCTACGACCCTCTTTTTCTTCTTCGCCTTTCTTGACGAGCGTTTTGCCACAATGATTCCTCCTCGTAACAAACTAACAGTTTGTGCTGCGATTTTCATCCATTCGTTGTATCCAACTGGAAATCCGGACGCCTCAAAGATAACAGTCAATTGTAAAAAAACAACCGAAACAGGAGGTTTGGACGGAGTAAAAAACCCGCCCAAACCCCTCATTTCGGATATTTTACTCTAGAAGTTCAACCTCTAAGAAGTTGAACTTCTTATACGCTATACTGACTACCGGCCACGCTAATCATGCTCAACCCAGTTAAAGGTCCGGGTGACCGCCTTCTTCCATTCGGTATACAATTCCGTGCTGGCGTTGCTATCCGGGTCGGGGTTCCAACGTTTATCTTCGCCCCAGTTGGCCCGCATTTCATCAGTATTCTTCCAGAAGCCAACTGCCAGGCCGGCCGCATATGCCGCACCCAGGGCCGTCGTCTCAGCCACTTTCGGCCGAATAACCGGCACGCCCAACACATCCGCCTGGAACTCCATCAGCAGATTGTTATAGACCATGCCGCCATCCACCTTCAGCGCCTTCAAATCCACACCCGAATCCTTATTCATGGCGTCTAGCACTTCGCGGGTCTGGTAAGCGGTCGCTTCCAGCGTTGCCCGGGCAAAATGGCCTCGATTCACGTAACGGGTCATACCAACAATTGCGCCGCGGGCGTCACTCCGCCAGTAAGGGGCAAACAGGCCGGAGAAGGCCGGTACAAAGTAAATACCGCCGTTGTCGTCCACTGTCTTGGCCAGATCTTCCACCTCCGGTGAAGCGTCGATTAACTTCAAGTTGTCCCGCAGCCACTGAACCAGCGCCCCGGTGATGGCAATCGAGCCTTCCAGAGCATACACGCAGTCGTTATCGCCAAATTTATAGCAAGCCGTTGTCAGCAAGCCGCTTTTAGAGGGAACCAGTTTAGTGCCGGTGTTCAAAATCATGAAGCAGCCGGTTCCATAGGTATTCTTGGCCTCGCCGGGGGAGAAGCAGGCCTGGCCAACCGTCGCCGCCTGCTGGTCGCCCAAATCACCGGCAACAGGGATTCGGCCGCCAAACGGACCATTTTCGGTTGTATAGCCATATACTTCCGACGAAGAAGCAATCCGGGGCAGCATCGACAGCGGTACGCCGATAGCGTCGGCAATGTTAGCATCCCAACTCAGCGATTCCAGGTCCATCAACATCGTCCGGCTGGCGTTGGTCACATCGGTGACGTGCGCGCCGCCGTTCACGCCGCCGGTCAGGTTCCAGATGACCCAGGTATCAATATTCCCAAACAGCGCGTCGCCCCGGTCGGCCGCTTCTTTAACAGCCGGATCATTATCCAACAACCAGCGTACTTTCGGACCGGAGAAATAAGTCGCCAGTGGCAAACCAACCTTCGGGCGGAAGCGGTCTTGCCCGCCATCCTTGGCCAGTTCGTTGCAAATCTTATCCGTCCGGGTGTCCTGCCAGACAATGGCGTTGTGGAGCGGTTTGCCCGTCTTCTTATCCCAAACAACAGTTGTCTCGCGCTGGTTAGTCACACCGACTGCCGCCAGGTCGCTGGCGCTAATACCGATTTTAGACATGGCGCCTTTAATAACATCTTGCGTCCGGGCCCAAATCTCCATCGGGTCATGTTCAACCCAACCCGGCTTGGGGTAAATCTGTTCATGCTCCATCTGGGAAAGTGCAACACTTTCCCCAGAATGGTTAAAAATCATACAACGGGTACTGGTCGTACCCTGATCAACTGCAGCAACATATTTTGCCATTTCAATCTCCTTTCATATAGGTTGATTGGGTTTATTGGTTAATTGGGTTGATTATCAAATGGCAATTATCAATTGACCATTTGCTACTTACAAATCAACTCAATCAACTTAATCAACTCAATCAACAAATCAACTTTCTTCCACAACTTCGTACAACGTCTTCAACATTAACCACGACGAGGTCGCGCCGGGGTCCTGATGGCCGATACTCCGTTCGCCAAGATAGCTGGCCCGGCCTTTGCGGGCTTGCATCGGAATCGTGTCCTTCATGCCCTGTTCGGCCGCATCTACTGCTGCTTCCAAAGCCACAACCACAACCTGATCTGCCTCAGCGGCCGTTTTCATAGCCTCAACAGCCGGCGTCAGGGCGTCAACCATCGTCTTATCGCCCAACTCCGCCCGGCCACGTTTGACCACCCCGGCCACACCCGCTTCCAACAGGTTAACCAGGTCGCCATTCTCCAGTTCCTCTTTATCAGAAATCGCCCCGGCCGCACGCATAAAAAAGGTGCCATACAACGGCCCGCTGGCTCCGCCGACTTTGGCCATCAGCGTCATCCCGGTTGTCTTCAATAGATTGCTGATATCCGCATCCGGCATGGAGGACAGCTTCTCTACCACAAACTTAAACCCGCGATTCATATTGATGCCATGGTCCGCATCTCCAATCGCTGAATCGAGTTGGGTCAGAAACTCCTTATTCTCCGCGTACACCACAGCCAGCCTTTGCAGCCATTCAAAAATCTGGCCCTTCGTAACAGCCATATATACTCCTTAAAAATTGGTTGATTAAGTTGATTGGGTTGATTAAATCAATCAACAAATCAACTTAATCAACTCAATCAACGTATTAAATCCCCCATCGCAATCCCGGCGTCTTTACCGGCGCGTCCCAAAACTTCAGAATCTCTTCATCGGCTTTGAGCAGGGTTATTGAACAGCCTTGCATCTCGAGCGAAGTGATATAAGGGCCGATCAGGTTCCGGACAATCTTCAGTCCTTTCCCTTCACAGACCTGGACCAGCTTGCGGTAAACGGCGTACAACTCGGAAACAGGCGTGCCGCCCATGCTGTTAACAAAAGCAATCACCTCATCCCCAGACTTAAAGGGAGGGTCTGTTAGCTCTTTATCAACCCAGTCGGCCGCTTCATTATCCCATTCCCGCACCGTGCGTGAATAGGCCTCATCCTCGATAATGGCCAAAGCCATCATCTCGGTGATTTCATCGGCCGTTTTCATTTTCACATCTTTCCGGCCTGGCTCGCCATGAATACCGATGCCGAAGGAGAACTCATCATCAGCCAGGTCAAAGGTCGGCTTGCCCGCCGCCGGAACGGTACAAGAAGTCAGGGCAATACCCATGGAACGGCCGTTCATATTCACCTTGCGACATAAATCGGCGCACTGTTCCAGATTGTACCCTGCTTCAGCGGCCGCACCGACAATCTTCTCCGCCAGCACCGTTGTACCAACACCCCGGCGTCCGGCCGTATATAGACTATCTTTCACAGCCGCATCATCATCAATCAAGATACTCTGGACCTGGATGCCATCCGCGTGGGCCAGTTCAACGGCCGCTTCAAAGTTCAACACGTCACCGGTGTAATTCTTGACCAGGAACAGCACGCCAGCGCCGCCGTCAACGAGTTTGGCAGCTTCATACATCTGGTCCGGCGTCGGGGAGGTAAAGACCTCACCCGGGCAGGCCGCGTCCAACATACCCATGCCAACAAAGCCGCCATGCATTGGTTCGTGGCCGCTGCCGCCGCCCGAAACCAGGGCCACCTTGCCGTCAACCGGCGCGTCAGCCCGGTACACAATCTTCGGGTCAAGCTGTACTTTCACCAAGTCCGGGTGGGCAACCGCCATTCCGTCAAGCTGTTCGTTGACAACATCGTCAATGGCGTTAATTAATTTTTTCATAGAACTACTCCTATTGCCTATTACTACGACGAGAAATTGACATAAGGTTTCAAATTACATAGAGAAATCGGGTTCTAGCCTTCTCTAACTGTTTCCTCAGGTTCCACCATTGCTTGCAGGCCTGGTGTGATAAAGATGTCATACAAGAAGGGCGCTAACGCGCCGCCAACTAGCGGGCCTATAATGGGAACCACCAACCAGTAGAGGTCGCTAAACAACCCCTCCGTGCCGGCAATGAGACCCCAAAGACGTGGGCCAAGGTCACGAGCAGGATTAATGGCATAGCCGCTTGGGCCGCCTAAAGTAAGACCGACAGTCACAACAACCAGACCCACGATAAACGCGCCCATATAGCCACGGCCTTCGTTAGAATCAATCCAACCGAGAATCCCCCACATCAGCAACATCGTGCCGAAAACTTCTGCGATAAACGCCGTTACCATGGAATAGCCACCGGCAGCGGCAGCGCCTTCACCTCCCCAGAACGCCTGTCCAAATACACTGCCTGGACCGGTCGCCCAAACATTGGGCATACCCGCTTCAACAAGGCCATCCCGGTAGATCAGGTAAACGGCTAAAGCGCCGACGAACGCGCCTAAGATTTGGGTGATCATATAAGGAGCAACTTTGCTCCAGGGGAAATCCCGTTTCACAGCGAAACTGAGCGTAACCGCCGGATTGATGTGGGCTCCGCTAACGCCGCCTGCGACGTAAACTGCAACCATAACTGATAAACCCCAACCCCAGGCTATTGTATTCCAATCATATCCCTGTGCTGCCAGGCGAGGCGCCAGGCCAACGTTTGCAACCACGCCGTCACCGCCAAGGATAAGAATAAACGTTCCAAAGAACTCGGCCAACAGTTCATGTGTTAATGTTCGTCTCATTTGAGAATCTCCTTCCTATTCTTTCTTCACTAATATGGTTAAAACAGGCATGCAGAAGCCGCCAAACGGCCGCAAACCACCTGGTAAAAACCAACGATTTTAAAATTTCTCCAACAATATTTTGAGATACAACGTCACCGGTCCGGAAAATGGTCTTCTATTCCGCCTGGGTCGTAGAGGGCGAGATGTACGGCCTAGGCTTCCCATCCCGGAGAGGCACAAAACCATATGCCAATGAATATCAACCAATCAACTACGCAATTGCGATACACACCTCCTTTTTCCAACTCTTCCTGACTCTCCCCAGGTACACATTAGCAGACAAAGCTGTTTACAACACGCCTGCGACAACACAATTTTATAGTACCTATTAGGGCTTCAAAAAATCAACCAAATCGTCATTATGTTTCATACTGAAACTTAAATTGAGGCAATTTGTTTCAATGTGAAACAAAACGTTGGGATTATGAGGTTAATTTTAGTTGATTGTTGAATTTCTTTTTTCTGGCTTGAAATGCTCGGCCGTGATGTGCATTTCTTTCAGGCGTCGCCAGAGGGTCGTGCGGCTCATACCTAAATAGTCGACCATTTTGTTGATGTTGCCTTCAAAAGCGAAACCGGCTCGGATAATTGCTTCTTGTTCGGCTTCGGTTATAGAGAGCAGCGGTTGAGGTTGGGGCGTATCGGTGACCAATACCCGACCATTACGAACCACTTCGGGTAGATCCATGACGGTTATCCAGCCATCCTGGGTATGGTATATGGCTCTTTCCAGAGCGTGTTCTAGTTCGCGGACATTGCCAGGCCAGGGATACCGGCACAACACCGATAATGCTTCTTCCTCGATCCAGACGGGTCGCTCTAAACGTTCTCCTGCTCGTGAAAGAAACTGTTCTACGAGAAATGGTATATCGTCCAGACATTCCCTAAGCGGGGGGATGCGGATGTTGAAAATTGACCAGGAATAATAGAGAGAACGGGAGAATCGGCCGTCCACCACGTATCTTTCAAGGTCAGCCGAAGTTGTGCCAATTATACGAACATCGAGTTGGGTCGGATTTGTGCTGCCGGACCGCATCACATAGCCTGTCTCAATTAGATGCAGCAGGGTAGATTGGGCTTCGCGTGATAAGCTTTCGACCTGACCCAGAAGCAGTGTACCTCCGTTGGCTAGCTCAAACTTGCCTGGACGGCCGAAGCCACCCAGTCCTTTCTCGTAACCGATCAACTCTTCAACCATTTTTTCGTTTGAGATGGACCGACAGTTCATTGAAATAAAAGGACCATGATATCGATCACTGCCACTGTGGATGGCGCGACCAAATTTGCTTTTGCCAACACCGCCTTCACCGACAAGCAATATTGGGGCTTTTCCCCGTATAGCGGGCCGAATTTGACGCAGCGTCCGCCGCATTGTCGAAGAGACGGCTGGAAGTTGGTCCAATGTCCAGCGAATATCTGACCGGTCACTTTCAATGGTTGCCTTTGAAGACGGACGAACCGTTAGTACATAGCCCAGATGTTCAGAAGGAGTGACCATAACCGGACTGAGGTTGACCAATGTTTGAAAAATGCGGCCGTTTATTAGTCCAATCTCAGTTTCTAGTCCCGATAAGTGGCGCTGATGGCGAATGGCATCTAAAATAACTCGTGGCAAGCTTAAGACCTGGGAAAGCCGTTGGCCTATTATTGTGGTGGCGTTCATCAGGAAGAACTGAGCAGCGTGTTCGTTTATGTGTCTGATTCGTTCTTCTCTATCCCATATAATTACTCCATCCTGAACTGTCTCTAATACGGCATGAATTTCTGTTAGGTGATGATTGGCCCGGTCCCGATAATACTCAAATTGCAGCTGATTGCTAATTGCCCAGGCTACACTTGTCGCCAATGCCAAGGCCTGGGAATCACCTTTTTGTTCACTGCCGACCATCCCTAACAGCGCCGAAATTCGGCCCTCTGAGTCATAAATTGGGGCTGCAATCGTTGTCAGGTGGTGGCATGTTTGGTAGTAATGTTCGGCCCCCCTGACCATGATCGCTCCGGCCGTTTTCAATGCCACGCCTATTCCGTTTGTCCCCAACTGGCCTTCCGACCAATAAGTTCCGCGTCCCAATCCCATGTCTGCCAATAATGCAATTCGGGTCGGATCGCCGCTAAGAAGCAAGGCACAGCCAGTGCGGTCTGTTAAAATGAAAGCCCAGCCTTGTATTTCTGTAATCTGTTGTAATTCGTCCAGATAGGGAATGGCTGTTGAGATTAACACCTCTTGGGTCTGTAACAAGGTAGCCAGCATCGTGGCTTTCAAACCGGAGACTCGAGGCCGGCCAAACGGGTTTAATCTTGGACTGCATCGCTGCCAGGAAGCCAGAATGATTGGATTTATAACTGCCTCGTTGTGCTTGGTTACCCGTCCCGAATCAACAAACTGTTGCCAGGCTGCCTTTACGCTCCCGTCCGCCGGTATCTTATTCCGCACAATTCACCTCTCCAATTAAATCGACAATTCTATTTGATTGCCGATAACTGACTAGCTAGGAGATTCTAACCCAATGTTTTAAGAGGGCAAAACAGGACACAAAATCACATTCTCAACTATTGGTCAGGGCCTGAGCTATAAGGCGGCTGAGCCTGGAAAGGTTAGGCGGCTTGAGAAGCCAGCCTTTTAGGCCGAGGGCAGGGAGGTTTTCAATTTCCTGGCTTAGGGGGTGCCCGGTCAAGAAAATGACGGGAATATCCAGAATTCGTCGGCGCATGGCGTGGAATAGGGCAACGCCGCCCATTTCGGGCATGATGACATCACTGATGACAATGGATATTTCGTCGCCGATTTCTTCGAGAACGGTCAGAGTGAGATTTCCCGGATGTGTAGGCCAACGAACTGATTGGGATCAAGTTGTATACGTTTAAATTCCTGCCCGTGAGTGAACCCTATCGTGAGGTCAGGGTTAATGACAGACAGGTAAGCGCGCGGGAAATTTTCGGCGACAGTCCGTAGCAGCTTTTCATTTTCCTGAAGCTGCTGAATGGCCTTCTTTTCTTCGGTAATATCTAGACCGAAAGATTGATAGGCGATGGTTCGGCCGTCTTCATCGGTTAAAAGCCGGTTGGTCCAGCGCTGCCAGCGAAATTCACCGCCGGCGACAATTGCGGGATGTTCAATCGTCGTGACAGGAGATTCCGGTGTCAACGTATCCAGGCTTTCTATTACCTCTTGGCGGTATTTTTGGGGTATATGGGTCAGGAAAGATTTGCCAATTAGGTCCTCCCGTTTCAATCCTAGCATCTTCCAGTAGGCTTCATTAACAAATTCGATGATACCCTGCGGTTGGAAACGACAAATCAGCCCGGGCAAATCGTCTATGATCGATGAATATATAACAACGTAAGGGGATAGTTGGCCTGGCTGGGGGCTATTTTTCCCTTGGCCCATTTTAATTCTCCAATATGAATTTTGATGAGGATTACTTACAGTTGTTTTTTTGAAGCTCGCTGGCGTTAATTACTGTTTTAAAGGCGAATAGTATTACAGGGTGGATTATAACAGGTTTCAGAAATGAAAGGTGACAATTGTCACGAAGCTGTCTGAAAGCTGCCGGACGTATTTTCATGTGAAGATTGCGAAAATAATGGTCTAAACCCCATCCATTTACGGCTGTCTACTGTTATTATGGTGGCATGGGGAAAAAGAATGTTTGGCTTGATTTACGGAAGGCTGTTCTGGCGATAGATGATGCCTGGCTGCGGGCGTTTTTGTTTGGTCAATTCGGCCGATTCTGGCCCGAAGCCGGTAAGCGCATTTTCTGGGCAGATGGATTGTCTGCCCTGGAGCAGGTGCGCGATGAGGACGATCGTACCACACTCCTGATACGTTTTGGGCCTAATTTGCCACCTTCATTGTATGATCAGGTCACCTGTATGATTGAGGATGTGACTCAAAAACATAATCGGACCCGCTTGTTACTTGCTTATGCGCCCTTTTTGCCGCTAAAGGAAAAAGGGAAGGCGTTGGTGGAGCTGTTGGAAACTTTGATACGGTTACCGGCGGATTCGGAGACCCTTGAGCAACTCGGCCGTCTGGTTCCATACTTGTCGGAGTTGGAGCGGATGGGGGCCGTAGGAATGATTCAGGAACAACCCGGTTTGTGGAATCAAGCCCAAAAGATCCGGCCTTTTTTACCCTATTTACGGATACAAGACCGTCAAACAGTTGTGAGCCAGATTATTTTTCGCTGCCGCCGCCTTGAACCAAATGAACGTTACCGGGTGATGGCCGAGGTAGCAGCCTATCTACCTGAACCAAAACTGAGAGAGTTAATTGATGGTTTTCGGGAATTGGATGATGATGCCTCCCGGGTTACAGTTTTGGAACGGACGGTTGAAGTACTTCCCGAAGCGCAGATGGCCTGGATTTGGGAAGGCATTCAATCAATTTGGAACAAAAATCGACGAGTTTGGTTAATATGTCGCCTTTACAACTGGCTGCCAACGAATCGACAGCCCCTGGCACTAGCCGAGATACGAAATACGCTTGATCTGAGCCTGGATCGTGAGAGTTTGTTACTATTGATTCGGGACGAAGTTCCACCAGTATTGCTGATGGAGGTGTTGGGGCTAGCGGACAAGTTGGATGAATCGGTCCAGGTCAAGATTTTGACCAGCCTGTTGACGCGGATGTCAGGTGAAGTTTTGGAAGAGGGGTTGGAGATGGCGCTGGAAATCAGCACACCAGACCTCCGTTACGCACGGCTTGAGATGTTGGACCGGATGGGTGAACGACTTGTGGCCTGGGCTAAGGATGTCCCCGGAGACGCTAAGTTAACATGGCAGATGTTGTTTGCCAGGCGTAAAGGCTCTGATCGTAATGGCGCCAATGGACAAACGCATTCGTTGGATTTGCAAAGCAGGGATGGTGATTCGTCAAAGGCTGGGACTCCGTTGGAATCAGCTTCGACCCGGGCTGAGTTATTGGTTAATTTGGTTGGCCTATTACCGTTTTTCCTTCACTTTGTACCCCCTAATCATCAACCAGGTGTGACTGTGCAATTGATCGAAGAGTTACGGCGTTTTGTGACAGGCCCGAGAATGATGACGGAGCGAAAAAAGATGGGGGAGCGCCTGATTCGATAAGGGGAAGTTTCTTAAGCCGAAAGGGAAAATTGATATGAAATCGAAATTATTTTTGGTATTTGCCTGTGTTATGGGGTTGGGGTTGGTCGCGGCCGTTTTTGTTACCGCAGCGTATAGTCGAGAGATAGAGGCGGTTGAGGAAGGAACAGTTCTTGAACTACTAAATCAAGTGGGCGGCTCTGTTTTGGGAGTTGCCCAGTCGGGGAACTATGCCTATGTCAGTGTGGGGACCAGACTAACAGTGCTTGATGTCCAGGACCCGTCCAATCCACTTTTCGTGGGCGAAAGTGAACCGCTGCCTGGGGTCGCTTATCATATTGAGGTGACAGGGAGCCATGTTTACGCGGCCGCTGCGGGGGATATGCTGGTCTTGGATGTGAGTAATCCGGCCAATCCAACCCTGGTTGGAACTTTTAATCCACAGGGTATCGTTTCCCGATTTGTAATTTCCGGCAGTCTGGCTTATGTGGCTGAACGAACCAGTTCTACCGGGGGCGGCGGGCTGCGAATAGTGGATATAAGCAACCCGATCAGTCCGTCTCAGGTTGGCTTTTTAGGCCCAATTGGAACCGCGACCGATGTGGCCTTGTGGGGAAATTATGCTTATATATCTGGCGTGTTTCCTAATGTTGATCGCATCAAGGTGGTCGATGTGTCAAATCCGGCCGCGCCAACGGAAGTCAATTCACTCAACACTGGCGGTACTTCTAAAGGATTGGCGACGAATGGCAGCCATCTCTTTGTCGCTTTCGCAAGTGAAGGGTTGTTGACTTATGACATCATATCGCCAACTAATCCTTCATTTGTTAGTTTGTATGATACCTTTGGTGATGCCCAGGCTGTGGATGTGAATGGCAGTATGGTTTATCTGGCGGAAGGAACGACCGGGCTAACCTATCTTGATGTAACCACGCCGACGTTACCTGTTGATGCAGGGACTTACCAGTATCCTGTGCTTGGTCATTCTATCAGCCATGTGTTTTATGGCAGTGGCCAGGTGTATGCGGCTAATAATACGGTTGGTCTCCGAATTTTAGATCCAATTAGCCCGACCTTGACCGGTTTTTATGAGGACCCTTTGAGCGGCCCTAATGCGGCCGTTACCTCCGGTGATCTGGCTTTTGTCAGTGATCATTTGAAAGGGCTGCGGATCATGGACATTTCTGATGGGGTTAATCCATTGGAAGTTGGCCTCTTTGATGTACCATCGGTCTACTATGAGGGTGAAGTTATAGGCGACCTGGCCTACTTTGCCACCAGTGGCGGTCTACGAATATTGGATATTAGCGATACATCCAATCCAACCCAGACCGGTTCACTTAATCCTGGGGGAGATGCCCTGCGAGAAATTGACATCGGCGGTAATTATGCCTACATGGTTCAATATTCAGGCGGTTTGTATGTGATGGATATTTCCAGCCCGGTTTCACCAACGTTGGCGGCGACATATGATACCAGTGGTACGTCTTATGATCTGGCTTTAAACGGCAACCATGTGTATATCACTGACAATTTGCAGGATTTGGTCATTCTTGATGTCAGTGACCCTTTGACGCCAACGTTGGCAGCGACCTATCCGCTGACCGGNNTGTCAGTGACCCGTTATCGCCAACGCTGGCAGCGACCTATCCGCTGACCGGTTCGTCGCGGCGAGTGAAAGTTGAGGGTCAGTATGCTTATGTAACGACCGTTGGGCTGGGGCTAATTATCCTCGATATTAGCGACCCGGTAAACCCCATGCCGGTTGCCTCGTTTCCCCTGAATTGGTTTGATTTTGAGGAAATGGAGGTTGTTGACGGCTATGTTTACCTTTCCGGTATTACTACTTCACCATCTGTGCCAACAGTGGTGGTAATTGATGTCAATGACCCAAATAATCCCGAATTATTCGGGTCGTTTAC